>ERZ724563.5-NODE-5-length-195626-cov-5.713303_pt1 | contig 195626 bp, 183 predicted proteins | sample MGYA00375857_ERZ724563 | MGnify/ENA primary metagenome ERZ724563 (study PRJEB28725, sample SAMN03264850) | marine sediment metagenome | biome: marine pelagic biome; feature: marine oligotrophic desert; material: marine snow | place: Pacific Ocean:North Pacific...
AAACATTCGCTAATTCGCTTTCAAAACGCATAAAAAAATCCGATATCAGAACCTGATATCGGATTTTGAACCGTTAAAAAGATCGGTCAACCGATCGTTAAATTATTTCTTAACTGATCGGCATTACCCATTAGTGGGGCTTGTTAGTTTTACTGTCCACTCACAATATCTTCAAGTTCAGGGCTTTCCAAACGGCTTGGTAATAAACCTGGTTTTACATAAGCGCCATGCTTGGCTTCAAAAACACTGCCTATACGCAAGACTTTTTCATCTTGCCATTTACTGCCTATAAAACTTAATCCTACCGGTAATTGTTTTACCTCACCTGCCGGTACGGTCAAATGTGGGTATCCAGCAATGGCGGCTAAATAACCAATTCCAATAAAGCCAACTGGCGAATGATCACCATAGACACCATCAATCAAAAAGGCGGGGCTATTTGAAGGCGCGACCAATATGTCCACCCCATTGTCCTGCATGAGTTTATCAATGCCATTTGTACCCGCCGTATTTTGCACTAAGCTTAATGCACTTTTGTATTCATCACTGTCGATGGCCGGCGCGGCTAGGGACTTTTCAAAAATATCTTGGTTGAAAAGCACGAGCTCTTTCTTGTCGGTTTTATTAAAAGCAATAAGCGCTTCTAAATTGCGAGCAGGAATATCCGCGGGGCTATCCGCTAAATACGCATCAATTGTATGATGAAACTCACTGAGCAGCACGGTGTACGAATCAGACCAAAAGCTGTCTGGTTGCTCAAAATCATTAATATCAACCAATTCTGCGCCCGCGGCTTCTAGAGTTTCTAGCGCATTTTCATACACCGAAAGTACATGTGGGTTGTCGCCCTGACGATAGCGTACTACGCCAACACGTATGCCTTTTAGATCCGTGGCCAACATACTTTCTTCGAGGGAAGGCAACAGGTGATCTTCTGCATCGGCGGTAGCGGCGTCTTTAACATCCACGCCATCCATGACCGAAGCCATTAACCACGCGTCGTTAACATTGGCGGTCATTGGCCCTGCGGTATCTTGTGAGGATGAAATAGGCACTATATAAGAACGTGAAAGCAAACCAACGGTAGGCTTAAACCCCACAATTCCATTCATAGATGATGGGCAGATGATAGAGCCATTGGTTTCTGTTCCTACTGCTAAAGAGCTTAGCCTTAGCGCCATCGCTGCCCCTGAACCGGATGACGAGCCGCAAGCGGTGCGCGACAGTAAATGAGGATTACGGGTTAGTCCACCCACTGCGCTCCAACCACTGATAGAAGATTCCGACCGAAAGTTTGCCCACTCAGATAAGTTCGTTTTACCTAAGATTATGGCGCCTGCCGCTTTTAAGTTGGCAACAATAGGGGCATCGCGACCTGTACGGTTGTTAACAAGCGCCATAGAACCGGCTGTTGTCGGCAACTCACTGGCTTCAATATTATCCTTTAATAATACCGGTATACCATGCAATGGGCCGGTGAAAGTGCCTTTCTGCGTTTGTTCATCGGCAGCTTTCGCTTGTGCAATGGCATTCGAGTTAAGCACTAAGATACTGTTTACTTTTTTGTCCCGCTCTTCTATACGCGCTAAATAACCGGTAACAAGTTGTTCAGAGGTAAGCGTACCGTTTCTGATGGCCTGTGCCTGCTCTGCAGCAGGCTTATCTAGCCATGTGTTGGTAACACTGGGGGCTGTGTCATTCGACTGAGCTTTGCAACCTACCACCACTATTGCTACTGCTGCAATTAAGAGTTTGAGCTTCATTATGTATTTCCCTGTTATTGTTTTTTATTTGTCGTTTTATACAGCATGCGACATATATAGTTCACAGGTCAACAAACATACAGAAACTAACGAAAGTTTAAAGGCTGGACAGGAGTAAGGGGTAAGGCTTCTTGTCGAATAGGGGTAAAAAGCAAGTTTTCTAACCCGAAATTATCAAGCAATGCTTGATAGCGGCCGTCTGCAATGAAACGCGCTAGTGTTGTGTTGAACTGATGACGTAACGCTGGGTCAGGGATGGCTGCACTATAGGTACTGACGGGAAAGATTTCATGAATTTGGGTAGCATACTGTTGTTTTTTTGGAAACTGGCTTTTTATATAGTGAAATATGTTTCTATCGAGAATAGCCACATCAACGCTACCAAGCAGTAGCAAACTGACTTGGCGTTTCTGCTCAGCCAACTCTAAGTAAGTGGGTTGCTGGTCAACCACGTTAAAAAATGCTTCTCCCAGTATCGACTTCGCCGTTTGAAAAGCAATAATGCTTTTCCCTGATAAGTCTTGCAAGGTTGAAATATTGAGGTGACGCTCCTGCAGAGTTACTGCCACATTTTGATAGGCAATATACTCATTTGACAAAAGCGCTGGGTCAATATCATGCCGAGGGGTTAAGGTAAGGCCCACATCAACACTGCCAGAATTAACAATGCGAGCCGTTCGGCCAAACGGCACATAAATAGGGGTTATTTCATACCCCATCTCCGTAAAGATAGCTCGCACTAACTCCACTTCAAAACCAGAATTTTGCGCTGCTATAACATAGGGCGGTTTGTCCCAGCCAACCACAACATCAAGCCGCTTCCCGTAAGAAGCCGACGTAACAAGCAGTAGTAAAAGCAAAATAAGTGAGCGGCGCATGCAGTTATTCAGTTAAGGAACTCATTATTGAGTGTATAAACTCAGGGCGTTTTCACCATTACCTAAAAGACTAAAATATCGGCAGTTCGCCGTTTAAACCCGTTAACCTTCATAAGTTTCTGGGCCTGAACTTCGCATTGCGACTTATTGGCTGTACAATATCAGCAAACCTCCAAACACTCTATTTCACATGGCCTGGCTACAACTACGAATTAACACCACCTCTGAACATGCTGACGCCATCGGCGATATGCTAAGCGCAAATGGCTCACAAGCTGTTACTTTTGTAGACGCGAAAGATACCCCTATGTATGAACCTAAGCCGGGCGAAGTTTTGTTGTGGCCAGATACGCAAGTAGTGGGTTTATTCGACGCTTCAGACGATATGAAACGTATCATAGATCGGCTCGGTAAAGCTCGCGTATTAGGAGCAGACTTTAAATACAAACTCGAACCTCTTGAAGATAAAGACTGGGAAAGAGAATGGATGGATAACTTCCACCCTATGCAGTTTGGCGAGCGCTTGTGGATTTGCCCAAGTTGGAGAGACGTGCCAGACCCTAATGCGGTGAATGTGATGTTAGACCCTGGCCTTGCCTTCGGTACCGGCACTCATCCAACAACCGCTCTCTGTTTGCGTTGGCTAGATGGGATAGACGTTAAAGATAAAACAGTGGTGGATTTTGGCTGTGGCTCGGGCATTTTAGCACTGGCGGCCCTTAAACTTGGCGCCAAGCGTGTTATTGGTATTGATATAGACCCTCAAGCACTGCAGGCTACCGAAGAAAATGCTCGTCGCAATGATGTTGCCTCGCGGTTAGATGTTTACCTCCCCGAAAATCAACCGCAAATAGAAGCCGACATTGTGATGGCCAACATCCTGTCTGGTCCATTGCTTGAACTCCAACCTGTAATTGCTGATTTTTGTCAAGCAGACGGCCTTCTTGTACTTTCCGGCATATTGGCAGAGCAAGTTCCCAAAATAGAAGCGGCTTACCGTACACAATTTACCCTCGATAAAAGTGCAATTGATGGAGAGTGGGCGAGAGTATCTGGTAAGAAGCACCCCTAAAGCGTAAATTTTTTGTTATTGAAACCCTTTTAGGGCGCGGCCTATGCGCCCTTTGAATATTTTTTAGCCAGCAAACCGGCACTAGACTCCTAATGTGACAGTTTTTTTTCACTGTCAAGCCCACTAAGTGAAATTTTGTGTGATTTTTAGCCTTTTCAAGTATTGCGAAAACGCGTACACTTAGCGCCCCGTTTTAGCGGGGTGTATATTTTATGTGCAGTTCTTTGATGGCGATTTATGCGTATTGGTCCTTACACGTTAGAAAACAATTTGATGTTGGCACCAATGGCAGGCGTAACGGATAGACCGTTTCGTCAGCTGTGCAAACGCATGGGCGCAGGCCTCGTGGTTTCGGAAATGCTGTCTAGCAATCCGAAGGTATGGAATACCGCTAAATCACTAGCCCGAATGAATCATGAAGGCGAAGATGGCATTCGCTCTGTACAAATTGCAGGTGCTGATCCTGAACTTATGGCACAAGCGGCACAATTTAATGTTGATAACGGTGCGCAAATTATTGATATCAACATGGGTTGTCCTGCGAAGAAAGTGAATAAGAAGCTAGCAGGCTCTGCTTTATTACAGTATCCAGAAACAGTGGAACGCATTATTCAAGCCGTGGTTAACGCGGTTGACGTACCTGTAACGCTGAAAATTCGAACCGGCTGGAATCCAGAAAATCGCAATGGGGTAGAGATTGCCCGTATTGCAGAGCAAAACGGCATACAGTCGCTTGCAGTTCATGGCAGAACACGAGCTTGTATGTATAAAGGGGAAGCAGAATATGACACCATTCGCCAAATAAAGGCGGCAATTTCAATTCCTGTTATTGCAAATGGTGACATTACTTCTCCAGAGAAAGCACAAGAGGTGCTGAATTACACTGGCGCAGATGGTGTGATGGTAGGGCGCGGAGCTCAAGGTAACCCTTGGATTTTTAAGCAAATCCAACATTTCCTTGAAACTGGCGAGAACCTAGCGTCGCCACCACTGTCTGAACAATACGAGATCTTGCATGAGCATGTTGCAAATGTGCAGAACTTTTATGGTGACGTGGCCGGTGTAAGAATTGCCCGAAAGCACGTGGGCTGGTATCTCGCGGAGCATGATACGGATCGTCAGTTTCGTAAAACGTTCAACGCTATAGATTGCGCGAAGGCGCAACTTGAAGCATTAGACACTTATTTTCAATCGTTGCAGAACACGGAAACCCGACAGATTTCCCCTGCAGCATAGTGATGACTAACTTAAGAGCAACACAGTATTATGTTCGATCAAAACGTGACTTCACCTTTTACTACTACAGTAACTACGCCTTCTCAAACGCAAGCTCAAAAGCCATTGCGTGACTCAGTTAAGCAAGCGGTTAACAAGTACCTAAAACAGCTAGACAACGCCAACATCGACAACTTGTACGAAATGGTGCTTGCCGAAGTTGAAGCGCCGCTGCTTGAGGAAGTCATGACCTACACCCGCGGCAACCAAACCCGCGCCGCCATCATGATGGGCATCAACCGTGGCACACTTCGCAAGAAGCTAAAGCAATACGGCATGAACTAAAATCCTAAGGGCATTGCCCGCCAAAGAGCACCAATCGGTGCTCTTTTTGTTTCAACACTACAACTTTGAAGCTAATACATTTATGCAAACACCAAAACCCATTAAACGTGCTCTTTTAAGTGTCTCTGATAAAACCGGTATCCTTGATTTCGCCACCGCGCTGCATAACGCTGGGGTAGAACTTCTGTCGACGGGCGGTACTGCGAAACTGCTAGCTAACGCAGGCTTACCTGTGATTGAGGTGTCTGAACATACTGGCCATCCAGAAATTATGGCCGGACGTGTAAAAACCCTTCACCCTAAAATTCATGGTGGCATCCTTGCACGCCGTGGCACCGACGAAGCCGTCATGGCAGAAAACAACATTGCTCCTATCGATTTAGTGGTAGTGAACCTTTATCCCTTTGCCGCCACCGTGGCAAACGAAGACTGCACATTAGAAGATGCCATTGAGAACATTGATATCGGTGGCCCAACAATGGTGCGCGCGGCAGCGAAAAACCATAAAGACGTGACTATTGTGGTGAACGCCTCTGATTATGGTCGTGTGTTAGCAGAAATGAACGATAACAATGGCTCACTCACCTACAGCACCCGTTTCGACCTAGCCATTAAAGCCTTTGAACATACCGCAGAATACGACGGCATGATTGCTAACTACTTCGGCGCACGTTTAGACAGCACTGAATGCGAAGCCGATTGCGACCACCAGCACAGCGAATTTCCGCGCACGTACAACATGCAGCTGACCAAGAAGCAAGATCTTCGTTACGGTGAAAATAGTCACCAAGAAGCGGCATTTTATGTTGAGAACGACATTCAAGAAGCCTCTGTGGCTACAGCAACCCAGCTTCAAGGTAAAGAGCTGTCTTTCAACAACATCGCCGATACCGATGCAGCGCTAGAGTGTGTGAAAGAATTTGAACAGCCTGCATGCGTTATCGTTAAACATGCAAACCCGTGTGGTGTGGCGATTGGTGAAGACATCCTTAGTGCTTATGACCGTGCGTTTAAAACCGACCCTACGTCAGCGTTTGGCGGCATTATTGCTTTTAACCGCGAACTTGATGCGAAAACCGCGCAAGCGATTGTAGACCGTCAGTTCGTCGAAGTGATTATTGCACCAACGGTCAGTGATGAAGCGAAAGAAGTTGTGACCGCGAAGAAAAATGTACGTCTTCTCGCCTGTGGCGACTGGGCAGGTCAGCTTACTGAAGGGTACGATTTTAAGCGGGTTAATGGCGGCTTGCTTGTTCAAGAGCGCGACTTTGGCATGGTTGAAATGGAAGACCTGGAAGTAGTGACTAAGCGTAAGCCATCTGAAGACGAACTCCGCGACCTGATGTTCTGCTGGAAAGTAGCGAAATACGTGAAGTCTAACGCCATCGTTTACTGCAAAGACGGCATGACAGTAGGCGTAGGCGCAGGCCAAATGAGCCGTGTTTATTCTGCAAAGATTGCAGGCATTAAAGCGGCTGACGAAAACCTAGAAGTGGCCGGCTCTGTAATGGCATCTGATGCATTCTTCCCGTTCCGCGACGGTATTGACGCTGCCGCTGAAGCTGGCATTAAAGCAGTTATTCAGCCAGGCGGCTCTATGCGTGACCAAGAAGTGATTGATGCAGCTGATGAACACGGCATTGCCATGGTATTCACCGGCATGCGCCACTTCCGTCACTAAAAAGCATATAAGCGCGCTTAGTACGGTTGCTTTAACGCGATAACAAACACGCAGTATGCCAATATTTTAAAGCGTACTGCGTGTTTTATCTCTTCCCATGAAAGCGATACATGCTTTTTAAGATTACGATACCTAAGCGACAAAGGTGCGAATTATTCTGCTGAGGCGTAAGTGTAGCTAAGGGTCAGCTGATAGGCTTGATCTGACCTGTGGTAATTTGTAGTAATAGTGTTACGCGGGCCTGTTAACCTTTGCTTTGCCATTTTGCATAACAAAGGCCGACAGCCCCTAAAAATGTTATGTTATTTGCCTACCCTCGACAGAAAAAGGAAATAAGAATGAAAAAGTTAGCCCAACTTGTATTAGCTGCAACACTTGGTGTTACCGCCACTTATGCCAGCGCCGATGCTATTTCAGATGCAGCCATGAGTGACATTCGTTCAGAAAAAGCGAAAGCCCGTGATGAATATCGTCATCCTCAACAAACCCTTCGCTTTTTTGGCTTAAAGCCTGATATGACTGTAGTAGAAGTCTCTCCAGGTGGTGGTTGGTATGCCGACATTCTTTACTCTGTCGTAAAAGAGGAAGGCAAATACGTTGCCGCGCATTTTTATGTTGATGACTCAAGTAGCGATTACTACAAAAAGTCAGTGAAAGGGTTTAAAGAAAAAACCAAGCCAGGCATGAAATACGAAGGCGCAGAAGTGACCGCTTTCGACCCGATGAAAGCACTGGATATCGCAAAAGCAGGCAGTGCCGATATGGTGCTCACCTTTCGTAACGTTCACAACTGGTATATGGGCCACGGTGAGGAAGGCATTAACAATGCATTCGGTGCCTTTTTCAAAGCGCTTAAGCCAGGTGGCGTATTAGGGGTAGTAGAACACGAATTACCAGAAAGTGCAGACGTTGAAGCCATGAAGAAAAGTGGTTACATGAAACGCTCATACATTGTTGCGGCGGCGGAAAAAGCAGGATTTGTGCTTGAAGCAAGCAGCGATGTTAATGCGAACCCTATGGATACAGCAGACCACCCTCGTGGTGTGTGGACATTGCCTCCTCGTTTAGCACTTGAAGAGCAAGATCGCGACAAATACCTTGCTATTGGCGAGAGTAATCGCATGACGTTAAAATTCAAAAAGCCAAATTAATACAACTCAAAGTTTAAAACGGAATAGTTAATGAACGTACTTGTCATTGGCGGCGGTGGCCGCGAGCACGCGTTAGCCTACAAAGCAGCGCAGTCTTCTGATGTATCAACGGTATTCGTTGCTCCGGGTAATGCCGGCACCGCTACCGAACCTAAGGTAGAGAACGTGGCTATTGATGTTAACGACATCGCAGGCCTTGTGTCTTTCGCTCAAGGTAACGACGTAGCGCTTACTATTGTAGGCCCAGAAGCACCGCTAGTTGCAGGCGTTGTCGATGCGTTCACTAACGAAGGGCTAATGATATTTGGGCCTACCCAAGCTGCAGCGCAGCTTGAAGGCTCAAAAGCCTTCACCAAAGACTTTCTCGCTCGTCACAACATCCCTACGGCTGAATACCAAAACTTCACTGAAATAGCCCCCGCTCTTGCTTATGTGCGTGAGAAAGGTGCCCCCATCGTGGTTAAAGCAGACGGCCTAGCCGCGGGTAAAGGCGTTATCGTCGCCATGACCCTTGAGGAAGCCGAAGATGCCATTCGCGATATGCTAGCAGGAAATGCGTTCGGTGAAGCAGGCAGCCGCGTGGTTATTGAAGAGTTCTTAGACGGTGAAGAAGCGTCTTTCATTGTTATGGTCGATGGCAAGAATGTACTGCCTTTTGCCACCAGCCAAGACCATAAACGCGCAGCCGATGGCGACAAAGGCCCTAACACTGGCGGTATGGGAGCATATTCTCCAGCCCCAGTAGTGACCCCTGACATTCATGACCGTATTATGAATGAAGTAATTATGCCAACGGTAGATGGCATGGCCTCAGAAGGTAATGACTACGTAGGTTTCTTGTACGCAGGGCTTATGATTATGGCTGACGGCACGCCGAAGGTCATTGAGTACAACTGCCGCTTTGGCGATCCAGAAACGCAACCGATTATGCTACGTTTAAAGTCAGATATTGTGCCTTTATGTCAAGCTGCATGTCGAGGTGAACTAGCCGGCAAAACCATTGAGTTTGATGAGCGTGCGTCTGTGGGCGTGGTGCTAGCAGCGGGTGGTTACCCTGGCAGTTATCATAAAGGTGACGAGATCACAGGCTTTGAAGATGCCGCCAAACTAGATGGCAAAGTATTCCATGCGGGAACAGCCCTTGAAGACGGTAAAGTGGTGACTGCTGGAGGCCGTGTATTATGTGCCACTGCGCTAGGTCACAATGTTACCGAAGCGCAACAAAACGCTTATACACTGCTTAAAACCATTCAATTTAAAGATGTGTATTTTCGCAACGACATTGCCCATCGCGCGATTGCTCGCGAAGCAGAGGCCAGCTAGTGGTTAGCCTTTAACGAGAAATAACGACAAATAACACAAAAGCGCTAACCCAGTAGGTAGCGCTTTTTTTATGCCAACCCTTAACGACTTTTCAATATCAGCTTGCCAAAGACAGAAGCATCCTTAAAGCCTAAGTTCTTGTCGCCATTCACTGGGGTAATTTCATGGGATCCCATGAAATGTTCTCTGTCTTTTCCATCAGCATCACAATACGCCAACATAAAGCCAAGTTGCATCCCTTTTTTAAGGGTGAGTGGCGAGTTGTCTTTTCCGTGCTGATAGCTATCATCAAATACGCGGATGGCGGCTTCCCAGTAAACAAGAAACGGCGGGGTAAGATCACGCTTCCAGGCGCTGTCTACATGATCGTTATATAACTGAGCCACAGCGTCACCATTTTCATCAGGGCCAATATCTACCACTTGATTATCAAGGGCAAGGTGATAAGCAAAAGCATTGTAGTTATTAAAGTGATCGCCACCAGAACCATCGGCATCAATAAAGATTTCTAGGCAATCATCATCCCAGTAACGCTCTAAAGGGTCTGCATAGGTATCTGAGAGGTGGTCATCTTGAATTTCTGCAAGCAAATATAGGGCACGCTCGTCCCAGCGAAGCTTATAGCGACCCGAAAAATCCGTGGCTTCTGGCAGCGTTCCCCACATCTGGGATGACATGACATTCCACTTCACGTCTTTCCATGCGTCATCATCTGCAATGCCGTCAATGACCGGAGGCGTGGAAACATACGCAGCTTCATCCTCTGTCATATTGGCAAACGTTGCCCCTGATGCCAATACTGAATAAATGAATACTGCCTTGGTGAGTGTATTAAATACCGGCTTGAACCGCTTTCGAGTCATTGAATTTGCTCCGTATGGTTTCACTACAAACGTAAGGTCGACTATATACCCTCTGCGTACAAATACCAATTTGCCACGGTTGTTGGTATAAAGTGACTATTCCATGCCTTTTACGCACTCGGTATATGTCATTTCAACGCACTTGTTACAATATACTTACCCCTCATAGCGATGCACATGAGTTTAAAACACTGAGTAAGATTTTTGATTTTGCTCTGGTGATACTTATTCTCGTTAATGTGGGCGCGATGATGCTTGAAACCGTGCCAGGCTTATCACCAACATGGCAGCGCGAACTTCATACTATTGAAATCGTATCTGTACTTATATTTACTGTGGAATATCTCTTACGTGTATACAGCAGTGCGGCAGCGCCCTCCCGCCATGGAGAAGAGAGGCGTAGTGCGAAGAAAAAACGCTGGAACTACCTTAAAAGTCCTATGGCTGTGATCGACCTTATGGCCATTTTACCCTTCTATTTAAGTATGTTTGTGGCCTTAGACTTGCGTATTTTGCGGGTATTTAGAGTCATGCGAATTTTAAAAATTGGCCGCTATTCGCGCTCAATGCAAACTTTGCTCACTGTATTAAGAAATGAGGCCCATAGTTTAGGTGCCGCCATCAGTGTTTTATTCGTGTTTACTGTTATTGCGGCAACCTGCATCTATTACATTGAACACACCGCTCAACCAGAGGTTTTTAGCAGCATTCCCGCGTCATTGTGGTGGGCGCTGGTAACACTCACCACAGTAGGCTACGGTGACGCCGTTCCTATCACCACATTAGGTAAAGTGTTTGGTGGATTCATTACAATTATGGGCATTTGTTTCTATGCGCTACCTGCTGGTATTTTATCTTCTAGCTATACCGCACAAATGCAACTTAAAAGAGACAGATTCACAGACACGGTTCGTACCGCATTAGACGATGGCCATTTAAGCGAACACGATAAAGGGCACATCGAACGTGTTCGCGATTTGTTAGACCTCGATGAAGAAGAAGCTCATCTCATCGTGCGCCTTCTTCAGCACCACCATAGCACGTCTCCAAACCCTAACGCCGACAAGAAGCCGCATACATAGACGCCATTCTCCACTACGTCACTGGACTTGCTTGATCACGAGGCCTATCCGATTCCATATTAAATTTCTGGAATAACCATCCTATTCCCACCAAGCTTAACCCCAAGCCAATGAAGGACAGGGCACGATATAAACCTTCAAGGCTAGACATGTCGATAATAAAGGCTTTCAGTAGTACAACCGTTAACAGGCCAAAGCCTAACTTCACGGACCTATCTTTATCCATGTATTGGCCGAGGAAAATCGTTAAGGTCGCCAAAATAAGCCATACCACCGAGTAGGTGTATTGCTCAGCTTGACCTATCCCTAAACCGAACTCAACGTGTCCATGATGGAAAAGACGCCGAATGATGCTATTGATATAAAGCACCAAAAACAGACCGATAATCACCACAACACCTTTTAAGCATGGCCCTGAAATGAGCGCTTTTATCTGTGAAGCGCTGCTCGGCAATACCTTAAACCAAGGTGGCAACCACAATGTACTAAGCAGTAACGCTGGGGCTAACCATTGTAAAGCCATATAATTCAGTACTGCATTACCCCCCGTATTTTGTGGGAACACAAATGGGTTATTCACCACTGATATATCTAAGTGAAGCCAAAAAGCCCCTATCATTAAGATAAAGCCTGCCACACGATAGAGTTTAGCCAACTGTTGAGCAACACAAGCACGGTGCCAATAGGTTACCGCGAGCGCGACCCATCCCAAGGCTAAAAAGACTTTTTCCGTGTAGGAAGCGAGGAATAGCTCTGGGTAGGCCCCCGTTAACCAATAACTAGGCTCGGTAGTAATAAACAGTGCAACAACATGCAATAACGCACCTTCCAACCACACCTTTAATGTCGGCGACGGGTTGTATTTTCGTGCTAACCATAAACTTAAAAACACCGCCGGATAGACAACAGCCGTCCAATGTATGCTGAAAATATGTTCGTCAGCATAATCCGCTAACCATGGCGCGCCAGTGAGTCTTAACAACACGGCAATCAATAAGGCTTTAAACAACCAGTCTGGTAGCGCTACGCGATACTTTGCACTTTGTATACTCACCATAGCCACTTGAATAGCCAACGCCAGTGATAATATTGCGGCATCAAGTACCATGGTAAAACACAATGTTAAACACGCATTGGCAAGCACGGAAAAAGAGAGCTTTTCTATATGAGGGTTAACTCTCAACGTGACTAAAGCACTTATTAGTGCAATCAGCGCAAGTTCAAGCGCCCAAATACCGTAGAGTACGTCGGTGATCTTGCTAGGAGCTAGCGCATAACTTACCCCATACAACGCCACTGGGCTTACTACCATGTAGAGCCAAAACGCCGGTCGCGCGGTGTCATGGGTATTGTGTTTTCTTGCTAACATCCCCCCGTACACACAAAGCCCTGCCGCGAGCAGCTGAGAAAATAGATACTTTCCACTAAGAATAAAGCTAAGATCTATGGGGCCTTCAGCTGGCCTCAACATAGCAAAATGCGTCAAACCAGTAACCAACATCAGTGCAGGCCACACATCAAAGGCACTGTGTCGAATAGGCGCAATAAGCAGTAAAGCGGCCAGTGTGAAGGCGCTAATCCATATTTTTTCATTGCTGCCGTATTGAATCAGAAACCCATGAATGACGATTAAAACCAGTGAAATTGCCGCGAGTTGTTGCCGTTGAGCAAATAAACTTCTCAGTGTCATTCCCTGATGTTGCGTAGCCATTAATGACCAGCCCAATGTGCGAACCAACGCAAACAAGTAGGTTGAAAATACGCTAAAACACAACCAAGCAACAAAGTGGCTCGCCTCTGTACTTGATAGCCCCACTAATGCCCATAAAAATTGCCCTAAAAAACTCACTCGCCACAGCCAAACCGCGGCGACCTTTTGTGCCACCCACACGCCAGATAAAGAAACAAGACTAACAAACGCCAAAAGCAAAGGAATATTATTCGACCCCGTATTCACGAGCGCTGGAATGGCAAATGCGCCCAATATCCCAATAAACGCCAGTAACGGGCCAAATCGCAGTGATAATGAAACCGCGCCTAATGCAATAAACGCTAACGTTGCAAATGCAATGAAAGGCGATAAAAAGCCATAGTAATTGAAGGCCACCAGCGTCATGGCGTAGCACGTGACCATACCGCCTGAGGCAAGTGCCGCACATACCGCTGGTGAATAGATAGAAAAGCGAATGCGATGGCGAGCTAAAAATTCTGAGGCCACCACCAGAGAAACACCAAATACGCCACCGAGTATCACGCGAAGTTCGGCTGAAACGAAACCCGACTCAATGGCGTAGTTTGCAAGAAAAATGCCCCCCACCGCCAAAACTAAGCCGCCAAGCCATAATAACCCGTTACCCTTAATGGCGTTAACTAGCCCCTGTTGGTGCTTTTCAACATAGGAAATAAGCGTAGGAGGGCTTGACGGGTTGCTTGATGCACGAGGTTTGGAGACGCCCTCTAAAGCGCTAGCAGAGGCGTCGCGTTTAGACGTGGTTATGCTTTCAACGCGAGGTGCGGGTTTTGAAGAGGCAGATTTTTGCTCAAATGCCCTTAAGCGTCTTTCCAATTGCTCAATATGGATTTGCATGCGTGATAGCTTGCCCACATGTTGAAAAGAAAGCACAGCACCAGCTACGGTGACTAAAACCAGTATACCCAGTAAAAAAGATTCCATCGCCACTTCCTCATTGTGCTTTTTGTTATTTATTTTCCCCCAAGTTAGCGCTAATTCGTGCTTATAGTCAATTTCTCAGTAGGAGGGTGGTCTTGATTCTTAACCCACATCAGCTTATAACTAGTACCCGTCATTTCCAAAAAGAATTTCTATGTCTGTCAAACACCCTATTATTGCTATAACAGGTTCTTCTGGTGCGGGCACCACCACAACAACCAATGCTATTCGTCACATTTTCAGAAATTTAAGTGTAAATGCGGCGGTAGTGGGTGGCGACAGCTTTCATCGTTTTACGCGCCCAGAAATGGAAGTGGAAATCCGTAAAGCCCAAGAGCAAGGGCGACATATTAGTTACTTTGGGCCAAAGGCCAACGATTTCGAGTTGCTTGAAACCCTATTTAGAGAATACGGGAGTTCGGGTTCTGGCCAATTTCGTCAGTACCTACATACCTTCGATGAAGCCGTACCTTTTAATCAAATGCCGGGCACTTTTACACCTTGGCAGGATTTACCTGAAAATACTGATTTATTGTTTTACGAGGGCTTACACGGCGGTGTAAAAACCGAAGAAAATGACGTAGCTAAACACGTAGACTTACTGGTTGGCATGGTACCCATTGTGAACCTTGAATGGATCCAGAAAATTGTGCGCGACACCACAGATAGAGGGCACTCTAGAGAAGCAGTAATGAGCAGTATCGTGCGCGGCCTAGATGATTACTTCCAATACATTACGCCGCAATTCTCTCGTACTCACGTCAACTTTCAACGTGTGCCTACGGTAGACACATCAAACCCCTTTAGCGCCCGGGAAATCCCCACCCAAGATGAAAGCTTTGTTGTCGTACGTTTTCGACGAGAAATGAAGCACGTTGATTACCCCTATTTACTGCAAATGATTGATGGCGCATTTATGTCGCGCATTAATACGCTAGTGGTACCGGGCGGGAAAATGGGGTTGGCCATGGAGCTCATTCTTACTCCACTGCTTGAAGATATCCTCAATAGAAAACGACGGGCGGGTCATCAAATGGACTGGTTAAACACCCAAGAATAAACACACCGACCTGTGGCGGGTTAATGATGATACTTTTCCTTTATATGAGAAGATACGTCATCAACAGAGCAATCTGCCAGCGAGATAGAGTATTCGTCAGTGATATAACAATCTATTTACAACTTAAAGTCGAAATCACCTAAAAAGTGCGTCATGGTAAGCTCACTTAACCAACATTTTAGGTGATGCCATGCCAACGGTAACCAGTACGCAAATATGGGTAAAACAAGACGACTTAAATCAAACACAAGTGGTTGAACACGTGCTTTCTACAGACACGCTGGGGGAAGGCGAAGTCTTACTTGAAATGGATTCCTTTGGGTTTTCTGCAAATAACATCACCTATGCCGCTTTAGGCTTTAATATGGGCTATTGGGGCTTTTTCCCCGCCGCTGAAGGCTATGGCATTGTACCGGTGTGGGGCTTTGCCACGGTTGTCGCTTCTAATCACAGTGGAGTGAACGTGAATGAGAAAGTGTTTGGCTACTTACCCATGGCCAGTCACTGGATCATTAAAGCGGGTAAAGTCGCGTCCCATGGTTTTTCTGACATTCATGAAAACCGAAAGAGTATTAGCCCTGTTTACGATCAGTACCTACGCTGCGCTAACGACCCTGGATATGATGCAAATCGAGAAGCGTGGCAGTTAAATTTCCGTCCTCTCTATATGACCTCATTCGTATTGGATGATTTTGTTGATGAGTCTAGTCAGGGCGAGTCGCTGTTATTGTCTAGCGCATCCAGCAAAACCGCACTGGGTACCGCGCAGTTGCTGAAAGATCAAAAAGCGCAGCGGGGGGCTAACTATCAAGTGATTGGGTTAACATCGACATCAAATGTTGAAATGGTGAAGACAACGGGCTGTTACGATCTTGTCGTCAGCTATAACGACATCAATACACTGAGTGATAACCAACAATATTGGTTACTTGATTTTGCTGCCAATGGCAGCTTAATTGGCGCTTTAGGCGATGCACTAGGTAACACGCTCTCGAAAATTACCCTTATTGGTGCCACAGATTGGAAAGCCGAGAAAAAGCCCAATAAAAAAGCCTTAGATGCCGAAATCTTTTTTGCCCCAGCCCGCGTCAAACTGCGCCAACAAACGTGGGGGCACGACGCATTTTTGTTGCGGTACGCGAAGGCGTGGCAAGGTTTTGCAAATAAGATACAAGACACTTTCTATCAGCAAAACCATACAGGGGCACAACAGATAACGTCTCTGTATCTTAATACCTTAAACGGCAACGCAGATACCAAAGCCCTCAATGTCGTGCGCTTTAACTAACCCCCGTTGACACTATTTGTAACAAAGAGAGATGCGCATTAGTGCATTCATCTCTTTTGTATTGTGCACCTTGTGGTTATAGTGAAAGAAAAGTAATTTCAAGGGTCTACATAATGGGTCAGGAAACGTCTAAAATTCTTGTGGTTGATGATGACATGCGTCTTCGCAGCTTATTAGAACGCTATCTGGTAGAACAAGGATATCAAGTTCGAAGCGCCGCCAATGCAGAGCAAATGGACAGATTACTTGAACGAGAAAATTTTCACTTAATGGTGCTGGATTTAATGCTACCCGGTGAAGATGGACTGTCTATTTGCCGGCGCTTGCGCCAAGCCAACAACGAGCTCCCCATTATTATGCTCACCGCTAAAGGCGATGAAGTAGACCGCATCATTGGTTTAGAAATGGGGGCAGACGATTACCTGCCTAAGCCCTTTAACCCACGAGAACTGCTGGCACGTGCGAAAGCCGTACTGCGTCGTCGCAGCAGTGAAGCCCCTGGTGCGCCCTCTAAAGATATACAAATAATCGAGTTCGGCGAGTACAAACTGAATCTGGCCACACGGGAAATGATCGCAGGAGATACGCCATTAACGTTAACCAGTGGAGAATTCGCGGTGCTTAAATCGTTAGTGACTCATCCTCGCGAGCCTTTATCTCGGGACAAGCTAATGAACCTAGCTAGAGGACGAGACTACAGCGCCCTTGAACGGAGTATTGACGTTCAGGTATCGCGACTACGTCGAATGTTAGAGAAAGACCCTGCCAACCCCCGCTACATCCAAACAGTGTGGGGACTAGGCTACGTATTTGTTCCTGATGGCGCAAAAGTGTAATTATGACGCCTTTACTCCCTGTTTAGCGACATTTCACTGAGATAAACACCGTGCGACTCATTCCTCAAAGCGCCTTCGGCCAAACTGTGATGCTTATTGGCGTTTTGCTGTTAATCAATCAAGTGGTGTCTTATTTATCGGTGACTTATTATTTTATTCAACCCAGCTATCAGCAAATTAATAGCTTACTGGCGACACAGGTGAAAGGCGTATTGGCCAACGACCTTTTAGTGAGTAACGAAGAAAACCGCCAACGCTACTTTAAACATACCCAAATACGCATCCTCAATAGCAGCGACGCCAAACGTAAAGGGTTAGAAAATGCCGTTTACTATGGCTTTATGTCGTCCCAAGTGAGTGAGCAACTTCGGCAGTTGGCCGATGTGCGTATCAGTACAGTATCGCAACAGTCTGATAATTCTGCGCCCTACACGGTGTGGGTATCACTGTCTCGTTACCCAGATACATGGATTGCCATTCCAATTACCGGCCTTAATGAAGCTAACATTTCTCCTTTAACCATGTATCTCATGGTTATCGGTATTCTCAGTGTTGCTGGCGGTTGGCTATTCGTACGCAGGATGACACGACCGTTATCTGCTTTGCAACGCGCAGCGTTTGAAGTAGGAAAGGGAAAGCACCCTGCGCCACTGGCCGAACAAGGCAGTACCGAAATGATTCAGGTTACCCGCGCATTCAATAAAATGAACCAGGGTATAAAGCAGTTAGAACACGACAGAACCTTGATGACGGCGGGCATTTCACATGACTTACGCACGCCACTCACCCGCATTAGGTTAGCATCAGAAATGTTACCCGATGATCAAGATTGGATACGAGACGGCATTGTTAACGATATCGAAGACATGAATGCCATCATCGACCAGTTTATTGATTACGCTCGTTACGATAATGAAGAAGCCAAAGAAGAAACTGACCTTAATGCGCTTATCAGTGAACTCACTCAAGCCCGTCACGTGCAAGAAGGTCATCATATAGACTTAAAGCTTAATCCACTTCCTCCTGCGAATTTACGCCGTGTTGCGATGAAGCGTGTCATCGATAACCTGATAGAAAATGCCTTTCGCTATGGCTCTGACAATATTGTTATCACGAGCTTTTATGACCGCCATAAAAAGCGTATTTATTGCAAAGTACGGGATTTTGGGCCAGGTATTCCGCCGGAAGAATTAAGCAGCGTATTTATGCCGTTCGCCCAAGGTAACAAAGCACGAAGTTCGTTAGGCTCGGGGTTAGGATTAGCCATTATACGCCGTATTGTTGAAGCTCACGATGGCCAAGTTCAGTTAAGAAATCACACTGAAAGTGGCCTGATTGCGGAGTTTTATATTCCTATTTAAGCGTGGTGTTGCTTTACCAGCCTACTATAACCAAATGCCGCCAACCACAATACACAACCGCCCATGGGGATAACCCAAAACGCGGTAGTCAGAGGCACATAGTTTGCCCACAAGCCCGTAGAAAACGACGCCACTTGCACCCCTGTTGAATTACCAATAATACAAATACCGGATAACACGGGGCCGTTTTGGCTGTCGATATTCATTGCCGCCGATAGCATTAATGGAAAAAGCCCACCTAGACCTAGCCCCAAGAAGAGATTGCCCGCGCCAATTCCGTACAAACTCGGCATCAGCTTGATAGCAAACACGCCCACTAACGAGGCGCTGGCCATAAATACAATGAGGCGGTGAACCGACACAAACCGCAATAAAAAAGGAAACACCAAACGGCTAATGACCATGCCCGCTGTGAAGCAGGCTAGAAGGTTTCGCGATTGCTCGCCGGTAAAGCCAATTCCGTTTTGGGCGTAGCTGACAAACCAGTTTGCGTTACCAAATTCAACCGCACCATAGCCAAAGCTTAACAGCGCCATAAAAATAAATATGGGCTGCTTAATCACCGCGCCAAACGCCAGTGTTTTGCGCTCTGGCTTAGGTTGGCCTTTTAACACTTTAGCTTGTGAACGAGCAGCAATATAGGTGTAGGCGGACACACACACCATGACCGCAGCTAGAACTTGGATGGGTAAGCGCCAATTTTCTGCTATGCCGTACAGTACAGTAACAAAGAAGGAAGCGGCAAAGGTTCCTAAGCTGAACATAAAGTCCATTAGCCCCATCATGGTAAAACGCTTTTCTTCGTATAACCGCGCTATCAATGTGTGGCCTAGGGTAAATATGGTAGAGCTAACTATACCAATGAGTACAGCAACCACTAACACCCATTGCCACTGATGCAATTGAGAAATGGTGAACAGCAATAACGCATTGATGCTGAGCAATGCGGCTAAAAGCGGCATATGATCAAAGCGGCTCACGTATTTTCCGCCTATCACCGCACCTAACATCATACCAATACTAAAAAGAGAGAAAAAAGTCCCACTAACAAGCTCAGACATGCGTAAGTCTTTAGCAATATCTGGCAATAATATTCCCCATAAAATGAACAACATACCCAGCAAAAAAAAGCCAGAAAAGATAACAATAGTAACGGGGCGGCGGCTCATCCGGTCTCCTTGAGGTCCAGCATTTAAAACAAACTTAACGTCATGTGCACGGGACGTGCGTTATCGTAGGTAGGGTATGTGTTACTTATTATGAGGATTTGCATCGCTTTAGTGCGAGTTGAGCATAGCTTACGCCTTTAGTATAAAAGGCACAATAGAATCGCATAAAAAAGCCCGCGCAAGGCGCGGGCAATAACATCAATCACGTTGAGTGTGATGAACGTTGGGAAGGGGGAGGGTTTAATTCCCCTACATCTCTTTGACTAAGGAATCGCGCCTAAACTCAACCTTAATCAGCAAGATTTAGTGGCCAGGGCCTGCGTTTACTATGGCGGCACTGACATCATATTTAGTAAAGTTTTGCTGGAAGCTTTCTACAAGACTGCTCGCAAACTCCTCGTATTTATCGGCGTCTTTCCATGTATTTTTGGGCACAAGCAAATGGCTATCCACACCTGGCACAGCAACAGGTACATCTAAATTTAGCCCTTCAATATGCTGCGTTTCTACGTTGGCAAGTTCACCTGATACCACGGCATCGATAATCGCCCTTGTAGTGGGAATATCAAACCTTTGCCCAATACCATAAGGCCCACCCGTCCAGCCGGTATTCACTAAGTACACTTTCGCGCCAAAGGCTCTTACGCGTTTAATGAGTAACTCCGCGTACACACCCGCTGGGCGTGGGAAAAACGGCGCCCCAAAACAGGTAGAAAAGGTGGATTCAATATCTGACGTTGAGCCTATTTCGGTTGACCCTACTTTCGCCGTGTAGCCACTTAAAAAGTGATAGGCGGCGGCCTCCTCGCTTAGCACCGATACTGGAGGTAAGACACCGCTGACATCGCAAGTTAAGAACACCACTGACCGAGGCTCACCGCCTCGATTTTCAAGCACCCGTTTCTCGATATGAGACAAAGGGTAAGCAGCGCGAGAATTTTGAGTTAAACGGGTATCGGTATAGTCCGGGGTGCGTTTTTCATCTAACACCACATTTTCCAATATGGTGCCAAATTTTATAGCGTCCCAAATCACCGGCTCATTTTTGTGTGATAAGTCGATACACTTGGCGTAGCACCCGCCTTCTAGGTTAAACACGCTACCAGGCGCCCAACCGTGTTCATCGTCACCAATTAAGAAGCGCTTGGGATCCGCCGATAACGTGGTCTTGCCCGTTCCCGACAAGCCGAAGAACAAAGTGACATCCCCTTTTTCACCCACATTTGCAGAGCAGTGCATAGGTAGAATATCTTTTGCCGGTAGCAAGAAATTTTGCACTGAAAACATGGCTTTTTTCATTTCCCCTGCATAGCGCATCCCTGCAATCAGAACCTGCTTTTTGGCAAAATTGATGATGACAGCGCCATCGCTGTTCGTACCGTCTCGGTCTGGTTCACAACAAAATCCAGGTACGTTAAGCACTTGCCAAGGTTGCTCTTGGGCTGGGTTCCATACTTCGGGAATAATAAATAGGTTTCGTGCAAAAACGTGCTGCCATGCGGTTTGTGTTCTCACTTCTAACGGTAGGGCATGAGCAGGATCCGCACCTACTTGCAAATGCGAAAGAAAATGCTCTTGAGTATTCAGGTAGTCTTCCACTCTCTTCCACAGCACATCAAATTTATCTGCATCGAAAGGTTTATTTACCTTACCCCAATCAATATCTTGTTCCGTCGAAGGCTCTTTCACAATAAAACGGTCATTGGGAGAACGACCCGTTCTTGCGCCCGTTTCCACCACCAGCGCACCGTTTTTATCCAGTACACCCTCGGCGCGTTTCACCGCACGCTCAATTAACTCGGCGCTTGATAGATTCACCAATGGTGAAACCTTTAATCCCGTTTGCAAAGACGCTGCTGCACTCATACCTGCCACCCCAAATGTAATTTTTCAAAAGCACTTTCAAAAAGTAACACTAAGACAAGTGTAAAGTAAATAAGGTATTTTTATGCATTCTTAAAACACATACCGACTATTTACCACGGATAACTTTCATAAATATTGTAATAAAATTACATAAATAGAGGGAGATTGAGAATAAGGATGCATAATCATGCAAAAAAACCAAAGATAAGTGGGAAGGGACGGCGAGAATGAAAAAATGTAACAAGATTTGACTCACGTGTCGGGAGCACGAACGCCTAACCAGTAAGCACCTATTGCATTAAAAGAGGGGCAATAGGTGCGAGAGTCAACTTATTGGCTTGCTTCTGGCGGCGTAATATTTCCGCTGTGGATAGATTCAACGTCGATACTGTCGAAGCGATATTCAGTGTGGCAATACTGACAGTTCATTTTGATCGCGCCTTCTTCTTCAATGATGGACATAAGCTCCGACTTTTCAACATGTCGTAAAGCTTCTGCACTGCGCTCCTTTGAGCATGTGCAAGCAAACTTAACCGCATGAGCGGGGAACAATTCCACGTCTTCTTGATGATAAAGACGATAGAGAATGTCTTCTACAGAGAGAGAGAACATTTCTTCTTCCGTTAAGGTCTCTGTCAGCGTTGCAATATGTGAAAACGCTGTAGACTCATTAACATCGGTGGCGCTAGCGTCTGTTGGTAGCACCTGAAGCAAAACGCCCGCCGCCTTAACACGTTCTGGGTTTTGCATATCTGTCATTAAATGTACACGCGTAGCTAGCTGTTCAGATTGCGTAAAATACGCTTCTAAGCATTCGGCTAACGTTGGCTTTTCAAGTGCCACTACGCCCTGATAGCGCTCGCCTTCCTCAGGCGTAATGGTCATAACAAGTACAGCGCTTGTCAGTAGCTCTGAGAAAGTTTCTGGTAAGGTAGACAAACTGTCGTCCCAGCGCGCGACACCACGCAGGGTCTGGTCGTGGGTGGCGTTTATCACTGCGTAACTTACCGGCCCTTTGCTTTGTATTTGTAGCGCTATTTCACCTTTAAATTTTAGCGTCGCTGTAAGCAAGGATGTGGCTGCCGCCATCTCACTCAACAAACGCTGAATTTGTACGGGATACTCATAGCTATGCACAATATGGTTTAAACTCTCATCTAAGCGAACCAGTTCGCCACGAACATTCGCATTCGCGAAAATAAAACGATGTAATGTGTCAAAAGCACTCATAAACTTATCCTAATACGCAGCACACTATTGCTGCTTAAACTTAATAATTTGACGCCGCTGTTTTTTATCCGGCCGATGATCAGGTTTTGGACTATGAAACGCATTAAGCTTTCTTGCCGCTTGGTTCTCTTCCCGTTTTTTTACACTTTCTTCTGTTTCCTCAAAAAGTGCCTGCGCCAACGCGGCTCCCAGTCGTTTATCACTTAAACCTAGCACACGAATTTCGCGAATATCCCATCCTGTGGGAACTTTTATCATCGCGCCATGCTCTACCGTTCTACTTGGCTTCGCTCGTTGGCCGTTGTAGTGAACTTTCCCTGACTGAACCATGTCTCTGGCAATGGCGCGCGTCTTAAAGAACCTCGCTGCCCATAGCCATTTGTCTAGCCTTACATTTAGCGGTGTATTCTCGGTTTCCGATTTGGACATGTAATATTTTCGTAACGGTTGGGCTTTAGTGTTGTGACCCCCACCTCTACTAGGCTATTATGGGTCGGCTAAAGCGCGGTTAACCAAAATTTCACTTTTAATAAAAAGCAGTACCATCAGTGGCAGCATGACATTCGACAAACTCAACCCACAATCGCTGGTTACCTATGTAAACCAGCACCAGAAACCACTACACACGCTTCTTGTGGTGCTGTTAAGCTTGTACCTAATAGCTTTCGCTGCCAAATTTGTGTGGCGAATTATACCTGAACCTCAGCTATCTGCGACTACTCAAGTGTCAAAAGCATCTGTTGTATCTACGCCTTCAGGGCAAGGTGGGGTCAATATCAGTAAAATACAACAGCTAAATTTGTTTGGTGACGCCAAGGCCGCCCCTAAAATTGTAGAAGAAGCGCCCGTTACCGATGCACCGGAAACCCGTCTAAAGCTCACGCTTGCTGGTGTGGTTGCCAGTTCAGAAGAATCCGCAGGGACGGCAATAATCGAGTATAAAAACAGCCAAGCGGTTTATGGTCTGGGTGACAAAATAGAAGGCACCAATGCTTCGTTAAAGCAGGTGTATGCTGATCGGGTAATTATTAAAAATGGCATACGCAATGAAACGCTCATGCTTGAAGGTATAGACTACGAAGAAGCCAATAGAAAGCGTCAGCAGCAAGCTCGCCGTCAACCCGCACCTAAAGAAGAGGAATCACGTACCCGTGAGTTAAGCGATAAGGCACTTGAAGCCACTGCGGCCTTGCGCGAAAGTCCGGCAAACTTTACTGACTTCATTTCTGTGTCGCCAAAAACCCAGGAAGGTCGCCTTATTGGTTATCAAGTTGGCCCAGGTAAAGACCCTTCATTGTTTAAATCGGCGGGCTTAAAAGCCGGCGATATTGTTTCTCAAATAAATGGTTTGGATTTAACTGATATTCGTCAGTCGCAAAACGCACTGTCAGAATTACGCACAGCCCAAACTATCGAGCTTACTCTCATTCGTGATGGAAGCCTCACCACGCTCTATCTAGATTTGCCAGAGCCTTCAGTCGAATAAGAAATAAAGGAAGACGGAATGAAAAGGCGCACTAGCCAAAAGATATTATCTCGCGTAAGCACAGCACTATGCACTGCCCTTCTCTGCTTTTCAGTTAGTGCAGCCGAGTACATGCCTAATTTTAAAGAAACGGATATTAATGAATTTATTAATATTGTGGGCAAAAACTTAGAGCGTACCATTATTGTCGACCCAAATGTGCGAGGGAAAATAAGCGTACGAAGTTACGATATGCTGGATGAAGACCAGTACTATCAATTTTTCCTCAACGTGCTTCAAGTCTATGATTTTGCCGTTGTTGAAATGCCTAGCGGCATTTTAAAAGTCGTACGTTCTAAAGATGCAAAAACTTCAAATATTCCTGTGGTTGAAGGCTCAGCTCGCGACGGCGATGAAATGATTACCCGTGTGGTTCCAGTGTATAACGTACCTGTACGCGAACTTGCCCCCATACTTCGTCAATTAAACGACCAAGCGGGTGGCGGTAATGTGGTGAGCCACGACCCTTCAAACGTTATGATGCTTACCGGTCGCGCCGCAGTGGTGAACCGTTTAGTGGAAATTATTGAGAGAGTCGATAGAGCCGGTGACGAAGAAGTCGAAATTGTTAAGCTTCGCTATGCGTCTGCGTCAGAAATGGTTCGTATCATCGAGAGCATTAACAAATCCCAAGGTAAAACCAATTCAGGAACCAAATCTGAGCCTCGCGTAGTCGCGGATGACAGAACAAACTCTGTGATTGTCAGTGGCGATATAAAAGCTCGTCAGCGCTTAATCAACTTGATTCAACGTATGGATCAAGAGCTAGAAACTAATGGCAATACCCGTGTTCTTTTCCTCAACTACGCCAAAGCAGAAGACTTAGTCAAAGTGCTTCAAGGCGTATCCGCTAGCATTCAAGCGGAAGAACAAAGTGGTGGCACAACTCGCCGTACGGGAACTAACCGCGAAATCAGCATTGATGCTCACCAAGATTCTAACGCCATTGTTATTACCGCAGAGCCCGACATGATGCGTTCATTAGAAGACGTGGTGCGCCAATTGGATATTCGTCGGGCACAAGTTCAAGTAGAAGCTATTATTGTGGAAGTCTTTGAAGGCGATGGTACCACCTTTGGTGTGCAATGGGCCTCTGAAGCGGGCGGCGGTACACAATTTAGTAATGGTGTTGTGCCTGTAGGTTCTTTGGCCGTTGCACTAAAAGAAGCGGAAGACGATACCGATACCGAAGCTTATGTTACCGATGACGGTGAAGTTGTCACGGTCACCACCACCGACGAAGGCGACTACTCATCTCTTGCCAGCTTGCTCGGCAGCGCCAACGGCCTGATAGCGGGTATTATTGAAGATGGTTGGGGTGCAGTGGTTCAAGCGGTCAGCACAGATACCAACTCAAATATTCTCGCCACACCGCACCTGACGACCATGGACAACGAAGAAGCGTTTTTCATTGTGGGTCAAGAAGTCCCGATTATTACCGGGACCACCACTGGGTCGAACAACTCAAATCCATTCCAAACCGTAGACCGCCAAGAGATAGGTATTAAGTTGAAAGTGACCCCTCAAATCAATGAAGGCGATGCGGTACAACTGTTAATTGAGCAAGAGGTTTCTAGCGTTAGTGGTGCAACGTCTGTGGATATTTCTATAAACAAGCGTGAAATTAAAACCACCGTTATTGTGGATGATGGTGGCACCATTGTACTGGGTGGCTTAATTGACGAAGACGTACAAGAAAGTATTTCGAAAGTCCCTCTATTAGGTGACATTCCCATTTTAGGGCATTTGTTTAAAAGCACGTCGAGTACCAAGCGTAAACGCAACCTGATGGTATTTTTAAAACCCACGATTGTGCGTGACGGGGCCACCATGAATGCCATTAGTCACAGAAAATACAATTATATGCGTGCCTTGCAGCTTAAGCGCCAGCAAGAAGGCATCACCCTTATGCCATCAGCGGAAACCCCGTCTATGCCAAACTGGGATGATAAGCTTTCACTTCCGCCGTCTTTCGAAGAGTACTTAACTGAGAAAGAAAAACAGAAAGAAGAAGAGAAGGAATAACATGGCGGGGCAAGACGAACAGTTAAGCTTGGCAGTAGAGGCGCAAGAAGAAGCCCTAGAAGCCATGGCACAAGACGAAGGATTGCCAGAGGCCCCCGTCGGCCCCAAACAACTTTCGTTTAGCTTTGCCAAACGCAATCAGGTGTTACTTGAAACCAATGAAACACCTGCGGTACTGTATTTTACCGAAAATACCCCTTTTGAAGTTTTTGCAGAAGTTCGACGCTATTACGGCGAACCTTTTGTGCCAAAAACCATTGCCTCTGATGAGTTTGAACACCTGCTAACCAGTGCATTTCAACGGGACAGTTCCGCCGCCAAACAGTTAATGGAAGACTTAGGCAACGAGAGCGACTTATTCGCTTTAGCCGAAGATCTACCAGACACTGAAGATTTGCTAGATAGTGAAGATGATGCCCCAATTATCAAGCTTATTAACGCCATGCTTGGCGAAGCTATTAAAGAAGGTGCCTCAGACATACACATTGAAACCTTTGAAAACCAATTGGTTGTACGCTTTAGGGTAGATGGTGTATTGCGGGAAATATTACGCCCTAATCGCAAGCTTTCTTCTATGTTGGTGTCGCGAATTAAGGTAATGGCGAAATTAGACATTGCTGAAAAACGCGTACCGCAAGATGGCCGTATCACGTTACGCATTGCAGGGCGAGCTGTAGATGTGCGTGTATCGACCATGCCTTCTAGTCATGGTGAGCGTGTAGTGCTGCGCTTGTTAGATAAAAATAACGCACGCCTGAATTTAGAAGATTTAGGCATGACAAAAAATAATCGTGGTCACTTCTCATCATTGATAAGAAAGCCCCACGGTATCATTTTAGTTACCGGCCCCACAGGGTCAGGTAAAAGTACCACGCTGTACGCAGGTTTAAGTGAAATCAATTCACGAGATCGCAATATATTAACCGTAGAAGACCCCATAGAATTTGATCTTCCAGGTATTGGCCAAACCCAAGTTAATCCTAGGGTGGATATGACCTTTGCTCGGGGTTTAAGGGCCATTTTACGACAAGATCCTGATGTGGTGATGGTGGGTGAAATCCGTGATATTGAAACCGCCCAAATTGCTGTTCAAGCCAGTTTAACCGGTCACTTAGTATTATCGACCCTGCATACCAATACTGCGGCTGGCGCAATCACACGTCTGGAAGATATGGGCATAGAGCCTTTCCTGCTGTCATCAAGCTTATTGGCTGTGCTATCTCAACGATTGGTGCGCACCCTTTGCACTGAATGTAAGAAGCCCCATTCCCCAGATGCGCAAGAGAAAGAGGTATTGGGGATAAGTGCTAATGAGTCATTAACCATTTACACGCCTCATGGCTGCGCCGCGTGTAATCAAACGGGTTACCGAGGCAGAACCGGCATACACGAGTTGCTCATTGTAGACGAAAAAATTCGCGAAATGATGCATGAAGGCGTAGGCGAACAAGCTATAGAAAAACATATTCGCCACACAACACCAAGTATACGTGAAGATGGCTGTCGCAAAGTTCTGGCTGGTATTACTGCCCTAGAAGAAGTGCTTCGGGTAACCAGAGAGGATTAGTATGGCCGCATTTGCTTATAAGGCCGTTAATGCTCGTGGCCGCAATTTAAATGGAGTACTGGAAGGGGATAACGCCCGTCAGGTACGACAACAATTGCGCGAGAAAGGGCTAATACCTCTTGAAGTGGAACAGGTGGCTGAGCGCTCTCAAGAGAGCAAAAAGGGGTTTGCAGCCTCCTTATTTAAGCCACGTATTTCGGCTTCTGACTTAGCGCTATTAACCCGCCAATTAGCTACCTTGGTAGAATCGTCGTTGCCGGTTGAGGAAGCGTTACTCGCGGTTGCAGAACAAAGCGAAAAGCCCCGTCAAAAAAATATGATGATGGCCGTACGCAGTAAAGTCGTCGAGGGCCACGGGCTGGCTGATGCACTCGCAGAATTCCCCAGTGTGTTTGATGACCTGTTCAGAGCCATGGTGGCCGCCGGTGAGAAGTCAGGGCATTTAGACACGGTGTTAAACCGCTTGGCTGACTACACCGAGCGCCGACAACAAACCCGCAGTCAGATTATTCAAGCCATGGTCTACCCCTCGCTTATGTTATTTTTCGCGTTTGGTATTGTGCTCTTACTGCTGACGGTGGTGGTTCCCAAAATTGTCGGGCAGTTTGATCACATGGGGCAAGATTTACCGGGAATCACCCAGTTTTTGATTGCCATAAGTACTTGGCTGCAAAACTACGGGCTCTTTATGCTGATGGTGATTGCAGTACTTGTGGTTATTGCGCAGCGTATTCTTCAGCAAAAACACATGAAGTTAAAATTCCACCAGCTCATACTCAAATTACCGCTTATTGGCAAAGTTTCCCGAGGCATGAACACGGCACGCTTTGCCCGTACACTGAGCATACTCAGCGCCAGTGCAGTGCCACTACTCGAAGCTATGCGCATTTCCGGTGATGTGCTGGAAAACCAACATATTAAGAACCAAGTGGCCGATGCTGCTGTCAATGTAAAAGAAGGCAGCAGTTTGCGCGCCGCACTAGAGAACACAAAAATTTTTCCGCCAATGATGATGCATATGATTGCCTCTGGTGAGAAATCTGGCGAGTTGCAACAAATGCTAGCCCGTGCCGCCGACAACCAAGACCGCGAATTCGAAGCCCTTATTGGTATTTCACTAAAAGTCTTCGAACCGTTACTAATCGTTTCTATGGCAGGCATAGTTTTGTTTATTGTTATGGCAATTTTGCAGCCAATTTTGGCCTTGAACAACATGGTGAATATCTAATGAGAACCTTAAAACGCAATTCTGGATTCAGTTTAATTGAAGTCATGGTGGTATTACTTATCATCGGCATTATGGCCTCTATGGTGGCGCCGCAAATATTGGGCAACCAAGAAGAAGCTCAACTAAAAAAGGCCGCCGTTGATATTCAACAGCTTGAAAGTGCCCTTGAGATGTACAAGTTACGCAACAACCGCTTTCCCACCACAGAGCAGGGTTTAGATGCGCTAGTGAATGCGCCCACTATCGACCCTATTCCACGCAATTACCCCGATGGTGGCTTTATTAAACGTCTGCCTGAAGATCCTTGGGGCAACCCATACGCATTAATTAGCCCAGGGGAATTAGGCGCAGTTGATTTATTTTCAAACGGCCCTGATGGCGAGCCGGGAACTGACGATGATATTGGTAACTGGAACATTAACGATTACCTTAACTAAATTATCCTATGCCTAACGTGAACCCAAAGCGAAGTGTACCCCGAGGCTTTACCTTGTTAGAGGTAATGTTAGTCCTCTTACTGATGGGGTTAGCCGCGGGCTATGTGATGTTTAACGCGTTTGGTGCCAGCAAAAGTGATTTATTAAAAAGCCAGGCCCAACGGCTACAGGTTATCGTAGATATGGCCAGCGATTATGCTGTATTAAATCAGCAGCAATTGGGTATACGAGTAGAGCAAGCGGAAAATAGCTATTATTTTGTCTACCTCGATGATGAGGACGAATGGCAACGAGTAGAAGACGAAAAAATGTACGCCCCTTATACGCTGCCTGAACCCTTTACCTTAACGCTGAATTTAGACGACCTACCTTGGGATGAAGAAGACAGTTTATTCGATCGGGACTTGTTTGATGAGAACCTCAGTGTGTCTGATGCTGGAGTAGACATTGGTAGCGAGGAAGAAAAAACATTGCCTCCACCACAGATCCTCATTATGTCCAGCGGGGAAATTACGCCCTTTAGTTTGATGTTTAATTACGAAGGTGATTTCAACGAAGAGCCGGTTTACTTTGCATTGCAAAACAAAGAAACACCGCCTCTTTCCCTAACAGGCCCTTTGGATAGCCCAGAATGAAGTGCTTCAATACGCCCTGTGGGCCAATCAAGCAACAAGGCATGACGTTACTTGAGGTGATGGTCGCCTTGCTGATTTTTGCACTAACCGGCAGCGCTATTTTAAAAGCCGCAGGGGATCACCTAAGCAATGTAGGGCAAGTAGAAGCGGTTACCTTCGCCAATTATGTGGCCAGCAACCGGCTAAATCAGCTACAAATTGACGCCACATGGCCGCCAAAAAATAATTTAAAGGGTGAGATGCCAATGGCCCAGCGCACTTGGTACTGGCAGCAAAACGTGGTGAAAACTAACGACGACGACTTGCGCGCCGTAACTGTGAAGGTGGGGCTACAACAAGACTATAGCGACAGCGTCACCAGCGTCACCACCTTTGTTGCCAAACCGACCTCAGGAAACCGCTAATGCAAAAAGGATTTACATTGTTAGAAATCCTCATTGCCATGGCCATTTTCACCCTGATTGGACTGGCATCAACAGGGCTACTGACCACCGTTATAGACAGTAACGACTTATCAAGCGAACGGTTCCAAAAATTACAGCAACTACAGCGCGCGATGGTAATACTAGAGCGAGATATTCAACAAGCCGTCCCCCGTGCCGCTCGTATTGAGGGTGAGCAACAAAATGTGGTCATGGCGGGTGGTGAAAGTGACATGGGCGACGGCGACACCCTAGGTTTCGTGCGCAGTGGTTGGCACAACCCACAGTACATGCTGCCCCGCAGTACGTTGCAGTCGGTAGTTTATCGCTTACAAGACGGCAAATTAGAACGGCTATACAGTAACTACGTAGACAATGTCATTGGGCACGAGCCTAAAATACGTGTCTTGTTAGACAATATTGAGCGCTTTGATGTTGAGTTTCTCAGCAATCAAGAGAATGCGGATGATAGCGACAGCGAAAGTGGCTGGTCTAAAAGCTATAAAGGCTCGGTATTACCGAAAGCCGTGGCGATAGAGTTTGATAGTAAAGATTTTGGCACGATACGTCGTGAGTTTGCCTTGACGCCAGGAGGGCAACAATCGTGAGACATTCTCTCAAACGCCAGCACGGTGTCGCCTTGATGATAGTGCTGATGATTGTGGCGTTAGTATCGGTTTTAGCGACAGAAATGGGCACGCGTTTGCAATTACAAATACAACGCACAGCAAACATCAAAGATAACAATCAAGCCTACTGGTACGGCGTAGGTGCTGAAGCTTTTGCAAGAAAATCGATTCAAACCCTGATAGAAGAAACAGGCGATAAAATTTCACTCAGCCAACCTTGGGCACAACCTATTGCCTACCCGCTAGAAAACGGGGGCTTAGAAGCCGAACTAAAAGACTTACAAGCGTGTTTTAATTTGAATGCGATTTTACAAGGTGAATCAACGTCAACGGGGTCTAATAGCGATAGCGATATCACTGAAGCCATGGCAGCATTTCATACCATGTTGCTTGCCCTTGAAGTAGATGGAATAGACGACTATACCGCCGATACAGTAAGAGACAGCCTGGCGGATTGGATAGATTCCGATGACAACATGCGTCCCTATGGTGCGGAAGACAGTGAATACGAGTCAAAAGAATTCCCTTATTTAGCCGCCAATGGGGTTATGGCATCCAAGTCAGAACTTCGTATTGTTAATGGCGTCTCAGCTAACTGGCTAAATGAGGTTATGCCCCTTGTATGCGTTATACCTGGCGTGGAAACCATGGCGATTAATGTTAATACCATTGAAGAAGATAACGCCGCTTTGCTAGCGGGTTTGACAGGCTTAGACATCACCCAGGCAAAGGGCGTAATCAGTAGCCGGCCCACTGATGGGTGGGACGACGCTGACGATTTTTTAAATGAAACCACCATTGCTGCTCTGGATTTGTCAGACACGCGCAAAGACTGGTTTAAAGTCACATCTGAGTATTTTATTTTGCACACGAAAACCCGCTACAATAAAGCAACCTTTAAGCTTTCCACCGTGTTTCATGCTGAAGAAGGCGCGGGCGTAAGCATAGTAAAACGCGAGTTTGGAGGAATTAAGTAATGGAACAACTCCTTGTCAGATTAGGCGCGACCGAATCTGATCCCATTAGCTGGATAGTCTACTCCACCTCAGAAGAAGAAATTATCGCTTCTGGCGAACTCACCCATGCAGACGACCTTGCAACCTTACGTGAACGCGCTGGCAATCGTGCGGTGATAGCGCTGGCCCCAAGCAGCGAAGTTTTGCTCAAATGGGTGACTTTACCACCTCGGGCAGGCCGCAAAGTGCTCTCTGCGTTACCGTTTATGCTAGAAGATGAACTGGCCACCGATATTAGCGAGCAATTTTTTGCCATTGGGCCCAAACAGGGTGACAAACAAGCCGTGGCGGTAGTCAGTCACGAAAAGTTAGCCTTGTGGACACAATGGTTGAGTGATGCCGGATTATTTTGCGACCGTTTAATCCCAGATGTATTAGCAGTGCCGACTACAGAGAACGGTTGGTCACTCCTGACGATGGGCGAACAATTACTGGTTCGCCAAGACACGTTTAAAGGTATTCAAGGTGAGCAAACCTGGTTACTTCCTACCTTAAGTCACTTTACCGCCCAGCACGATGGTCCTGTTAACATCACTAATTACGCCGGTATTGATTTAACCGACACACCGAATATTAATGTTAACGATGCGCCTCTAGATTTGCCTATGCAGGTGCTGGCAAAAGAAGCCATGACAAGCAATTTCAACTTGTTACAAGGCGATTATAAGGTTAAGCGTCAAACCAATACATTATGGTCGCAATGGCGAGTAGCTGCGGTATTGGCGGTATTGGTGCTTTGCACCAGCCTGATTGATAAAGGGGTTACCTTGTATCAGCTGAAAGCTGAAAATGCGGCGCTAAAAGCCCAAATAGACAGTGCCGTAAAACAAGGGTTTCCTAATTTAGGAGCCTATCGCAACGTAAAGCTTAAATTGCAATCTGAGCTTGATAAACTCGCGCTAGGTGGCGGTAATGCGTCTATGTTGATTATGCTGGAACAGTTAACGCCTGCATTTTCCAGTACCAAAGTGAAGCCGCAAACCCTTCGCTTTGACGCCAATAGAACCGAAATTCGTATTCAAGCAATGGGGAAAACCTTCGAGTCATTGGAGCAATTTCGCCGCCAGGCAGAAGCCGCTGGGTTTCTTGTTGAACAAGGTGCAATTAACAACCGTGATGATATGGTGATTGGCACAGTATCTATTCGGAGTGCGTCATGAAGGCCATGATTGAGAAATTTAAAGCGTTAACAGAGCGCGAACAAACCTTGGTATTAGTGTCGGGTGTCGTGGTGCTTATCGCGCTGTTTTATTACCTTGTCTGGTCGCCACTTAACCATGCTCTCACTCAGCAGCAGAAGCTATTAGATAATCAGCACGCATTACTAGTATGGGTGGAAGACAGTGCCGCTAGAGCGAAGCAATTGCGCATTAATAGCGCCGGTACCCGTACACTTTCCGGTTCACTTCCTCAGGCCGTTAACCGGTCAGTGGCACAACATAATATTGAAGTGTCTCGCATGCAGCCTCAAGGGGATGAATTGCAAGTGTGGGTCGATCAGGCCCCCTTTAACGATGTGCTTGCTTGGCTTAAATCCATGGAGAGTATGGGCGTAGTTATACTGCAAGCAGACATTGCTGAAGCTGATGCCGCAGGTTATATCAAAATTAGACGTTTACAGTTAGGAAAAGCATGAAGTTACGTATAGGTTGGATACTTGGCGGCCTGATCGCCTTTTTGGTTTTTGTTATCGCCTATATGCCCGCCATTCATGTTGTTGGACGGCTCGATTTACCAAAAGGTGTTTCAATCAATAAGGTGTCGGGGACGATATGGTCTGGCAAAGCACAAACCTTAGTGGTTAACGGTTTACCTATTAACAACCTTAAGTGGTCAATATCACCTTGGTCGTTATTCACCGGCACCTTAGCAGGCGACATAACCGCTGGAAATATTCGTAACACTGACGATATTGCCTTTAGCGGCTCGCTTTCCACCTCGTTGTTTAATTTCAATGTTTTGGATGCAGAAAATGTGGTGGTTTACCTTCCTGTGGATCGCGTACTTGCTCAAGTAAAACTGCCCCTACCGGTTAATGCTGGCGGGCGTTTTAAAGTTAATATTCAAGAGCTCGCTATTGGGCAAACTTGTCAAACCTTGTCTGGCACAGGTGACTGGTTAAATGCCACCGTAGCAGGCACTCAAGGCCCTATAGATTTCGGTACTTATTCGGCCAAATTAAGATGTGAAGGCGATGATATTGGCATTAGTGTCAGTGAGCCTAACCTATTGGGGTTATCGGTAGATGCCATTGTTGCCATGAATTTAAAACGCATTAATGTAGAGGGCAAATTCAAGCCAGATGAAAGTTTGCCAGAAGAAGTTCATCAAGCCTCTCGCTTCTTTGGTCAGCCAGATGCTAATGGCTATATTGCCGTAAAATTATAAATTCAGTGACATTTGCTGACTGAATACCACACCAAACCTAAACAAGGGATTGTACTATGAAGAAAATTGCCTTAATCAGCGCTGCGGTAACGCTAGCGGTTCTCGTTATTGCGCCTAAATTTGTTGGCGATAACGTGGAATCCCAGGTGATAGACATCACTGATGCCTTAAACAACCATAGTATTTACGGGGCCGAGATAATTGAATACCAAAAGGGTTGGTTCAGTAGTACCGCGGATATCGCACTGACCATTAACGTCAACGATATTTTTAATGCTCAAAATGGCGCGACCTCTGCTGCCCCCACCGAAAGCAACCCCACCGTTATGGCGAAATTAGTTGCGCATCATGGCCCGATTTACGTAGGCGATAGCGTAAGCATTGGCCAAGCTCAATACAGTGTGGTGTTAGAAGGGGAAGGGTTTAGAGAGTATTTGCAATGGGATCACGACAGCCCTTTTTATCGTAATCAAGGGGTAGTAGGGTTATTTGGCGGCTTGTCATATGAAGATGAACTGCCAGCCATGACAGCAAGTATCGAAGAAGAAAGCTTTTATTTTTCATTTTCCGGCTATCAAGGTAAGGCAAACAGTGAGGGAGACGCCACCCACTTTACCGGTTTAGCCCCCACTTTCTCATTTTCTACGGCCGAGTTTACCACCACAGTATCGACCTTAGATGTTGCTATGACTAGCTACGGTAGCATGCTTGCTGCCATTAAAGGCGAGTTGTTGGCATCAAGTAGCACCTTGTCTGTGGAAAAAGTCACCATTGAGCGCATAGAAGAAAGCGCGGTAACCGTGAATGACATGGTCTTAACCACAGACGCCACACTCGAAGACGATGGTGCACTGGCTAACCTTGGAATGAACTACACAGTGAGCTCTGTTATGGCAGACGACTTTGAAGCTAGCTCGCTAGAATTTGGCCTTGAGTTCAACCGTTTAGATACCGATTTCATCAAAGCATATCAAAAGTTTAATAATGAATCGCTTTCTACACCGCCTCTGGAGATGGCGGCAAAATTAACCTCACTGATTGACGATCACCTATTAAGTTTACTGGCCGCATCGCCAGAATTAAATATTACCCACTTGTCGGGCACCTTTCCTGAAGGTGACATCCGCGCTCATGCCAATACGAAGCTGGTTAATATCGACACCTTACCCGATAACCTGATGAACCCAAGTTTTTGGGCCAAGCACTTAGACGCTGAGCTTGCCCTAGATGCGAAAGAAGAAGTTATGGTTTGGCTCACGTCGCTCTATTTGCAGAATCAGTATCAATCTACGGTAGAGGGTGCCAGCATGAGTGATGAGGAGTTACGCCGCGTAGCGCTAGAACAAGCACCAGGGGTTTTAGATTTCATCATAATGCAACAGCTTATGGTCAAAGAAGAGGGTCGCTATCGTTCAACAATAGCGGTCAAAGACGGTTTTTCTACTGTTAACGGTACTAAGGTTCCCATTCCTCTTGCTCAATAATAATGAGTGTAAATAAGAAAGCGGTAAGGTTGAAGCAACCCTACCGCTTTTTTTAGCACAATACCGTGACATACTTACTCAGCTTGCTTTTCTGCCACCATAATTGTCTTAATATTTACAAATTCCCGCATACCATAACCGCCATGTTCACGACCATAGCCGCTATCTTTTACACCACCAAACGGTAGGTTTGGCTGAGCCAATGAATAACCGTTAATATTGACCATACCGGTATCAAACTCATTCTTCGCTAAATCAATAGCATTATCAGTATCACTACTGAATATTCCGCCCCCTAGGCCGTAGCGAGAATCGTTAGCCACTTCCATCGCTTGCTTGTCATCTCTTGCGCGAATAAGCGAAGCGACGGGGCCGAATAGCTCGTCGTCATAAGCAGGCATGCCTGGTGAAACGTCTTCAAGCACGGTAATAGGATAAAAATAGCCACCGTCGTCGGGGATTTCCCCCCCTAATGATAACGTGGCCCCTTTATCGATAGATTCTTTCACTTGTTCATGCAACTCGTCCCGCAAATCTTTTCGCGCCATGGGGCCAAGATCGGTATTTTCATTAGTAGGATCACCAACTTTCAGCTTTTTACACTGGGCGATAAATTTATCTTTAAATTCGTCGTACACGCTATCGACCACAACAAACCGTTTTGCAGCCACACAGGTTTCGCCATTGTTAATCACTCGGCCTTGAATACACATCTCTACGGCGTGGTCGATATCGGCATCAGCGAGCACAATAAAGGCATCGTTACTACCAAGCTCCATGACGGTTTTCTTTGACAAGCTCGCCGCTTCTTTCGCGACTTGTTTACCTACTTCATCGCTGCCGGTAAAGGTGACACCACGTACATACTTATGCTTGATAAGGTCGCTTGCGGTGCCACCATCAATCAGTAGTGACTGATATACATTTTTCGGAAATCCTGCATCTTCGTAAAGCTGCTGAATAGCCACCGCCATGCCAAATACATTTTTAGCATGCTTAAGCACGGTAGTATTGCCCGCCATGATATTCGACACGCTGTATCTGATCACTTGATACAGCGGAAAATTCCAAGGCTGAATACCTAAAATAACCCCAATGGGTTGATAGGTAATAATGGCGCGTCCTCCTTCAAAGATACGATGTTCATCTTCTAGAACAGCAGCGCCATGCTCTGCGGTATAGCGACAGATTTGCGCGCAAAGCTGCACTTCTTGTTTACCTTGCGCGGTAACTTTCCCCATTTCTTTGGTCATGAGGTTGGCGAGATCATCAACCCGAGCTTCCATTAAATCGGCAAGATTGTTTAGCAAATCTGCACGGGCAGCAAAAGATGTTCTGCGCCAATTTAAATACGCTTCTTGAGAACGGGTAATGGCTTGTTCGGCATCGTCCGCTGACATCAAATGATAATGATCTAACTTCTCACCCGTCGCTGGGTTGTAGGTATCAATTGTCTCGCTCATAGTTACACTCCTTAATCCGTTGGTTAAGGAGCTATTGCAACTAAGAAGCCAAATTAAAGCGAACTCACAAATGCTTTATATATCATTAGATTAGCTGTAAAAGCGCTAACAAATTTCACTATTCAACACGCTTAGCAGTTGGTAAAGATTACGGCCAAAGGTAAAGATTTCATTCTCTTTGGCCGCCAAGATTAGTCTGTGTAGAGGTCGGGAAAGTGGAACTTGGCCATGGCCAAGGTGAGAGCGACTTGATACACACTTTGCCGGGTAGCATGGTGACGGGTAAGTAAGCCAATAGCGCCGCCTTTTTGTTTGATATTGTGTGTGTCAAACAAGGCATCCATCACATCGCCTAACTCCTCTCCACGCTGTAGCGCTTGGTACACGCTCACTGGCAAAGGTAGGTTTGCACTTCGTCCCACTGACCAATGTCCTTCATGATAGATAACCACATAGGCAAAGGTCGCTGGGCCATCTTCAAAAACATCTACACCACCTTCGATGGCAACATACCAGGCTTCGTTTTCCCCACCACCATGAAGGGACAGCAACACTTTCACCCGGTTGATGGCGCCTTCTCGGGTTTCTTCTTCTGTCATGGGTTGGTCGGATACGCCACTGGGAACAGATATTCCCTCTACCTCAAAGGCTTCATCAAGTGTGTCACTTAAGGTTTCAAGGGCGGCATTCACTTTTACTGGATTTTGAGATCCCACATAAAGATAACTAATCATGGTTTTTCTCTATTGCATGTTGACGTATGTCATCCAGCATAAGGCGATAATCGGTGACAGCGGGAAACTCTGTGATATTGCGGTGCGGCAAGGTGCTATCAGGGTTGTCCACTGCTAGTAGGTGTTTAATACCGAATTCTTTTGCCGCAGCCAATATAGGTAAAGAGTCGTCCACGAACAAGGTGCGCTCGGGGTTGAATTTCACCCTAGCTTGCAGCTTTTGCCAAAGGGATTGAGACTCTTTGGTGACACCAAACTCGTGGGTAGATATTAAATTGTCTATGTGGTCATCGAGTTGTGTAAACTCAAGTTTTAGCGCTAGGCTTCCAGGGTGGGCATTGGTCACCAAAACCACGTTTCTCCCCGACGCATGCAAGGCCTCTAAAAAGGGAATGGTATCGTCTCGCAAGGTTAATAAATGCGCTAACTCTCTTTTGAGTGGCATAAATTCGTTATGTAAATCTAGCGCTAACGATTCGGCCCAATACTCAAGACAGTACCACTGTATCTGTCCAAAAACAGATTCATACCTTTTGGCCATTTCTTCTTGGCTTTGCGCCTCAGAAATACCACGCAATTCGGCTAACCGTTTGGGTAAATGATGAAGCCAAAACTGGTTATCGTAGTGAAGATCCAACAAGGTGCCGTCCATATCCAGCAACACCGTATCAATTTCATTCCAGGGCAGAAAGGGCAAGCGATTTTCCTTATAATGAAGTAAGCTAGATACAGTAGGTATGATAACAAAGTTGTAGCGAGAGACATGCGAAAAATTGACCCGAATAAGCCGTTACCACAAATTCACCATCGGGAAATCGTTGCCCAGAGTAAACTCTTTCGGGTAGAACGCCTCGATTTAGAGTTCTCAAATGGTGCAACCCGCCAATTTGAACGAATGGCCGGGGGCAATCGCGGTGCCGTTATGATTGTACCTATGATAGACAAAGATACCTTAGTGCTTATTCGAGAATACGCCGCGGGCACCCACTCATACCAGTTAGGATTTCCAAAAGGGCTAATTGACCCTGGTGAAAGCGCCCTGGAAGCCGCCGATCGCGAATTAAAAGAAGAAGCCGGATTTGGCGCAAACGAATTAATTGAGCTACATAAAGTAAGTATGGCGCCTACATTCTTTAATGCCAATATGACCATTGTATTGGCACAAGACTTGTATCCTCAACAGCTAGAAGGTGATGAGCCAGAGCCCTTGGAGGTTATTCACTGGCCCCTTGCCGACGCTGATGCGTTACTCGCTCGCGAAGACTTTATTGAAGCTCGCTGTATAGCCGCCCTGTTACTAGCTCAAAAGTGGTTTAAGGAACAATAATTTATGCCCGATGATGCCCACGAAGACCTATTAGAAATAGCCAAAAGAATTGCAATAGAAGCTGGTGAGGCCGTGCTCACCGTGTATGATAAAGGCGAGTTTGATGCCTACCAGAAAGAAGATGATTCGCCGGTAACCAGTGCAGATTACCTTGCCAATGACATCATTACGAAACAGCTTAGCGAAGCCACCCCCGATATTCCCATTCTTTCTGAAGAAAACAAACACGCCAGTTTAGAAGAACGCAAAGACTGGCCACGTTACTGGCTTATCGACCCCATTGATGGCACACAAGAATTTATCGCCCGCAGTGGCGACTTTGCCGTGAATATTGCCCTTATTGAAAACAATGAGCCAAAGATTGGCGTCATTTTTTGGCCCCCAGGGCAATCATTGTATTACGCGGAAAAAGGAAAAGGAGCGTTTAAATCGTCTCCCGACGGGGATCATCCTATTTCGGTTCGCCAACTAGACGACCCCAAAAACAGCGTGGTTATGATTGCCATAAGTCGTCGCCAATCCCGTGAAAAGGTATTAGGCCGTATGTGTGCTAAACGGGTATACCAAACCCTGCCTTTAGGCAGCTGTTCACTGAAAGCGTGCTTTATTGCAGAAGGTAAAGCCGACGTATTTATGCGTATTGGGGTTACCGGAGAATGGGATACAGGCGCCTCACAGTGCATTGTTTCAGAAGCGGGTGGTAGCATTGCGGCCGCCAATTTCGAACCTTTGACATACAACCAGCGCCATTCGCTAGAAAACCCGGATTTTGTGGTAATGGGCGATCAACGGGTGCCTTGGCAAGACGTTGTGCAGTATAATGATTTTGTAAACCCTCATACAAAGTAATAGATTTATCGTAAGGTTTCACGTTTACTGTGAGTCATCCTCGCAGGTATTTTGTTTGCGTAAACAAAGGAGTAATAACATGATTACAGCTCGAATTCGGACGTTGTCTGCTGCGCTTATTGCCTGTGGATTTGCTTTCCCTGCGATGGCTGACTGGAATGTAGACAAAGACACCAGCGCATTGCATTTCCTCTCTACTAAAAATGCACAAGTCACAGAAGTGCATCAATTTGATAGCTTCGACGGCAGTCTTTCAGACAGTGGAGCGCTAAGTATTGAGGTAGATTTGGCCTCGGTAAATACTGCCATAGATATTCGCAATTCACGAATGCAAGAGATGCTGTTTAATGTCGCTGAGTTTGCAAAAGCCACGTTTGTTGCAGACTTACCTGCCACCCTCACAGACCTGGAAAATGGCGATGTGGTAGTGGCCAAAGTTGACGGCATCCTTACCCTACATGGCAAGGCCGTACCCACGACCTTTGCAATAAAAGCCAGTAAACTCGATGACGATACAATGACGGTAAGTACTGTTTCTCCTACTTTAATTAAGGCTGAAGCATTTGGCCTGACAGAAGGGGTAGAAGCATTGCAAAAGATTGCTGGGTTGAAAAGCATTACTACCACAGTACCAGTCACGTTCTCTGTGACCTTTACCCGTTAAAGATAAAATGGATATACGACTGCGCGACTCAGGTAGGTAGTGACCGCCGTGAAAAGTAGTGACCGCCGTGAAAGTCATAAAAAATCCGATATCAGTTCCTGATATCGGATTTTTTGTATGCGTGAAGGTCCGTTGTAACTTATGCGGCCTGTTGCTGAATACCCTGCATAGGCAGTGGCTTTTGATGTAACGCCTGTTCAGGCATTGTTACCCACAAGCTATCTGGTAGCGCTGGAACTTCCGCTTTATACTGAGAAATTGAGAAGTAATTCATGGCGACACGTAAACGCTTAAGTGCCATACATTCTTTTACTTCCTGGTCGATAACGAAAACACCCCAATTGCGTAAGCTAACACCTAGGTGAGTAGAACTAGACAAGCGGATAATAGGCGCCGCCAGTACCATCCCAATTAATACAGGAAGTAGCCACATAAACAGTGATGGCGTGTAGTAGAAGGTTGTCACGCCCCAAATTACTGCTAAACAACTCATTATTTGGGTATGCTTAAAGGCCACAGACCAAGGCACCTTGCGTCCTTCACGTTCTTGGGCTTCCCATTTAACTGAATGGCCAATAAAGACACTGATCACAAAGTAGCTGTGATAAAACATCATGAGAGGGGCAATCAATACCGCCATTACAAGCTCTAAAATGGCGCTTTTAAGCAACGAAAAGGCGCCGCCAAACTCACTTCTACGTTTGATGAGCGCTAAGGTAATACCCAGCAATTTAGGTAGAAATAATAGCGCTGCTGTGCCCCACATTGTCACCATCATCATGTCTTGGCGTGCCACCTGCCAACTTGGGAAAAGTTGATATTCTGACACAAAGAAGTCAGGCACAGAAGTAGCACGAATAAGCGCATCTGCGGTACCTAGCGCCAGCATACAAAATAGTACAAGTGAAGAAATGTAGGCAAAAGCTCCGAATAAAAAATGCAAGCGGTTAGCTGTTTTTAGCCCTTTCACCTTTAATAAACCCAAATGCTGAATGTTGCCCTGAACCCAGCGGCGATCGCGAATGGCATAATCGACGATGTTACTAGGTACCTCTTCGTAACTGCCTGTGGTGTCGGTCAGTAAGTAAGCCTGCCAGCCAGCTCGACGTAAAAGTGCAGCTTCCACAAAATCGTGACTCAGTACTTCGCCACCAAACGGTGCGCGGCCTTCAAGGGTTGGTAGGCCACAATGCTGCATGAAAGGGGCAATACGAATGATGGCATTGTGCCCCCAGTAATTTGCACTGTCTGTCTGCCAAAACGACAAGCCTGTTGCCAGCATAGGGCTATAGAGATGCGCTGCAAATTGAACAAACCGACCAAAGAAAGTATCTTGGCGAACGGGCATAGGTATAGTTTGCACTAACGCCGTTTCTGGATTCTGCTCAATGCGGCGGGCAAGGTCTAGCATGCGCTCACCACTCATGATGCTATCAGCATCCAGCACAATCATAGACTCATAGTTAGCTCCCCAACGTTCGCAAAAGTCTTTCAGGTTACCCACTTTTCTATGGCTGTTTTCTTCCCGGCGACGGTAAAAAACATGACTTGCATAGCGGCCTAAGCGCTTAGTCATGCGGTTCCATGCACGCAGTTCTGCCTCAGCTTTCTGCTCGTCCCGTGTATCGCTTAACATAAAGAAGTCAAACTGTTCAGCCTGAGCGCTGCCCATGATTTCGCGTACACACGCTTCAAAACCTACCATAATTCTGCGGGTATCTTCATTGTACACCGGCATAACCACCGCGTGTTTTTGCACCAGAGGGCTATCTTGGTCTGGCGCACATTGCTTTTTACGGAGGCTAAGGGGGTCAATGTTGAACAACTGCAATACAAACCCAATTATGCCTGTCCAAAATGCCATGCATAACCAGGCAAAAAGGGTTAACCCAAGACCCAATTGGGCTATTTCAAGGTTCGTTAGCCCGTTGGGCAGAAATATCTCGTATAAACTCCAACCGGCCAGTGCCGTGCTTGGAATAACTAGCATTGCCATAATAAACAAACGCATATGCTCTCCTTTGGTGTTCAGGTGGCTATGGGTCGACGATGCGTCTGTCGACGGTTTCTTTGTCTGCAAACCTTCTTGCAAACCTAGGCTATTACTGTGGTTGGTAGACATAATTCCATACCTCGCTAATACGCTTGCCGTCTTGCTCGATGTAGGCACGCATATCTACCGTTTGTTTCTCTTTGGGTTTCAAGAAGAATGTCGCTCTAATTTCTGCGCCATCTGCAACGGGGTGCATACGTTGCTTCGACACCTGACCGTTACTGGCTTGTACAATGAGTTTTGTCGTATAGCTGTTAAAGCTAAACCCTGAAGGCGCACTAAAGTCGATGCTAAATTGACGCGTCGTATTCAGTGATGCATCTTCAAATTCATCACCAGGCAACACCGCAGCCCCTTGGCGCGTGCGAACGACCGACGCCAACTCGCTCACAAATGGGTTTTGTTCCACTGTGCTTAAGTTGTAAGAAAAATAGAGTGACTCACCCGATACAAAGGGCTTCTCAGGCGTCCAAAACGCAACAATGTTGTCGTGAATTTCAGAGTTCGTTGGGATCTCAACCACCTCTAAACGGCCTTTTTCAAACCCAGCCTCTGGTGTTACCCACAACCCAGGACGTAGGTGATAATTGGCCTCAGCATCGAGATAGTTGTCCCACTCGCCATCGCGCTGTAACATACCAAACCCTTTGGGGTGGCTGTCACTCAGTGATGTCACTTGTAATCTGCTAGGGTTAGTTAGCGGACGCCAAATTTCTTCACCGGCGTGCGTCACCATAAGTACACCATCGCTATCGTGGACTTCTGGGCGATAGTCGTCGTGACGTTTTTGGGTATTCTCACCGTACAAAAACATGCTGGTAAATGGCGCAATGCCTAACTTATCAACGTCTTCACGGGCAAATAACCAACTTTGCACTTTTACCTCTGTGTCGACACCGGGCTGAATAACGAACTTGTACGCGCCAGCCACGGAAGGGCTCTCTAATCGCGCATATACCGTAATAGGTTGACCTTCCTTCGGCTCAATTAACCAAAACTGAGTAAAATGGGGAAATTCTTCACCTTTGGATAATGCAGTGTCTATCGCCAAGCCTCTGGCAGAGATGCCGTACACTTGATTTTTGCCCACTAGACGGAAGTAAGAAGCGCCGAGGAACACCGCGAATTCATCTTTATATTCCTCATTTTTTATCGGGTAATGAAGGCGAAAACCTGCGAAGCCATTTTCATCTTTCGTATATTGACCCAAGGATGACGCTTTACCATCGTAGCTAAACATCGCCTTTTCAAACGCGATTGGGCTTGCGTCATTATCTGCATCAATAACATTGACGGTCACTGGAAGTTGATACAAGAAACCAGGGTGAAAGAACTGAACCTCATAGTCATTTTCCCCATGCCACAAACTTTGTTCTGGCTTAAAACGAATAGCACGATAGGTTTGGTAATCAATGTCTTTCAATTTGTCATCAAGGCCATGATCATTTTCTTTATAGCTTTGCTCTGCAGACTGCTTTGCTTCATCAATAATAGACTGCAGAATAGGCGAGCTTTCGCCCGGTTGATTGTCTTGATTCACGTTTGTCGCTAATGCCCACGAAGAACCAAATACTGAAAACAGGGCGCCAACCAATAACGCCACACGACGGGTTGTCGCTATTGAAGTAAGTAATCTTGTCGTACCTTTTTGTCTTACCTTGTACACCGTATATCTCCCTTAAGAAATAATGCGCTTTTGAGCCATTGCCCTAAAAAACAAGTTTGGGCTGCGTCCATCCGTTGAAAAATCCAGAACCGAAATGACCTTCAAATTTGCAAAAGCACAGGAAAAAAGTGAAAGCTACACCTAGCAAAGCAAGAGCTGTTCCAATTGCATATTCTTATTAATTTACCTTTATTTTACATTGCCTTACGATCTAAACCCCCTGCAACCACTGTGCTAAACCATTGTGTAAATATGCGCCAGCACTTAGACAAAAGGATAAGTGTTGTGAATTTGCAACACATTCCTTCAGCGTATCGGCCCCTATGTGTAGGACAAGAACCTTTTCCTGTTCTGTTTACGCTAAAACCGTTTGGTCACAAAAAAAGAAAAAGGCATGAAAAACAGATTGATAGATAGCTAATTTGGGTCGAATGTGGAACGCAAGCGCTCGGCTGGCAAGGCAATTGCTGTATGAGTGTCGTGGGATGAAGGTAGTCGCGTGTTACTGCCTATAGACATTCACGGGACAACACAGCCTTTCCCATGTAACAACGAGGCAGATAATGATTATCTGTACATAACAAGGAGCATTTATGCGTAAAGCACTCACACTACTTACCGCACTTTTCACCTCAGTTTCAGCGACACTTTCCTTTCCAGCTCTGGCAGACACGCCGGATTGGCGATATGTAGAAGGGGGATACACTAAAATCGACTTCGACGATGATGAATCTTTTGAGCCAGATGGCTTCAACGTCTCCAGCCGGTATCTTCTTAACAGCAATATATTTTTAAACGGTGAGTACAACCGCGTAGAAGAGGGCAGCTTTGATCTTGATCTTCTTACATTAGGTGCAGGTTATCGTATGCCTATCAATAGCACCACAGACGCCTATTTTACTGCCAACTTTGAACAGCTTGATGCTGATGCCACCGATGAGAATGGCTACAGCATCAATGCTGGTTTGCGTTCTATGGTGACAGAAAAAATCGAATTAAATGGTGAAATTGGCTATTACGACGTCTTCGATGGTGAAGCCACCATAAAAATAGGGGCTAACTACTATGTCACCCCTCAATGGGCGTTTGGCGCAAGCTACAAATCTGTTGATGATTTAGACATACTTCAAGTTAACGCCAGATATGCGTTTTAATCCTTCCTTTCCTCAGGATGGTTAGCCGGTCACCCGACCGGCTTTTTTATTCTTCATCGTTACCGTTAGCCAAAACGTCCTCTTTTGGACGAATATCCACACTCTCATGAAGCTCTGAATACACCAATACAGCATCACCTGAATGCAGTGCGCTAAGGATTTGCTCAACTTTATCGGTAAGGCTAATTTCCTGTTCGCCATAGTCTGTGCCTTCTCGAAGTACGAAGGCTTCAGCTATGCTGTAAAGGGTGTCTTTTTCGATGGCGTCTAAAGGAATGATCATACGGGGTCCATATAAGGCGTGTCAGAATTGATAGGCAGCACTTCACTAACAAAGCGCTTTACCCGTTCATGTAACCAAACTTTCGGTTTTAAAATAGAGCCTTGCATAAAGCCTACATGCCCGCCACGTTCACTGAGTTCTAACGTGACACTGCGCGCTAGCTCTTCCTCTTTTGGCACAATAAGGTGGTTCATAAAGGGGTCATCAATACTATGTAGAACCAATGTTGGGCAATGGATAGCACTTAGAAAATGATAAGCACTGCATTTTTCGTAGTAATCTTGTGCATCAGCAAAACCGTGCAGTGGCGCGGTAATTTTCTCATCGAACTGTGAGAAACTCGTCATGCTGTCTACATCGTCTTCCGTGAGTTGAATAAGCTTTCGGTAATCAATGTACGTCATCTTTTTCTTCAACGTGTTTTTCATGCTGGCGAGCAGATATTTTTGATAAACTCGGGAAAATCCATGATTAATCGACTTCGCACACTCAGACAGCTTCAAGGGTGACGACACCGCTACGGCGGCTTGCAGCCACTTTTGAGCAGGATTTTCGCCCAGTAGTTTCAGCAACATGTTTCCGCCCAACGAAAAGCCAATAGCCACTTTGGGCAGGGAAGGAAACTTGTCGTTAATCCATTGCAAAAAGAAGCTGGGATCTTCCGTTTCTCCCGAATGATAAGCTCTCGCCTTTAAATTAGGGACGCCACTGCACCCTCGATAATGCATCATCACGACTTGCCACCCGTTCACCGACAACGTGGCCATCATATCGTTGGCATAATGTGATCGGATACTGCCCTCTAAACCGTGAAATAGCACCACCACACCTGAGGGTTCCGCAGGTTTTGGCCCCCAAGCCACGTCAACAAAATCGTCATCGGGCAGCGTTAACCTCTCCATACCATAGGTTAAAGGCAACCGCTTTTGTATGAACCTAGGCCAAATGGTTTGAATGTGACGATTTTTCGCCCAAGTAGGAATACGAAATTGGCTTTTAACGATTTTTCCGTGTGCTAACGCAGATTTGCTCATAGTGTTTCTTATTTTAAGGTAGCGCTTTAATGATGGCGCTTAATAGTAATCGGGCTTGAGGCGCTTCTCGTAACGCATAGGCGTTAATAAATGCAGCAATGGACGCATTAAAGACATTTCCACCGACGGCCGCTTCTTTAGGTAGATACGACACATCGAATTGATTAAACTGCGCCAAAATTAGTGCTTGTTGTGCTTTTTCCAGCTCAAGTTCTTCCGCTTTCAAATCGTCGTATCGCGCTGAAACCTCATCCTCTTTTGGCTTTGCAGCATGCCGTTTGTGCCTATGCGCTTTTAATTGGTGTTCGCTGTCTTCTACACACTCAATCAATTGCTGGCATTGGGTTAGCGTTAAAATAACGCCTTCTTGCAAACACCAACACAACAACATAATAAGATTCACATTGACGCCAAACCTGTCTTGAAGGGTTAACGAGGCTGGGGCCACGTCATCAATAGCGTAGGTGATATAGCTATAACGCCAAAAGTCCGCCCTACTAAGTAATACCTCACTGTTTTTCATAGGCCGCTCTTTGTTGTTCCATGTGTTCTTGAGCGTCTAGCCATGCCATTTCATGCTCTTCCAATTGTTGTTTTATCGATGCTTGTTCGTCTAACAAAGCCATTAAATCCGCTTTTTTATCATCACTATATAACGTGCTATCCGCCAATAATGCTTCAACCTCGGCTAAACGCCCGGTGCATTTATCCAATGCTTTTTCATGTTTTTCGAGCGCTTTTTTAAAAGGCGCGATTTGTTTTCTAAACTCGGCTTCTCTGCGCTTTTCTTCTTTCCTGTCTATTTTACGTTCTTTTTGCTCACTCGGTTCGCTATTCGCTGCTTTAGCATCACTGTTCGCTTTGGCTTTGTCTTGTGCTTGTTGCTTTAAAATCCAGTCACGATAATCATCCAAATCACCATTGAACGTATCGACTTGACCGCTATCAACCAAATAGAAATCTTCACAGACTGACGTCAGTAAGAAACGATCGTGAGAAACCAGTACCATGGCGCCTTCAAACCCTTGCAAGGCCACATTTAATGCATGTCTCATTTCTAGATCAAGGTGGTTTGTCGGCTCATCGAGAAGCAGTAAATTGGGCTTTTGATAAACAATTAACGCCAAAACTAAGCGCGCTTTTTCTCCCCCAGACATGGGCGCCACTTCGCTTAGTGCTTCATCACCGTTAAACCCAAACCCACCCAAATAATCGCGTAATTGCTGTTCCGTGGCTTTCTCATCTAAACGCTGTAAGTGCAATATTGGCGTAGCCGAAGGGTCCAAGGTTTCAAGCTGATGCTGCGCAAAGTAACCAATTTTCAGCCCTTTTGCAGTATCAAACACGCCTTGCATAGGAGAGTGTACGCCAGCAAGCAATTTGATTAAGGTAGATTTACCTTGTCCATTTCGCCCAAGTAGGCCAATACGACTGCCTGGCACTAAGTTTAATTTAACCTGTTCCAACACAATGTGTTCGCCATAACCAAGCTGTACATGCTCCATGTTAACCAAAGGGTTGGGGAGGGCAGAAGGGGGCGCAAATGAAAAGCTGAACGGGCTGGCAGCATGGGCAGGCATCAGGGTTTCCATCTTTTCCAGCTGCTTTATACGGCTCTGTGCTTGCTTTGCTTTACTGGCTTTAGCCTTAAATCGCGTAATAAAGGCATTGAGGTGCGCTACTTTTTGCTGCTGCTTTTCAAACTCAAGGTTTTGCAAACGTAAGCGTTCAGCTCGCTGAGTTTCATACGCAGAATAGTTACCTGTGTAGGTGACCAGCTTTTGCTGCTCCACACTGATAATTTGTGCCACTGTGTTATCGATAAAGGCTTTGTCATGAGATATGAGTAATAGGGTGCCAGCGTAACGTTGTAACCACTTCTCTAACCAAATTACCGCGTCCAAATCGAGGTGGTTGGTGGGCTCATCGAGCAAAAGGAGATCAGACGGACACAACAGTGCTTGCGCCAAATTAAGTCGCATACGCCAACCACCAGAGAAGTCTGATACCGGCGCGTCTAACTGCTGATTCGTAAAACCTAAACCAGACAAAATGGTGGCCGCCCTAGCTTCCACATCGTATGCGCCTGCTTGCTCTAATTGCCCATGAGCCTGAGCAATGGCCACACCATCTTCTGCACGTTCGGCTTGCGCGAGTAAGTGTTGTAATTGTCTGAGGTGTTTGTCTCCGTCAATCACATAATCAATGGCTTTTCGGTCAGTGGATGGCGTTTCTTGGGCCACGCTCACAATTTTCCAATCGGCTGGAATGGTACAATCACCGGCATCTAACGTTAATTCATGACGCAACAAGGCAAATAGTGAAGATTTGCCGCATCCATTGCTGCCAATTAGCGCAACTTTGCGGCCAGGAAATACTTGTGCAGACGCTTCTTCGAGTAAGACTTTGCGCCCTCTCATCAGCGATACGTTAGTGAGCTTTATCATCCGGTACCTGTATTGGAACAATTTAAGTGGCGTATAATACCAAAAACTCTCGTTAAAAGCTGATCAGCAACGGTCATTTCGCTGTATAATAGACTGATAACAAAGATTGAGATTTATTATGCAAAAGAGAGTAAAACGTCGCTTTGTGGCGGGCGCAGTTTGCCCTAAATGCCAAGAGCTCGATACTATTTCCCTCTACTATGAAAACAATGTAGAAAAGCTTGAGTGCGTGTCTTGTGGCTATCACGATGTTCAAACCGACGAAAGCGTGGAAGCGGTTACCCGAGAAAACGAAAACGTCATCGGCATATTTAAACCCCATTAAACATTGCCAAAGCTGGAAAATTTTACCCTTTTGACTGTAGAAGCCACACTGTTTATCTCTTCTTAGCCCGTGGCTTCTTGGTTCCACCTCCCTCGCAAAATCATTTAAAAACAAATAATTTCAACAACCTAGAGTGTATTCATAATAGACATTTTATCTAGGCATACTCTTTGATGGCATAAGCCATAAGGAGATCACTATGCAACGTAACAATCGTCGAATCGTCATCAGTCTTTCCGTGGTACTGATTTTACTGCTTGGCGTAAGAATAAGCCTACCCTATGCCGCCCAATGGTATATAAACAGTACCTTAAGCCAGCCAGGGAACTATGATGGCCGCGTGGGAGACGTGGATATCATGCTGTGGCGCGGGGCTTATCGACTACAACATGTGCTTCTTTATAAAGCCAATGGAGAAGTGGAGCGCCCGCTTTTTCGAGCCAATTCGGTGGAATTCACCCTCATTTGGTCACAATTGTTTAAAGGTGCCGCCGTTGGCAGTGTTCATCTCATTGACCCAGAAATTAACTTTGTGGATGGGGCAGACGAAAGCAAAGACCAAGTCGGTAAAAATGAAGATTGGTTGAACATAGCGAATCAGCTTTTCCCTTTGCGTATAGACGCACTGACCATAAAGCAGGGAAAAATTACCTTTTACAACCCTCAGACAAGCCCAGCCATTGATATTTCCCTGCATCAAATCAATGGCACGTTATCTAATTTAGTGAACAGCGACGCGTTGTCAGACAACCGCGTTGCTACCGGATCGGCCACAGCACAAACAGCCGACCAAGGTAGCGTAAAGGTGGACGCTTCACTCAATCCTGCCACGGCAAAGCCTACATTTGATATTAATCTTGAAGCTGACAATGTTGCGCTGGTGAACTTTAAGAACCTACTAGATACCTACGCCCCCTTTGATTTAGAGGCGGGCACCCTAACTCTCGCTGCCGAACTGGCGGCTGACAATGGCGAAGTAAAAGGGTATGTAAAACCGATTCTTCATCACGTAGAGGTCTTCTCGTGGAAAGGCGATATTAAAGAAGACGGCGACGGCCCAATTGAAGGCGGTATTGAACTTATCTCAGCATTCTTCACTGAACTGTTTGAAAACCAGAGTAAAGATCAGGTCGCCACACGCATCCCCCTTGAAGGAAACCTTGCCAACCCAGATACCAGTATGTGGTCTGCATTAGGCGCGCTGATTAAAAATGCCTTTGTGAAAGCATTGAGTGGCGATGTAGAAGATTCTGTTGAATTAGATACATTACCGTCTAAAAAACAAAAGGATGCGTCTACCTCGCCGGCACGAAATCAATAGTGCGGCGGAGGCATTTCCTCAGATTGCTTTGCAATATTAGATGGCTGGATAGATTTAACACGGTCTATCACATGACGCACTTTGTAGTGTAAATCTTCAAGTTGCTTTTGCTGTGAGGCCAAGGCTTCATTTAACGCCTCTATCGTGTGCTCTTGAAAAGCCACCTTAGTTTGCAACTCTTCAATGTTGTTGTTGGCTATTGCAAGTGCTTCGCTTAGCGCCTCTTCACGTTTATTTTCGCTCATTAATTACTCTATTTTTCCCATTGCCAAACTTCGGCTAAACCGCTGCTGCTCTCAGTCACAATAGTACCATTGGATTGAAAGGCAACGCCATAGACAACTGCAGTGGGTGGCGACACAGACTCGCGGGAAGCCACTTGCCAATTCTCTTCTTGGCTACCGTCTTCAACATTCCACAGATAAACCTGTCGCGAAGGCGAACCAGTAAGTAAATACTTACCATCTTTGGAAAACTCAGCGTCTGTGAAAATACGCTGGCGCGCAAAATACCGTAACGTACTCACAGGTTCACCGGTCTGCACATTCCAGATTTGCGATTTGTTTTGGCTGTCAGCGGTAAACGCGAAGCGGCCACTGTCATCTAGAGCCACCTTGCTCACCCGCGTGGGATGGGTAAAAGAATGGATTATTTGCCCAGTATCCGTGCTCCACAAATAGGCAATGTAGTCGTTGCCTCCGGTAAGGGCATATTTTCCGTTGGGCGAAATATCAATCGAATTTACCTTTTCCTGATGCCCTAGAAACTCTAAACGCCGTTGCGTTCGCGGCTCAAAGAACATCACCTTACCATTAGAACGAGCCACCAAAATGCCCTCACCGTTGTTGGTAACTGCCACATCTCGAATAGAAGCCTCGTCAATTCGCCAGAACCCTTCTGGCTCGCCAGTTTCCAAGCTCCACAGCGCAAAGGCTTCTCTATCTGCGGTAACCGCGTATGAATTATCGGCGGCGATGTGAATTGAAATGACTAAATTATTCCCTTCACCTTGATGACCCCAATGATAAAGCGGCTTTTCTTCACCAATGCGCCATACGTTCACACCATTATTGATGCCGGAAACAACAGCGAGAGTACCGTCGGTAGAAATATCTGCCGCATACGCCCCTTCTTCAACATGACGCCATTGCGTTAACGGTGTGGTTTCTGGCAGGCTACACCCTACCAATCCACAAACTAACGAGATAAGTAACAGTTTTGTGGGGAACAAATCAGCCCTAAACATAATCAAATGGGTTTCGCTTTGTGAGTGCTACGTTTAACATAGCACGGATCACGCATCTTTCACTATCGTGCACACTGCCTTAGATGCAGCAGTAAAGACACAGAAGCATGATGAAAAATTTATGGAGAGGTTTTTATGCAGAAGTCGCTTGTTGCCCTATCTACCCTGGCTGCGCTAGGTTTGTTTGCTTGCCAGCCAAATACGTCAGATGAAGCAACTACCACCACAACTGAAACCACACAAGCGCCAAGTGGCTCAGGTGAGTCAATGACAGATGCGCAGAAGCAAGCGTATGCAATGGGTGCGAGTATGGGGTTATTTGTAAATAACCGCGCACAACAGCAAGAACAGCTAGGTTTACCCTTAGATCAAGCTGCCCTTAAAGAAGGGTTTAATGACGGGTTAAACGATTCACTGAAATTCACTCAGCAAGAAATTCAAGAAATTGCTCAACAAGGTGAGCAAGTATTGCGTGCCAAACAGCAGGAAATGGCCGAAGCCGCCGCAGCAAAAAATATAGAGGCTGGTGAAGCTTACTTGGCTGAAAACGCAAAACGTGATGGCGTTATCGTGACCGAGTCTGGTTTACAGTACGAAGTGCTAGAAGAAGGCGAAGGCGCAAGCCCGTCGGCAGAAGATGAAGTAAAAGTACACTACCGCGGTACGCTTTTAGACGGCACAGAGTTTGACTCGTCCTATGCCCGCAATGAACCCGCTCAATTCCCGCTAAATCGGGTTATTCCAGGTTGGACTGAGGGTGTACAGCTGATGAAAGAAGGGGCGAAATACCGTTTCCACATTCCTTCAGAGCTAGCCTATGGTGAACGCGCTACAGGCTCCATTACACCTAACTCGACCCTTATCTTTGATGTTGAGTTACTAGAAGTGATTCCGGTAAACGCCGAAGGCGCTGCTGAATAATATGGCCTGATAAGCGGTATTATTCCGCGTAAAGAATAAAGCCGACACAAAAAATTGTGTCGGCTTTTTTAGTTGAGTCAGCATAATCCATGCTTACCTTTTCCCTCGGACTTAACGACACATCACACTAAGGTGATGGCCCCTTATCCGTTCTCACATAGTAATGCGAGTTATTCGGTGAGGTATCTCGAATCTACCTCTTAAGCATAGTGCCTTTTTGCGAAAAAAGGCGGGGGAAACTGTGCAGTTTTTGGACTTTATTACGATAAAACCTGGTCACTTATAACTGTAAGTTTTAACCCACCGATGTTCTTACTCTCGGGGCATTCTTCGACGTTCATGATGCACTTTAAATACCGCAAAATGTTTCATGATAGCTTGTCCAAGTTTGAACATGACGTAACCGATCAGCAGGTATCCTGCTGTTTTCAAACTCTCGATTCGAACTACGATATCCAAAAACCCGTAAATCAGTAGCAAGGCTCCACTTAAAAACAACATAAAGCCTAGAATGGTACCTATGGTGGCAAAGCGCTTATCGCTTTCACCCGCGGTCAAACTGCGGCCGTTTTGTGAAGTTTTAACCATGAGAACTTGCTCCTTTCCCTGTTTATTTTGACTACAGCAACAAACTAAAGGTTCATGTTCAACTAATAACCGACCAGTTTAGATTAACCAGTAAATGACGTAGTAGAATATTGCCTTCTGCATATTTACCCTCATACACTAGGGTAACGTTATTTAATTTACCTAATTGCTTGTGAAAACACCACTTATTACCCGCAAAGGATACCTCAAGCTTCAACAAGAGCTCGATCACCTTTGGCGTGAAGAACGGCCAGAAATAACCCGCAAGGTCACTTGGGCCGCTAGCTTAGGTGACAGAAGTGAAAATGCGGACTATCAATACAACAAGAAAAAGCTAAGGGAAATCGACCGCCGTGTACGCTACCTGCGAAAATGCCTAGAAAATTTAAAGGTGGTTGATTACAGCCCTCAGCAAGAGGGCAAAGTTTTCTTTGGTGCTTGGGTAGAGATAGAAAACGACGAAGGGAAGGTGCTGCAATTACGATTAGTCGGTTACGACGAAATTTTCGGCCGTAAAGACTACATTTCCATTGACTCCCCTATGGCCCGAGCACTGGTGGGGAAAGAAGAAGATGACGATTTATCCGTAAAAACCGAAGCTGGAATAAAAGAGTGGTGGATTAATAAAATATGGTACGACACCACGGACAAACTCTAACCTAGGTTTAAATACAATTGTGGGTGGATAAGTAGTCATTTTCTCCTATGCTACGGTGATATACTTGCCATCTTATTTTTCATTTTTTAGACAGTTTGCCCAAGGTCGATAAATATCCACCCGCAAACCATTGCCTAGAGCGTATTATGATTATCAATAAAATTGCTGAAGAACTATCGGTTCAGCCCAACCAAGTAAACGCAGCCGTTCAACTGCTTGACGAAGGAGCGACCGTTCCTTTTATCGCGCGTTACCGTAAAGAAGTCACTCAAGGCTTAGACGACACTCAGTTAAGAAACCTACAACAGCGTTTAACCTACCTTAGGGAGTTGGAAGACCGTCGAGGTGTTATTCTCAAATCTATTGATGAGCAAGGTAAACTCACCGATACGCTAAAGGCCAATATTAATAACGCAGATAGCAAAACCACCCTTGAAGATTTATATCTTCCGTACAAGCCCCGTCGCAGAACAAAAGGACAAATTGCTATTGAGGCAGGTTTAGCGCCTCTAGCCGACGCCCTGTTTGCCGATCCAAACCTTACCCCTGCCACGGTCGCTGCCCAATACATTAGCGAAGAAAAGGGAATTGTTGATGAAAAAGCCGCCTTAGAAGGCGCACGATTTATTTTGATGGAGCGTTTCGCCGAAGATGCTTCGTTGCTGGGAAAAATACGTCGTTACCTGACTGAAAACGCGCACTTAGCCAGCAAGGTAGCACCTGGGAAAGAGAAAGACGCGGCCAAGTATAAAGACTACTTCGAACACAGTGAAAAATACAAAACGGTGCCATCCCATCGTGCACTCGCCATGTTCCGTGGACGCAACGAAGGTCTTTTACATATTCAGCTAGATGCCGATCCACAACAGGACGACAATGCATCAGGCTCACATTGTGAGCACCTTATTGCCAGCCACTATAATATTCTTCACCGCAATAGACCGGCTGATGACTTCTTAGCCCAGGTAGTGCAGTGGACGTGGAAAATAAAGATTGCGTTACATATGGAAACCGAGCTCTTCAGCACCTTGCGTGAAAGAGCAGAAGAGGAAGCCATTGAAGTATTTGCCAAGAACTTAAACGACCTGCTAATGGCCGCTCCGGCGGGGGCTAAAACCACCATGGGGTTAGATCCCGGTCTACGTACAGGGGTCAAAGTGGCTGTGGTAGATAAAACAGGTAAAGTCCTAGCCACCAACACGATTTTCCCTCACGTCCCGCAAAATCAGTGGGATAAATCTATGCGTACACTCACCACCTTGTGTAAGCAATACAAGGTGGAATTAATCAGTATTGGTAACGGCACCGGCTCACGAGAAACCGATAAGCTAGTTGCCGAGATGCTAAAAAATAACAGTGATCTTCAAGCCCAAAAAATCATGGTGAGTGAAGCCGGAGCGTCCGTCTACTCGGCCTCTGAATTGGCCTCTAAAGAACTGCCGGATTTAGACGTGTCGCTTCGTGGCGCAGTGTCTATTGCGCGTCGTCTACAAGATCCATTGGCCGAATTAGTTAAAATTGAGCCCAAAGCCATTGGTGTGGGTCAGTATCAGCATGATGTTAGCCAAAGCCAATTAGGCAAATCTCTCGACCGTGTCATCGAAGATTGTGTAAATGCCGTGGGCGTAGACCTTAATACTGCCTCACCAGCGCTCCTTAGCTATGTTTCAGGGCTAAATAAAACACTGGCCCATAACATCGTTCATTTTAGAGACACTAACGGAGCCTTTGCAGATAGAAAGTCATTACTTAAAGTAGAGCGATTAGGGCCCAAAGCGTTTGAGCAGGCAGCGGGCTTCTTACGTATTATTAATGGTACTAACCCCCTCGATGCCTCTGCTGTTCACCCTGAAGCTTATCCCGTGGTAGATAAAATCATTGATACCACGGCGGTGGCCGTGAACGATATTATCGGTAATACCGAGCTACTCAAAAGTCTGTCGCCTGACACCTTTACCAGTGAGGCTTTTGGTCTACCTACAGTGCAAGACATCTTTAAAGAACTTGATAAGCCAGGACGAGATCCTCGCCCTGAGTTTAAAACTGCAGCGTTTAAAGAGGGTGTTGAAACCATCAACGATTTGAAAGCAGGTATGATTTTAGAAGGTGTGGTCAGTAACGTCGCAAACTTTGGTGCGTTTGTGGATGTGGGTGTTCACCAAGACGGGCTCGTTCACATATCGGCGTTGACCAACAAGTTTATCTCAGACCCTCGAGAAGTGGTGAAAGCGGGTGATATTGTTAAGGTGAAAGTGCTTGAGGTGGATGTAGCACGCAAACGTATTTCTTTTACGATGCGTTTAGACGATACCCCTACACCCTCTGCCCGCCCCGCCAAAAATGGACCGACGGCCAATAAAGGAAAAGCCCAACGTCCACGCAATGACAAAGGCTCAAAGCGTAATACAGGGAATGCTCAACCACAAAATAGTGCCATGGGTAATGCGTTTGCCGACGCTTTTGCTAAAGCCAAGAAATAAAGTGTAGTCATCATTCTAGCCGGCGTATTAAACGCCGGTTAGCCCATGACAACAAAGTAAAAGAAGCGAGGGTAAGGTGACCCAATTAAGCGCTCGCTGAAAACCCTTGTGAAGCAGGTGTATAGGCTTGCGTATAAACATTTTGAATACGCCCTACCCGTGCCGCCATGGCTGGGCTTATTTCCTGTGCTTCCCCAAAATCAAGTGAACGTGCACCACCCTCATAGGCGTTTTTCTCACTGTTTTCCTTTGCTGCTTCCTGCGCGGATAGAACCGCATCGTCAAGGCTTCTTGTCGGAGGCTCTATGGTGTTATCTGTGATGTCATTTAATGACGGGGGTGTGATGCTAACACCATTACTTTGTGAGGATGAGCCTTCAGAAGCTAAGGCTTGCCCGCTTTCTTCTGCTTTTTCTTCCGCAATTTCTGCTCGTGCTTCAAAGGCTTTCTGTGATGCTTCCGCAGCCACCTTTAAGTCTTGAGCGGAAGGTTGCGCAGGGGCGAGCGCAGCAGTGCGCACTTGCTGCATTTTACTTAAAGTTTGTTCTGGCGTTTGCGCTTCTGAAATATCAATGGAGACTTTGCCATCGGTAATGTATCGCTTGTTGTCTGGCCCCGTTGTGTACTCGTATTGCGGCGTACCTGCATACTGGCCCCCGGCGACTGCATGGGCTTGCTCATGGGTACGAACTTCCTCATCACGAGCTTCTAAAGACGCAATTTCTTGTTGCTCTTGCTCGGTTTGCTGCTGCGACTGTTGTTGAGACTGTTGTTGGTCTTGCGCGTTTTGCTTACCCGCGCTTTCATCTTCAGCATTGTCTTGCTCTTGCCCAAAAACATTATCAAAAGCGGCCTGTAGTTCAGATTGAACTTGAGGGCGTTCGTACGTTACCGGTGCAGGGGGTTGACCCGGCGTTCTTGCCTTATCAGTATCTGAACCCAAACCTTTCTGGGACGCGCCTTGTTCAGCATCGCTTGCTTGGGGAATGGTTTCTCGAAGGGTATTGTCTCTACGTGCCGACTCGGTATTTAAGTTGGCCGTGGGAAACGCTAGCGCAGTCAATATCGGCGTGACAATATTCACTTTAAAACCCCCTTTTAAGCTAGCGTATCTATAATGGTTCCGACAGTTTCATTCGCCACTTCTAACACCTTGCTAGAAGCCTGCGCGTTAACGCTATTAATCTTTAATGACAATAGGTTAGACGTGAAATCATCGCTCGCGGTGGGTAGCACATTACGTATATTACTTAGCCCCTGCAAAGACGCATCGGCCAGCACAGCTTGTGGGCCATTCTCTGCAAGATTCACTTGCGCCGTTTGCTGCGCAATATTTGTGGCGGCTTGGGTTAACCCGCTATTCGCCTGCTGCAAGCCAAATTGGCCAGACACAATGGCTGAATTGACACTATTGGTCACAATACTAGACATACACTACCTCTACACTCTCATGCGCAATTATTAACCAGCTTGCACAAAAAGAAAAGCACGCAAGTAGAGGGGAAAACTAAGTCCTTGTCTTTTTTATAGTTATTTTTCGTCCATTTTATAACCAGCCGTATAGAAACACAGAAAGCGCCAAATTAAGACGCTTCCTGTTTATAAACGTTGGTCGCAAAACTGTAAAGAATATCGGCCGTCTGCTGCGGGTGGGAAATAAACGGAGCATGAGAAGCGTGAGGTAACACCACAGTGTCGGCTTGGGGGTGTAACTCACAAATACGGTCTATACCACTGGTAGGGACAAGACTGTCTAACCTGCCATATAATCGCAATGTAGGCACAATAATGCGCTTTAATTCACTGCGCAAATCCTCACAAGACAATATATGCAATCCTTCTTTTAACGCCTCTTCCGATGGCGATGGAAACTCGGTTATTTGCTCACGAATGGCTTTAATGTCTTGTTTAGCAGTATCACTTCCCATTGCTTGAATCGCTAAAAAGCGCTCAAGGGTTTTACTGAAATTATTCTCTAGTTGCTGCTTAAACATATTCAGTAAGTCTGCCGCTATACCTGGCCAACAAGGCCCGGCAACAAACCGTGGTGTAGAAGCAATAGTGACTAACCCCGCGAGAAGATTGGGTCGTTGAGCAGCAAGTTTCTGCGCCACTAAACCGCCAAGAGACCAGCCAACCACAATGCTTTGAGGGGGCATTAAAGGTGCGACCATTTCACTTAAGTTAGCCACCGTATAGGGCGTGGGTACATGCGCGGCATTTTCACCAAAACCGGGCAGATCGATGGTGGTAATTCGGAAATCGGCACTTAAATAGGGAATAAATGAGGTGAATGCGCCACTGTTCATTCCCCACCCATGAAGGAAAACCAGATCTTTTCCTGTGCCTTGAGTACGGGTGACAAGCGGAGTGTTTGTATGCAAATCTTTCACTGTATACATCCTTAAACTGTTGCAAGACGCGACTTAGGAGCAAGTCTATCTGCGCGTTGACCCAATTCTTTAAAGCACGTGTTGCGTCCATTAAACGTGCTTTAAATGTTTCCTGCTTACTATGCTATCAGGCAAGTCCCACGCCAGTATGTCAGTGGTGTGAAGATGACATATTTTCTTTTGATACCCGCAAGTATAAAGAAAACTTACTGTCTTTTGGTCTTATCAGTCGGCATGTGCGGCACTGCCGCTACCAAAGACTTTGCGTGTATGGCTTGTACACACCGCCTCTTTCAAGCCTAATTCACTTAATGAAGTTTCGCCATTCTCTCACCGCAAGCCAAGAGATTGGCAGGCTGTTTGTCGACAAATGGCAACAGCATACTGGGCCAAAACCAGATTTGTTATTACCCGTTCCTCTAGGCGCGCGGCGCTTTGCTCACCGGCAATTTAATCAATCTGCTGTACTGGCTTTATACATAGGGCGCAAGCTAGGTATACCGGTGTATCAGCACTGGGCAATTCGTCAAACAGATACCGCCCAACACTTACTCGACAAACAAGCCCGTTACGTCAACGCGAAACACAGTTATGCACTGACAAAACATGGAATAGATGGCTATGTAAGCGAACCTAGCGCCGTGCTTCGGGTCGCCATTGTTGACGATGTTATCACCACGGGGATAACGGTGGATAGGTTAGCTGGTTTATTAAGCGCCCGTTACCCTCACCTAAATATTGAAATATGGGCGGTGGCGTTTACACCACCGCCTAAAAGCCATTTACTTAATGCAGAAAATGGGATTGGTAAATAGCATTACTAAGCATCTTATTCGTGCCATACCAGTACCCCCTAAATTGGGTGTTATCCACAAAGCCAATAATCAGCCCTTTCCCTTTATTGGTGGTGACTACCGCGGGGGTCTTTGCGATGAGTTTCACTATTGAGTCTGCGCTAAACCCCGCCATTAACGGCGCTTCGGTGTAACGGGCAGGCGTGGTAAACGGTGAGTAGTGATTGTCGATGATCATATTGCTGGTTTTAAACATGGCCAATGTGTCACCTGTATAACCAAAAAACAGAGGGTGACTGGTGTCTATTTCTGCTTCGTATACCGCACCAGCTACCAACTTTTGTGCGCCATGAGACGCCCTGTCTTTGTAAGACAAACCTTCTTCTTTAAAGAGATTATCAATTTCCTCACGCAGTAAAACATCGATGTTTAACCAACTATTCGCGGAAAAATACCGTAGCGCTGATTTTTGACCTATCAGTACCCCGCCTTGTTTCACCCAGTCGATAAGGATGTCCTTGGTATTCTGAGACAATTCGAAGCGACCACTTGGAAATAGAATATGAGTGTAATCCCCTTGCAGCGCTTGAAGAAGATTTCGTTGCTCAATAATGGTGGTGGGTAGGCCAACACGAGTATCAAAGTAATGCCACATTTCACCGACTTCATACTCACGGGTTCCCTTTCCACCCACTATTAACACTTTGGGCATGCTGATAGGTGAAATCCCGCGACTTCCCAGATCGCTCCCTGCAGGCGTTAAACCACTTTTGATGCCATATACACTCATGCCAAGGGGTTGCGCCTTTTGTTTAATGAGTGAAACCAAATTGTTGGGCTGCTTTAAGCGCGCTGGGCCTGCTGGAATAACAATACTGCCTGGCGGGAACTCTACCTCCCCACTAAATTGCGTACGCGCGGTGAAACTGTTCTGGCTACTGCGAACTTTTACACCAGCCTCGAGTAAAGACTGCAGTAGTGCAGGTGCATAGTAATCGTGCCAAGAAAACGCGTAGGCATACGCGTTGCTGTCAAACTTAAGCATTGGATTAGCCTGCACGAGTTTAGCGTTAGCATCCCATTTGACGCTACTGCTTTGACGGCGGGTAACAGGGGTGTAATCAACATTAAATGCCAGCGCAATATGCCAACTAGAGACATCATAAAAGGTGTTATCCTCAAACGAGGTTTGGGTTGAAAATAGCGATTTAACTAAGCGATATTGGTATTGCTCTAATGGAATATAAATGGCGCGATTGGCTTGAAAGGTTTGACTGTCCACTGTGACATCACGGGTAACAACATGAAACACAACCTGGTGTTGTGATAGTAATTCGGTAAGCGCACTAAATCTGCCTAAATCGTCAGGCATGGCCAACAGGTAGCCACCTAACTTGTCTTGCTTTGCCAATTTTTGTGCTTCACCCACAAAGCTGCTCTGGTATTGCAATAGCGCCGGTTTGTTGGCAACGGCCCCAGCAAAGGTGCTAAGCGATGTGGTGACCTGGTTTGCAATTGTGTCGGCGAACGCAAGATTGCCATTTATCGACGCTTGAAGATGGCCCCTTGACCTTGCCTGTTCAAACAAAATCCCCACACTGCCATGAAGATCAGGGTATGTAGAGCCTTTACCTGCGTAAAAATCGTCGTAGGCTTCTTCGGTAAAATACAGCTCGTTTTGACCGTCTAAAGCGCGAGCGTGAAACGACGCAAGTGCTTCGGTGAGGGTTACGTTGGCGTCTGGCGTTAGCGGGTTTTTTCTAGCGCGTACACCAGGCTGAAAGAAATAGCTGCTGTTCGTGCCCATTTCATGAAAATCAGTTAACACATGGGGGCGCCAGCGATGAAACTGTGCAATACGTGCCTTAGATTCCGGGTGCGCCAGTAATAACCAGTCTCGATTTAAATCGAACCAATAGTGATTGGTTCTTCCCGATGGCCAACCTTCGTTATGCTCCCGGTGCAAACTATCAGCCACCAGTTGGGTGCCCTTATGCATATTAGCCCATTGTGCAAAACGAGATAGGCCGTCGGGGTTGAAAGAAGGGTCAAGCAACACAACATTATTGGTTAGCAAAGTATCAATGGCTTCGCCTTGGGCAGCGGCTAAGTAATAGGCTACCGCCAGCGCGGCATTTGAACCGGAGGGTTCGTTGCCGTGAATGCTATACCCCATGTATAGAATGAGGGGGGCGTTTTCACTGGGCTCTGAGCCTGACGCGAGTTGTGATAAGTGACGTTGTCGAAGGGTTTCTATCTCAGCGTGATTGTGTGGCGCAGTAATGGTTAACAGGAGGAGAGGCCTGTTTTCATGCGTACGACCCATCTCTTTGATTGTCATACGGTCAGAGGCGTCAGCAAGTACATTAAGGTAATGTACGAGTTGGTCATGCCTAACATGCCATTCGCCCAATTGCATACCCAGTACAGATTCTGGGGTAGGAATTGCCGGGTTATAGTCGACATTTTCAGGAAGATAATCGAGTACGGGACGTCCTCCCGTATCTACTTCGATATCAATGGCATAGGAGGGTAACGAGGTTACCATTAGTAAACTAAAAGCCGCGCCAATTAGAGACGCACTGCGTAGTAGGGTAAGAGCAGCGTGTGAGAATGAAGCTAACATAGCGTTCCCGTCTTGTTGTTTTGCTAGTACATCGAAAACAAAAAATACTTGACTGATTTACTCAAGTTAATTTGTTATCATAGATAAAATTTTAATCGTATGTAGGACTTGCTGATGATCACTATATCAGAAGATGCTCAGGCTCACTTTGTAAAATTACTGAGTAAACAAGAGCCTGGCACAAATATTCGCGTATTCGTCGTAAACCCAGGCACATCAAGCGCAGAGTGCGGTGTGTCCTATTGCCCACCTGACGCGGTGGAAGAAAGCGACACGCGCCTTGAATTTAACGGCTTTGACGCCGTAGTAGATGAAGAAAGTGTTCCTTATTTAGACGAAGCGGAAATTGACTACGTTACAGACCAAATGGGCTCTCAACTGACCCTGAAAGCACCTAACGCTAAGGCACGCAAGGTTGCTGACGATGCTCCGCTAGTTGAGCGTATCAACTACATGATAGAGTCTGAAATTAACCCGCAATTGGCCAGCCATGGCGGACAAGTCATGTTGGTAGAAGTGACTGAAGAAGGCTATGCCATCTTACAATTTGGCGGCGGTTGTAACGGCTGCTCAATGGTAGATGTCACCTTAAAAGACGGTATTGAAAAACAAATGCTAGAACACTTTGCCGGTGAGCTTAAAGGCGTGCGAGATGCAACAGAGCACGAAGCTGGCGAACACTCTTATTACTAACCGCCATTCAGCGCAATGAGAGACGTAAATACAAGCTGGCAACGTTTTAAAATCGGGCTATCGATTTTCGTTGTCGGCGCTGTATGTTTGCTGCTTTTAAGCCAATATCACATTGTTATATACCTATTTTCTCTAGCCACATTGTTTATTGGCTTTGCCTTCGCCATGTATGGCTATGTAGGTATTTTTCTCTCTCGTTTTTCCTCCTTAAAAAGTAAAAAGCCCCCTGATGACATTTAACAGTTTCTCACGTATCGTAAATATCCCTTATTGATAAAGCGTGCTCTTTGACGGCCAATTCCCCTAGCCCTTGAGCCATCGCAAAGAGGAAGGCCACCAATGAAAACACTTGGATTAATTGGCGGGATGAGTTGGGAGTCTACCGTCTCGTATTATCAATTTATCAATCGCGGAGTGAATCACCAATTAGGTGGCTTACACAGCGCTAAACTTTGTCTTTACAGTGTCGACTTTGCCGATATTGCGCGATACCAGCACGATGGGAATTGGAAAGGTGCTGCTGATATTCTCATTAGTGCAGCGAAAAGCTTGGAAGCCATGGGTGCTGAGGGAATCGTTATTTGTACCAATACAATGCACAAGGTGGCTAACATTGTACAGAACGCGATAACCATACCATTACTTCATATTGCAGATGCCACCGGCGAAAAGCTGAAAACCGATGGCGTCAAACATGTAGGGCTATTGGGGACAGCGTTTACCATGTCAGAGCGCTTTTATTCCTCACACCTCACTGATAAATTCGATTTAAATGTTCTTACCCCAACGACAGATGAGCAAACAACTGTTCATGAAATTATCTACAATGAATTATGTAAAGGTGTCGTTTGCGAGGCCTCCAGAAATTGCTATATCGAGATTATAAATAACTTAAAGCAACGAGGCGCGGAGGCAATCATTTTGGGATGCACTGAGATTGCTTTACTGATTTCTCAGACCGATACCCCACTGCCTTTGTACGATACCACGCAAATTCATGCGGATGCGGCAGTGGCATTCGCCATCACTTAATCGACTTATGCTTTGAAGGAAGCAAGGACACCCCATGAGCCCAGAAGAAACTGGACAAGCCTATAATAGTATTACCCACTTATGGACGTCTGAGGAATTTAATCGCAGCAATGGCATGAACGCATTAGAGCAAGCGCTAGCCTATTTACCCCAGCTCCCTAAAGATGCGAAAGCCCTTGATGTTGGTTGCGGCTGCACCTGCCGCTTTTATCCGCGCCTGGCTGAACAAGGATTATCGATAGAAGGCATAGATGTGTCATCTGGCATGCTTGCCATTGCACAAAAAAACTACCCCGAAGCCACCTTCACCCACGCCGATATTTGTACCTATCCCCTCAAGCCAAACACTTATCACTTTATAATGGCCTGGGATAGCATTTGGCATGTCCCGTTAACTCAACAACCGCCATTAATTAAAAAGCTGAGTGATGCATTGGCGCCTAATGGCGTGTTTATTTTTAGTTTTGGCGGCGTTGAAAGCGCGGGTGAACACTACGATAATTATATGGGCCCTAGGGTTTACTATGCTTCTCTTGGGATTCATGGTTTTATTGAACTAGCAATGCAAACAGACTGCATCATTAAACACCTCAATGTGGGAAAAGGGGATGAACCTCACAGTTTTATAGTGCTTCAACGTAAATCTTAGCAAAATCGGTAGGGCAAGGCGCTTAAAATTGGGTTAGTTTGATACTGGTTTAGTCATTCACCTAACTGAGTAGCGAATAAGTACTTTTTATGAATCCCCTATTTCAACGACTGGTTAACGTTGCCGAAGCCATAGAGAGAGAGCCATCTCTTGCCAGTGATTTACAGGCCCTTAGCGACGTTGCAGCATTATCCCCCTTTCATTTGCACCGGCTTTTTGCCTCGCACTTTAATCAAAACATAGGGGCTTATGGCAGGAAAGTACGGGTATATCGCGCCGCTTATCAGTTGGCATTTCGAAATGACATTCCTATTTTAACCGTGGCGTTAGATGCTGGCTTCTCAAGTGCAGAAGGTTTCGCCCGCGCGTTTAAGAAGCTTTTCGACGTCGCGCCATCCACATTTCGAGCACAACCTCAATGGGAGTTACTGCATCAACGCTTTACTCCTTTATCATCCCTTACCGTCCATAGAGGAAACCCCATGAATAACCCACCGTTTTCTGCTCAACAGGTCAACGTTCAACACTTCCCTACCATTCCTATTGCCGAATGGGTACATCAAGGCCAACCCAATTTAGTGCTGAAGACCGTAAAATCCTTCATTGACTGGCGCAAACAGGAAACCTTACCGCCCTCTGCTTATCGCACCTTCAACGTGCTTTATGATGACCCTAATACCACCCGCGACGAAGACTATCGTTTTGGCGTTGCATGTGAAATTCCGCAGGAAAAGACGATTGATCACAGCAACATTGAAACAAAACACATTCCAGCTGGCCTGTGCGCGACAGTGAGGCTTATCGGCGATGACAGTCAAATTGGAGACTATGTGCATGAATTATATGCCTCGTGGCTGCCTAGTACCCTTTTTGTTTTGCGAGACTTCCCAATATTTATAGAGCGTGTCCGCTTTTACCCAGAGGTGGGGGCAGCCGATGCTATTACCGACATCTACTTACCCATAGAAGAAGCACAATCGAAGTAAGTTTTTCGTTATTCAGTCAGGCATTGGCGTTTGTCTAAGCGAGCAAACACCCACGCTAAGCTGATACCTCGGGCAAACAAAAAGCCCAACAAGGCATACCATAAACTGATATTGCCAAGTGCTTGAGTTACATACCAAAGAGGGAAGAAAACCCCTAACGCACTAAATATCATGGTATTTCTCATCGCTGCCGCCTTGGTCAATCCAACAAAAACGCCATCGTAAAGAAAGCACCAGTGAGCAAGCAGGGGTAAAACGATCATCAGCGGTAAATAGGCGACTGCCTGAGAGACCAAGTGCGTATGCGTAGTGAGGGCACCAATAATAGATTCACCCGCCACGTAAAAAGTCATCGCGTAGAGAATCGCAAATAGGCTTGACCACACTAGCCCTTGATAGGTTCTGCGTTTTATTTCACGGGCATTATGTGCACCTTTTGCCTCGCCAACTAGCGCTTCTACAGCATAAGCAATACCGTCTAGCCCCAACGCAATAAGCACGAAAAATTGCATCAATATGGCGTTAGTGGCGGCTGCCGTCTCGCCAAATCTTGCGCCTTGAATAGTAAGAAACGCCAAACAGCCTTGCAGTGCTAAATTTCTTAGCAGCATGTCGCCATTTAGTTTCATGAGTATTTTTCGGGCGGCTTTGTTGAACCAAGAGGGCTGTGGAGTAATGCCCAGGGTGAGTTTCATTGCCACAATTAAGGCGAGAATCGCCATGGTGTACTCTGCCATTACGCTCGCTAGGGCAACACCGGACACCGACAAATCAAACCCGTACACAAACAGCATGTCTAACCCTGCATTGAGAAGGTTCCCCACCACTTGGATGACCAGCACGATACGTGTTTTTTGTTGCCCTACTAACCATCCAATAAGGGCTAAGTTCAACATGGCGGCAGGTGCGCCCCACACCCGTACATTGAAGTAAGCGGTTAAGTGGCCCTGTACATCATCGGCCGGATTAGAGAGCGCGATGCCCGCGTGCAAAACAGGCATCTGCAGCGCCCACAGCATTAAGCCTAAAAGCGCCGCAACCAGTGCGGTTTGCCATAACACTTTGGCCGAGGCTAGCTTTGCATTTTGCTGACCTTTAGCCTGCGCGCTAAGACCTGTAGAAGACATGCGAAGAAAGCCACACACCCAGTAGATTTGCGTAATAATCAGCGCCCCTACAGACGCGCCCGCTAGCATAGCGGTAGATTGCATATGACCAAGCACAGCAGTATCCACTAAGCCTAACAAAGGTGTGGTAACATTCGCGATGATCATAGGCACGGCCAATGCAATAAGGCGGGTATTGTCTTGCCAAAAGCGCTTTTGTTGGCGCGGTGTTTGCTGTTGAATTTGCTGAGCATGTTGCTCAGTCTTTTGGTTTTGGTGCATTAACCTTGTGCCCAATAGCCCTTATCCGGTAAGGGTGAGAAAATTAAACAGGAATAAAAAATGAAGTGTATCACGCTCTTTTCTCTCTGCGCTTGTCTTCGTTCAACCTACGCCATACTGATATTACTGCTTGCTAGTACTACTGCAGTGTCAGCCGCAGATACGCCCGACAACAGTGTGTTAAAACACAATACCGTGATATTGCTTTATCATCATGTTTCAGAAGAAACGCCCGCGAGTACCAGTATTAGTCCCGATACGTTCGAGTCACATATGGCGTACCTCAGCAAGCACCATACTGTGATCGCATTAACCCAAGCCGTTGATGCCATTACTGGCGGTGCCAGTTTGCCTGAGAACAGCGTGGTAATTACATTTGACGACGGCTATGCGAATATTTTACATAATGCCCATCCAATTTTAGCCAAATACGGATTTCCGTACACCGTATTTATAAATCCAAACGAAATAGGGGCTCATCGTCAGCAGCTAACTTGGCAACAGGTCGACGCTATGCACAACGAAGGCGTCACCTTTGCGAATCACACGCTAGATCATATTCATATGTTGGATAACAGCCAAACAAATACACACTGGCTAGCAGATGTTTGGCAAAATGTTGAACAGGCAGAAGCCACTTTAAAAGACAAAGTAGGCGTCTCACTTCAGTATTTAGCATACCCTTTTGGTGAATTTAACGAACCGCTAGCAGCTCAAGTCAAACGCGCAAATTATATAGGCTTTGGCCAGCATTCAGGCGCAGTAGGCCCGTTAAGTGACACCAGCGCTTTACCTCGCTTCCCTGCTGCCGGCCCTTATTCCAATCTTGCCACGTTAAAAACCAAGTTAAAAAGTATTGCCATGCCGGTGGTTAATAGCACCGTGGTGAATCCAGCGTTAACGTCTCACACTCCGCCGGCATCAGTGACATTAACCATTGGCAATGCAGATACGGGGTTAGATATTGCTTCAGATGTCAGCATTACACAAACACAGTGCTTCTTTGGTGGAGAAAAAATCTCGACAAAAACCAGCTCAAATAAAATTACCTTTTACCTAGAAACTCAATTGCCCACCGGGCGCTCGCGAGTGAACTGTACTGCCCCTTCAAAGGCTCACAGAGGCAGATATTACTGGTATTCTCAGCCCTTTTTTGTGGCTAACGAACAGGGACGTTACCCGGATTAAGGCGACACAGTCGACAGTAAAGCTACACGTTTAAAGAAAAGCGAACAAAGCCACTATTTACCGCCAATTCGCTAAAATTAAGCCGTTGATAGAAGCGAATGGCGGGAATGTTCGACAACTGCACATCCAACACGATTGTCTGTTTTTTCAGTGTGCGCGCGTGAGTAAGCATGTGCGCTATCATAAAGCGGCCGATACCTGTTTTTCTATGCGCTGTATCCACCGCGATATGCCCAAGCATGAGTTCATGTGGTGTGGGCGGAACTAGCCCAACAGACACCGCTTGATTGCGCATGAGTACAAGCATAGATTCATCGAGGGAGTAAAAGGTGGTAATGCTGTCTAAGGTGGCGCGGTCAAATGCGCTCCCTAGCTTGGTATGCCAGGCCGTTACCACACCGACAACGTTATTATCCTTCACAGCTACCCAATGGTTTTGACAACCATACTGGCCTTGCGCTTTACACCATGCATGATGCAGAAAAGCGCGCGTCTTTTCCTCGTCTTCGTCGCCGAAGATAGAGACTAATAATTCGTATGCGGCCGACAGAATTAGAGGTACAGCCGATGCCGCGTCTGTTGGCACGCCCTTTCTTATAGTTAATGTCATACTACTTTGTAGAGGTAATTACAGGCATATCAGCAAGTATTTGCTGTGCATCACTAATTGATAACGTGCCAATTTCTCGTTTAGGTTTAAAACGACCCAGCACTTCTCCGGTTGGGTTAACAAGTACAACCGACGCACTGTGATCCACCAGATAATTAGGATTATCTGTACTCTCAGCTATAGCGTACATCATGCCAAGGCTTCTCGCGAAAGGAAATAAATCTTTGTGTTCACCTGTAAGCCCAATAAAGTCTTTATTGAAGTAACGAACATAATCGTTAAGACGTGCAGGCGTGTCTCGCTTAGGATCCACAGAGACAAACACAACCTTGATAGGGTGAGTCGTATCTAACGCTTGTAGCTGAGGATAAATGCCATTTAATTCGGCCATTGTGGTGGGGCAAATATCTGGGCAAAAAGTATAACCTAAAAACAACAAGGTCCATTGCCCTTTCAAATTCTCTTCTGTAAAGGGAGCTTCATGGGTGTCGAGCAGCGAAAAAGGGGCAACCGTACGAGGCGTGGGATAAGGCTGAAAATACTGAACTTGCTTCACATCGTGAGATGGCGGGGCAATATATATTGCCCCTATAATGCCTGCAACCAGTGCAAAAAATGCAACAATTCCTACGAAAATGCGTTGATTCATAAACTTAATGGTACATAGTGATCCAAGAGTAATATCACAAACAATACCATGAGATGAATAATAGAAAACCTAAAAGTTTGCATCGCCGTTTGGTTAGTCGGTGCAAATTTGAGTTTTAACGCGTAATACAAGAAACCGCCATTAAGCATAGTTGAGCCAATTAAATAAATGAGGTCACTCATGCCGATTAAATATGGCAGTAAGCACACAAGGCTCAGCAGCACTGTGTATAAAAGGACAGAGGTTTTGGTAAATGCGACGCCATGGGTGACGGGCAACATGGGAATCTTCGCTTTCGCGTAATCCTTCTCCCTATGGATGGCTAATGCCCAAAAATGTGGTGGTGTCCAAGTAAACACAATAAGCACCAACAACAGAGCATGCGAATGCACTTCGCCGGTCACCGCCGTCCAACCTAACAAAGGTGGGGCGGCACCCGCCAACCCACCAATAACGATATTTTGTGGAGTAGCACGCTTCAGAAACATGGTGTATACAAAGGCGTAGCCCACTAAGCTTGCGAGTGTTAGCCAGGCAGTTAACATATTGACCCATAACGCTAAAATGGCGAACCCAACCACTGCCAAACATACCGCAAACACTAACGCGTTAGGAATACTCACTTTTCCTTTCGCCACTGGACGGTTAAAAGTTCTTGCCATCATGCTATCAATGCGATGGTCCACCACATGGTTAATGACTGCCGCCGATGCCGACAGCATCCCAATCCCTAATAAACCCGCTAAGAGCACAGTGGTCTCTACCCATTGAGGCGTGGCCAAGCACATCCCCACCAATGCCGTTAACAAGAGGAGCATAACCACATTGGGTTTCGTTAATTCGTAATAGTCGCGCCAAGTGGCGGCTTCGTAGCGTGCTGAACGTGATGATATAGATAAAGATTTAGCCATAATGACCTCGTAGCCTACCGGCGTTTAACGAATAAGAAGAAGACGGACGTGAACTGAATAAACGATGACTAGCCTGTAAAGTGTGAACTTTCCACGTTAATCCCACTAAACAGAGCAACAAAATAGCGGCCACAGCATTGTGTGCCACCGCCACAAAAAGGGGTAAACTCAATACGACATTACTTACCCCTAACGCCACTTGAGCACAAAGCGCAGTTAGCATTACGCCTACGCCTTTTTTTAACTGCCCTGAAGCACTGTGGCGCAAACAAAGTATGGCGAAGAACAATAAATAGGCACAGGTGATGAGTGCGCCTGCGCGATGAACAATATGCATGGTCATCCTTTGCCCATAGTCGTGCGCACCGTATTCATAATTATCAGCTTCCGGAATCGTATAGGCACCTGAAAAATCCAGACGCTGCTGCCAACCGTCTTCACATATGGGCATATCGGTGCATGCTAACGCAGCGTAGTTCGCAGACGTCCACCCGCCCAATGCAATTTGAGCAACGAGAATCATCACAGCCAGTGCACTGGCGAAGCCTAACTGGCGCAATCCCTTGGGCTGAGTCACTCGGCGATGTTCGCCGGAAGTGGGAAGGCGCAAGTAAAGTAAATAGAGGCAAGCAATGACACTAAACCCCCCTAATAAATGGCCCATTACCACCACGGGTAAGAGATTCAGGGTGACTGTCCACATACCTAACACCGCCTGAAAGGTAACCAAAGCTAGCAGGAGCAAGGGTAACTTAACCGGTGTGCCTTCCTTTCGCTTAATCACCGCCAGTGTGGCAATGGCTAAAATGCACAACCCCAATGCCCCCGCAAAATAACGATGAATCATTTCATTCCACGCTTTATGCGTTTCCACTGGGCGATGGGGAAACGCCTGATTGGCGGCATCAATTTTCGCCTCCGAGGTCGGTACGGTCAAATGACCGTAACACCCCGGCCAATCAGGACACCCCAATCCAGCATCAGTCAAACGGGTATAGGCACCCAATACAATCACTACCGCGGCCAAAAACAAACTAAATAGCACTAATTTTTTCATTGTCTTCACCTAGCCAATACGTGAAAGCTTTAGCAACTTTTTCATGTCGGCCAGTATGTTGCGACTCTCCATAACCGCCACGTCTTTATCGTCATCCATTTGGTATAGCAACACCGCATTGTTTAAGGTATCGACTATATATACCTTGCTATCGAGTAGTGGCGTGTCTGGTTTTTCAGAGAGTGGCTTAACCACAACATTGGGGTAATCCTTTGCCCAATCGAATGACGTGGTATCGCTGTTGGCCGTGACAAATACCACGGGTTCTGCGCGACTAGACTCCCGCCCTAATGCAAGCCACACTTGATTGATACTAAAAAGCGCGTTCTTACACGCTTGATCGCAGTCAGTGGGCAACACATACACGAGTCGCCACTTAGGTTTACTGTCCTGCACCATGCTAGAAACATTAATGGTAGGTTGTAATAACTGCCCTTTGTTAGTGGCTGCTTGCTCAAACCAGCCGTGGTCTAAAGCCAGCTTTGCCAGAACTACAGGAAGCACAAACACAGTCACCATTAGGATGAGGGTTTTCTTTGACGCTTTATTACTCATGGCTTGATTCCTTTTTAACAATAGCAAGGCCACCCACCACTACCGCTGCAACTGCAAGGGCAAACCATTGAATGGCATAACCAAGGTGTTTTTCTGGAGGCATGACAACAGGTGTGTAACGACGCAAAAAGACGCTATCTTCACCGGTTAACTCGATAACATAGGGTTGCAGTTTTCTGTCTAGCATCTGCTGAATCCGCGGTATAGACACTTGCTGCACCAGCGCGGGAAAGGTTTGATTAACAGAAGCTGGGTCGCGTACAAAGGGATTAAGACTCGGCTCACTAATTTTCCCTCTTAAATGAGACTCACCTGCGGCCACCTCCACGATAGGTAGAGTACGGGTTAAATTCGGTGCTGCCACCCAGCCAAAATTCACCAGTATCCAGCCCACATTAGTCAGTACCGGGGCAATCACATCAAACCCAACTTGACTATCAACCACTTGATTATCCACCAAAATAAGATGCTGGTTATCGACGTTACCGGTGAAATTAACGTCCACATCTCGGGGGTCGTTCAGCTGCAAGGCGGTTAATAAACCAACGGTTTCTTTTTGTTGCTTTTCCGTTATGCTATCCAAACGTTGTTGCTTTTGAGCCATGCGCTGTAACTGCCAAAAACCCAGAGAACTCAACGCAATGACGACAATAAGAATAAACGTTGCAGCAAGCCAAATCCCGGGAGTACGTTGTGTCATCAGCAACCCCTCCCGCTTACTGAGAGGTCATAATGCTGATTAAAATTGTGTTATTTGCTTTAGTTCTATACATGGTGGTAAACCTCTTTTTAGCGATGCGGGTCATGATTAAAAATGACCACAAAAAAGGGCCAATGAGCAAATACATTGGTCGCAGAGTGCTCACGTCAGCCATTATTGTGATTGTTATCTTGCTGGCCATAAGCACCGGATTAATTACGCCAAACCCTCGTCCTTATTAAGGACGTATAGCGGTACAGCGCTACAGCACATACACAAACAAGAAGAGCATGACCCACACCACATCGACAAAATGCCAATACCAACTGCCTGCTTGAAAGGCGAAATGGTTTTCAGGGGTAAAGTGCCCTTTAAGCACACGGAAAAACAGCACAATAAGTATTAGAGTACCCAAGGTAACGTGCATGCCATGAAAGCCTGTAAGCATAAAGAAGGTATTGCCATAAATGCCCGACTGAAGGGTAAGCCCAAGATCACGATATGCGTGGATATATTCTTCAACTTGCAGGAACAAGAAACCCATCCCCAATAAAATGGTAATACCCAACATGACGGTAAGCTGCTTGCGTTTGTTTTGTTCTAAACCCACATGTGCAAAATGTAAAGTTATGGAGGACACCAGCAAAATGACCGTATTAATGGTAGGCAAGCCAGCGGCACTCATGCGCTCTGTGGTTATGCCACCAGGGGTAGTCGTTAAGGGCCACATAGCTTCAAAAGTAGGCCACAATACTTCATTGGTCATGGCATTGTTTGATGCGCCTCCCAGCCAGGGCACAGCAATAAAACGTGCATAGTAGAGCGCGCCGAAAAATGCAGCAAAAAACATGACTTCCGAGAAAATAAACCAACTCATACCTTGGCGATAGGAACGGCCCAGCTGATCGCTGTACAGGCCAGACATAGACTCATCAATTTGGTTTTTAAACCACCCCACCAACATCACCAATAATACGGCGATGCCAGCAAGTAAAATATGCCCACCGTAACCCGACTCACCTTTGGTTGATTCAATCACATAGTTTCCCGCCCCTACCGCAATGAGGAAAAGGGCAACTGCACCTACTATAGGCCAGGGGCTTTGCGCAGGTACGTAATATTTTTGATACTCTTGTTGCATCATGCTCTCCTTATCTCAGCTTAGTTACTTTCCAGTTTCAGGCTGAGGGACAATAAAGGGGTTCTGTTTTGGTTTGAGGTCGCCCGCTCTGGCGGTGACGTCATAAAGGGTGTATTGCAACGTAAAATAGGTAATGTCTTCTGGGAGTTGAGGATCCACATAAAACTGCATGGGCATATACGCCTCTGCCCCGGCTTCTAAAGGTTGTTGATTAAAGCAAAAACATTCCGTTTTGTTTAAATACAAGGCCGCGGTGCCAGGCGACACAGAGGGAATAGCTTGCGCGACTATATTTGTTGAAGCGGGGTTTCTTACATAGAAATTAACGGTACTCAATTCCCCCGGATGAACGTTTACCCGAGCGGTTTCAGCTCTGAATTCCCACGGCATACCCGTATTAGTCCGAGTGATAAACTCCACCGTGACGTGACGGTTTTCATCTATTTCTATGGACTGATAAGAGGCTGCTGAGTTCTCCGTTTTACCATTTATGCCAGCAATATCACAAAATACATCGTAGAGGGGGACTAAGGCGAAACCAAACCCAAACATACCAACCACAATAATCAGTAATTTAACGACCATTTTGTTGTTTGCGTTTGCCTGAGTCATGATTTCGCCCCTCTCGTCTTATTTCACTGTGGGAGGTGTTTCAAACGTGTGATAAGGCGCTGGAGATGGGATTTCCCATTCTAGTCCTTCGGCGCCTTCCCATACTTGGTTTGACACAGGCTCACCTTGTTTCTTACAAGCCTTAATTAGCAGGGCCAAGAAAATAAGCTGTGACAAACCAAAGGCGAAGCCCCCTAAGCTAATCCACTTATTAAAGTCTGCAAATTGCAATGCATAGTCGGGTATACGGCGGGGCATACCTGCCAAACCTACAAAATGCATAGGGAAAAAGAGCACATTGACGGAAATTAAAGAGCACCAAAAATGCCATTTCGCCAATCCTGTGTCGTACATTTTGCCAGTCCATTTCGGCAGCCAGTAATACACCGCCGCCATGATGGAAAACACAGCTCCCGTCACAAGAACATAGTGGAAATGCGCTACCACGAAATAGGTGTCGTGATACTGGAAATCCACAGGCGTAATAGCCAGCATTAGCCCAGACAAACCACCGATAGTGAACAACACGATAAACGCAATGGCGAACATCATCGGTATTTCGAAGGTAAGTGACCCACGCCACATAGTGGCCACCCAGTTGAATACTTTAACGCCGGTGGGCACCGATATAAGCATAGTGGCGAACATGAAAAACATTTCCATGTAGACTGGCATACCCGTGGTAAACATATGGTGAGCCCAAACCACAAACGACAGTAGCGCAATGGAGGCTGTCGCGTAGACCATAGAGGCATAACCGAAGAGTTTCTTGCGAGAAAACGTCGGTACTATCTGCGAAATAATGCCAAATGCAGGCAAAATCATAATGTAAACTTCTGGGTGACCAAAGAACCAGAAAATGTGCTGGAACATAACGGGGTCGCCACCGCCGGCTGCATCGAAGAAACTTGTACCGAAAAACTTATCCGTTAGTACCATGGTAACAGCGCCTGCCAGGACTGGCATCACAGCAATCAACAGAAAGGCGGTGATAAGCCAAGTCCATACAAACAAAGGCATTTTCATCCAAGTCATGCCCGGCGCGCGCATATTGAATATGGTAACAATCACGTTAATCGCACCCATAATGGAGGAGATACCCATGATGTGTACCGAAAACACAAACAAGCCCGTTGAATCGTTGCTGTAAGTGGTAGAAAGTGGTGCGTAAAACGTCCATCCAAACGCAGGACCACCGCCTTCCATAAATAGTGAACTTAACAGAATTAAGAAGGCACCCGGAAGTATCCAAAAACTCCAGTTATTCATGCGTGGTAACGCCATATCTGGAGCACCAATCATCATAGGTATTAGCCAGTTTGCCAAACCGGTAAATGCCGGCATGACAGCCCCAAATACCATGATGAGGCCATGAACTGTTGTCATTTGATTAAAGAAGTTCGGTTCTACAATTTGTAATCCAGGCTGAAATAACTCAGCGCGGATCACCATGGCCATGGCCCCGCCGACTAAAAACATAATAAAAGCGAACCACAGGTATAAGGTACCTATGTCTTTATGGTTGGTGGTAAATAACCACCTCGTTATTCCTTTAGGGATGTGATCATGGTGATCATCGTGTGTGTCAGTCGCCGCAGAACCCGGCGCGATAATATCGGTAGCTTTACTCATCATGCGCTCCTAGTTTCCGTTGGCCACGTCGTTAACATCTTTAGCTTGCACCATATCCCCAGTGTTGTTCCCCCATGCATTCCTCTCATAGGTCACCACCGCAGCAATATCTTTTAAGCTCAACATTTTTCCGAACGCCTGCATGGCAGTACCGGCTTTTCCATGCAGCACGATATTGATATGTCCTTCTTGATCTTCCAGAGCCATCTTACTGCCCTTGAGGGCGGGGAATACGCCAGGTAAGCCTTCACCATTAGGCATATGACAAGCGGCACATGTGGCGTTATATACCCGCTCTCCCTCTCGCATAAGCTCATCCATAGACATGTTCATAGACAACAAGCGTTGCTCTTCTTCTTTTGCTCGAATTGCCATGGCCTCTTGTTCGGCCATCCAGGCATCGAACTCTTCGGGGGGCTTAGCAATAACCACTACCGGCATGTAGCCATGGTCTTTTCCACACAGTTCCGCACACTGACCACGGTATATGCCTGGTTCATTCACTTTTGCCCAAGATTCGTTAATAAACCCTGGGTTAGCATCTTTTTTAACGGCAAAATCAGGCACCCACCAAGAGTGAATGACATCGTCGGAGGTAATTAAGAAACGGACTTTTTTCCCTGTAGGGATAACAAGAGGGCGGTCCACCTCAAGTAAGTAGTTTTTACCTTTATCAAACTTGTTTTCTATTTGTTCCCGCTGGGTCGCCAGCAGAGAATAAAACTCCACATCTCTGTCTTGGTATTTGTAGTGCCACTTCCATTGAGAGCCTGTAACGACGACTGTCAAATCGGCCTCGCTGGTATCTTCCATAGCAATCAGGGTTTTGGCGGCGGGAACCGCCATGAAGATAAGAATGAGAAAAGGCACTATGGTCCAAGCAATTTCCACTTTGACATTCTCATGAAAGTTGGCTGGCTTGGCACCGCGAGATTTACGGTGTAGGTACATAGAGGCAAACATAACACCAAACACTACCACCGCAATTGCCACACAGATGAAAAACATCAACATGTGTAAGTCGTAAACCTGGCCGCTAATGTCTGTGGCGCCGTAACGCAAATTAAGAGAGGAGTTTTCACTCATCTCGCTGTCGGCAAATATAGCAGTAGAAAACAGTATACTGGGTATACTTGCCCCCAGCGCGACCAGTCGGGTTATGTGTCGTTTCACTCAGCACCTCCGTAATGGCAGAATTTTTGACGCAACATGTGCGTGCGTTACCCCTGCCTCGTGGTTTTTTGTAAACGAACTCTATCTTTCACTACTTTCCAATCACACAATGATTGTAAAATTAAGTTAGAGTCATTGTTATTATTTTGTTAATCACAGTATAAGAATTGCGCAATAAAACCGCTACGTCTAGTCTTTTCTCAGAAAAAACCATTAAATTGCTCATTTATTGATCAGCAAGATAGGTAAAAACCCGTTGTGCGGGCGAGGTGGAAAGGCGTTTAAGGCAAAGTTAAAAGGCTGTTTGAAACGGCTATTTAGAACAAGTTGTTTTTCAAGAAAGGCAAACTTAAACTCAGCAATCAGACACTAACAGCATTTATGTGGATGTTTTCAAACATAAACCGAAGACATTCAGGCGGAAGGTATAGAAAATGAAAATAGGCACATTTCCCATGCTTTTCTTTTTCTGTGTGTACGCGTACTCAAAGTACAAAGCGGTGTTTGATTAGGGTGTTATCCACCAATCGCAATGAGATAGGTAACAAAAAAGCGACCTAAAGGTCGCTTTTTCATCAAACAGGATGAATCTTACATCCAGTCAGCATTTCTAATTACGCCAACGGCAATACCTTCAATAGAGAAAGGTTCAGAGGCAAGATCGACTTTTATGGGTGAAAACTCGTCGTTTTCAGCATGCAAAAGCACTTCACGACCGCGTTTTTCAAGACGCTTTACCGTAACATCTTCATCCACTCTGGCGACCACAACCTGGCCATTGTGCACGTCGGTGGTTTTGTGCACGGCAAGTAAATCACCGTCCAAAATACCGATATCCTTCATACTCATGCCATTAACACGCAGTAAAAAGTCGGCCTGAGGCTGAAATAACGCAGGGTCTACTTTGTAATGAGACTCAATGTGCTCTTGCGCAAGAATAGGCTCACCCGCAGCAACACGACCAATAAGGGGAAGCCCTGTTTCTTCTATCGATTCTTCTTCAAGAGGAATATTTAATTTTATTCCTCGAGACGTACCAGGAAGAATTTCGATGACCCCTTTACGAGCAAGGGCTTTCAAATGTTCTTCAGCTGCATTCGCTGAACGAAACCCCAACTGACGTGCAATTTCTGCACGGGTTGGCGGCATGCCAGTTTCTTGCATGGTAGTTTTTATAAGCTCAAGAACTTCCGTTTGTCTAGCTGTGAGTGGGCGCATAAAAGACCTGTCTGTCTATACAGTTCCTGTAAGTATATACACCTACATATAAATGGCAAGCAGCAAAACAAATTAGTGGCATGATCAAAAAAGGCAACCTCGTCACTGAGGTTGCCTTGTTGAAGGGGCTGACCGATGATTAAAAGCTGTACTGTAAACTAATACGTGCGTTTAACGGTTCACCCGTTGAGATGTTGTTATCGTTATGTGCTGATGGGAAGTAATCCTCATCAAACAGGTTTTCTACGTTAAGCTGGAACTTCAAGTCCTCGCTGTAGTTGTAATACACAGCCGCATCAACCCGAGTGAAATCAGGCAGAGTAACACTGTTACTTAACGAGGCGTATTGCTCAGATTGATAAATTACCCCTAAAGCAACCCGCCACTGTGTGTTCACTTGATACTGGTTCCAAACGGTAAGCATATGCTCGGGTAGCTGCGCAAGATCTCGGTTTGCAAGTTCACCGTCACTAATACGACCCATTTCTTGCCCATCTAGATTGCTATACCCTGCATTGATAGTCCATTTTTCACTAAGCGAACCCACCACCTGAATTTCGTATCCCGAGGTTTCAGTACCGGTCAGTATTGACGCTTCTGGATTGTTAGGATCCTGCGCTGTGCCGTTTTCTCGTTCCACTTCAAACGCAGCAGCGGTCACGCTTAAACTGTCTGATACATTCCACTTCACACCAATTTCTTTATTTTCAAATTCTTCAGCGTCTAAGGCTTGAGAAGTAAGCGAAAGGGTTAAGAATTGATCTCCCGAGCGTGGCAGAAACGATTTGCTATAGCTTGCGTACAAAGACACTGATTCGGCTGGCTTATAAATCACACCGGCTCGAGGAGATACCTGAGAGTCTGAGCTCGTTAATAATCCATTGTTACCATCGTCCGCGCCATTATTCACTTCGATGGTATCCACTACATCTATGTCAAAGTTGTCATAGCGTAGGCCAGCAACCACGATCCAGTGATCACTGAGCTTGATTTCATCTTGCAAAAATACTGAGGTAAAAGTGACATCTGAGGATCTGTCGCGAACCGCATCGGTTAACGTCATCTCTGGAATCACTAGTGGATCAGAAAACCCAAAGGTTACCTGATCATCTTGGCTATCAGCGAAAAACGCATCTCGACGATCGTTAGCGGTTTCTTGATTACCATATTCCACACCGGTTAACACCGTATGCTCTATGTTACCTGAGGTGATTTGACCAATTAAGTTCACTTGCACTAGCGCATTTTCACGCGCAGTGGTGTCGCGATAACCATCGAGAGTGACGGTACCCGCTTGATCGTCAAAATTAACCGGATAAAGATTTTGGTACGCTTTGTCATAATCGGCAAATTGCACAGAGCCGTTAAGATTCCAGTTTTGAGAAAGACTGTGATCAACGCGAACCCTTGCTATATGTGCTTCAAGCGTCGTATTGTTAAAGTCAGGATCACCAAAATATGTGTTGTCGTAACCTTCTAACGGCGCACCATTAAGTGACGGAACGCCCCGGTCCACCAATCGGTCATCATTAACGTATTCATAAGACGCGACTACACGAGTATCTTCGCCCGCATGCCATGTGTAAGTAGGGTTAAACGCGTAACGCTCGCCGTCTTTGAAGTCGCGATGGTTATCAATGGCATCGAACACGCCGTTAAATCGAAACGCATTTTTTTCGTCGATCACCTTGTTGGTATCAACGCTAATTGACCCTGCAGAAAACGTATCAATCCCTGCTGACAAGGTGGTGAAGTTTTCTTGGGTGTCGGCCACCTTAGTCACACGGTTAACCACACCACCGCCGCCGCCACGGCCAAACAATAACGCATTGGCACCGCGTAATATTTCTACACGCTCTAAGTTATAAAGTGGGCGAAAATACTGAACATCATCACGTAAGCCGTCCACAAAAAAATCTGCTGTCGTATTTTGACCTCGAATCGTGACTTGGTCCCGATGATCTTCGCCTAACCCAATGCTCACGCCAGGTGTGTACTGCATTACATCTGAAATACTAAATAACGCTTGCTGCGCAATTTGCTCAGCGCTTACGACAGATACTGATTGAGGTACATTTATCAGTAAGGTTGGCGTTTTTACTGCGGTAGCCACCTGCTGACCAAAGAACGCGCCTCTTACGGTAATACGTTCTACGCTTTCTTCTTTACTGTCGGTTTCGTCAGCCAGTGCCACGTTGCCATATAAGGCCAATAACACAGCGGCAGAAATTGCTTTGGTGCTAAGTTTCAAGAATGTCTCCCCAATGCTCAGATGAACATAAACGTTTTTATTAAAGTGTTGATGACGCGAATGATAATAGTTATTAATAACAATTAAAAGTACATTTAGCAAAAGTTAAACTAATTTATATATTGATGCCATCTCACACGTCTGGGCGATACCGTGGCATACGTACGCCAAGGCCATTTTTCATGCTATATTTGCGCAATGATAAGAATACCCTCAACAATCTATGCTACGTTTTCATAGTTACACTGATGCACATGCCCCGTATTTCGACGCCATAAATCGACAATGGATAACCGAAATGTTTGTGCTAGAAGCCATAGACGAGCAGGTTATCAGCGACCCTGCTACCTACGTTATTGCGCCGGGCGGGCATATTTGGTTCGCAGAACATCCTGACCTTGGCATAGTAGGCACCTGTGCATTGATGAAAAAAAGTCCAGGGGTCTTCGAACTTACTAAGATGGGCGTGGTCGGTACTGCTAGAGGATTAAAAGTCGGTGAGGCGCTGTTACAGCATGTATTGAGTCAGGCTCCTTCAATTGCTTACAACACCCTTTTTCTTCTCACCAATAGAAAGTGTGAGGCGGCTATCCACTTGTACGAAAAACTAGGATTTAGACACTGCCCAGATATTATGCAACGCTTTGGCGCAGCGTATGAGCGATGTGATGTAGCCATGCGTTATACAACGCCCAAAACAGCCTAACATTCGTGACGAAAATAACCGTCTATACTGAGCCTTGTATCGCCGTCGCCTAGGTTGGGAATGCGTGTATTTCCTTAAGGTGTGATACACTTTCTCCGTTTTAATTTCATAGGATCACTTAATTCATGTCGTGGATGCGAAAAGTCCTTTTATCGGTATTTCATTATCCTGTTAAATTGTTAGTAAAAGCGCACAGTATTCCCGTCAATGTGGAGACCGAGCTTGGCATAGATAAGGGCAAGCCCATTGTTTACTTGTTGCCAACTAACTCAGTAACTGACCAGTTGGCGTTAAAGATGTCTACACAAGCACTCGGACTGCCCGTGCCCACAGACACATTAACGCTGGCGGGCCGCGAATACCCTTCTACGTTATTTTTGCGTAAAACGCCGCCTATCTTTAGAAGCGCAGCAAAGGACACGGGGATTGAAGATGTCTTTACCGACTTATTCCACCTTCATCGTGACCATGAAAACCTCGACCTTCAGGTGGTTCCCGTTTTTGTATCTTGGGGCAGAGCTCCGGGCAAGGGTAAACCAGGCCTAAGCGATTTAATTGCCGATAATGCCGCAGCAAGTTGGCTACGAAAACTATTCATCGTGTTGTTTTTAGGCCGCGATAATTTTATTAGTTACTCAAAGGCTGTATCTGCCCGTGCCATGTCTAATCAGCACGGTAGTGATCAACGAATAGCCCACAAACTTGTCAGGGTAGCGAGTACTCACTTTCAAAGAAAACGTCAAAGCATGACTGGGCCTACGTTGCTTGAGCGTCAAGAGTTAAACAATAGCGTTTTAGGGTCTGATGCGGTGCGTCGCGCCATGGCAGAAGAGTCTCGCAGCAAAAAAATCAGCCATGAACAAGCCAAAGAACGCGCACAATCTTATGTAACAGAAATCGCCGCTGATTATAGAGAGGGGCTAATTCGCTTCGGCGACCGCTTACTTACGCGCATTTGGAACAAAATTTACAATGGTATTAGTGTTGGTCACGCTGAGCGCATACGCGAACTCGCCGCCAATGGCCACGAAATTGTCTATGTTCCCTGTCACCGAAGCCACATGGACTACCTGCTACTCACCTACGTTATTTACCACGAAGGCATGGTAACACCGCATATCGCCGCGGGGATCAACCTTAACTTCTGGCCAGTAGGTAAGATTTTTCGACGAGGTGGCGCCTTCTTTTTGCGTAGGAGCTTTGCCGGCAATAAGTTGTATACCGCCGTGTTCAGAGAATATTTAGAATTGCTATTTAACAAAGGCTATTCGGTAAAATATTACCCTGAGGGCGGTCGTAGTCGCACAGGCCGTCTTATCCCTCCCAAAACCGGCATGCTCGCCATGACAATTCAAGCCATGCTGAAAGGCGTCAACCGGCCAGTCAGTATCGTACCTGTCTACATAGGCTACGAAAACGTCATGGAAGTCAAAAGCTACCTTAACGAATTAAAAGGCTCGAAGAAGAAAAAAGAGTCGAATTGGCAGGTGTTTTCAGCCATTAGAAAACTGAAAAACTACGGCCATGGATACGTTAATTTTGGTGAGCCCATTCAGCTAAATCAGTTCTTAGAGAGCCACGTACCCAACTGGCGAGATTGCAGAAATGCTGAACCTGAGAAAAAGCCAGCCTGGCTCACCCCAGCGGTTAACGAGTTGGCTAATAATGTGATGACGCGGATTAATCGTGCGGCGGCGTTAAACGGAATGGCGTTGTCGTCTCTGTGCTTATTGTCATCGAAAACTCACACAATGAGTGAAGCTGAGCTGAAACAGTCTATGGGCGATTTTGTTGACCTGTTTAACACTGTGCCATTTAGTGACGATGCAACTATCCCAGACCTCAGTGTTGACGATCTTTATGCTGAAACCATGAAGTTAGGACGGTTTGATATTAAAGAAGACGACTACGGTCGACTCATTAGCCCTCAACCTAAGTCGGCAATTTACCTCACCTACTATCGCAACAACATTCTGCATTTGTTCGCATTGCCAGGATTGATAATGGCCTGCGTATTTGCCCATAAAGGCACATCGAAAAATGCAATATTGCAGCTTATTGCGGCACTTTACCCTCTTTTACAACGAGAGCTTTTCTTGCATTTATCACAAGACGAAGCGCTTTCACACACCGATGCGTTAGTGACAGCTTTGCTGGATTTAGGGTTGTTGCGGCAAAAAGGTGATGATTTGCTGCCTCCCGGAGCGCAACAAAAGCAATTTCATTCCGCATGGCTATTGAGTCGCTGCATGCAGGAAACCTTACAACGCTATGCGGTGGTGTTAACTATCTTAGATAGAGAAAAGACGATTAGTCGCTCCACCCTTGAACGCACAAGTAAACAAGTTGCAGAGCGCTTATCAACATTATATGGCTTAAGCTCTCCAGAGTTTTACGACAAGAACGTACTGTCTAGCTTTATTTCAGCCCTTAAAGACAATCACTGGCTAGATTCCGCTGAAGACGGTAGCTTAAAGTATTCGGAAGAATGTGAAGGCTTACGAGAAGATGTCATGGCGCTAATTTGGCCTGAAATGGCCCAGCACTTAGAGAATGTGGCATTCCATCATTGATGTTGTAAAGCGTAGATGAGTGCACTTTGTGTCGCCCCAGGGTAAACTATGCTTAACCTGGAACGACACAAAGTGCAAAAAACGTTACACCCTAATTGGGTTGTGAAAGGAAAAACTGATAAGCAGGGTCGTTGGTCACTTCCTCTACCTTGTAACCCAGTTCAGCCACATGGGTATTGAAAGCGTCACGACTGTCTGGCGCAATATCGAACCCAGCCAACACTAAGCCCTCTGCCGCACCATGGTTACGATAATGGAACAATGTGATGTTCCACTGTTCACCTATGGTACTCAAAAAGTTGAGTAATGCGCCTGGTCGCTCGGGAAACTCAAAACTAAATACTTGTTCATTCAATATAGTCGGGGGTCTGCCACCGACCATATGCCGAACATGCAATTTAGCCAGTTCATTGTCTGTTAAATTAAAACAATCGTAGCCTTTCGTCGCGAGGTCAGTTTGTAACGTGGCAAACTCTTGCTGCCCGCCTTTTAACTTCACGCCAACGAATATGTGAGCTTCACTGTCACTGGCATAGCGATAGTTAAATTCAGTAATCGCTTTAGCACCAACACACTCACAAAATTGCTTAAAGGCGCCTTTTTTCTCTGGGATTTTAACCGCAAACACGGCTTCTTTTTGCTCGCCTAATTCGCAGCGCTCCGACACATAACGCAAGGTGTGGAAGTTGATATTCGCGCCGCATAAAATGCCGCCAAGCTTCTTGCCTTTTAGGTTATGCTGTTTCACGTATTTACGGATTGCCGCCACAGACAAAGCCCCGGCAGGTTCGGCGATAACTCGGGTGTCATCAAAAATATCTTTAATTGCGCCGCAAATTTCGTCGTTAGTCACAGTGAGAGTTTCATCAACAAGTCGGTTGCATAAACGAAAGGTTTCTTGCCCCATCACTTTCACCGCTACACCATCAGCAAAAATACCAACACTGTCTAACTCGGTGGGCTGTCCAGCTTCTTTTGCTTTGATAAAGCACGCCGACTCTTCTGATTCTACCGCAACTATTTTTATACTCGGCTTTAACTGTTTAAGATAAACCGCAATTCCGGCGGCCAATCCACCGCCACCCACAGCAACAAATAGAGTGTCTAAATTTGGGTTTTGCTCAAGTAATTCCCGGGCGACCGTGCCTTGACCCGCAATAACGTCGGGGTCATCAAACGGCGGTACAAACGTGTACCCATGAGTGTCGCATAAATGCTTCGCATGGCTACTTGCTTGATCGAAGCTCGTGCCATGCAGTACCACGTTTACATTGTCACCACCGAAACGTCGCACGGCATCTACTTTAATATCTGGGGTGGTTTGCGGCATAACGATGGTGGCTTTTATGCCTTTCATCTTGGCACTATAAGCCAACCCTTGTGCGTGGTTACCCGCAGAAGCCCCAATCACCCCAGCATCTAGTTGCGCTTGTGATAGCGAAGATATGCGGTTATACGCACCACGCAACTTAAAGCTCTTTACCGGTTGTTGATCTTCCCGTTTTAGAAAGACGTCATTACCCAATTCTGCCGACAAAAGTGACATGTAGGATAACTCACTGGCCACGGCCACTTCATAAACAGGTGCCAGCAGTATCTTTTTTAGATAGTCGTGATCGCTGACGGTCATAGGTTCTCCAATTTCGTCACATCACGCACAGCCCCTTTATCTGCACTTGTCGCTAGGGCCGCAAATGTTTTCAACGAGGTAGACACTTCACGGACACGGTTTTTCGGGCGCCAAGGTTTTTCACTGGCTTCCATTTTCGCTCTTCGTGCTGAAAGCTCTTCATCGCTTATGGCAATGTTGATGCTACGATTTGGAATATCAATTTCAATCTTATCGCCATCTTCCACTAAGCCAATACCACCGCCACTGGCTGCTTCAGGCGAACAGTGTCCAATAGACAAGCCACTGGTGCCACCACTAAAGCGACCATCAGTCACTAAGGCACAGTGCTTACCAAGGCCTTTAGATTTCAGGTATGACGTGGGATAAAGCATTTCTTGCATACCCGGTCCGCCACGAGGGCCTTCATAACGAATGAACACCACATCGCCGGCTTTCACTTCATCACCTAAAATGCCTGCCACAGCGTCATCTTGGCTTTCGTAAATGCGCGCTGTGCCGTTGAATTTCAAGATAGATTCATCAACACCAGCTGTTTTTACGATACAACCATCTTCGGCCAAATTACCGTATAGCACGGCAAGTCCACCTTCTTGGCTGAAAGCATGCTCAATGGAGCGAATACAACCATTTTCTCTATCATCATCCGCGGTATCCCAGCGGCAATCCTGACTGAATGCCTGAGTGGTTCTAATACCCGCTGGACCAGCACGGAAAAACTTAATGGCGTCTTTATTCTCAGGGTTGGTGATATCCCAGTCGCTAATAACCTCTGTAAGCGGCTTACCCAGTACGTGCTGAACGTCGGTATTTAATAAACCCGCTTTGTGAAGCTCACCTAAAATACCTAAAACACCACCGGCTCGGTGCACATCTTCCATATGGTATTTTGGCGTAGATGGCGCAACTTTGCATAAATGAGGCACGCTACGTGAAAGACGATCGATATCATCCATAGTGAAAGGCACTTCCCCTTCCATTGCTGCGGCCAACAAATGCAAAATAGTATTGGTTGAGCCACCCATTGCAATATCGAGGCTCATGGCGTTTTCAAAAGCACTAAAATTGGCAATATTTCTTGGCAACACGCTTTCGTCATCGTCACCGTAGTAACGCTTACACAATTCTACAATTTGCTCTCCGGCTTTTTTGAACAAGCTTTCACGATCGGCATGGGTTGCCAACATTGAGCCATTACCAGGCAGCGAAAGGCCAAGCGCTTCCGTTAGGCAGTTCATTGAGTTTGCGGTAAACATCCCTGAACATGAACCACAGGTAGGGCAGGCAGAACGTTCGATTTCATCGGTGTCGGCATCGCTAACTTTATCGTCAGCAGCGGCCACCATTGCATCCACTAAATCGAGCTTAATAAGCTGATCAGATAACTTTGTCTTTCCCGCTTCCATGGGGCCACCTGACACGAAAATAACCGGAACATTCAGACGCATGGACGCCATCAGCATTCCCGGCGTTATTTTGTCGCAGTTCGAGATGCAAACAATTGCATCCGCACAGTGTGCATTTACCATGTACTCAACGGCATCAGCTATGATTTCACGCGAAGGTAAACTATACAGCATACCGCTGTGCCCCATTGCAATACCGTCATCTACGGCAATGGTATTAAACTCTTTCGCAACACCGCCGGCTGCTTCAACGCTTCGAGCAACCAATTGCCCCATATCTTTAAGATGAACATGTCCCGGCACGAACTGCGTGAATGAATTCGCGATAGCGATAATGGGCTTTCCGAAATCAGAATCTTTCATACCAGTGGCGCGCCATAACGCGCGCGCTCCTGCCATATTTCTACCTTGGGTAGTGGTTGCAGATCGTAACTTGGGCATAAATCCTTCCCGTTTTAAATAAGCTTAAAAATGTATTTGTTCGACAGTGTCGTCAACATCTCAGTTGTTTGCTATTGGTGCGTATAACCCCATTAATGGGTTATGAACAAGATGAGCGAGTATCATAGCTTGTTCAATGACGTCTTACTTCTTTAAACGCTATGAGACAATATGCCTACGCGCCGACGTACATAATAGCGATATAACATGAGTGACTAGACTATGCTTAGCACTGTCGCAATTAAATGTTTTAGGTCGTTCACGATTGAGTAAAAGCGAGAATACAAGGTAGCAAATTCATGCTAAACCTTTCTTTCGCATAACTAATTTGACGAGTAATAACAGCGTCCTTTTGCTATTACTTAAATGAATGGTTGCTCATTAGGGCTTATGGCTTTTACCCTGAAATTACAGTGCGCTTTTTAACGTCTGTATTGTAACGGCAAGAAATAGCATGAAAGTAGGGCCGAAATCAAGTATTTTGCGGCCTTTCGCCTATATCTATGGGCAAATTAACAAGAAGAAAACGGTAAATAATAAGATGATAGATTGGTTTCATTGGGCGAATCTGGCGGGTGTGGCAGTATGCGCCATCTCAGGCACCTTAATGGCATATCAAAAGCGAATGGACGGATTCGGCGTTATTGTACTTGCCAGTGCCACCGCAATAGGCGGCGGCACACTAAGAGACATGATGCTAGATGTTCCCGTCTTTTGGATTGCCGACACCGATTACCTTTACACCACATTAATTGCCGCTTTTATTCCTATCATTTGGTTGCGAGTGAGCCCTAGGTTCCCTTATCACTATTTGCTTATTGCAGACGCATTTGGCTTAGCGCTTTTTAACGTAGTCGGCATTGAAAAAGCATTAGCCAACGACACCGGTATTGCGGTAGCCATTGCTATGGGCACCATTACCGGGGTTTTCGGAGGCCTATTGCGAGACGTCATTTGCCGAGAAGTTCCCTTGGTATTGCACGGTGAACTTTACGCGACCACCTGCATAGTGGGCGGTGTTGTGTATGGCCTAGCAGCCTACTTTGGTTTTGCCACCCAATGGTGCGGTATTGCTGCACTCTCCACCACCGTATGCTTTCGCCTAGGTGCCATGCGATGGCATTGGGAAATGCCCGTATTTAATAGAGAGCATTAAACGGGTTACCCCCTAAAATACCATCCGAAGTACAGTATTAACTGACGCCCAACTTACATACATTACTCTTCTTATTAAGGAGAGTTGTTAATGAGTATGGCAGTTGTAAAAACCTTCGCAGGGCAGGGTGTGTCTGCCCCAGAGGTCTCAGTAGAAGTACACTTGGCAAACGGTTTGCCTGCCTTTCAATTGGTGGGCATGGCAGAAACCAGTGTCAAAGAAGCTCGCGAGCGCGTACGCAGTGCATTAATAAACAGTGGGTTTGACTTTCCCGCCAAGCGAATTACGGTCAACCTCGCGCCAGCGGATATTCCTAAATACGGCGGACGATTCGATTTACCTATTGCCGTAGGTATATTAGTGGCTTCAGGATACCTTCCTGATACCTGTTTATACGATATCGCCTTAGTGGGTGAGCTAGGCTTAAACGGCGAAATAAAATCCGTAGGCGGATTAATTCCTATTTTAATGGCCAGCGCCCATGAAGGGCTGCCGCTTATTTTTCCAGGGGTAAATGATGTAGAGGCTGCCATGGTTTCTTATGCCACGCGCTTTCCCGCGTTTGATTTACTCTCAGTCTACGAGCACCTCGCCAAAAACACACGCTTACAAGAAGGGCAGCCTTATAAAGAACCTAGTCGTGCTAGCGAGATTAAGGGCTGGGATGACATAATAGGTCAAGCACAGGCCAAACGCGCCCTAATCATTGCGGCCGCAGGCGCGCATAATCTACTTATGGTAGGCCCTCAAGGTACAGGAAAAAGTCTTTTAGCCAGCCGCCTACTTAGCTTACTCCCTCCGTTGTCAGAACAAGAAGCGTTAGAAGTTGCCGCGATACACTCGGTAAAAGGCGAAACCATTAAGCCCACAAACTTCAAAACACGAAACATGCGTTCGCCTCACCACACAAGTTCTGCAGTAGCCCTCACCGGCGGAGGTTCGCACCCGATTCCGGGTGAAATTTCGCTAGCTCATCATGGCGTTCTGTTTCTAGACGAATTACCTGAATTTGGGCGAAAAGCATTGGATGTGCTGCGGGAGCCCCTTGAAACCGGTGATGTACATATATCCCGCGCTTCAGGAAGCGCCACGTATCCGGCTAACTTTCAATTAATTGCAGCAATGAACCCCAGTCCCACTGGCGATATTGACGACAACCGGCTTACGCCTCAACAGCAACTCAATTATTTGAATCGCCTCTCTGGTCCATTGCTCGATCGCATCGATATTCAAGTTGAAGTTCCCAGGCTTGCTAGCTACGACTTGTCGGTACCGATTTCACAACACGATGATTCCATTCATCAGGCAAAAAAACAGGTTATGGATGCCCAATCTCTACAACTGACACGCCAAGGAAAAACCAATGCTCAGCTTAGTGGCGCGGAACTCGCTACCTTATGTCAGCTAAACGATACCGATTTGCGATTTTTACAAGCAGCAGCCAAGCAGCTCAATCTTTCTATGCGAGTGTTTCATCGTACGTTAAAAGTAGCACGCACTATTGCAGATATAGAAGGGCAAACACAGGTGCTTCGGCCGCACTTAAGTGAAGCATTGGGCTATCGGGCCTTAGACAACTTAATCAAACAGTTAAGCAGTCATTAACCACGAGGTATAAAATCCAGCTTCAAAAATGCATCAATAAGCGGTTCTTGCTGCTTATCTTGCAGGCAGCATAGACCTAGCGCATAAGGCTCTATATCTTCTACAGCAATCTGGGTCACGAGACTTGCCATACTCGAGTGATCAAGCACCACTTTGGGCACAAAACCAATACCACATTCTAACGCCACCATACTAACAATGGCTTCATTGCCCCCCACTGATGCGTACACATTCGGCCTAACACCATGTTCGGCAAACCAATGGTAAGCAATACGTCGGGTAGGGCCATGCTCAGGCATAATCACTTGATGTTGTGTCCAGTTTATTTGCGCCAATTGGGTGAGCCGCCACTCTCTCGGCGCAATAAGCACTAGAGGTACATTGTCGAGTGGAGAGAAGTACAAATCAGTGGGCAAATCAGGCGTATGAATGGCTATTGCCAGATCACATTGCTTCTGCTTAATTTTTTCAATAGACAATGCCGGGTCACCTGTTATTAAGCGGATATCCACACCGGGGTGTTGCTGTCTAAATTGCCGTAAAATGGCGGGTAAGTGGCTTTGGCTAGCGGTGACTGAACAGAAAAGACTAATCTCACCTTGCAGCGCTTCCGTATCTTCTTTTAAATCTGCTTTTAATTGTTGCCAATCCTTTAACGCCTGCGTAGAGAAAGACAGCAACTTATGACCACTGTGGGTTAATGCCACTTTGCGGTTGTCTCGCTTAAACAGAGTACACCCTAATTCGTCCTCAAGCCTTTGTATCACGCGGCTTAGCGTAGATGGGGAAACATACATTGCCTCAGCGGTATCGCCGAAATGTAAGCTTGTGGCAAGGTGCTTAAACAACTGAAGACTACGAAAATCCATAGCATTTCACTTTTTGCAATATTATCTTGCAAATATATCATTTTCCAAAACAAAATAAATCCCTTAATCTCTCCATCAAGTCGTCATAGACGAGGTAATCAACGCCACGGTTGGACGTTGATAATGACGAAAATGAATGTTGTTCGGAAATTTTTATGGCTAATTATTTCAACACCCTGTCACTTCGCCAGCAGCTAGATCAATTAGGCCGCTGCCGTTTCATGGCACGCGAAGAATTTGCTGACGGTTGTCAGTTTTTAAAAGGCAAAAAAATCGTAATCGTAGGTTGCGGCGCGCAAGGTCTTAATCAAGGTCTAAATATGCGTGATTCAGGGTTAAATGTTTCTTATGCGTTGCGTCAAGCAGCGATCGATGAGCAACGAGACTCTTACAAACGTGCTACCAGCAACGGCTTTACCGTTGGCACGTATCAGGATCTTATTCCTGAAGCTGATTTAGTTTACAACTTAACCCCAGATAAGCAGCACGCTAGCGTAGTAGAAGCCGTCATGCCGCTTATGAAGAAAGGGGCTACCTTGGGCTACTCTCACGGTTTCAACATTGTTGAAGAGGGTCAGCAAATTCGTAGCGACATTACCGTGGTAATGTGTGCGCCGAAAAGCCCAGGTTCTGAAGTACGTGAAGAATATAAGCGTGGCTTCGGTGTACCAACATTGATTGCTGTACACCCAGAAAATGACCCTGAAGGTAAAGGTTGGGATCAAGCCAAAGCACTAGCAAGTGCAACAGGCGGTGACCGCGCAGGTGTACTTGAGTCATCATTTGTGGCTGAAGTGAAATCTGACCTTATGGGTGAGCAAACCATCTTATGTGGTATGCAACAAGTTGCAGCGGTGCTTGCTTTTGAAAAAATGGTTGATGATGGTATTGACCCAGGCTATGCAGGTGCACTTATTCAGTATGGCTTAGAAGCGATTACTGAAGCACTTAAGATTGGCGGTGTTACCAACATGATGGACCGTCTTTCAAACCCTGCAAAAGTGAAGGCATTTGAGCTTTCTGAGCAGCTAACAGATTTACTTCGTCCGTTGTTTGAAAAGCACCAAGACGACATTATCAGCGGTGAGTTCTCTCGCACTATGATGGAAGATTGGGCAAACGGCGACGCAAATCTACTTAAGTGGCGCGAAGAAACCGGTGAAACCGCGTTTGAAAATGCCCCCACTTATGAAGGCGAAATCAGCGAGCAAGAGTTTTTTGACCACGGCATTCTATTAGTTGCCATGATCAAATGTGGTGTAGAAGTGGCCTTTGACGTGATGGTTGAAGCAGGCATTTTACCTGAGTCAGCGTACTACGAGTCACTACATGAAACACCACTAATTTCAAACACAATCGCGCGAAAGCGCTTGTATGAAATGAACGTAGTAATTTCTGATACCGCAGAATATGGTAATTATTTGTTTGCTAACGCAGCCATTCCAATTTTGCGCGAGAAGTTTATGCCTACTATTGATACTTCAGTTATCGGCAAAGGCTTGTCAGCTACTTCTAACCAAGTAGAAAACAAGCGCCTTGTAGATATTAACGAAGCCATCCGTTCACACGGTGTGGAATCGGTAGGTAAAACCTTACGTGGCTACATGACTGACATGAAAGCCATTATAGGTTAGGACAGTTTCTGTCGTTAGGTGCTTAACTAAGCCCTCTTGCCCGACCATTTTGGTCGGGCTTTTTTATGCCTAATGCTTATACGTGACCTTCACGCACTTTTTCCGCAAAGCGCACGGCAACATAAGACAACGCAAAAAACACGCTAAAACCATAGCCTATTGGCAGCAAATTTCCCGCCAAAAAACTATCGACAAAAAGCGCAATTGGCACTGAGAACAAGCTAGAAAAAGAGCCAATAATAGCCGCCCCTAAACCTGCCATTTCGCCAAGAGGTTGCATAGCCATGGCATTCAAATTACCAAACAGAATTCCCACAAAAAAGAACCCCACGAACATAGTAGAAACCGTTAACCATAAAGGTGGCAAGCCATCGAAGATGAGTAACAACGCCAAATAGACACAGGCAAACCCATTTGCCCCTTTCAGGGCAAAGCGACATAGTCTTCGCATCCCAAACTTCATCACCATTTTACCGTTGAAGTAAGAGGCAAGGCCGATGGAAAACGCTAAGGTTGCAAAAATATAGGGAAACATATCTCCTACATTATAAAACACCTGAAAAATGGTTTGAGACGCACTCAAGTACGCCAGAAACGCACCAAATATACACGCCATAGCAAAGGTGTACCCCATTACCTCAGGGTGGGTAAGAATAAAGCGAGATGAAGCAATGAACTGTTGTACTGAAAACGGTTTACGTTTACTCCGTGGCAGTGTTTCACCTTGTCGAGTGAAAAACCAAGCCCCGGTAAGCGAAGCAACCACTAAGAACAAAGTGAAAATATGGAACCATGAAGATAAGTCCATCACAGTTTGTCCGATAATGGGGGCTAACATAGGCACAAGAATAAACACCATCATAATAAATGACATTACCCGCGCCATGGCGTCCCCCACATAAAGGTCTCGAATAATCGCCATAGATGCTATTCGCGGGCCCGATACGCCAAATGCTTGAATCACTCTGCCAACCAACATGGTTTCTAAATTAGTAGCGGACATGCATACAAAGGTGCCTAACGCAAAAATACACAAGCCGACTAAGATGGTCAGTCGCCTACCGCGACTATCTGAGAATGGCCCAAAGAACATTTGACCCAAAGCCATCCCTACAAAGAAAAAAGTCACAATTAAATGGGTGTGATGCGCCTCTTCTACATTTAATGACTCGCCAATTTGCAACAATGCCGGCAGCATAGCGTCGATACTGAGGGCAACCAATGAAGTCAGTGATGCCATTAATGCGACAAACTCAATCAAACCTAACACCGGACGTGTGCCATGGCGTGCTTGTTCTACAGATTTATCACTGATATTTGACATAAGGTCTCACATAACGAAATTGAAGGCTGCCCAGAGTTTTACGTAAAGTGACATAATGCTGGATGACTAAGGCAGTAATAAGGGTGAGGATTTTAACGCAATTTAGCGCAAAAAGCCGCCAGTAATACAACCACTTGTCGTGTTAACTAACGGCCTCAACGGTTTGACCTAGGCGCATTGCACCTAGCTAAGTATTACATAAGTAATAAATTGCTTTTTATTTAAGATGTTTAGATAGAAAAGCATCCATTTCTTCAAAAAACGCGTGTCGGTTTCTTTTGATTGAAGTCATTCTATCGAAACCTTCGTTAAAAACTAACACCAGTCAATTGGCCCCGTTACGGTGATCTTGTAAATTTTTACGTGATGTTGATCCCTAATAAGGGGGTAATAACTAAAAAGCGGGTAACACAGGGAAATTGGCTTCGTCGCAACGTTTAATTTGCTGACCTTAGCAGGCTAGGGCTTAGGAAGGGATGTGCTATCATGAAGTGACGCGATATCATTGTTGATACCTGTAGCATTTGCATCGCCACAAGCGATGTTCACTGACCGAACTCACTATTTGCGCAAGAAGGAATTGCATTTCTAGATGCCACCGCACTTATCTTCGTTCTACATTATAACTTACACCCATACTATTTCGTGGTGTCGTTCCGTTTGTTCTTTAGCAAAACCTATTTTCCTGAGTGCGTTTCTTATTCTTTTACCGTTAAATGTCTACGCAATTTCCTATTCAATAAAAGGCGTAAAGCAAGATGCTATAAAGGACAATATTCGCCTGCATCTTAATAACCTAGACGTTGAAACTGCCCTTTTGGACGACCCTTTTTGGCAAGATGAAGTTAAATCAACAATAAGCACGGCCGTTGAGCCCTTTGGGTATTACAACAGCGACGCTGAAATTACTATTGACGGCAACGACAAAGTGGTTGTTACCGTCACACTTAACAGCCCACTCATTGTGGCAAATGTCACTCGTGAGATTATCGGTAAGGGGCGAGACGACCCAGCGTTTAGGCAACGCTTTAATGGGTTTAGCCTCAAGCAAGGCGATGTACTTCACCAGCCTACATACACTTCATTTAAGTCTTCTATGTTTAACTATGCGTTATCCCACGGATATTTTGACTTTCACTGGCAGGCTACCCGCTTAGATTTAGTGCGCGAAAACAAAGAAGCCAATATTCTAATAATTGCGCAAAGTGGCCCTCAATATCAATTCGGCCCTTTAATCTTTGTCGGCGAAGACAAAGCAAAAGACATAATTCAACGGCTAGCCCCTTTTTCAGAAGGCGAGCCCTATTCTTCAGCCGCTTTGACTGACTTTAATCGCAAACTAAATCAGTCTGGTTACTTTAACCGAGTTATCGCGCGGCCCGTCGTCAGTGAAGCCGAGGGCTTATTGGTGCCCATTGAGGTCTCACTCGCCCATAGACCAAAAGACGCGTTTAATGTGTCAGTAGGCGCAGCAACAGATACGGGCCCTAGGGTACGTTTAGGTTGGGAGCGTCCGTGGGTAAACGACAAAGGCCACTCCGTGAGTGCGGATATCTTTATCTCTGCACCAGAGCAGTCTATTACTGCAGACTACCGAATTCCACGACGCAATATTACCCGCGACTACGTCAGTATCGAAGCCGGTTATCAATTCATTGATTACACCAATACATCCATAGAAAGTGAAACGCTCTCGCTATCTGCCCATCGCTACTGGCAATATGACGAATCACCTTGGCAGCACGACTTTTCAATCACTTACTTGCAAGAAACCTACAATGAAGGCGATGAAATTGATACCACGACCTCGCTCATCATGCCCGGCTACGCCATTAATTATCTTGAGAAGGATAACGATTTACTCATTAATTTCGCGCGCTACTTTAAGTTCTCTACCCAAGTTGGTAGAGATAACGCCGGTTCAGATATTAATATTGTTAAGTCCTTTGCCGAAGGCATGTTTATCCATACGCTCAACGAGAATCACCGCTTTACCGTGCGCGCTGAAATCGGCGCCATAAAAGCCAACGACTTCTCCCAGGTACCAACGTCTATTCGTTTCTATGCTGGGGGCGATCAGAGTATTCGCGGGTTTGAATACAGAGATATTTCACCTAAAGACGAAGTTACCGACCCTGAAACGGGGGAAACCTCCATTGAGTCCATTGGCGGAAAATACCTGGCTACCGCAAGCGTAGAATACGCTTACCGTGTGGCTGAAAATTGGCGAGTGGCCGCCTTTACCGATGCAGGCACTGCAACAAACGATACGAGCACTTCACTCACCTACAGTGTCGGGTCGGGCTTTCATTGGTTGTCTCCAATCGGCCCTGTTCGCGTGTATGTGGCCCGGGGCTTTTCTCCAGACGAAACCACCTGGAGACTGCACCTGATGTTGGGGCCTGAACTATGAGGAAGCGTACCACTACGGCTATTTTACTGACACCGGTCTTTCTTCTGGTTCTGATATACGGGTTACTGATTAGCCCATTAGCCGGCCCAATGATAAAGCTTATTGCGAATCAATTTGTTGCTGGTCTCAGTGTTGAAAAAATGGAGGGCGGGCTAGCTGACTCGCTGTCGTTTCAACAAGTAGATTACCGCAATGAACAATGGCATGTACATCTAGAAAAAGCAGACTTAGATGCCACGTGGCGCTGTTTATTTGAGCCCCGTGTGTGTATCAATAATATATCCATAAACGGGCTGACCGTCACACAACTAGGTTCTGCCCCTGCGCAACCCCAAAAGAGCAATGCCCCCTTTAGTTTGCCGCTGCCCATCGACATAACGCAGGGCAACATGGAGAACTTTACCCTTACGTTACCCGACCAAACCATTAGCATCGGCACCCTTGCGCTCTCCCAAGTGCAAGGCGATCGTGAGATTAGCATTGATGAAATTGCCTTAGACACCGTGGTTGTGACGCTACTCACCCAAGAGGAAGAAACTGCCGCACCCAAAACATCCACACTTCCGACGCGTTACTCTCTTTCGTATTCTGCGCCTCAGTTACCCACATTAAGTAGCCCTATTCCGGTCAGTATCAACGGGTTTGAAATGACTCAAGCAACACTCATTCAAAAGGGCGATACTGATGAGATTCAAACCTTACAGGTTGTATCTTTCGACGCTTTGTCGTTTGAACAGAGCCAGCTGGTGTTACGGTCACTCTATCTATCCCACCCGCGCGGAAAGGTAAGCGGCAACATTCACACAACACTGTCTGCAAATTTCCCCCTTGAAATAGATCTACAGGGCGAAGGTTACTTAGGCGATAACACCCAAGAACAGGTGTTTGAATTAAGCGCTTCTGGCGCCCTTGATGACTTGACAGTAGAGGCTTCCACCGAAGGTGAATTTAATGGTGTGTTGTCGTTAAACACAAACCTATTAAGTGACCAGTTACCCGTTTCTTTTTCTGCAAACTGGCAAACACAACCTATCCCCACCCTGAAAGGGGGCACCTTGCATGACGGCGAGGTGGTGCTAGAAGGCACCATGGGTAATTACCTACTTAAAGGAAACGGGGGAGCTACCCTTCCTGATGTGGGTAATGTCCCAGTGGCGCTTGATGTGGTGCTGAAGAGGAAAAATATTTTCGTCAATCAAGCCGAGGTTAGCGCCCTAGGCGGGAGTTTACGTAATACAGGCACCTTGCACCTTGGTGACGCTATATTCTGGGAAGGTGAAACTCAACTAACCGAAATTTCTGCTACTGATTTTTCACCTTATGCCCCAGAGTCGCTATCAGGGCAATTCGAAAGCATTATGCAATGGTCTCCAGCCGGATTAGAAATGAGTATTCGCAACTTAAACGTAGAAGGGCGATTACAGCAAAAGCCGTTGTCTATGGCTGGCGCGTTTGTGTATTCAGGATCAAACGATTTAGCGGTGGCTAACCTCACCATGAAGCAGGGCAGTAACGAAGTGGCTGTGACCGGACAGGTGCTAAACAATCGCTATTTAAATGCAGATATCCACGTTAATGTTGCTGCGATTTCAAGCTTGTACCCTGATGTATCAGGCACGATAAAGGGAAATGTGGTTGCCAGAGGCCCGTGGAACAACCCCAATGCAACTGGCTCGCTGGCCTTTAACGATATTAACGTCGCTAGCCAACTGTCAGCTCCCTTGTCACAGCAAGGGCCGTTAAACGGTGAATTAGAAATAAGTGGCCGCTATACCGACCACACCCTTAATGTAAACCTCATTCTTCCAGATCATGAAGCGGACATTCGCCTAAAAGGACAATGGCAAAACCACGTTTGGCGCGGGCAACTAGAAAGTAGCGCACTAAAACTGGCAAATACTGAATGGCAGTTAACCAGCCCTTTTGCGCTATCAGTAGGTACCAGCCCACTAAAAGCCGATGTCAGTAGCCATTGTTGGGCATCGCGGGGCAATGGCGAACTGTGCATCGATGCTGTGCATTACCAAGACAATACAGCGAAATGGCACGTGTTTGCCAAGGCATTACCGGTTGGTCTGTGGGCAAACGAGCTAGCCCCAGACATTGTCTCAGCGCCCTCTAAAGCAACTTTGTCTTTTAATTCGAAAGGGCAATACGCCCCGCAAGACCCTATTGACGCCACTTTTGATGTTTCCCTTTCTTCTGCAGATTGGCAGTTGGGTGTTTCACGCCCGCTCACTATAAGGGTTAATAACATCACCACCACAGGTACCTTTAAGCAAGGACAGTTACAATCGCAGTCACTGATCACCAGTGCAGACTTAGGCGAGGCCGAGCTTAACTTTAACGCCAATGTACTGGGCGAAGAAAAAGACATCGATGGCCAATTGACGCTCAAGAACATAGATGTTGCGCCGCTGAAGCCTTTGTCTCCGGCCATCCGCACCCTAACGGGCGTGCTCAATGGTGAAGTAGATATTGGCGGAAATTTAGCCTCTCCTACCCTAAATGGTGAAATGCAAATAAACAACGGAGCCATTGATATTCAAGACACACCGGTCTCGTTGGAAAACTGGCAACAACGCATTGTATTAAATAATCAACAAGCAGATTTCAATGGCAGCTTTATTCTTGGTGGCGGGGAAGGCGCGCTTAATGGCAACCTAAGTTGGCAAGATACGCCGTCGGTTAACTTCAACCTTAAAGGCAGTAAATTTGAAGTTCGCCAGCCTAATATGCGCTTGCGGGTGTCACCCGATATTACAGTGAACGCTAACGCTGAGCGGGTAGATATTACCGGTAGTGTGAATATACCTTGGGCAAGAATCGAAGTGGAGTCACTGCCAGAAAGTGCGGTTTCTCCTTCCAAAGATGTTCATCTTCGAGGTGAACCGCCAAAAGAAGAGCCACTTGATATTGTACATGCGTCTGTCATGGTGAATATTGATAAGGCCAAAACCAAAGAAGTGAAGTTTGAGGCTTTTGGGCTAAGTGCAAGTTTGCATGGTGGCGTAAAAGTGAATACCCAACCCGCGCTGGTGGGCTTTGGCGACTTGCAAATTCTAGATGGCCTTTATAGCGCCTATGGCCAGCAATTGGTGATTCAAACCGGTGAAATCCAATTTAATGGCCCGCTAGACCAACCTTTACTGCTGGTAGAAGCTATTCGAGACCCCGATAAAACCGACGATGACGTTATTGCCGGTATTCGTATTGATGGGGCAGCAGATGCGCCCAGCATCAACCTGTTCTCTGAACCCGCAATGGATCAACAAAACGTTTTGTCGTACTTGCTTACTGGGCAAGGCGCAGATGCCTCCTCTGGTAGTCAAGACCCTAACTATGGAGCCATACTCTTAGGCCTTGGCCTTTCTAATACTAAAACCTTGACCGGTCAAGTGGGTGAGGCGCTAGGTATTGATGATTTTAGTTTAAGTACAAACGAGTCAAAACTGTCCGTTACAGGGCAAATTAATCAACGCCTTTCTGTAGAATACAATGTGGATGTAGGATTAAATAACAATGACACCAGCTCTACACTCAGACGCAGACAAGACCCGCCGGATTTAGCATTACGCTATCAACTTTTGCCTCGCCTATTCTTAGAAGCCGTGCAAACCACCATTGAAGATCAATCAGAATTTGCATTAGATTTATATTACGAGTTCTTCTTAGGGGAAAGTCAGGTACTGCCGGATAGCGATAACGAGGCCGAACAAGACGACAGTAAAAACGAGTAGTCACTAATCGGCCTAGCATCACTATGGCAAGCCAGCGTTCACTTGCTGGCCATAGTGTATCCCCTTAGTATTGGCTGCTTCGCATGATTTTCAGCCCATCTAATTGACGCCTAAATCGCTGTTCTCTTTTTGCTGCCCAAACATACCACACACCCATGATAAAGGCGGTCGCGGCAAGCACCCCAAACATAAAGGACAACTTCGATGTACTCACATCGTCAACAACATACTGCAATGCCATGGTTAGCATCACCAATACCATTGAAATCCATGTAGAGTGTTTGGTAATGATGGCGATACGTACGTTGTTTTTAATTTGTTTGGTCAGTACGTCCAGGTGATCCAAGGTTGACACATTTCGTGAAAACGCGGCAACACGCCTAAGCCATAGCTGATAAATTAATAGCGGCAATGCAATAACACCAACAGTAAGATTCACCGCCTTCACAGCAAAGGACAGTTCGCTCCAAAAGTGATAAAGCAGGAACAATGCTGGAATAAAAGCACCGATATCAACAGCCATATAAAGCCGTTGCTTTTTCCGCTGACTCATAAAGCCTTGTTTCACTGCCGCCATGTCTATGTCGTTCACAGTTTGCGCTTGCCACAGCGATGATAACTCGGTGTGAACTTGCTCAGACATTAGATACCTCCTGCAGAATACGTTGCTTTGCTCGTTTTAAAATGACACCCACGTGGTTTTTAGTTAACCCACAAACATCCCCAATTTCGTCGTAGCTAAGCCCCTCTAAAGACAAGGTAAGTACTTGCCTTGGTTGAACGGGCAGCCCACGTACCGCATTGAGTAATTGCCCCAGTGACTGATGGTGACTGGTGGAGATCTCAGGAGAGCATTGTTGACTCACGTATGCTTCTGCGCCTTTGTCTTGGTCGTCGTAGGGATGGGTATCTACGCGCTTCACTTGCTTGGCGACATGGGACACCGCTCTATTATGCGCAATCTTTAAAATATAGGTTTTCACACTGCTATCACCTTTAAATCGCGACAACCCTTGCCAAACCGCAATAGCAATCTCTTGTAAGAGTTCTTGCTGCATTGCTTCATTGGCTTCATAACTATTTGCAACACGACCCAGTAAGGCGCCGTATTGCGCAAATACATCCTCAAACCCTTGGCCCAACGTTCCATTTCCCCATAACCACTAACCGATTGGCGCAGCACATCATTTCGATTCTACGCCTTGCCTATTCTTGTTTTCATTGACCGCTTACTTACTAGAGTCTGCGCGTTGAATAAAAAATTACAACTAAACAGAAAGTCGCTGTAATTTTTTCTTCGTATCAGCGACTAGCTTAGTAAATCCGAACACACTGAGTTCATTACCACAGCATGAGGATAACCTAATGTCGACACTAAGCCTTTTAATGTTATTTAGCGGTATTGCCACCATTGCGCTCATCGCATGTTACTTGGATGCAAAATTTCAATGGCGATTGAATGATTGGATGAACGGACGATGCGATAACCCCTTCATATCCTCAGAAACCAAAACACTAAAGGCATGCATACAGGAAAAAGATGAGAAAATTGATGCCCTTACCCAGCGCATTGAGACGCTTGAAGCCATAGTGACAGAGCCCGCCTATGAGCTAAACAAGAAAATCAATGCACTGTGACAGTAAGCCCCTCGTTAAGCGATAAATGCAGCGAGATGTTCCACCGCTTTATTAAGTAAACGCTGGCGTGACGCGTTGGCTATCCAGGCGTTGTGAGGAGTAATCAATAAGTTAGGCAACGAAGCTTGCATCAATGGGTGATTTTCAGTTGGAGGCTCTACCGTTAATACGTCTAATGCCGCGCCGCCAATGGTCTGAGCTTTTAATGCTTGAAGGAGTGCCGCTTCATCAATAAGGCCACCTCGGGCGGTGTTAATTAAAAAGCAGGTCGGTTTCATCAACGATAAAGTGTCACGGTTAATGAGATTCTCGGTGTCACGGGTAAGCGGGCAGTGTAAGGAAACCACATCAGCCTTAGGTAACAGTGTGTTTAATGAAGGCCGCGTGTCATTAGGGTTTCCAGGGCGCGCGGCAATACTCACTTGCATTCCCAATGCTTTAAATAAACCTTCTACTCGCTTCCCCAGTTCACCGTGCCCCACAATAACGGCATGCTTTCCCGCAAGCTCCATCACGTCGTACTGGGACAAACAAAAGTGAGGCGATTTCGACCAGCGTCCCGCCTTGATATCCCTTTGGTACTGGCTGAAATTCGTGGCCAAATTCAGTAACAACATGAGGGTATGTTGGGCAACACTATCGGTACCATAGCCTTCCACATTCTGAACACGAATGCCGTTTGTCTTGCAGTACTCCAGGTCGATATTATTGGTGCCCGTGGCCGTCACCCCGATGTACTTTAGGTGCGGCGCATGACATAAACTGGCGCCCTCTAATTGCACCTTGTTGACCAATATAATGTCTGCGTCAGCAATACGTGCTAGCAAGTTTGCTTCAGACGTCTGCTGATAACATGTCAGCGATAAATTAAGCTGATTGAGCGCGCGGGTATCGAGAGAGTCGAGTCCAAGGGTTTCTGCATCTAAAAAGACACTACGCCACTTAGACATTCTCAATGCTCTCGTCAAAAATAGCCGCTAACGCTTCTTTGGTATTCACAGGAATAGGCACCGCTTTGTCAGACAAACGTTCAACAAAAACATGTACAAATTGACCGTGCGCTACTCGCCGCTTGGCTTCCCCAGCGTAAACACTCAATCCGTAGGTGACTGAACTTCTACCTACCTTAATGACCCGCACGCCGACAAAGATTGTTTCTGGGTAGGAGGCTGGCGTTATGTATTGACACTGACTGCTCACCACATAGGCCACAATATTGCCTTTGTGAATATTTAAGCCACCTTCTTCAATTAAAAAGCGATTTACCGCGGTATCGAAAAAGCTGTAATACATCACATTGTTAATATGGCCGTAGGCATCATTGTCTTGCCAACGTGTGGCAATTTCTACGTGATAAGGATAATCGCTAAGCGATGGGGTTATGTCAGTCATCGTAGGCTTTTCTTCCCTTTTGCTATTTGAGTAACACGAGGTCGTCTCGGTGAACTACCACATGGGCTGTTTCATACCCTAACACATCAGCAATCTGAGACGATTTTTTTCCTTTAATAAGGGCTAAATCTCTACTGTCGTAAAGTGATAACCCTTTCGCCAACACCTTTCCAGTGCACCATATTTCTATGGCATCCCCTTGGTTGAATGTCCCCTCAACCCCGGTTATACCCGAGGGAAGCAATGAAGCCCCTTTTTCTACAAGTGCACGCATTGCCCCTTCATCCACGTTAATAGTGCCACAGGTTTTTAACGTATGAGACAACCAAAGCCGTCGTGCCTTTTTCGGTGTTTGCGTGGCCTTAAACAACGTACCTAGTACTTCACCTTTCAGCAAGCTATCGAAGGTGTCGGCCTTTTTGCCATTAACAATGAGGGTTTGAATGCCACTGGTGGTGCTTTTATCTGCTGCTTGAATTTTTGTGCGCATTCCCCCTGTACCTACGGCAGTACCAGCGCCCCCGGCTAATGCGTAAATGGTTTCATCGATATGCTCAACGGTTGGGATCAGAGTGGCGGAGGCATCTTTACGGGGGTCGGCCGTATACAGGCCGTCAATGTCAGAACAAATAATTAGCGTATCAGCTTGGGCGACGAGCGCGGTATAAGCGGCAAGATTGTCGTTGTCTCCCACTTTAAGCTCGTTCACCGCCACGGTGTCATTCTCGTTTACAATAGGAATGGCTTTGTGGTTAAGAATTTCTCGAAGGGTATTTTTAATGTTCACGTAACGGGTTCTATCACGTAAATCATCTGCCGTAAGAAGCACTTGCGCACAGGGGAAGTCGAAGAAACGTTGCCAATTCGCCATCATCTGCATCTGCCCAATAGCGGCCATCGCCTGTTTTTCAGCAATAGAAGCATTGTGGTTGACTTTTACTTTACTTCGACCCGCGGCCACACTGCCAGACGACACTAAAATAACGTCTTTTCCAGCGCGGCGACTGGCTGTAATAAAACGCGCTAAATCTAAAATATAACGGGCACTGCACTGATCGCCATCGGGGGCTATCAACGCACTTCCCACTTTAATGACAGCTCGCTGCCAGGTAAAACGGTTCATAGGCGATGGGAAATAAATAAAAGTGGAATAAGAATACGACAGTTAAATCATGAAACAAAAGAAATGTTACAGATTTTTTGCGTTAAAACAGGGGTAGTTTACGATCAAAAACTAGGATTCACCGATCCACCCTTATATACTAAAGATTGTTATTGTATAACAATTCTAATTTACAATGTTGCAAGGAAACTGCATGAACAAGCACAAACGACACTTTTTCTGGCTAGCGCCAGTTCTGTCTATGCTGATATGTCTTCCCACAAGCGCCGCAATAAAACAAACAAAAGGCGACTTTGAAGATAAATTCCGTCAGCTAGACGAAGTTTTACCTACCCCTAATGTATACCGTAATGCTGCTGGTGAACCTGGCCATGAATATTGGCAGCAGCAGGTTGACTACAAAATTGACGTTAAACTTTTAGAAGACAAGCGTCGAATTGAAGCTAGTGAAACCATTACGTATCACAACAATTCTCCAGATACACTGAAATACCTTTGGATTCAGTTAGATCAAAACAAATTCCGTGACGACTCGATGTCCGCGCTTACCACCACCTTTGGTGGTATAGGCAACCGTGGGCCAGCGACGCAATCTGCAAGTGGAAGCGCCCCAGCCAAGCTAAGCATGGGTGCATTACGCCGTCAGCAATTCGTTGAAGACAACGAACTGGGTTACACCATTTCTCGTGTAGAAAACAAATCAGGCACCGACCTACATCACGTAGTAGTGGGTACCTTAATGCGTGTTGACTTAGCCAAACCATTAAAGCCAGGTAAGAAAGTTACCTTTGATATCGATTTTGCATTCAACATTGTTGAAGAAGATGCCGTATCTGCCCGTGCAGGTTATGAACACTTCCCTGATGATGAGCGCGAAGGTGGTAATGATATCTTCTTGCTAGCACAATGGTTTCCGCGCCTTGCGGCGTACACCGACTATGAAGCATGGACCAACAAAGAATTTATTGGCCGTGGTGAGTTCACACTAGAGTTCGGTAACTATGAAGTTGACATCACCGTTCCTGCTGATCACATTGTTTCATCTACAGGCGTACTTCAAAACCCGAAAGACGTACTAACAAAAACACAGCGTGATCGCCTTAAAAAAGCAGAAAAAGCTGACCGTATTGTTTTTGTTGTCACGCCAGAAGAAGCCATTGAAAACGAAAAAGAAGGCACATCTAAGTTAAAAACCTGGCGTTTTAAAGCAGAAAACGTCCGTGATTTCGCTTGGGCGTCGTCACGTAAGTTTGCTTGGGATGCCCGTGGTTACCAACAAGGTGGAGACACTCAACCTCTTGTTATGGCCATGTCTTTCTACCCGAAAGAAGGCGGAGAGCTATGGCAGAAGTACTCTACTGAGTCGATTATCCATACCATGGAAGTGTATAGCCGCTTCAGCTTCGACTACCCCTATCCCGTTGCACAGTCAGTTAACGGCCCAGTAGGTGGAATGGAATATCCAATGATTACCTTTAACGGCCCACGCACCGAGCTTCGTGACGATGGTTCTCGTACCTATTCATTGGCAGAAAAGCGTTTCCTTATTGGTGTTGTTATTCACGAAGTAGGGCATATCTACTTCCCTATGACGGTAAACTCTGATGAACGTCAATGGACTTGGATGGATGAAGGCCTCAACAGCTTCCTAGATGGTGTTGCTGGTCGTGAATGGGATCCAACCATTCCATGGGGTGTTGAGCCTCGTGACATTACAGGCTACATGAAGTCTCAGACTCAAGTGCCTATTATGACGCAATCTGACTCGGTTTTACGTTTAGGTCCTAATGCCTATACAAAACCAGCAGCAGCATTAAACATTTTGCGTGAAACCATTCTTGGCCGTGAGTTGTTCGACTTTGCGTTTAAAGAATATGCACAACGTTGGATGTTTAAGCGTCCTACGCCATCCGATTTTTTCCGCACTATGGAAGAAGCTTCGGGTGTTGACCTTGATTGGTTCTGGCGTGGGTGGTTCTACACCACTGATCACGTAGACATTAGCTTAGACAGCGTATACAAGTTGCGTCTAAATACAGAAGACCCAGATATTGATTTCGCCCGTGAGCGCGAAGCTGAAATGGACAAACCTAAATCACTTACCGATATTCGTAACAAAGAAGAAGGTAAAAAGCTTTGGGTTGACCGTTTTGAAGATATCAGCGACTTCTATGACGAAAACGACCGTTACACTGTAACCAACAAAGAGCGTAACAAGTACCGTAGTTTCTTAAAGAAACTTGAACCTTGGGAACGTGAAGCGTTTGAACGTGCTGTTCGTGAAGACAAAAACTACTACGTACTGGATTTCAGTAACAAAGGTGGTTTGGTTATGCCTATTATCCTAGAGCTAGCCTTCACTGATGGTACTACGGAAGAAATGCGCATTCCTGCTGAAATTTGGCGCCGTACACCAAAAGCCGTTAGCAAGCTTATTGTGACGGATAAAGACAAAGAGCTAGTTAGCGTAACCGTTGACCCACACTGGGAAACCGCTGATGTAGACGTGGAAAATAACCATTACCCTCGTCGTATTATTCCATCACGTATTGAAGCTTATAAGTCTAAGCCTCGCAGCACTTACGAGTACCGCGATTTAATGCATGATGTAAAAACAGAGCTGAAGACAGATGATGACGAGGAAAGCGATGACAAGTAAGTTATCGGCTTTTCGTAAGACACAGCGCTTATTTGCGCTGTGTCTTATTGTTTTTGGTTTTTTCGCGGGTACCGCACAAGCACACCAAATTAAAGCGGCTATTACCACAGTACTGTTTAATCCACGAACAGAAAACATTGAAGTAATGCACCGCTTTAATTTGCATGATGCAGAGCACGCTGTGAAAGCCCTGTTCGATAAGCACGCTGACATTATGGATGATGCTAAGACTCAGCAAGATTTCGCTGACTATGTGAGTAAGCACTTCGCGCTGTTAAACAGCGAAGAAGTGCCCTTGGCGTTAACCCAAGTGGGTTTTGAAGTAGAAGGTAAGCACTTTTGGGTTTATCAAGAAACGGCTCAACCACCTGAGATAGAAGGGCTTAAAATACGTCATGATGCACTTCGTGACTTATGGCCTTCACAAGTTAACACCATCAACGTAGAAGGTAACGGGCCTCTTAAGACCCTTACCTTTACCGACAACGTGACCTTGCTTGAAGTTAGCTTTAACAGCGAGCACCATTAATAGTGATCATTAAATAATTGTAAGGTGCGGGCGCCTCCCGCCCCTTATGGTTTTCTGGCTTTCTACTCCTGAAGTCTTATTTCCTTTCTTTGATTTGTCATTTAACGTAACTGTAGGATTATCGAACAGACGACGATTTTATGGCGACGAATACAACTGAAGCTCCATTCTCAAACCGCAAAAATAGTATATGGGTTACCTTAAGCGGTGCCATGGCACTCACTTTTGTTTCCATGCTGTTTTTACCTAATAGTGGTGCAGGTGAAGGAATGGTGGCAACTTATTCATCAATGTTGTGGTGCGGAATCTTTGGCGCATCGCTAGCCCGTTACTTAAGTCACAGCGGCTGGATTGGTTTTGCCATAGGCAGCGTAGTGGGTTTTACGCTTCAACTCGTTTCACAGCTTATTTAAACTTTTTATCCGCTTCATCCAACAATAAATGTCTGGCGTATACACTAGGTAAATCGAACTAGGCGCATCTTGCATCTAGCCATTTGTCGACAACAAGGTATTTCGCCCGCCCATGACGGATAAATTTAACGCTAACGCCAGTCACCCTAATACAACGCAGGATGATAAAGCAGCTAGGCCCACAAAAGCGGTGCCTTCATCTCGACTAGGTCGAGTGAGCAGGCTTGGATTTCTCGCCACCAAAGTGGCGGGTAATGTAGTCGCTAAGGGTGCCGAACAATGGTTAAAAGGTGAAAAGCCCGCCTTATCCTCTTTACTGCTAACCCCCAAAAACATCGCCAACATTGCCGATGAGTTAGCCAGTATGCGTGGCGCCGCCATGAAACTTGGCCAACTTATCTCTATGGATACGGGCGACTTCCTCCCTCCCGAATTGGCGAATATTCTGGCGCGGTTAAGAGACGACGCCGATCCCATGCCAAAATCACAACTCGTCGAAGTGTTAAATGAAGCGTGGGGAAACGATTGGCAAGATAAGCTTCTGTATTTTTCATTTGCCCCCGTGGCCGCAGCCTCTATTGGTCAGGTACACAAAGCCATTACGCTTGATGGCGTAACACTCGCCATTAAGGTGCAATACCCTGGTGTGAAAAAAAGTATTGATAGCGATGTGGATAATGTGGCTACGCTTATTAAGCTCACCGGGTTAGTCCCGTCTTCCCTAGACATACAACCGCTACTTGAACAAGCCAAGCAACAATTACATCAAGAAGCCGACTATAGCCGCGAAGCTAACATGCTTACCCGCTACCGCTCAGCGCTAAGCCATGCCGATAGCGAGAATGTACTAGGAGATGAAGCTAGCAGTGAGGCTCCCAGCCGATTTATTGTACCCCAGGTTTACGAGTCACTCACCACTAATACGGTACTGGCAATGGATTTTGTAAAGGGAGAAGCTGCAGACGTGCTGTTGTCACAACCCCAAGAGATGCGTGATCAAGCGATGACCCAATTGATGGCGTTGTTCTTTCAAGAAATCTTTGAGTTCAAGTTACTTCAAAGTGACCCTAACCTAGCTAACTACTTATTCGATACGCAAACTCAGCGCTGGGTATTACTCGACTTTGGTGCCACTCGCGATATCCCTGACAACATTGCACAGGGCTACCAGCAACTGTTAAAAAGCGCGGCACTGAATAACGCCGATATGATGCGCGAAGCGGCTTTAGATATTGGGTTAATTCATGCAACGCATTGCCAGCAACAACAAGAGGCCGTGGTGAATATAGGTTTAGAGGCCTGTGAAGCTATTCGAGTATCGGGGGCCTACGATTTTGGAAAGAGCGATCTTATCGCCCGGTTGCATGACAAAGGCATGGCATTAACGAATGAACATGATTTTTGGCACACGCCACCTATTGACGCTCTTTTTATTCACCGAAAACTAGGCGGCCTGTATTTATTAGCAAAGCGCTTGGGTGCGCGGGTGAATATGCAAGACGCCGCGGCAAAGTGGCTGGTATAGCAAAGTGAGCAATTCGAGTACGCTGATTTAATAAGGCAATGCCATACTGAATGGCAGCGCCATTTGCTCGGCGCTTTTAGGCGGGTTACCAATCATTTCGTCATAGGGTGAGTCGTGCTTCATCACGGCGGTTTTTACCGTGCAATGAGCAAACGCTTCTCGGATATGACTGGTACTAAAAAAACGCATAGGCTTATCTAGCTTGTCGTACACCATACCGCTTTTATCCCCAACCGTGAGATAGACTAAGTACACATTCATTTCGTACGATTGCACTTCAAGGTAGTCTATTTCCCACGCAGCGTGTTCAATATTTGTGTAAGGGAATTTGATCATACTTGCCTCTGTAGCCGCCTTATCACCACATGTTCGTAAGCGTTTTATTACACGCCCTACTTAATTACGTTACAGTGCGTTATCGGGTTCAAAGACAGTGCTTATATTTCTCGAAGTCAAAGACTCATCGCGCTGGCGCACGGCATGATTTGCTGTATCGACGTCATCCTCCCCCCTAGCACTATGTAAATGCACGTAAATACGGAATAATTTCGATCGATTTAGGGTCATAGTTCGTTCAAAGAGGGACAAAAAAAGAAAATTACACGATGAGAAGTATATTTCTCTTGCTTGAATTTCAATTTTTGGGTGTTATCTCTGATAGTATAAAAGAAAGGACAATTTTTCAGCGGAGACATTATGAGCGAAACCTCAGAAAAACGTACGTTGGTTCCCCATTTTCTCATTATTGGGGTGATCATTGTGATCATACTGGCCATAGTATTTTGGCCAACAGAAGACGAATCTCCGGTAGCGCCAGAGCCTGAAGTGATTCAGCCCGAGCTTGAAGTGCCAGAAGAACCCGAGGTATTTGAAACTCGACCTACTCCGCCTCCCGTGGAATTGGAAGAAAAAGATGAAGTAGAGCCATTACCAGAACCTGAGCCTACAGAGCCAGAACCGCTGGATGTGAGCGACCCCGCCATTAAGGCATCGTTACGGGATATTTCTACCGCCAACGATAACAGTGTTAATCGCATGCTGGTTAACGAAGGTCTACTGCAGCGTTTTGTGGTAACCGTCACTAATTTAGCAAATGACGAAATGGCACCTAATCATCAACTACTTAATCCACCAGAGCAGTCGTTCCGCGTATATTCGCAGGCGGGCAAGCAATGGATTGACGCCGCTAGCTACAAGCGGTATACCCCCTATGTAGATATGCTGGAGTCATTCGACAATCAAGCGTTACTTAGTGTGTATAACCTGTACAAAGACGACGTACAAAATAAATATGCGGAAATAAGTGATGAGCCTGACCAAGATTTCAATGAGGTACTTTTAATGGCGATTGACGAATTGCTAGATACTCCAGAAGTCCCTGTACCTGTCGAAGTTTATACTGACTCTGTTGCCTATAAGTATGCTGATTCTCGTCTAGAAAACCTTAACGAGCCTCAAAAGCAACTGCTTCGAACCGGCCCAGACAATATGCGTCGTATTAAAGCGAAGTTACGAGAGTTGAAAACCTTGATTCAAGCAGATGGATCTCAGTAGATTTCAGCAACAATTGAAGGGCGCGTCTAGCGAGGCGCGCGCACTTCCGCCAGTCGATAAATGGGATCCTCCTTTTTGCGGTGATATTAACCTTGAAATAGCGCTGGACGGACGTTGGTTTTATGAAGGCAGCCCTATTGGTCGAGCCAGCTTGGTTCGCCTATTCTCAACCGTGCTTAAACGAGAAGGTGACAACTACTTCTTAGTCACCCCAGTAGAGAAAGTGGGGATCCGCGTCGAAGATACCCCATTTATTATCGTAGAATGGGAAAACAATGGTGACACCTTAGTGTTTACCACACAAAGTGGCGACACCATCCCTCTTACCGACCTATCTCAAATTGAATTACGTGTTCCCCCTAGCGCGCTTAGAGACGACAACGCCACAGCTATTCCTTACCTTTGCGTAAGACGAAACCTGTGGGCGCGGCTACACCAGAATGTTTACTACCAATTATTGGCACAGGCGAAAGAAGTCAGGAAGAAAGAGAATAACACCACAATAACGCAATTTAGCCTAGACTCCGCCGGCAAGCAGTTTGTCATAGGTGAAGTAACGTCGTAAGCCCGCCTCGGCCACCCTTGCAACTAAGAAACATAAGCACAATCAACGACGCCCCATCTCGAAAACCCCAAGAATTCATTCACGTTTTTCGACTTCTCTTTTGCCTTCTTCTGCTGCCTCATTTACATTATCTGTACAATATACATTCAATCATTAAGAAGAATACTTATGAAAAGCATGCCGTTCACCTTGCTATACGCTGCTATTAGTGCACTTTCATTTAACGTAAGTGCAGACACTGTGATTCATGCAGGCAGTGTTTTTACCGGTACGTCAGATACCTTTAAACACCAGGTCACGATTGTCGTTAACGGCAACAAGATTGAAACCATTGAGGAGGGTTTTACTCCCCCATCACAAGGCGATACCCTCATTGATTTAAAACATGCCACCGTATTACCTGGTTTAATGGATATGCATGTCCACTTGTCTTCCCAGCACGGCGGACCACAAACATACCTTGAACGTTTCTCGTTAAATGAAGCTGACTATGCGCTGCGCGCGGCTAATTACGCAAAGATAACGCTAGATGCAGGCTTCACCACTGTGCGTAACCTCGGCGACAGCTACCATGAAACTGTGGCGTTAAGAAACGCCATTAATAAAGGTTATGCGGTTGGCCCTCGAATTTATACTGTAGGCAAATCTATAGCCACTACTGGCGGGCACGCGGATCCTAGTAATGGCATGTCACACATGATTAGGCCTGATGTTGGACCAAAACAAGGCGTAGTGAACGGCGAAGTAGAAGCAAGAGCAGCGGTTCGTTCTCGATATCAAGATGGCGCCGACCTTATTAAAATTACTGCCACAGGCGGAGTATTGAGTGTGGCAAAAAGCGGCCAAAATCCACAGTTCATGACAGACGAACTGGGCGCCATTGTAGACACTGCAAAAGACTACGGCATGACAGTGGCAGTGCATGCGCATGGAAAAGAAGGGATGAAACGCGCTGTCATTGCAGGTGTAGACTCTATTGAACACGGTACCTACATGGACGATGAAATTCGTAACCTAATGAAACAACATGGTACCTACTATGTGCCTACCATTCTGGCAGGTAAATTCGTGGCAGACAAAGCTAAGATAGACGGTTATTTTCCGGCGTTGGTTCAACCTAAAGCCGCTGCCATTGGGCCGTTAATACAAAGTACATTTGCCAAGGCTCACAAGTCGGGCGTAAAAATTGCTTTTGGTACAGACAGCGGTGTATCAGCTCATGGTGATAATGCCCAAGAATTTGCTCTGATGGTTGAAGCCGGCATGTCACCTGCAGATGCTATTTTGAGCGCAACGGTAAACAGTGCGGACCTTCTAGGTATCAGTGAAACACTAGGCTCCTTAGAGCCAGGAAAGCTAGCTGATATGATTGCCGTAAAAGGCAACCCACTCGAAAATATACGGTTACTTGAAAGCGTGGCCTTTGTCATGAAGGACGGTAAAATTTACAAGCAATAAGTAGGCACTATGGCATTAGGCACAAAGGTTAAGCGCAAAACACAGCAACTTGTTGACTCTAAACATATGCTTAAAGGCATTACCACCGCCTCCTTTCTTGAGTCCACCATTGTGCCTGTGCCGCTTGAAGCCATCATGGTTCCTTTGATGCAAGCTAGGCGAGATAGCTTGTGGAAAATTGCTTTTATGGCCACCTTAGGCTGTGTAATCGGTGCCATCTTTGGTTATGCATTAGGGTATTACCTATTCGACCTGATTGGCCAATGGGTGATTGACACCTTTTTCAGTCAGTCGCAATTTGAAAACGTAAAACAACAAATGCGAAACCAAGGTTTTTGGTTTGTAATGACACTCGGCATTGCCCCCATACCTTTTCAAGTGGCCATGCTTGCTGCCGGCGCAACGCAATATTCACTCCCTTTATTTTTACTGGCGACTATCATTGCAAGAGCCATCCGCTATTTCGGCTTAGCGCTCGTGGTATATTACGCAGGCGATAGAGCAGAGCACTTGATTAAACGCTACAAAGCAAAAGCAATTATTGCCTTATCGCTTGCCGTTATTATTCTTTGGTGGGCAAGCAATCAGCTGGCTGGCTAAGGATGAGAGCCTCCTCTAAAAAATTATTTAGATGATCATCATCGTTTTTTTGAACTTTACATTTGATAATGATTCTTATTTGCACTAGTGTAGTTATTAGGAGGTGCAAATATGAAGACACACCATTTATGTCCCGTTTATCGCAAGTGGTTACAGCTTAACCCCCTTGTTGCGCGAGAGCATCGCTGCGCTCTGCAAAAACAAACACAGCAGGCACACCTGAGAGGCGATACGCAGGAAGCGAAGTATTTAGGCTATCAAACCTTTGAAGCGGCCAGGGTTATTTTAACTGCGCTCCAACCGGTATCGTCAGATAGCGTTAAACCTATACAAGAGGATGTTTTGGCGTTCGGCACCATGGGCATGTACTTGGCTAATTTGCTCATAAAAAGCGACAATATTGAAGAAGCTCATCGAGTACTTCAAGAATGTCAGCAGCAGTTAATGACTATTTTGCCCCTACATGCCACAAACCCCTCGGTATGTAAGATGATTGTCACACTTCAGCAATCCCTTGAGGTGGGAAGCCAACGCCTTCTTACCACAAAAAATCGAGTACCACCTACTTCCATATACCCCCAGCTTGCTTCTGTAAATATACATTAGCAATACAAAGAGGATGCACAAAAATGGCAACTAAATCGAACGTAAACAGTAACGATTTTATATCAGTCAACGTTAAAGCCTCGGTGCTTCGTAAAATGTTAAGTGGTCAGAACATTCACCTCACCGACATTCATTGCACCTGCACCCATAGCAAAAGGCAATTACAGCAGCTGCTATTACAAGCCGTAAGCGGAGAAGAACACTAACAGCCTAAATTATGCTGCAACCGAGATAAGATGGTTTAAATCTTGATTACCTAATAACATATTTATTATTAGGAGAAGAGGAATGTCATCATCTACAAACTGGCTCAATGTGATTGCTAGCGCGGGCTACAGCGCGAAAACCGTGATGTATTCACTACTTGGTTTGTTTATCCTTTCCTCTGTAATAACTGCCGCTGAACGTGAAAAAGCCACACAGAAACACGTTTTTGAAACTCTTCAATCCCAACCTTTTGGCAAAGCACTGTTATTTGGCCTTATTGTAGGGCTAGTGTGTTATGCATTGTGGCGCTGGCTACAAGGCTTTTTAAATACCGAGTCGTTAAAAATGGACAAGGCGAAAGACATTGTGATGCGAGGTTTTCTGTTTATATCCGGTTTGTTCTATTTTGCGGCGGCTTACCTAGGGGCAAACGTACTTATGGGTACCGACCAAAAAAGTGATGGGTCGAACAGTAAGCACGTAAGCCAACAGCTTATGCAATACGAATGGGGGATATTGCTGGTGGCCGCGGTAGGTGCAGCGATTATTACTTTCGCGTTTATCCAGTTCAAACACGCCTACACAGCAGATTTTTTGAAAAAGTTTGATCAAAACCAGCTGACAGGAACCCGTCAACAGGCCACCAAAACGGCTGGTCGCTTAGGCTATTTCGCACGAGGCGTGGTGTATTTATTCGTAGGCAGTTTCTTTGCACTTTCTGCCTTTCAAAGTGACCCGTCAGAAGCCGGAGGCTTGCAAAAAGCACTCACCACCTTAACCCAACAACCTTTTGGATTATACCTTCTCGCCGCCGTAGGCGCAGGATTCATCATGTTTGGGATCTATTGTGGTTTTGAAGCCAAGTACCGACGAACCTAGCCGACGGAATTTCTGAAACCTAGCTCAATTCAGCTAAATAAAGACAAAAAAGGGCGTTTCTTAAACGCCCTTTTTAATTACATATTGGTAGGGCATGTTTTCGGTTTGCGAAGCAACAAGGGTATGCTCCATAAACCGACAAAAACTAGGGATATCTCGTGCAGTAGAAGGGTCGTCTGCCACCACAGATAAGGTCTCACCTTCTGCTAATTTGCGTATTTGAAGGCGTACCATCATAACGGGTTCAGGGCATCGTAAACCTAGCGCATCAAGATGCGCGCTGGCTTCATCGAATAGCATTTGAATATCAGATGCCATAACTCTCTCGGTATGCATTAATCCCGTTTATTTGCTCCTCGTGCCCCCCTTTTTCATCAAGGTAAGCCACTACGTCTGCAAGTGACACAATAGAGATAACCTGAGTATTGAAGTCGCGCTCTACTTCTTGAATAGCCGACAGTTCGCCTTTACCACGCTCTTGCCTGTCTAGCGCAATTAGCACACCCGATAAGCTGGCTTGCTGTTGTTCGATAAGCGTCATAGATTCACGAATAGCCGTACCCGCTGTTATTACATCGTCAACAAGCATCACTTTTCCGCTGAGCGGACTTCCCACTAAATTACCGCCCTCACCATGGGTTTTTGCTTCCTTGCGATTAAAGCAATAAGGCACGTCTTGACCATGGCTATCGGCCAGCGCTACCGCGGTAGTGGTGGCAATGGGAATGCCTTTATACGCTGGGCCAAATAGCACATCGAATTCAACCCCTGCATCCACTAATGCATTCGCGTAAAAGCGGCCCAACTTAGCCAAATCACCGCCACGGTTAAATAGACCCGCGTTGAAAAAATACGGACTTACACGGCCAGACTTCAGGGTAAATTCACCAAACTTTAAAACACCACGGGCAATAGCAAATTCAATAAAATCACGTTGGAACGCCTTCATGCTAACTCCTTACGCCAATGCTGCTTTTTGAATGTCGAACAATTCACGTAGACCATGCTTCGCGATAGTTAGCATTTCATCTAGTTCTTGGAAATCAAAAGGTTCGCCTTCAGCGGTGCCTTGCACTTCAATCAGTTTGCCGGTTTCCGTCATAACGATATTCATGTCTGTTTCAGCTTCAGAATCTTCGGTATATTCTAAATCAGCAATAGGCGTACCTTTGTAGATACCCACCGACAAGGCTGCAATCATGTGTTTAAGCGGGTTAGCTTTCAAAATTCCCTTTGCACGCATATAAGTTAGCGCATCCACAAGTGCCACACATGCCCCTGTAATAGACGCAGTACGCGTACCACCATCTGCTTGAATAACATCACAATCAAGCGTGATAGTATTTTCACCTAAGAGCTTTAAATCTACCGCCGCACGTAGCGAGCGAGCAATTAAGCGTTGAATTTCTAGGGTGCGTCCACCTTGTTTGCCTCTGGCAGCTTCACGGCCGCTACGCGTATGGGTAGCACGAGGAAGCATACTGTATTCTGCGGTAATCCAGCCCTTACCTTGGCCTTTCATAAAACGAGGCACGCCTTCTTCAACCGTTGCGTTACATAGCACTTTGGTGTTTCCGAACTCCACCAATACAGACCCCTCAGCATGGCAGGTATACTGACGAGTAATAGTAACTGGACGAATTTGACTGGCGGTTCTGCCGCTTGGACGCATAGTGTTCTCCACAACGTAAATGCTTAAAAATGAGTGTGGCCTAACAAAATTTGTACGTATAACGACAACCGCTAGGCACTGAAGGAGCAAGTATAACGCACTAAGGGCGGGTGGCAAAAATGAACTTTTAGCCTTTTAACTTACCGGTTTATTTCATTTGTGCGCTACTATAGAAGGAACGAGAAATCCTGCCTTTAAAAATTTGAACACAATGTGCTTTCGGCCCGTTGTTTTTGCAGGCTTTCATTGACCAGCAAAAGGAAAATTATGATTTACAGCATGACAGCGTTTGCGCGCGTAGAGACAAAAAAAGAATGGGGTTCAGCGGTATGGGAAATACGTTCTGTAAACCAACGCTTTTTAGAGACCTATTTTCGTTTGCCCGAACAGTTTCGCTCGTTAGAGCCCGTTTTGCGAGAGCGCTTCAGAAAGAAACTAGCACGTGGAAAAGTTGAATGTGCTTTGCGATTTACCGCAAACGATGCCGCTGTCACTAAGCTAAGCCTTAATGAAGACCTAGCAAAACAAGTGTTGCACGCCGCCGACTGGGTACAAGCCCATGGTCAGTCCACCGGCGTAAACCCTCTCGATGTTCTTCGTTGGCCCGGCGTAATAGCGGCTGAAGAAGCCGACATGGACACCATACACGCCGACGTAATGGCCGCATTTGACCAAGCGCTTTCCGACTTTATTAGCGCACGAGCAAGTGAAGGCGACGCACTTAAAGGCATGATTACGCAGCGATTAGATGCCATTGAAAAAGAAGTGGAAAAGGTCACTGCGCGCATGCCTGAGATAATGGTGTGGCAACGAGAGAAAGTACAAAACCGCTTTGAAGAAGCCAAAGTAGAGCTAGACGCTGGCCGCTTTGAACAAGAAATGATTATGTTGGCGCAAAAGGTAGATGTGGCAGAAGAATTAGATCGCCTAAATACCCACGTGAAAGAAACTCGTAATATCCTGAAAAAAGGCGGGGCAGTGGGCCGCAGGTTAGATTTCATGATGCAAGAGTTTAACCGCGAGTCGAACACGCTGGGGTCTAAGTCTATTAGCACAGACATCACTCAATCAGCTGTTGAACTTAAAGTTTTGATTGAGCAGATGCGCGAGCAGATCCAGAATATTGAATAATATCCATTAGAGTCCAAACACCTCCGCTAGGGCCCATTTATACTGGGCTTTTGTGTTTTTAACACCCACATTATGTAGGTTTTTAAGCTACAAAGCGCAAAAAAGTGGTAAACGTACAAGAGCAAAATCGTTGGCATCCTATGTTGAAAAATGTACTCCAAGTAAAACCTTTAAGTTAACGGGTACACAAGGCTCTTCAGCGTTAGAACAAACCAACATCGTGATGCTTTGTATTTCACGCAATATTTACCTGATAGAGGGTAAAAGCGCGTTGCTTAGCCCCTGAGGTCTACACAAAGTTACCGTATGGGTAACAATTTGTAGACCTCATGCCAACCAGTCGACATTCAGCCTTACTTCTCTTGGATACCATAGCATCCATATTGAGCCTATTTGTATTAAAATGGATGCCATAATATCCATTTTAGGCCATATGAGATTTTTGCTTTTTAGTGGTTGTTGTTCCGGCACCTTTTATATTGTTTATGGCTGGTGAGATAGCCTCTCGATACATTTGGGGCAATCTAAACCAAGTCACTGGTTGACCTTATTACTCGCTAATAGTGAATTTAAAAGTTTGTTTTAATAACGGCTGTATCTTAACCATACTGGCGGCAGGCTCAGTGCTAAAAACACGCCTCTGGTCAATAATCAAAAATCCCCAAAACTGCAAAAAACGTTCAATAAACCTGGTTTCGATGAGCATGCCTAAGTTTCTTTCTGGTAAGAAGTAATCTTTAGTAGGGAACGCCAACAGTAAATCTGGGAAAGCTGTCACAACCTCTTCAGTCAGCTGATCTACACTGCTGTGGTTCTGAATGCGCCACAACATAAACAACCAAAAAGTGCGCAAATCGACATCAAACTCAAAACCGTCCAAATAGCCCCAGTTATATTGGCTGATGGCTGCTTCTAACATAGGTTTAAAAAATGCTTGTATACCTGACGCCTGATATTGTTTCTGCGCAGATTTTTTTACATAGTATCGACCGCTGCGCCGATAAATAATACCACTAATTTCAGCTAACACTCGGGTGTAGTGCAAGGCATTGAATTTGTCTTCGTTACTGCCCGCAAACTCACTGATACTTATTTCACGTTCGAATTGAGCAACGGCAAACTCAGGTAATAACTCACTGGCCTGTTTGACTAATTTAGTCGGTAAGTTGCCTTTACTTGTGGCTTTAAAGGAGCCTTCTTGGTTCATGGCTTCGTCAAGAATGAGGGCTAAATAGCGCATCACCGGGCTGGGAGAAAGTTCGTCTGGCGTGCTGATTGTCACCCACTGTAATTCAGCAAAAGGCGCATACAGCCAATTTGCCATTTGCGTTGGCGTTACACCACAAAAATCGGGATGAGGTTGATTATTGCGATCGTGCACTTTGTGCTGCAAGGCTGCGTTGAGTTCATCAATACTCAAATCTGGGTTCATTGCCAGCATGGTTTCAACATCATCGAAAACTTGGTCAAGTTGCTTGGAAGCGCTGCCCATACAACAACGTTTAAATTTTTTACCACTGCCACAATGGCAAGGATCGTTTCGACCGAGCTTCATTGCTGTCCTTCCTTATTGTTAGAGAAAAAGCGCGGCATTTTCCTGCTTGCGCTGATCCAATGTCTTAGCAATCGCAGACACTGTTGTTTTACTGATCCCTTGCTGCTGTGCCAGATACGTAAATTGGCTGATGGCTTCTGCGACTTCTTCAATGACTTGCCTTGCATCATTCCAATTCGAAAAGCCAGCGCTGGTCGCTAGTTTTTGCATCACCTTAAGCGGTGGCGCTTTACCATAACCTCCGAACGCAGTGGCGTGTTCGTTGAATGGATGTGGGCTGTAGGTAACATCGTAAAAAGGTGCAGGATCCCATTGACCGTCATCCGCTTGCAAAAACGCCCAGTTTTTACTGTGGTCGTCTTGATTAGACGACAGCAGATTAAATACGGCACGGCGAAATTGCAGCTGCCCGGCGGCTGGAGATTTACACAACTGACGGCTGGCTTTAATTAAATCAATGTAATCTAAACTTGGCGTTCTAAAGTCTGCATCCAGCAGCCCGCAAGCGCTGTGCATATGCAATCGGCCTGAACTACGATTGCTATCGAAATTGCTCTGTTCAGTGACATAATCAAAACGCTTGAGCGCCAACCAGGCAGGCGCACCGCTTGCAGTTGGCGCTTCAATGAGTTGCCATTGCGGCGGTTGACACTTTGCTTGCTCAGCCATTTGCAAATAGACCGCCTCGCATAAACCTTCTTCATGCCCGAGCGCGAGATTATTTGAGGTAAATTTAATCAGCCACGCTTCATCACTAGGCTTTGCAAAGGTTCGACAATGCCGAGCTTCTCCAGCAGGCATATAAATCTGTGCCTTTGGCCTTGCCCCACCCGAACTACCTCCGGCGACTAATGCGGCCAACACCTGTTGCGTATGCCCATCTAACTCATCGTGGTTCTCGTCCATACAATCTGACATTGAAGCATCGAACAGCGTTTGTGCTTCTAAGCCTAAAGTAGCTAAATCAATGTCAGCGTGCGTGGTGGCTGAAAACTCAGACACTGGAGAAAAAGACAATGCTCCCATGCCTTTATCACCGACAAAGGCCAGTCTATCCATCGCCGTTAATTGATTAGGTAGGATGCCCTTTTGTCGGAAAATACGATCTTGTAACATCATGCCCCAGCCATCGGGTAAACAATCTCCAAATACGCCATGTACACCTTGATGTGGCGCTTTAGGCGCGGCTTGGACTTGCGTATTCGGTTGCAAAGTTAAAGGTGATAAATTGCCAAACTGCTGCAAATAGCTGTCTTCATACTGAAAAAAAACGCCTTGCCGATTCTGCGCCAAGACCCCTACAGCAACCTGCTCACCTGAGCTTAACGTACGAGTTACCATGAGTTTTTGAATGGGTTTAAAACTCATCTTTTAGCACCTCATCAATACTCGCGGGTACAGCAGCGCGTTCTTTGCTAGGTTGTGTGAGCTGATATAGCCTATCCAATGAGTCGAGGGTCTGCCAAAGCAACAACAATTGGCGAAATGAAATTTGCCCAGTTAGCTCAAATTTCTTAATGGTGGACGCAGGTACACAACTTCGTTCAGCAAGCGCCGTACGTGAAAGCTTTGACCGCTTGCGTAACTCACGTAAATGAGCCGCATAGGCTTGGCTTACATCGGTATCATCAAGTAAGGTAAAATTCATCCGCAAAGACTAAGTGGACACAGTTATATCCATTATAGCGAAATAAAACAGAAAGTGGATATTATTGTATCCATTACTGGGTGAAGTGTTGAAAAAGTTACTCGATAAAGCCTTTCAAAAAGGCTATGTTTTAGCTCTAACAGCAGCATAAAAACGGCACTGTTTTTCCGTAGTTTTAGCCAAGAAGCACCACTAAGATTTAGTAAAAGCCATAGGCAAGTGGTGGGCAGTGTTAATAAAAAAACAAGCTAATTTAGGACCAAAGTGGTGACTTTTGGTCCAGCTTTCCCCTCTTTTTGTTCGCAATTTTGTTCCGAATAATGAGGGAAAGTTGATGAATATCTCACAAACGGCAAAACATATTGAAGCGCTGGTGCAATCCGGCCACCCACTTTCGAAAAAGTCTACCCTAGTATGTATCTTTATTTGAAATCCAAAGGCACGGCCAGTTGGATCATTCGTTACCAATTATTTGGAAAACGACGTCAGTATAAAATTTGTGGTTATGGCAAGGGGCATGAAGAGCTGCTTGATCTTGAAGATGCCATCAAATTCAGAATTGATTGCCGACAAAAGCTTAATGATGGCCTCGATCCGAAACTAGACTTTTAACGTCAACAACAACGACTCCCTATCCACGAAGGAACATTTAACTTTGGATTACAGATTTCTTCACACTTTCAACATTCCAAAAAACACGGCACTTTTACGGCAGATTGACTATGAAGCCAGTCCCTCGAAGAATGAAGCGAATATGTTGTTCAAGCTTAAACGTATCGTAAAGTTAGTACCGTAGAAATATCAAAAGAGATTTTCTAAAGAAAGGGAGATAAACGCTGATTGCGTACGACTTAACCCAGAGCATACAGATGATACTTGGGTTGTTGCTGCCTGGACGGTTTTGCGCCTCTGTGGTATTCAACAATGATAGTGAACGATTAACAATAACCTGTCCAACCACCTAATAATTCACCGATATGGATGAATTATTAAGCCGAAATGCACCAATCAGACATAAAATCACCGTTAACGGTGAACAAACTTGTCATTTATTAATATCTGCCTATAATCACTGATACTAATGAATATTAGAGTAGACTGATGGCAAAGAAAGTCACTACCTCAAAAATGCCTGAGACAGAGTTTATTGATGACGCACATGTGTTAGGGCAATTGATTAAAGCTAAGCGAACAGAGATGGGTATGAAGCTCGCAGATTGCGCCGCGCTGTGTAATGTAGGGATCAATACCTTATCTCGCATTGAAAATGGCAATGATAATTGCACCCTCGCTGCCGCATTTGCCGTGCTACATGGGCTGGGAATCAAACTTACGTCACCTTCGCTTGAAAAACGACATGGCTCAAGTGTCAGCGATGACGAGTGGGTATAGCAAGAATGCCAGCAGACAATATCAACCAGCCCTCAGCATACACTTTGCTCATCTATTTGGCAGAGCAACATATTGGCACGTTAACTGTGGATAAAAGTACCAGTCTGCTCAAACTGGAATATGAGCCGGATTGGCAACAAACAGGCTACCCACTTTCTCCCGCGTTAACACTAGACAACACCCATTCTCGTGAAGTCGCCTATAACTACCTTGATAATGCATTACCTGAAGGAGAAGCTCGAAAACTCTTAGTGGAGCATCTCGGCGTCTCTGAAAAGAATGTTTACTCCCAAGTGCGAGCTATTGGCAATGATCTGGCAGGAGCCATTTCATTTAGGGCGAGAGGACAAGGCTCAGATAATTTACGCGAAGCACGCGAGCCGAAATTTAGACTGATAGAGCAGGATGAGTTGGTAGAGCGGCTTGCCAGGAAGGAAGATATTGGGTTGTTAGCATGGGATGACAAACCACGTCTGAGTGTCGCCGGAGTACAAGATAAGCTCAATATATTCATAAACGAGGAAGGCCAAATTGGGTTTGGCGATGGGACGTTATGTTCAACGCTAATTCTCAAGTTTGAAAAGCCTAACTGCCCCAACCTTGTACTCAACGAATACTTTTGTATGAAGCTGTCAAAGGCAGTGGGACTGCCCACCGCAGAAGTCCAGTTCACTCGCTTCGAACAATACCCAGCGCTAATTGTGGAGCGTTTTGATCGTAAGTATGCGCCCGAACAGGCCAAAGTTTTTCGTAGACATGTCATTGATGGCTGCCAAGCACTTAACCTACCACGAGACTACAAATACGAGCGGAACCTAGGTGATGGCAGAGACGTGCAGCATATTCGAGATGGCGCTAGCTTACCCCGACTCTTTGAACTGGCGAAAACTATGTCGTCGCCCGTAGAGAGTCTTCAATGGCTTATCAACTGGCAGCTATTTAATTTGATGATCAGCAATTACGACAGTCACGGCAAAAACATTTCGCTGTTTTTTGATAAGCGTAATAGTCGATTCACGCCAGCTTATGACTTAGTGAATGTTGCCATGTTCCCGCAGTTCAAGCATGTACTTGCTATGGCGATGGGCAATGAGTTTGACCCCGAAAATATAAATGCATACCAATTAGCTGATTTCGCAGAAACCTGCGGGGTGAATAAAAAGCTCTTATCTCGCCAGTTAAGTGATTTGGCAGATAAAGTCATAGCCATACTTACGCAGCAATCATTTATCGAAAAGTTAACTCAAGAACAGCATTTTACCGAAGACGACCGACATTACATGGCTGAGGTACAAGCGCATATATTGGTACGAACACAGCACCTAAGATCACAAGCGTCAGATATACCGGATATTGAAGTATGAGTGTCCTTCCTTGTCTAAAACTACCTCTCGTAGAGACGCCGTTGACGCTCAACAAATTGAGCGTTATTCGTAAACTGAGTAGGTCAACTATCTGAAGTCTACTTTATGGGTAACAATCTGTAGACCCTAATGTCTATCATTTGAGGCTCAGGCTTTTCCTTCTATCAGAAAGTGATTGCTGATAGTACCCGCTTGGCGTGCGTGTAAATGGGGGAGATAGGCGGGGTCAGTCATAAACAACTTTGCTGATGCAACAGACGGCCATTCTATTATCACGCGCACGGCGTCTTGGTTACCCTTGCCTTCAAGGAATTCGTAATCATTGGAATTGGCTAGGTAAGTGCCGCCGTACTTCAAAACTATCTCACCTACACTTTCCATATACGCTGGTATCCAGCTGTCATCGTTAATGGTTACCTCTAACACTGAGTAAGCTTTCATTTGTCGGCGCTCCTAATAAATAATAACGTTAAGTAGAAACGCAAAGACTAACAGCTCAATGTATTTTGATAATAAACCTTATTATTGAATGAGTTTTTTGTTTTACGCGATAATTACGCTCAGCTATTAACGGCTAAATACTTATCTAAAAACGCTTCATGAGAAGGTAACCGTGATACCTGATTATCTACCTGTTGCTTCAATCCCATCATAAATCGTTCTAATTCCGCTTCAGACATCTCATCGGCCACCTTATGGTATTGATTAGGCGTTAAACCTTGCCCCAACATCACTTGTGTCCACGAATCTACGCGAAAAATATCACCATCATCTAGGAAAACTCGCCCTGTATCTTTGAACAAATTGAGCTTGTGGGTGAGGGAAGGGGGAATAGGCATGTTTTTACAGTGCTGCCAAAAAGGTGAGTCTTCTCTATTGGTCACCTTGTAGTGCATAACAATAAAATCGAGAATAGCGGCCATTTCACTGTCGTATTTGGTGTTGTATTCGTCTATGGCCGACTGGGTAACTCCATCGAATGGGAATAACCGCATTAGCCTGACGATACCTGTCATAATTAGGTGAATACTGGTCGACTCCAAAGGTTCGATAAACCCACTGGCAAGGCCAAGCGCTACACAGTTTTTATTCCAGCCTAATCGACGTTTTCCCGGTGTAAACTTAATAAAGCGAGCGTCGTTAACGGGTTCACCTTCTACCTGTTGCACAAGGGTCGATTTTGCCTCGTCATCGCTCATGTATTTACTGCAATACACGAGTCCATTTCCCACCCGATGTTGTAAGGGAATTTGCCAACGCCAACCCGCCTTATGGGCACTACTTTTTGTGTAGGGAACGGGCGCAGCAACAGTCTCAGTTTGCATTGCCACCGCGCTATCACAAGGCAAATAGTGGCTCCAGTTGTCATACCCTGTATGAAGGGCTTGTTCAATAAGCAAACCTTTAAACCCGGTACAATCGATGAAGAAGTCACCGTTTACTTCTTGCGACTCATCAACTTCTAAACTGGTGATGTTGCCAGTTTGCGAACACTTACTTACGTTAGTTATATTACCCACGATATGGTGAACGCCGGCCTCTGTGGCGAGCGTGCGGAGGTATCTTCCGTAGGCCACTGCGTCAAAGTGATAAGCAAAATTGAGTGGCATAGACTCATTGGTGAAAAACTTATTGGCTTTAGCCGCCTGCAATTCAGGGCAATAATCACCAAACTCACCACCAAACCCTAACTTCTGGGCTCGCAGCCAAAAATGGTGAAACTCGCCAGCCCAGCATTCTCTACCGGTTACCCCAAATGAGTGTATATAACTATGGTTTTCTTCGCGCCAGCCTTCAAATTCAATGCCCAATTTAAATGTTGCCTGCGTCGCTTTCATAAAGGCTTTTTCGTCAATATTAAGCAGTTTATGAAAGGTTCTAATAGGGGGGATGGTCGCTTCGCCAACACCAATAATGCCAATATCTTTAGATTCAACAAGGGTAATATTGAGTGATTTGCCTAATAGTTTGACTAGCGCAATGGCGGCCATCCAGCCGGCAGTGCCTCCACCTGCAATAACCACGTTTTTCACCGGCGGTAACGTCGCGCTATCAAATGTGGACATGGTTATGCTCCTTATTACCCTTTTCTTCGTTTAACCCACAAAGCTCATCAAGTAGCGCTCTGTTATTTGGCAATGCGTGTAAGTAGGCTTGTTTCATTTGCGTCATTTTGCTGCGTATTGCTTTCGCTTTTGAAAGATCGGCATCACTTAGCGCAATAGCGGGTAACGCCGTGTTGTACCCCATACCATACAATACATATTGGTAGCTGGCTGAGGGAAATATTTCTTCGTTTTCAATTAAATCTAAGCGTGATGGGCTTTGATATTTCCAAATTTCTAATAGTGTGGATAGCGAGGGTGGAGTGCGACTTTCATGACGCTGGGCAAGCCAGTAAGGTTCATTTCTTTCGCTCAGTACATAGTGAAGTTTTAAGAAATCCACCACGCGCTGCCAGCGATATTCAAAACGTTGATTGTAACGTTGACTAACATGCTCCATATGTTCTGCGTTGTGTGGGAAGGATTCGCACAACATACGTAGCCCTAATTCCACCATGGCAATGGCTGAGGCCTCTAAAGGCTCAACAAACCCTGAGGACATGCCTAAACTTAAGCAGTTCTTTACCCAGAAGTCTTTACGATAGCCAGGTTCAAAGGAAAGGGTTCTTACGCTTAAATCCTGCTCTTTGGCATGGCGTAAGCGTTGGCTTACTTGTTTGAATAATATGTCTATTGCAGCGTCTTCATTGCAGAACTCACTGGCGTAAACTAACCCCACACCACGCCTATGTTGTAAGCCTATATCCCATGTCCAACCCACACGTTGAGCAGTCGCTACTGTAGTACTGCTTATGGCTTGATCGTCGGGAGCATAGGGGGCTTGAACCGCCATGGCACGATTGTTTAGCATGGTGGTTTCAAGTGACAACCAAGGTACATTAAAGTGTTGCTGAATGAGTAATCCGCTTTTGCCAGAACAGTCTATAAATAAGTCGCCTGATATTGCCTGACCATTATCGGTGAGGAGTTGTCGAATATATCCATTGGGGTGTTCTTCAACCTTACTGACATGGGCTGATACGTAATGTACACCAAGGCTTTCAAGGCAGTGTTTTTTCAGCAAATTCGCCAGTGCCGTGGCATCAAAGTGGTAACCATAATTAAGCACATGAGCGTAATCTGGGGTGGTGGCTTGCTTTGGCGCCTTTCCTTGCGTACACATCAGGCTTTGTAGGGAAAAACTGTTTTCGTAGCTTTCATGCTTCGCTATTGATTGCCAGCAAGCATGAATATCTAACTCATTGTATGCCGTAGGCACCGTAAAAGGATGGTGATATTGGTGGGCAAAGGTTTGCGAGTTAGCAGCACAAGCGCGCCAGTTGACGAATGAAGAGCCTTGCTTAAACGTGCCCTTACAGGCCGTTAAAAACTCCCGTTCGTTAATACCAATGTCCAGTAGTGTGTCTCTAAGCGATGGCCACGAACCTTCGCCAACACCTATTGTAGGTACATTAGGTGATTCTATAAGGGTAACTTTGTAGTCAGGCTTTAGCTTTGCCGCCAGTATGCCTGCGCTCAACCAACCTGCCGTACCGCCGCCTACAATAACAACGTGTTTCACCAATTTATTCATAACACCGCGTGGTTTATCATTTATGGCTTGTTTCACTATGAAAAAAAACCCGCCCAAGTGCAATAAAAATACACGAGAGCGGGTTAATACACCCTACAACTAAAACTGGTATCTAACGCCTAATGCGTAACGGGCACCAAGTTCATCTAACTTCCATAGCATGGCACTGGTTCTTCCATGTCTACGAATGTTTTCATCGGTAATATTGATACCTTCAAAAGACACCGTTAATGCATCCGAAATATCATAGGAAACACTAAAGTCTATTTGTGAATAGGCTTCTGTGTAACCCGGTTCGTTTACGTACTGAGAAGTAGTATCTAGGAACTTGTCTCGCCAGTTATAGGCGATACGAGCCTGTAAGCCTTCATTTTCATACATGAGCACAAGGTTCGCCGTATCACTTAAACCCACTAAAGCAAACTGTGTGATGGAAGGGTCGGCGTCGTTGTCAAAGCCAATATCCCCGGTAACCGTGGTGTAGTTACCCAAAACACCAAAACCGGTATCACCAAAGAAGTGCTGTGCGGCAAGCTCGAAGCCATAGATGTTGGCACTTTTGTTATTCACCGGTTTAGAGTTAATGAACGTAAGCGTTGGGTCGTCGCTATTTGGCAAAATATCGTAAGCCGCTTCAAATTGCTCATCGGTCATCGAGTCGTAGTCAACACCATTTTCCATGGCTGCAACCATGTTAAATAATGACGTATCGCTGATGGGTATACCTCGCGCTTCAAGCTCTTCCATTGCCGCTTGTGCTCTTGGCCCGGCGGTGGCATCACGTAAATCGTAAATACTTTCTTCAACCTGTTCGTTACCAATAAAGTTCTTCACGCGCTTATCGTAAAAACCTAACGATACATAACTGGTTTCATCAAAGTAGTATTCTACTGAAACATCTACGTTGTCCGATTCTAACGGCACTAATGTTGGGTTACCTGAACTGGCAGTGGCTGTAGCGCCATCAGTTAATAGTGTTGGACCACTCGGTGTATTCACCGTTGCTGCCGCACTTAAGCTGTTGTAAGTAGGTCTAGCAATGGTTTTACTGTAGGAGAAACGGGCAATCACGTTTTCAACTACTTCAATATCAAAGTCTAGCGCAGGAAGAATGTGGTCGTAACTCGACTTAACTTCCACGTCTTCCATCGCGCTACCAAAGCGAACGTTAAAGTCGTTGTTGCCTTCCCATGCAATACCACTGGGCAAGCTGATGTTGGCGATAGACGTCACATCGGTATTTTCGTAACGTAGACCTGTTAGTAGGTTATATTCCATCCCGTTTAGTTCGCCAGAAAGGTCGAACTCGAAATACAATGCAGTTATATCTTCTTCTATGGTTCTATTGGTTGCATAGGGGTTATCCGCCACCAAATTGAAACCGTAGGCTTGCGCTGCGAATGCGCCAATTTCTGCCACGCTTCCTGTAAAGCCTTCTGAGTACATGCCATCAGTATTGAAATCGCTAAATTCACTCGCAAAATCTAACGGTGTTAGTGAACCTGCTGGCAATTCACCCGGGTTTTCAATACCCCAGTTACCCATAGTGTGGCGGGTAAGTGACTGTAATGAGGTACTTTCCATTGCGCGCGATTCAATACCGAAGTTAATGCTGCCGGTGTCTAAAACATAGGTTCCGTCAATTCTGGCTTGGGTAATTTCGGTATCTTGTGACGAGAAGTTCATGTCTAAGATAGACGTACCCACATCATCTTGATCTAGCATGCCATTTCCGTTGAGGTTATCTCTTGCGGCATCATCGAAATCAACGAGCATGATGGGGAAGTCGCCGGTGAAATCGACACCCTGACCCTTAACCACGTTTGCCCCTAAACCTAAGTTTGTCCATGTTCCATAAGGGGAATCAGGGCGGCCTTCAGCAGATGAATTGTGTAAGTCAAAGATCAACGTTAAATCATCGTTCACAAAGTACTCAATGTTTAAACCCACAGACTTGTTTTCATTAACTTGGTTCAGCTCCTGTAGGGCTAAACCCAAGTCTCTTGGCAATAAGTCACGTCTCTCTTGCGTGATCAAAACAGGCGTTTTTACATTCTCATCGTCAAAGGTTAACTCGGTGAAATACCTGTCATCCATCCAAATTGACTGCTCTGCGCGTGCTTCGTAAAGATCCTGCTTAGAGTAGGTATAATCTAGCGTAGCAACGAGATTTTCACTCGGTGCATACTGGAATGTTAATTGTGCATTTGTTCTTTCACGCTCTCTGTCTGCCATGTAATAGCGTAAATCGGAAGGGATCGCGAACAGCTGACCCATTGCTGGCGCATTGTTTAATACAATAGGGTCGCCGCTATCTGGGTTAGCAGGGTCTGGGGACTGTGGAATACTGCCGTCAAACGGGTTCACACGCCACTCGTTTACAAAAGCACCTTGAGCTGCGCTGTCTCGCTGTTGGAAAGACCCAGTAAAAGTCACACCAAATTTTTCATCGTCGGCAAGGTAATTAATATAGCCCGATACTTCAGGGGTAACATCATCGCCCACGCGGTTTGTGGTGTCATGCAGCGCTTTAGCACCTACACTGGCCATAAAACCTGTTTCAGGAGCGTCAAAGGGGCGCGCCGTGCGAATGTTGATCGTTGCACCAATCCCCCCAGTTGCAATGCTCGCTCTTCCTGTTTTGTACACTTCTACAGCACGAACACTTTCAGAAGCTAAGTCGGAAAAGTCATAGGCTCGCGAATTAGGTGTACCACCGCCGCCCGGCAGTGCCGAACCTGGCATGGTTCGTCCATTAAGGGTAACCATGTTGAAATCTGGTCCAAACCCCCGTGCCGTGACTTGGCTACCTTCACCGTTATTTCTGCTTATTGAAATACCGGTAATACGCTGAAGCGACTCTGCAAGGTTGGTGTCTGGGAACTTACCAATATCTTCCGCAGAAATGGCATCTACCACGCCGGCTGAATCTCGCTTAATTCCCATGGATTCTTGCACACTACTTCGTATGCCTGATACCTGTATAACTTCTACGTCTTCGGGAGACTCCTGTGCATTAACGGGGAATAACAATCCTGTTCCCAATATTAAAGACAGACTCTTAGCAATTTTCGATTTGTTTAAGTGTGTGTGTGTCACTGTCTTTCTCTCTTTGTTGTATTGAGTGATATGCGCCTACCCAAGAAAGGGCTTTCTCGCTTAAAGGTCATTCTTCAACCCACAAGAGAAAGCGCTTTCTCAAAGTTAAGATAAAATAGACCAAAGTTCAACATGTTTTTTACAGTAAATTTACACAAGCCATTTCCTTTCGCTCAAATAAACACAAAAATCCATTACTAACAATAATTTATTGTAGTAAATATTTACTCAACTGCTAGTTCGCTAAAACATAAAATTTACATAAAAATAAATAACTTTGGTTATAAACGTAAAAAAATAACTGGAAAGCGCTTTCTCAAAATACGATGATTGTGCTATAACTCGGCGTAACTAAGAGATGCCAACGAAATTCAAGGAAACTGATTTCGCGCTATGCGAATTATCTGTAAGCCTTACTAGGAACCCAGTAATGACTAAAAAACTATCGCTTCCCTCTACCAGTCCTATGATGCAACCCTCCTTTTTATTTGGTACAGCAACTTCCTCTTTCCAAATAGAAGGGGATGCCGAGGGTAGGTTAGAATGCATTTGGGATGTATTTTGTCGGCAAGCGGGGGCTATCGCTGACAAGTCAGATGGTTTGAGGGCTTGCGAGCACGTTGAACGCTGGGAAGAAGACGTAAACCTTATTCATAGCCTTGGGGTGGATGCCTACCGATTATCAATTTCTTGGCCCCGGGTCATGCATGCAAATGGCGAAATAAATGAACAAGGTTTAGCATTTTATAAGCAGCTAATAGACAAACTTAATAGCTTGAATATAAAAGCGTTTGTTACGCTTTATCACTGGGATTTACCGCAGTACTTAGAACAACGAGGTGGCTGGCTAAACCGCCAGACGGCTTATGAGTTTGAAAACTATGTTGATAAAATATCAGCGGCACTCGGCGAGCGGGTATACTCTTATGCGACATTTAATGAACCTTTCTGTTCAGCCTATTTAGGCTACGAAATTGGCGTTCATGCGCCTGGTAAAACAGGCAGGGAGCACGGTAGAACAGCTGCACATCATATTTTATTGGCGCATGGGTTAGGCATGAAAATGTTGAAGAAGAACGTACCAAATGCCCAAAATGGTATCGTACTTAACTTTACGCCCTGCTACAGTGCCAGCGATAGCCCTGCGGACATAGCGGCAACAAAAAAAGCAGATCAGTATATAAATCAGTGGTATATGCAACCCGTCATGGAAGGTTGTTACCCTGACGTTATTCATGAACTGGCTGAAAAAGACAAACCTCCTATTCAAGATGGAGACATGGAAACTATATGTCAGCCCCTGGATTTTCTCGGCATTAATTTTTATACGCGTCTTCACTACTCAGCGCCTAGAAACCACGATGAACTTTACTTCGAACACCCGCATTACGAACCGAAAACTGACATTGGCTGGGAAATTCATCCACCCGCACTCACACACTTACTGACTTCGCTACATCAACGATACGCATTGCCACCTGTATACATCACAGAAAATGGAGCCGCGATGGCAGATGAGGTTGTCGATGGACGAGTAGAAGATAATGACAGGATTGAATACTACCAAAACCACCTACTCGCCGTAGAGAAAGCCATGGACGAAGGAGTGAAAGTAAGTGGTTACTTCGCCTGGAGCCTTATGGATAATTTTGAATGGGCAGAAGGCTACGAAAAACGATTTGGTATTGTTTATGTCGATTTTGACACACAATCCCGCATACTCAAAGATAGCGCGAAAGCGTTTAAAGCGCTGCTAGCACAACGCACATAACAATAAGACGAAAGGCGCCACCATGGAACAAAAATTAGCAATTAAAGAAAAGATTGGATACGGTTTAGGTGATGCAGCTGCCAACTTAGTGTGGCGCGGTGCATTAGCCTACCTTGCGGTATTCTATACTGACACCTTTGGCCTAAGTGCCGCTGCCGCGGCCATGTTGTTCCTTATCGTGCGCTTATCTGACGGTGTTACCGATATCATTATGGGCATGATTGCTGACAGAACTAAAACCAAGATGGGTAAATTTCGCCCATGGATTTTAGGGTCAACCCCATTTCTCGGGCTTTTTATGGTGCTGTGTTTTACCACGCCTAATTTTGGCAGTACCGGTATGCTGGTGTATGCCTATCTCACCTATATTGGATTAACCCTAGCTTATACCGTTAACAACGTTCCCTATTCCGCGCTAATGGGCGTAATCACTAGCGATGATCGAGAGCGTACCAGCTTGTCTGGCTTTCGGTTCGCCGGTGCGTTCTTAGGAGGGCTTTTAGTTATGGGTTGCCTACCTATGATGGTGGAATACTTTGGCGCAGGAAATGATGCCAGAGGCTATCAATACACCATGTATGTATTCGCCACTTTATTAGTCGCGTTAATGCTGATTACCGTCTACTCCACCAAAGAGCGAGTGCCTGTAGCATTAGATAGTACAGCAACCTTAAAACAAGAGCTGATAGACTTGAGCAGACACTTGCCCCTTATCCTCATTCCTTTAGCCTCTATCACAGCATTCTTCTACTTCCGTAACCTGTTGACCGCGGCCATCTTTGTCGCCGTGATGATGATTTGTGCTGTCTTCGTGAGAAAATTAATTGCACGCCCTGAGTCTTCGAATAGCCGCTCCCAACAAGATATTATTGATTTACTGACGAACAAGCCCTGGTTGATCCTACTCGGTATGGGTTTTCTAACCATGATGTTCAATGGCATAAAATACGGCGTTATTGCCTATTATTTTAAATACTATATTGGTGAAGAACTGCTTATTGGTTACTACTTTATTAGCCTTCTTGTGGTGTCAATTTTTGGTGCGCTAGCTACGCCTTGGTTATCCGTTAAATTTGGGCGCAAAAACCTTTTTATCATTTCTTTGATAGTTAGCAGCTTATTTACAAGTGCCATCTTTTTTGTGCCGTTAGGGTCAACCATGGGTATTTTCGCGCTAGGCTGCGCAGCAGAGTTTTTTGCCGCTATTATGCCCACGTTGTTTTTCTCCATGTTAGGAGACTCAGCAGATTACAACGAATGGCGTACTGGCCGACGTGCAACGGGTCTCATTTACTCTGCAGGCTCGTTTGTACAAAAAACCGGGGGCGGGTTCGCTGGCGCACTAGTATTGCTGGTGTTAGGTAGCTATGGTTACAACGGTATGCAGCCGGAGACCATAAGCCAAAGCCTTCCCGGAATGCGCGCACTCATGAGTTGGATCCCTGCATGTTTTGGTTTTGCCGGCGCGCTGCTTATCTTGCTTTATCCATTAAACGATAAAAAACAACAGGAAGTCACAGAAACCCTACTAAAGCGACGTAGCGAACAGGCAACAATACCGGCATAATGGACTATTACGTTTTAATGGGCATTCACCGGAAGGAGCAGTAGTACGTGGCTACCATATATCAAGTTGCAGAACGTGCGGGGGTATCACTATCAACGGTATCTCGCGTGTTAAATGGAAAAACCACCGTAAACGCTACTTTAAAGGCGAAAGTCGAAAAAGCGATGTTGGAGCTAAACTACCGCCCTAATTCGGTAGCGCGCTCTCTCGCCACCAGCCGTTCTGACAGTGTCGGCATTTTAGTGTCTGAATTAAACACCCCCTTCTTCGGCGATTTAATGCAAGGGGTAGAATCCACCCTGAGAGTAGCTGATAAGCACGTTATTATTACCGTAGGCCATAACAACCTTGAGACCGAGCAAGACGCGGTTGAATTTTTGATCAGTAGAAATTGCGACGCGCTAATCATGCATGCAGAAGCCATGCGAGATGAAGATCTTGTTGCGCTTAATGAAAAGCGTTTGCCTATCGCTTTGGTGAATAGGCAAGTCACTGGCCTTGAGAATAATTGTATTGCCCTTGATAACGAGAAAGGCGGTTACCTTGCAACCTCACATCTGCTTGAATTGGGACACAAGGATATCGCCTACATATCTGGCCCCATGAAAATTCGTGACGCCTGTCACCGTTTGAAAGGGCACAAACGGGCACTTGAAGAAGCGGGTGTCCCTTATAACCCTATGCTCACTTACGAGGGTAACTATGAGGAAGAAGACGGGAAAATAGGCTTACTCGAGCTACTATCTAGAGATACCCCTTTCTCTGCTTTAGTGTGTGCAAATGACTGGATGGCGTCTGGAGCGATGAGCTGCGCGCGAGACCTTGGAATGAGCTTACCGCAAGATTTATCCATTGTGGGGTTCGACGACGTGGTATTCGCTCATCACGTTTACCCTCGGTTAACGACGGTAAGCAACCCGATTGCAGATATGGCGAAAATGTCAGCCCAATATATCCTCAATACGTTGTACGGCCATACCCATCACGTTCAGCACCTATTTGAACCTACCTTGGTGGTGCGGGAGTCAACGATGGCGCACGACGGCTAGCAAAAAGTCCATCAAGGGATTGATGGCACAGTGAAGACTTATTTTACAAATGCCGTTATGCTGGTGGAAACACGCCAGTAAAGCGAGGGATAAAATGAGGTATATAACACTGTGTATATTGTTGTTCATCAGCACGGCAGGATGGGCCAACACGGATAGCAAAGCAGACATAAACCACGTATTAGATGAATTACACGCTCAAGCTGCAGCCGCAAACTTTGATAAATACTTCGCGGTTTATACCTCTGATGCCATTTTCATCGGAACCGATGCTGAGGAAGTATGGTCCATTCACGCCTTCAAAGCATACGCAAAGCCGTATTTTGACCAAGGGAAAGGTTGGACCTATCACCCAAGAAATCGCCATATTTACTTGTCAGAAAATCAACAAATCGCTTGGTTTGATGAGCTATTAGACAATGTGAACTTAGGTGAAACCCGTGGCACGGGCGTGTTAGTCAATGAAAATGGCCAATGGAAGGTCGCTCAGTACCATCTGGCTATTCCCATTCCTAATGCGCTTGCAGATGACATCGCTTCGCAAATAAAGGCACATCAGCGCTAACAAAAAACGCCGCGTAAAGCGGCGTTGTATTGATGACTCTCAACACCAATTACGTATTCGATTGTGTGAGTGGTTGAATTTCAAGTTCTACACGACGGTTCATTGACCGGTTCGCCGCACTACTGTTAGGTACTTTAGGCGCGTACTCGCCCATACCTACAGTGGTAATTCGCGTAGGGTTAACCGAATAGTTAGTTAGTACATTTTTAACTGCGCTAGCTCTACGCTCTGACAATGCTTGGTTGTACTGCTCCGATCCCGTGTCATCGGTATGACCTTTAATCATTAGCACCGTTTTTTCGTAGTTATTTACCACGTTCGCCACATCTTGCAGCACAGGGTTAAAGTTTGGGCTAATGGTTGAACTGTCTGTTGCAAACGTGATGTCGCCAGGCATGATTAAACGTAAGTTATCGCCTTCACGTACCACCTGCACACCGGTGTCTGATAATTCGCTACGCAGCTCTTCTTCTTGTTTATCCATGTAGTTACCAATAGCTCCACCGGCAATTGCCCCTACTGCTGCACCCCATGCGTAACGGCTCTTATCATTGTCACCTGTCGCCTTACCCAGTAATGCGCCTACTACAGCGCCTATTGCGGCACCTTTTTGCGTATTGTTAGGATCATTAGCACAGCCAGCCACACTAAGTGATGCTGCAATCAAACCTACTGCTATTGTCTTTTTCATAAATTTCACTCCATTGTAATTTGCGTATTTGCAAAAATGTTAATTGGAATTGCAATTAGCGTTCCAATCAATGTTTATGCGTTAACAAGGATAACGATGCTTAATAAGAATAGCGCCATAATACGCTATGTAATATGAACGTACGCTAAACGGGGGAGATATTGCTACCTATGCCAGGTAAATTCTACACGTGGCTTGTAAGCTCAACCTGTCGCTGTTTAAAGACAAGCATTAACCAATAGAGACTGAGCGCTCAAAAAACGCGTTCACATCAATATTATAATCTGCCGCTATCACCGCTTTTGAGACTTTTACATTTTTCTCTGTGGTCAAATTCACATCTTTTGGCTCTAAGAAGTGACTGTTTCTGACTGAGTAGAACACTTTCACTATTGGCGCGAGTGGGGCATTCGTTTGTTCAACCACCATCGCTAATCGTTCGTTTGAAAGTAATACAAGGCTGCCCACAGGATAAACGCCCATGCACTTTATGAACGGCTGCACCAATGCGAGGTCAAGCCGCTCTGGGGCGTCTGACATTAAGATCGAAAATGCCTTTTGACTCGACATACCGGCTTTATAAACTCGATCTGCGGTAAGGGCATCGTACATATCGGCAATGGCCAGCATACGGCCAGCTTGACTGATATTCTCCCCTTTTGTTCCTGCTGGGTAGCCAAGCCCGTCTAACCTTTCATGATGCTCGCTAATCGCTTGAATTAACCCCACATCTAGTTCCGTTTGCTTCAAGAAATCCACGCCATGTACTACGTGTCCTTTCATGATTTCCATTTCAGGATCGGTAAGACGTCCAGGTTTATGCAGAATTTCATCCGGAATTTTTATTTTGCCTAAGTCATGCAGAAAACCTGCGTATGAGAGATCTTGTACATCGTCTTCAGACATCCCCAAATAGCGGGCAAAATTAGCCAGTAAAATCGCAACGTTTAATGAATGCTCTAGGAGATAGTCGTCTTTCTCCCTAATTTTAGTCAGGCACAAGAGGGCATCAGGGTTTCTATCTATTGAACTCACAAGGGATTGTGAAAATGCTTTTGGGATACTACTGTCAAACGGTTGCTCTTTTTTAACGCTATTTAACAATAGCTTCTGGATGGCCTTACCTTGTTTATGGAGTTTGGTGGCCCGGACCAACTCACTTTCTAAACTGGCGCTCTTTCGTGGTGTATCCTCAACAGCTTCTTTTTTGTTATCTTGCTCGCTTTCATCCTGTTCTGACGCCACTTTAAACGCTTTTGATGTATCAATAACTAAAGAAACCACCCCTCGTTTTTTTAGGGTATCAACAATTGCATCAGAAGTGACCCGACCTTGGTTCTTCACCGAAAGCTGCCCTTTTTGTTCTACAATTTTATGCACAAACATGCCGGGCTTAAGTTGATTAATCGATATTTTTTTTAAAATATTGGGTGTCATAGTTGTCCTAAGCTCATCACTTGCACCACACGGGTAAAGTATGAACCTAATAGCGTAGCTTTTCCAAAAGAGTATACATATCTGGCTGCCATTGAAAGGAAGCCATGCGCACCCTGTTATTTGTCACAAGCACCCCTTCTGATAAAAGTCGGCGCCGCTGATCATTAGCCTGTTCAGAGTTCTCGGGAAACGCAATTTTACCGTCACTTCGAATAACACGGTGCCAATTAATTTGCGTTTCGCTGGTTTTTAAATATTTTGCAATAAGCCTGGCCTTTCCCGGCAACCCTGCCAGATCAGCTAACTGGCCGTAGCTCACCACCGCGCCAACAGGCACCATAGAAAGTGTAGATTCGATCCGCTGCTGATATTGTATATTAACCATATCACATATTATTCCTTTCCCTTGTGGCTAGCAAGGAACGTGGTATTACACATTAGGCGTATTATAATGAATGTCCAACAGCTTAAAGAGGCGTACTGATATGCGGACATATTGCGATAGTTGTCACTATCCCAAATCTACCTGTATTTGCAACAGCATCACCACGTTCGCATCACCAGTGCGTATTTTCATACTACAGCATAAACGCGAAGCCTCTCATGCTAAAAACACGGCCCGGCTAATCCGGCTATGCATCCCCGATAAGGCTCACATCATCAATGTCAGTGATGATGAGGCTATGGCTAGGTTACAAGAAACTTTGGATATTGAATCCACGGCAATCCTCTATCCCAGTGAGCGTAGTGAAATTCTGGAAATGAAAGCGGCGAAACTACGTAGTGAACTAACCACGTTAATTCTCATAGACGGGAGCTGGAAGCAAGCCTACGGTATTATGAATAGCCATACATGGTTAGCCAACATACCCGCCTATAAATTTGATCAAGCGCCTTTATCTGACTATCGAATTCGTCATACCCAAGTTGCCAATAGCCTTTCTACGTTAGAAGCCACCGCCTACGCGCTCAACATTTTATACGGCTGTAGCACGCAACCGCTGTTATCGGCGCAAGCGGCCATGCAGCAACATTGGCAGGCGCCTTCTTGTCATCACAGATTTCATCGAGATTAAGCCTGCATTGCCACAAACCCTTTTTGCTCTTTTATTAACCCTATCCAGTTTCTTATGGCTGGATAAGCGGATAAATCAAAGCCACCTTCGTGCGCAACATGGGTATACGCAAAGAGCGAAATATCCGCTAATGTGATGGTATTTGCGATAAGAAAAGGCGAGGTGGAAAGCTGCTGCTCCATCACTTCTAACGCTTTGTAGCCCCCAGCCTGTTTAGCCTCAAATTCCTGTATTCTAGATGCCGGCATCCCTAGGTAGATATTGATATAGCGTGCTACAGCAATATAGGGTTCATGGCTGTACTGCTCGAAAAACTGCCATTGCAGCAGTTGAGCAAAGTCAAAAGGAGACGTCGGAATTAGAGGCGTGCCAGCAGCAAGGTAATGCATAATGGCGTTAGACTCCGATAATATACGGCCGTCATCTAACTCTAATACTGGGATTTTACCATTCGCAGATTTTTCGATAAATTCAGGGGTGCGACTTTCTCCCTTCATAATATCAATATCAATCCACTCACACCCTTTGCCCAGTAACGCTAGCAACAGTTGAAGCTTGTAACAATTACCTGAGCGTTTATCACCGTAAATTCGCATCGTTTATCTTCCAGTAGTCACATTGGACTCATTAAACTATCGCCACCAAAAGAACTCAACACATTTGAACAGAAACCAAGAAATGGGAAAAGGCGCTAAACAAAGTACCACTAAAAGCCGGCGTATTTTCTTTAACGATAGCATCAGTGCCTCTTTTTTAGTTTCTAGCGATTCTATGCGTTCACTAACCACACTAGGAGGCAAAACCACGTGCTTAGACGCTATCAGGGTATTAATTTCATTTTCTTGGTCTGCAACAATTATTTTTGAGACCTGGTGGATTCTTCGACTTAATTGCACCATAGGCCAAAGCAGATACATGGATGCACTAATGAAAAACATAAACAGCACAATTAAATCAAAAAGAGGGACCACCTTGTTTATCCAAAACACGGGGGCAATGGCTAAACCTGTTAATGCCATCACTGAATTCGCTAGCGCCATAGATAACACGCTTTTTAGCAGCACCAGCTCTTGCTGAGGCTCAGAAATAGTGCGGGTTACCAAGCGCCTAAGGTAAAATGTGTTGGTAAAAATCTGTAATAAGAATAAGACAAACAACAGCCAAAAGAGGATAGAGGTAATAGCAATAATGAACACTTCTGGCTCGTGAATGCGCGAAATAAGGTTTTCCGCAACCATATAGAATATGGGCATACACAACCCTATTCCTGTGGCCACTATGACATGGTGAATAAACTGATGGGACAGTCGGTTTTTGTGCAATGTAAAATGACTTAATTGATTGGTTGCCACCAGAATTGATATGAGCGTACTGGCCACATTTTTATGAATAATGCGAATGGTCAACCAAAACAAGGAGGTTAGGAGTGATGTGCCTAACGCAGTGTTGAAGTGCCGCTGAGCATCTTCACCATGAATAGGCCATGTCAGAACGCCAACGTAATAATGAACGCACAGGAGAACAACGAGCAAACACAATGGATACGCCCACATGCTCGTAGATTGGTTGGTTTTTTCGTAAGCACTAAATTTCATTTTTATAATATATCGAAATGACAGCTGACGGGTAAGCGAAGGCAAGCACTTAATTGCATGCAATGATCAGGAAAATGGGGACGCGACTAACCATTCAAGGAGCATTATCAGCGACCATGAAAAAGGAATCGCGCTTAAGCAAGAAAATATCCGCGACCAATCTCTAACATCCATCACACGCGTCGACAGCGTTGCAATGGATTCTTTTTCGTTTTCCAAAAGCTCTACACTTTCATATTCAGTATCAGTATTTTTATGTCTATAGGCGCTGATGGCCTTATTTATTTTTTCATCTAACGTGGTTAGCACACGTGCTTTTTCGCTTCTCACCTTTGCTATCAGTTTTACCACCGGCCAAAACAGATAGAGCGCAAAGCTGCCGCTAAATAGTGCCAGTATAAAAATGTCTATTGATGGCACATCTTTTCTAAACCAAAAGATAGGGATCAACGCTATTGCGCCCATTGAAAATATAGCGTTCGTCAGCCCCAACTTTATAAGTACCATTAAAGATGCCAAATAGTCTTTTGTACTATTGGTGTCAGGTAAGACGTTATTGATGATGTAGCGCGTATTCGAGGTAATTTGAAACAAAAATAGCCAGGTAAAGAACCAAAATGGCACTGCGGCAGCGGTTAAAATAAACACGTGCAACTCTTGGGTAACGGTGAGTAACTCTTCTAATACACAATAAATAACCGTGAGTAATATTGCGATGACTGCTGCATTAAATAAATGATGCTTAAACTCGTTTGAAAGACGGGTACGGTGTACTGAAAAGCGGCTCAATTGATTGGTTTTTACCAATAGTGATATTAAGCTGCTAGCCACATTTTGATGTAATACGCGAAGTGCAATCCAAAAATAACCCGTGAGAATAGACATTCCAATAGCGGAATTAAAGTCACGTTGAGCACGAACGTCACCTTCTGCGGGCCAATCGAGAGCCCCTGAATAGTAGTGAAGTGCTAACAGAAATAACATGGTAAGAAGAGGGTACAACGCAATACCGGCGTTATATTGCACATTCGTGTAAGGATTAAATTTCATTTTTTAGTATCAGTGTACACATACTTCGTTCAATCGCATTCACTATGAAGTGCAAGTTACACTCAGTAGTGTAAACGTCGTCGCATAATAAACCAATACGATATTTTCGGTGAATTGAGAATAGTTGTAACGAATCTTTTCAACCCATTGATTATCACTAAAAAGCTAGCCATAAAAAAACCCGCAAAATGCGGGTTTTTATGTATATAGTGCTGCTTTTCTTACTTACGTAACTTCTGAATAAGACGAAGTTGCGCGATAGCTTCTGCCAGCTCATGAGCGGCTTCTGCGTAGTTAAAGTCAGCGCCTGGGTTGGCGATGTGCTCTTCTGCACGTCGTTTGGCTTCTTCTGCTGCCTGCTCGTCAAGATCTTCAGCTCGAACGGCAGTATCAGCTAGAACGGTGACATTACCAGGTTGTACTTCAAGTACACCACCAGCAACGTAAATAACTTCTTCTTCACCGTGCTGTTTAACCAAACGCACCATACCAGGTTTAATAGCAGAGATAAGTGGCGCGTGACCTGGGTGGATACCCAATTCACCTTCGCTACCTGTCACTTGAATCGTTTCAACTAAACCAGAAAAAATTTCTTTTTCGGCGCTTACTACGTCCAAATGTACTGTCATTGCCATGTGAACCTCCTGATTAGGTACGTTAGCATGAATAAGGGCTAGCTACGCTAGCCACTCAATTATGCTTTTTTGGCTTTCTCTAGCGCTTCTTCGATTGAACCAACCATGTAGAAGGCTTGCTCTGGCAGGTGATCGTACTCGCCATCCAGGATACCTTTAAAGCCACTGATAGTGTCTTTAAGCGATACATATTTACCTGGTGAACCGGTGAATACTTCTGCTACGAAGAACGGCTGAGAAAGGAATCGCTGAATTTTACGAGCACGTGAAACCACTTGCTTATCTTCTTCAGACAATTCGTCCATACCTAGGATCGCGATGATGTCTTTCAGCTCTTTATAACGCTGAAGAACAGTCTGCACGCCACGTGCTACGTCATAGTGCTCTTGACCAATGACTAGTGGGTCTAGCTGACGAGACGTTGAATCTAGTGGGTCTACCGCAGGGTAGATACCAAGAGAGGCGATATCACGAGAAAGTACTACCGTTGCATCTAAGTGAGCAAAGGTTGTCGCAGGAGACGGATCAGTCAAGTCATCCGCAGGTACGTATACCGCTTGGATTGACGTGATTGAACCTGTCTTTGTTGACGTAATACGTTCTTGAAGTACACCCATCTCTTCTGCAAGCGTAGGCTGATAACCTACCGCAGATGGCATACGACCTAGAAGTGCTGATACTTCAGTACCTGCTAGGGTATAACGATAGATGTTATCGACGAAGAATAGTACGTCACGGCCTTCGTCACGGAACTTCTCAGCCATGGTTAGACCGGTAAGTGCAACACGTAGACGGTTCCCCGGTGGCTCGTTCATCTGACCGTAAACCAACGATACTTTATCAAGTACGTTAGAGTCGTTCATTTCGTGGTAGAAATCGTTACCTTCACGTGTACGCTCACCTACACCGGCGAATACAGAGAAACCACTGTGTTCGATAGCGATGTTACGGATAAGCTCCATCATGTTTACGGTTTTACCAACACCAGCACCACCAAATAGACCTACTTTACCACCCTTAGCGAATGGACAAACCAAGTCGATTACTTTGATACCAGTCTCTAGTAGTTCTACCGAGCTAGACTGTTCTTCGTAGCTAGGCGCTTCACGGTGAATAGACATACGCTCTTCTTCACCAATTGGGCCTGCTTCGTCGATTGGGTTACCCAATACGTCCATGATACGACCAAGTGTCTTCGTACCCACTGGAACCATAATTGGGTTACCGGTGTTTTCTACTGCAAGACCACGTTTTAGTCCGTCAGTAGTACCTAGTGCGATGCCACGAACAACACCGCCACCTAATTGCTGTTGCACTTCCAGGGTTAGCCCTGACAAGTCACCTTCGGTAACTCGTAGTGCGTCATAAACTCTTGGTACCGCATCTTGTGGAAACTCAATGTCCACAACGGCGCCAATGATTTGGACGACCTTACCTTGACTCATAATTAGTCCTCGTTATCTCTTTTAAACCTTTGCCTACACCGCTGCGGCACCGCTAACAATCTCACTAATTTCTTGTGTGATTGCAGCTTGACGCGCTTTGTTATATACCAATTGCAACTCATCAATAAGGTTGCCGGCATTGTCGGTTGCTGCCTTCATGGCAACCATTCGCGCAGCTTGTTCTGACGCTGCGTTTTCTACAACACCTTGGTACACCTGAGATTCAATGTAACGTACCATTAATGCTTCCAAAATTTCTTTTGGATCTGGCTCGTAAATGTAATCCCAACGATGTTGATATTCTTCGTCTTCCGACTTTGGCAAAGGCAATAACTGATTGATCACAGGCTTCTGTGTCATGGTGTTAACGAAGTCATTGAATACCAAGAATACTCGGTCAATCTTACCTTCGTCGTACGCTTTAAGCATAACGCGTACAACACCGACTACATCGCTCACAGACGGCTTATCACCCAATCCAGATTCAGCAGCAAGCAAAGTGCCGCCAAAACGGTTGAAGAAAGAGCACGCTTTAGAGCCTAGTGCAGCAAAATCCACCTCTACACCCTGGTCGCGCCATTTCTTCACGTCCTGAGTGACAAGCTTAAATTCGTTGGTGTTCAAGCCACCACATAAGCCTCGGTCAGTGGAAATCACAATGTAACCAACACGCTTGATTTCACGCTCTTCCAAATAAGGATGACGATATTCAAGGTTACCGTTAGCAATGTGACCAATCACTTTAAGCATATTTTGTGCATATGGACGACCAGAGGCCATGCGTTCCTGCGCCTTTTTCATTTTAGACGCAGCAACCATTTCCATCGCACTGGTAATTTTTTGAGTATTTTTAATACTCCCAATCTTACCTTTTATTTCTTTACCGCTGGCCATGACTATCTCTCCGATTACTCAACGAGTGCGCTGGTGGTTAAACACCAGCACCATTGATTACCAAGTTTGTGTCGCTTTAAAACTAGTTAAAGCGTCGTTCAACTTAGAGGCAATCTCGTCGTTGTAGTTACCTGTTTCGTTGATAGTCTTCATAAGGTCAGCATGTTCGCTGTTCATATAAGAGTGAAGCGCCGCTTCAAAATCTAGGATCTTGTTAAGCTCGATACCCTTAAGGAAACCTTTTTCTACCGCGAACAGGGAAACACCCATATCAGCAATTGAAAGTGGCGCATATTGCTTCTGCTTCATTAGCTCTGTTACGCGCTCACCGTGCTCAAGTTGCTCACGAGTTGCATCATCAAGGTCAGAAGCGAACTGCGAGAACGCCGCAAGTTCACGATACTGAGCTAGGGCTAGACGAATACCGCCACCCAACTTCTTGATGATCTTAGTTTGCGCAGCACCACCAACACGAGATACTGAGATACCAGCGTTAACCGCAGGGCGGATACCGGCATTAAACAAGTCAGTTTCTAGGAAAATCTGACCATCAGTAATCGAGATTACGTTAGTAGGTACGAATGCTGACACATCGCCCGCTTGTGTTTCAATAATTGGAAGCGCAGTCAGTGAACCCGTTTTACCTTTCACTTCGCCGTCTGTGTAACGCTCAACGTATTGCTCGTTTACACGTGCAGCACGCTCTAGTAGACGAGAGTGAAGATAGAAAACATCACCAGGGTATGCTTCACGGCCTGGTGGACGCTTAAGTAGTAGTGAGATTTGACGATAAGCAACAGCTTGCTTAGACAAATCATCATATACGATGAGTGCGTCTTCACCGCGGTCACGGAAGTATTCACCCATAGTACAACCAGAGTAAGGCGCTAGGTATTGAAGCGCAGCAGACTCAGAAGCAGATGCTGCAACCACGATAGTGTGGTCTAGGGCACCGTGCTCTTCTAATTTACGTACTACGTTAGCGATAGTAGATGCTTTTTGACCAACCGCAACGTACACACATTTAATGCCTGTACCTTTTTGGTTGATGATTGCATCCACAGCCATAGCTGTTTTACCACACTGACGGTCACCGATGATTAGCTCACGCTGACCACGACCCACTGGAATCATGGCGTCAACAGATTTATAACCGGTTTGAATAGGCTGGTCTACCGACTGACGTTCAATTACGCCAGGTGCAATTTTTTCTACTGGTTCGAAACCAGCAGCGTCAATTGCGCCTTTACCATCGATAGGCTCACCCAGTGTATTTACAACACGTCCTAGAAGTGCGTTACCTACTGGTACTTCAAGAATACGGCCAGTAGATTGTACTTTATCGCCTTCTTTAAGATCCGCGTACGGACCCATTACAACCGCACCTACTGAGTCGCGCTCAAGGTTTAGTGCAATTGCGTAACGGCTTCCAGGAAGCTCTATCATTTCACCTTGCATTACATCGGCAAGGCCATGAATGCGGATAATACCGTCAGTAACTGCGACGATAGTACCTTCATTGCGTGCTTCACTGCTTACATTGAACTGTTCAATTCTTTTCTTGATCAGTTCAGCAATTTCAGTGGAATTAAGTTGCATGCTCTTATCCCCGTTATGCTTGCAACGCGTCTGCGAGACGGTTCAATTTCGACTTTACGGAACCATCAATAACTGTATCGCCGGCGTTTATTACCATTCCAGCGATCAGGGCAGGGTCCACGTTACAATTAAGCTTCACTTTACGTGCCAAACGTTTCTCCAACGACGCAATCAAATCTGATTGTTGTGCGTCGGTCAGCGTAGATGCTGACGTTACGTTTACGTCAATTTCTTTATCGTACTCTGCTTTAAATGCATCGAACATTGTAGAAATTTCCGGTAACGCGGCTAAACGTTTATTCTCAGCCAGCACCTTAATTAGGTTTTGACCATGTTCATCGAGTTGCTCACCGCACACATTATTAAAAATGTCGGCAAGTGTGTCTGCAGCAACGGCACCCGTTAATAACGCGTGCATTTCGTCGTTTGCAGCAACAGCGCCTGCGAAGGTTAGCATTTCCTGCCATTTCGCTACGACGCCTTTCTCAATGGCGAAATCGAAAGCAGCTTTAGCGTAAGGACGAGCAACGGTTGTCAATTCAGACATGGCTCATCTCCCCTTTAAAGCTCTGCGACAAGTTTTTCAACAATGTCGTTTTGCGCGTTAGCATCGATTTCACGTTGTAAGATTTGTTGTGCACCAGCTACTGCCAAGGCAGATACCTGCTTGCGCAAATCTTCTTTGGCACGATTGCGTTCTGCTTCAATTTCGGCATAACCAGACGCGATAATTTTCTCGCGTTCTGCGTGACCTTTCTGCGTTTCTTCGTCAACCAGTTGGTTGGCGCGCTTTTTGGCCTGCTCGATAATTTCAGCTGCTTGCGCTTTCGCATCTTTCAATTGCTCAGTGGCTTTCGCTTGAGCAAGTTCTAGGTCTTTCTCTGCGCGTTCAGAAGCTTCTAGCCCATCAGCTATTTTCTTTTGACGCTCTTCAATCGCTGCCATCAGCGGTGGCCATACATATTTCATGCAGAACACCACGAACACAGCGAAGGCGATTAATTGACCAATAAAAGTGGCGTTAAAATTCACTATCGCCCCTCCTCTTAAAGTTCGCTAAAAAAGTGTTTAGTAATATTAGGCACCAACAGCGAACAATAGGTATAGAGCGATACCAACACCGATCATCGCGATGGCGTCGATAAGACCCGCTACGATGAACATCTTAACTTGTAGTTGAGGTGCTAGTTCAGGTTGACGAGCAGCAGATTCTAGGAATTTGCCACCTAGTAGACCGAAACCAATAGCGGTACCTAGGGCACCAAGACCGATCAGTAGTGCAACAGCGATGTATAACATGTACGTCTCCGATTTAAGTTAAATTTAAAGTTAATGTTAAAAGTAAAACTCGGTTATCAACCGTGCTGACATTTCCAGGTGATATCAACACGGGTCAATGCTTATTAATGGTCTTCGCAAGCCAAGCTTAAGTACACGATGGTTAGCATCATGAAAATAAACGCTTGTAACGGTAGAACCAGAATATGGAACACAGCCCACATAAAGTGCAGTGGAAGCTGGAAGTAACCAATGGTCGCTATCAAGATAAAGATTAGCTCACTGGCGTACAGGTTACCGAACAAACGCAGAGCTAATGAAAGCGGACGTGCAAGTAAGGTAACGGTTTCCAGAATGAAGTTCACTGGAATGAAAATAGGGTGGCCGAAAGGCTGCATGGTAAGTTCTTTAGCAAAACCACCAATCCCCTTCATTTTGATTGAATAGAAAAGAATAAGGATAAACACGCCGGCCGCCAGAGCAAACGTTAGGTTAAGGTCAGTTGTCGGTACGGCCTTGTTATATACGTCGTGTGGATCCATACCGAAGGCGGCTTGACCGATAAGGCCAGATACCCAAGGGATTAAATCAACCGGCACTAAATCCATCAAGTTCATAAGCAACACCCATACGAAGATGGTCAGTGCTAATGGCGCAATCAGGGTGCTTTTACCGTGGAATGTGCTTTTCACGTTATCGTCAACGAACTCCACCACCAATTCAACAAACGCCTGCATTTTACCAGGTACGCCTGTAGTGGCTTTTGAAGCAACGCTTCTAAAAATAACGAGGAACAAGATGCCAAGGCCGATAGACCAGGCTAGTGTGTCGACATGCCATGCCCAAAAACCAGCATCAGAACACGCTTTGTTAAACGCGATTCCGTTGTCAGTTGAGCACATAGTGGCATTGGTCAAGTGGTGCTTGATATATTCTGAGGTAGTGTATTCAGATGCCATTGTTTAACCTAAGTTGTAAAGTGTAAAAATTGGTGACTGGTTCCAGTGCATATTCACAGCAAGACACATTGTTAGTTATCATTATTTTTAGTGCCGTAATGGAACATGGCCAGTCCATGACTGGCGGTTGTAACGACATAAGCCAAAAATACTTCTATCGGCGCGGCATTTAAGCCTACAAATGTCACTACAAATAAAATGATTGTCAGTGCCAGTTTCATTTTAGAACCCTGGCTAAAACTTTTTGCTACCAGTGCATTTTTTCTGGCACCTGAATAACGAAACGCGAACCACGAAAATACGCTTGTTGGCAATATGCTAATAAGTGCACCTGCCGCCGCCGACACTGCTGAGTGACCGTTGAACATCACCGCAACAATCACAACGAGACAGACAGCAGTAATAACCTGAACAATAAAGCCTCTTCTGGCTAACGCTTTACCTTGTCCAGCTAGTGTAATATTCACTTTTCTCCGCTGCGTGTTCACGACTAACAAAAAGCGTCAGAAGTATACTGTTTTATCGGCAATTTTCAACAGTACATCGCATTTTGAAAGTTATTCTGAAAATATTCTATTGCTATAACCGGAAAGGAGACTATCCAAAGAGATGGTCTATTTACCGAGGGTTCGCGAAAAGGGCGCACATATAGCCTTACGCCATTAAAGTTAACCTATTGTATTTTAGATAAAATTCCATCTAATTGCTGCAAATCACTAAAGCTAATGACTAGCTTACCTTTTCCTTTTGCATTGTGGTCGATAGTCACAGGTGCGCCTAAATTTTCTGAAAGTCGCGTCATAAGTTTTTGAACATCGGGATCAGTTTGCTTTTCTTGTTTAGGTTTTGCCGGCTCAAGCAACTTTTTTACTAACTTTTCAGTATCTCTAACGGTTAACCCTTTTCCTGATACCACGTGGGCAGCTTCCGATTGGGACTCTCCATCAAGTGCTAACAACGCACGTGCATGTCCCATTTCAATATCACCATGTTCAACTAACAACTTAACGTCGTCATTCAGGTTATTTAAACGTAGAAGATTAGTGACCGTAGTGCGAGATTTTCCTACCGCTTCTGCCACTTCTTGATGGGTAAGCGCAAATTCGTTCATCAATCGGTCAAGGGCTTGCGCCTCTTCCATCGCGTTTAGATCTTCCCGTTGAATATTTTCAATTAACGCAATGGCAACCGCCGCCTCATCTGGCACGTCTTTAACTAAACAGGGAACTTCATCAAGTTGCGCCAATTGAGACGCACGCCAGCGACGTTCACCGGCAATGATTTCATAGCGATTTTGATCAATTTTTCTTACCACTATGGGCTGAATCACCCCTTGTGCACGAATGGATGACGCTAATTCCTCGAGGGCCTCGGGTGACATGTCTTTACGAGGCTGGTATTTACCCGGCACCAAAAATTCGATGGGAATTTTGCTTAATTCGCTTTGCCTGGCTTCAACCGACGCCGACTCCCTATCTTTTTGCGACGATGATTGGCTGGTAGCTAGTAGTGCGTCCAAACCACGGCCTAGCCCTCTTTTACGTGCTGACATAGTCCCCTCAATGGCATCTTTCGATGCGTTCAGCTTATTATGATTTAACTTGCTTTCGCTTGCGCTGGCGCTAATTTGTCTCGGCGGCGTAGAATTTCACCAGCCAGAGCTAAATAGGCTTTAGCCCCCGTGGAAGATTTATCGTAATACATGGCCGGTGTGCCGAAACTCGGCGCTTCGGCTAAACGTACATTTCTAGGAATAACCGTTCGATATACCTGCTCACCAAAGTGACGTTTTAACTGTTCTGAAACGTCATTTGCCAGCCGATTTCGCGGGTCGTACATAGTACGCAATACGCCTTCAATCTTCAATTCAGGATTCACCACCGATGCTAATTTTTGAATGGTATCCATTAGGGCAGTTAACCCTTCTAATGCATAGTATTCACATTGCATGGGTACCATCACTGAATCTGCGGCGGCCAAGGCGTTTACCGTTAACTGATTTAACGACGGCGGGCAATCAATAAAAATGAAATCGTAATAGTCCATCACAGGTTTAAGTGAGTTGCGTAAACGCACTTCTCGGGCAAACATTTCCATCAACTTGATTTCAGCCGCCGTGACATCACCATTTGCGGCAATTAAATCATATTTGCCAGAGGTATTTTTTACGATTACATCATCAATGGGTTTATCTTCGATGAGAAGTTCAAAAGCGGTAGCGTCAACCTCGTACTTATCTACACCACTACCCATGGTAGCATTGCCTTGGGGATCTAAATCGATAAGCAGTACTTTGCGCTTTGTTGCTGCCATTGAAGCAGCAACGTTGACGGCAGTGGTTGTTTTTCCCACTCCACCTTTTTGATTCGCGATTGCGATTACCTTAGCCAAAATGAATCCTGTTATGCTTTTTTAATCCAAACCAGATGTCTTTCGCCCACCAAATTCGGCACAGTGAGATTTTCCGTTCTAATCACCTGGTAGTGATTACTCACTTCTTCAATTTCATCTTGCGGATATTGCCCTTTGAGTGCCAAAAATAGCCCTTCTGAATCTACCAGATGTTCGCACCAGTGCAACATATCTTTTAGAGAAGCAAACGCGCGACTAAGCACAATATCGTAAGGTTTTATTGGTTGGTGCGCTTCAACACGACTCTGAAGAGGCGTGACATTTTGCAATTTAAGCGAATGTGCGCATTGTGTCATAAAGCGTACCCGTTTACCTAAACTATCAAGCAAGGTAAATTGTTTTTCTGGAAACGCGATAGCGAGGGGCATACCCGGTAAGCCCGGACCCGTTCCTACATCAATAATATTCGATTCAGGCAAATGGGGCATAATGGCTAACGAATCTAGAATATGTTTCACCATCATCTGTTTGGGGCATCTTACCGAAGTAAGGTTGTACGCTTTGTTCCATTTATCCATCAACAACACATATTCAACGAGTTGTGCTTGTTGATGACTATCGATATCTAATGCAAGGGCCTCAATACCCGAGGCCAATATTTCGTGTAATTCTTGCTTTAAGCTCATTAAGTTGGCTCTTATTGTAGACGGTAAGCCGTGGTAAGCGAGTGAATACCTTACGCGCTGATCTTATCTTGTTTTCTTAGCATGCCATGCTTTTTCAAATAAACTAGTAGCAACGAGATAGCAGCCGGCGTGATGCCCGATATACGAGAGGCCTTGCCAATAGTTTCAGGGCGCGCTTCGGTTAATTTTGCTACCACTTCGTTTGACAGCCCAGATATTTTACCAAAATCCAGATCAATTGGCAGTAGGGTGTTTTCATGGCGTTGCGTTTTGGCAATCTCATCCATCTGTCGAGCAATATAACCTGCATACTTAATTTGAATTTCGACCTGCTCAGCAGCAATAGGATCGCTTAACCCCGGACCCACACTTTCAATTTCCATTAACTGGCGATAGGTCATTTCTGGTCGACGAATAAGTTCTTCAAGAGAATGTTCGCGACTAACAGGGGTTTTTAGTTTTGTGTTCAACTCAGGTGTAGCGGTGTGATCGGGATGGATCCATTGACCACGCAAACGTTGAAGTTCGCTTTCGACGGCGTCCATTTTTTGATTAAACTTAGCCCAACGATCATCATCAACCAACCCTATTTCTCGACCGAGGGCCGTTAATCGGCTATCTGCGTTATCTTCACGAAGCAGCAAACGATATTCAGCACGACTGGTGAACATACGATAGGGCTCTTTTGTTCCCATAGTGGCGAGGTCGTCAATAAGCACACCCATGTACGCCTGGTCACGACGCAAAATTAATGGATCTTTTTGTTGTACTTGTAATGCCGCGTTAGCGCCAGCCACTAAACCTTGTGCGCCAGCTTCTTCATAGCCTGTGGTTCCATTGATTTGGCCAGCAAAGAACAAGCCTTTAATGAACTTCGTTTCTAAGGTTTGCTTGAGGTCTCGGGGGTCGAAAAAGTCATATTCTATAGCGTAGCCAGGACGGACAATATGGGCATTTTCAAAACCTTTGATTGACCGAACTAAATTAACTTGAACGTCAAACGGTAAGCTCGTTGAAATGCCATTTGGATAAACTTCGATGCTGTTTAACCCTTCTGGCTCGACAAATATTTGATGTGAGTTTTTATCCGCAAAACGGGTAATTTTGTCTTCAATACTCGGGCAATAACGTGGCCCAATACCTTCAATAACCCCAGTAAACATGGGAGAGCGATCTAAACCACCACGAATAATATCATGAGTTTTTTCATTGGTGTGGGTGATGTAGCAAGGAATTTGCGTAGGATGCATTTCCCTATTACCCATGAATGAAAATACAGGTGTAGGGTTATCACCGGGCTGAGGTTGCATTTGCGTAAAGTCAAGAGAACGCGCATCCAAACGAGCAGGGGTACCTGTTTTCAAGCGATCAACCCTAAAGGGTAATGCGCGAAGGCGATCTGCCAGAGCAATGGACGGAGGATCGCCTGCGCGGCCTCCTCGGTAGTTTTCTAACCCAATGTGTATGGTGCCTCCTAAAAAGGTACCAACAGTCAGTACAACGCTCTTGGCTTTAAATTTTAAACCCATTTGGGTAACCACACCCGTTACCTGATCATTTTCAACAATGAGATCGTCAACACTTTGTTGAAACAAGGTTAGGTTTTCTTGGCTTTCTACTATTTTTCTGATCGCTTGGCGATATAGAGTTCTGTCAGCTTGTGCACGCGTCGCTCTAACAGCAGGTCCTTTACTCGAATTCAGCGTCCTAAATTGAATACCACCTTCATCAATCGCTAACGCCATGGCACCGCCAAGGGCATCAATTTCTTTAACCAAATGGCCTTTACCAATACCACCAATTGCAGGGTTGCAAGACATTTGACCAATGGTCTCAATATTATGGGTTAACAGTAAGGTACGTGAACCCATACGTGCGGCAGCAAGTGCTGCTTCTGTGCCAGCATGACCACCACCTACTACGATGACATCAAAGGCTTGGGTATAAAACATGTAAAACCTCACAGTTAACCAAAATTGAAAAACGATATTTTTTCAGTAATACCTGAAAAAAGGGCGCGTATTTTATCTGACTTATTGCCTAAAGAAAATGGTTAAATTTTCTTCAATAGGTTTATTTATTTAGTCTCGATCGTTTTTAATGATTTTAAGATCTCTTTTAGATCTGTTTATTTTTACTTTTATTAGGATCACCAAGATCTGTGGGTAAGCCATTAAAGCATTTTTAGATCATGATGTTACACGATCAATAACCTTGGGAAACACAGATCCATAACCCCCCCTTTATACTGTGCATAAACCCCCTATTTATCCACAATCGAATTTGTGGATAAAGTTATGCATTTCACGATCAAAGCTTATACACAGTGGTTTGTAGGATCCTATCCACAGGGCTGATCAAGATGTGATCGTTCTGGGGATAAAATGTTTGTTCTTTTCACTGTTGGATCTTATGATCGAGCAAATATAAGGGGTATAGCGCGATCATCTTGTGGAGGAGATCTTTCCACAATTTTAGTTCCGATCTCGTGATCACTACAATGTGATTTGGTTTAGATTCCAAATAATGTTGTGATTATTTTAGTTAATACTAAAAAAGACCCGAGAATAGGGTCTTTTTAGTCGTATTTAATGATTTATTATAGCTATTATAATTACCTAACTTGATTAGGTTGGTACCTCGGCGTCACATTTTGCGCTTCTGCTTCGTCTTGGATCAAGCCTTCACGTCTGCTTGGTCCCTGAAATCGAACTTTATAAGTGTCATATTCTTTGATCGATTCGAAACAATAACGGCCTAATGCGCTTTCGAGATCGGCTAAACTGTGATTTGTGATGATGATACAGTTCTTTTTATTGACTAAACGCTGGCGTAATAAATTGCCTAACCAACTTTGCGTGTTCTTTTTAAGTACGGTTTCATTCACGCATACTTCATCGAGGATAAGTAAATCTACCTCCAATAGTTCTTGGTTTGCTTCTCTAAACTTCTGACCTACATTGTCGGTTGCACTGAAATCGTAAGAGAAATAGCGCATTTCCAACAAAGTAGATAGCTGTCTGTAAAGCACTGATATTTCGTATTGTTCGATGAGTTGATGGGCAATTGCGCCAGCGATATGCGACTTTCCTCGGCCATAATCACCATAAAATAACATCATGTGTGAACCACTTTGACGCCAAGCAGGATCGTCATGTGCTGCTATAAACGATTGGGCAATAGAAACGGCTTCTATCACGTCGTCGCTGTCTTCTACTAGATTCGCAAACGTCCACTTAGGATTAAGATCTGAACGTCCATGAATGGCCTGTACACGAGCTTTTTTACTGCGTTGCTGTAGTTGAGAAACCTCTTGATTCGCTTGCGTTTCGTAATGCTTTCGTAAGGTCTTATAGTCAATGTATTCGCCGTTGGGATCCACCGGCTTATTCAATGCTTTTGCTAAATTGGCAATTTTATCTGTAATGCGATCCATAAGCTCAACTCTTCTTTGTTGATGTGGCGTATTTTTCTACCAGCTTTCTTGCATTATCATCCGCTTCTATGCCTGGCGCAACTTTCACTTGTTGGCTGCCTATTTTTCGCGTGGGCTCATAGCCAGAAGCGACTCGTTTTCGTTTCATGGTATAAGCAAACTTTTGTGTCCATTGAAACTCACTAAATAGTGCGTTGGGACGCCCTAACCAGTAGGCGATAAACTCGCCTACATCTTCTTCATTATACTCAGCATCAATAATACCTATTAACCCTGCCATTTCTTCAAACAAGGCCAAATTCGGTTTCCATGAGGGTGACATGACGTAGTGAGATTTGTGTAAAGTATCAAAACTGTCATTGGATACGGTTAAAAGCGGTAAGAGAAGACATTTACCGTTGATTGAATGAGCTAAGTCTATTTCGCTGGGAAGTGCCACAAGTCCGGCTTGCTCTAGTTGCTTTAGCAAGCTATTGATTTGGCGGCCGCGCTGATATGGTTGTTCTTTATTATCCGCATTAAGCAATGCTAATAACGGTTTGTAATCAATAGGCGCTGTGGCGGTTGTTGCTAAGTTGGCTGTGGGGCGTAATCCCAAGAAGTAGAGGACTCGCGCATCGTTTGCAAGAGGCGACGATAGGGCAGCGAGTTCTGCTTGGGTTAAGCCATTGCTCATGCGACGTCCACATTTGATTCAAACCATTGCACGGCTTCATCTTCAGGGATAGGGTGTTCTAATACATCGATATGCAAAGGAGCGGTAAGCAGTGTTGCGCCTGCATTGACCAACTTGGTTTCAATTTCTTTGGCACCGTAACAGAAGGTATCGTAGCTGGTATCGCCAAGGCCAATGATGACCACCTGGGTGCCGGGTAAATCCGCCGTGTTTAATGCTTTCGCGAACTCCTGAATATTGTCGGGTAGTTCTCCCGCACCATGTGTTGAAGTGCATACCACCCATGTGGCTTGTTGATTGATATCTTCAAACTTGGGTTCTGTATGAATCGTGGTGGTGGCACTTTTTTCAGATAACGAGGCTGCAATGGCATCTGCCACATATTCAGCGGCACCTAACATGGTGCCAACAATTATTTCGTAGTGTTTAGTCATTGTTTATTTACCGATACAAAAAGACGAAAAAATCTTACCTAGAAGGTCATCCGAGGTGAATTCGCCAGTAATTTCGCACAAGGCTTGGTGAGCAAGCCTCAGTTCTTCAGCCAATAATTCTCCGGCCATGGCATCATTTAGCTGTTGACGTCCGGTGACCACATATTCATAGGCCTGAGCTAACGCATCGATATGGCGTCGACGTGCGATAAACTGGCCTTCTGTGGTGGTGTCAAACCCCATGGTATTAGCCAAATGGGTTTTCAATGTTTCCACACCGTCGCCTTGCTTAGCTGACAAATTTATCACCGACACGTCGCCGTGGGCAGTGGTTACAGTAGTTAGCCCCACATTAAGGGTGCTTAAATCAGCTTTATTTCGGATCACGGTAACCGGCATACCTTGTGGTAGTTTGGCCATGAACTCTGGCCATATATCATAAGGATCGCTGCTAGAGGTAGTGGTGGAATCGATAACGAATAACACATGGTCAGCGTCTTTTATTGCTTGCCATGCCCGTTCAATACCTATTTGCTCTACTTTATCAGGACTTTCTCGTAGGCCTGCGGTGTCAATAATATGAAGGGGCATCCCTTGAATGTGAATATGTTCTTTTAAAACATCCCGTGTGGTACCTGCAATATCAGTCACTATGGCGCTATCCTTCCCTGCAAGAGCGTTTAATAGGCTAGATTTTCCGGCGTTTGGACGACCTGCAATCACCACCTGCATGCCTTCTCTTAACAGGCTACCTTGTTTTGCTTCTGCACTCACTTTTTTTAAGCTTTCCAAAATAGCATCTAAGTCACCCGCTACTTTCCCATCAGAAAGAAAATCAATTTCTTCTTCAGGGAAATCAATAGCAGCTTCAACATACATACGTAAATGGACAATTTGGTTGGATAGATGATTGATTTGTTGAGAAAACTCACCTTGTAATGAACGTAATGCACTGCGCGCTGCCTGTTGTGAACTCGCATCAATAAGGTCGGCAATGGCTTCAGCTTGTGCTAAGTCTAATTTGTCGTTTAAAAATGCTTGCTCACTAAATTCGCCGGGCTTTGCGAGTCGGGCTTTTCCTGTCGCGAGAATGGCGTCAAGCAACATATCCATGACCACTTGTCCGCCATGGCCTTGCAGTTCTAGTACGTCTTCACCTGTAAATGAATTCGGCCCTTTAAAGAACAGAGCAATACCCTGATCTATCACATGCCCTTCTGCGTCCTCAAAGCGTGTGTAAGTGGCTAACCTAGGTGTTAAGGGTACTGGCACGAGTGCTTGGGCGATAACCTGAGCCTGAGGCCCTGAAACGCGAACAATACCCACACCACCACGACCGGGAGCTGTTGCCTGGGCAATGATGGTATCGGTTGATAGGGTGAGGTTTTCCATTAATTAATCACGAAAGTTTTTATATTGAAACGGTTGTCCTAAATCAGACGATTTAACTAAGCTAATGACTTGCTGTAAATCGTCACGCTTTTTCCCTGTAATTCTTAGTTCATCACCTTGGATAGCGGTTTGAACTTTGAGTTTCGCATCTTTCACTAATTTTACAATTTTCTTCGCCATTGGCTGTTCAATGCCTTCTTTAAACGCAATGGTTTGGCGATAGGTTTTACCATGAGCATCATAGGGCTTCACGTCAATGGCTGAGGTATCTACGCCTCGTTTAGCACAGGCATTTCTAAACATACTTTCCATTTGCTGAAGCTGAAATTCGGCTTCAGCTTTCATGACGACGGTTTTTTCTTTGTATTCAAAGCTAGCTTCAACACCACGAAAGTCAAAACGCGTAGATAGCTCTCTACTGGCGTTTTCGGTGGCATTTCTCACTTCTTCCATATTAATTTCTGACACGATATCAAATGAAGGCATTTAACTTTTCCTCTTTAGACAAAACAGCCCGCAAGGGCGGGCTGTTTTTTAGTATTGCTAATAGCTTATTTGCTATTGATTCCCCGCTTCTCCATAGAAGCATATATCATTTTGGCTTGCACCAAGGTTATTACGTTACTGACTAGCCAGTAAAGGACTAATCCCGCCGGGAACCACAAGAAGAACACACTCATTGCTACCGGCATAAATTGCATTATCTTTTGTTGCATAGGGTCGGTAATGGTGGTCGGCTGTAGTTTCTGTAGTAGGTACATGCTCAAACCGGTCAGAATAGGCAGTACGAAGTACGGGTCTTTCACTGACAAATCGGTAATCCAGAATACAAAATCAGCGTGTCGTAATTCTACACTTTCCATCAGCACCCAATAAAGTGCTAGGAATATAGGCATCTGTAGAAGCAGCGGTAAACAGCCACCCATAGGGTTAACTTTTTCTTTGCGATACAACTCCATCATGGCTTGTGACATTTTTTGTCTATCATCGCCAAAACGATCTTTTAGCTGCTGCATCTTAGGAGCTAAATTACGCATACGAGCCATCGACTCGTACTGTTTCTTGGTAAGCCAGTACATGGCCCCTTTAACAATAACAGTAATCAGAATAATGGCCATACCCCAGTTATTCACTAAACTGTGTAGGAAGGTGAGTAGTGCGAAAAGTGACTGTGAAATCCACCACAAAATACCATAGTCAACGGTAAGGTCTAAACCACGGGCAAGTTCAGCTAAGCTCTCTTGATCTTTCGGGCCCATGTACAGCTTCATACCGATGGTTTTGGTTTCGCCTGCAGCAATACTGTCGGCAGGGGGAAGTACGCCAATAACCGCATAACGGTCTGCTTGATTACGAGTATATAGAGTGTTGACTTCGTCTTGCGAAGGTACCCATGCGGATACAAAATAGTGTTCCAACATACCTACCCAGCCCGCTGGCGTGGTTTCTTTTAAATCGTCATCAGCGATGCTGTCGAAAGAGTACTTGCTATACTTGTCGTCTTCAGTGGAGTAGGCGGCACCACGATAAGTAGGCATAAACATGTTGCCATCGTCTTCTGCATCAATAACCTGCTTTAACTGACCATACTGCTGTACGTTAGCCGTCATGTCTGTTTGGTTGTTTATTGTATAGCTGACATCTACGTCGTAGTGATTCTTCGTGAACGTAAAGGTTTTTGTGACGGTTAGACCATCATTGTTTTTCCATGTTAATGGAACCTCAAGGGTGTCACCTTTCATTTCATAGAATGTAGATTGGGCGCTATAGACAGGACGGCCGCTAGCGCTTCCATCTGGACCTTGTGGGCCAGTTAATCCGCTTTGGGCGACGTAGAGGCCATTACCAGAACGCAATAAGCTGTATGGTTCTTCGGAACCTTGTTCAACGGGGAATTTCACCAGGTCGGCACTAATAACATCACCGCCGAGTAAATCTATGCGAAGATCGAGGGTATCCGTTTTTACTTCGATAATACGGTTGGTATTGGCAGCCTGATTACTTGGCACAGCAGCGGGTACGCTATTGCCCGTGGGTACATCTTGTTGCGACTGAGAGTCATCAAAAGAAGGTACGCCTTGAGAAACAGGGGTGGTTTGCTGAGCTTCAATAGGTTGTACAGGCTGTGGGCCATAATCTTCTTGCCATTGTTGCCAAAGCATAAAGCTGACAAACGCCAAGCCAATTATCAGAAAACTACGTTGCGATTCCATATAGGTCTCTTTATTTTGAGTGTTTATCTTGTTGTTTTTCCGGTACTGGATCGTATCCACCGGCATGCAAAGGGTGGCATTTTAATATGCGTTTAATAGATAACCAACCGCCTTTTACCAATCCGTGTGTTTTTAATGCTTCGATAGCATACCATGAACATGATGGATGAAAGCGACATCGTTGTCCCAACACGGGTGAGATAAACCACTGGTACAGTTTTATCAGCACCAGAGGTAACGCAATTAAGATGCGTTGCAGCGCTTGGTTAATATTTTCCATAGCTTATCCAAATTCGCATATACTTCCTGATTGCTGAGTTTGTCAGCGCCGGTTTTGCCAATTACGATGATATCCACATTGGGTAAATCATGTTGCTTGTGACGAAAACTTTCGCGTATAAGGCGTTTCAACCTGTTTCGGTCGTGGGCTTTGCGAATGCGTTTTTTGGCTAGTGTTATGCCTAAACGTGGATTGTTACGGGAATTGGTTCTAGCTAGGATAGTAAAAGAAGGGGATACTGCTGGAATTGCGTTATCAAACACATAGGTAAAGTGGGTGGGAGTTAACAGACGTAACTCCCTCGAAAAATGATTCTCGCCCACTTTAGCGTCTTTCTAATTAAGCTGAAAGACGAGCGCGGCCTTTTGCACGGCGAGCTGCTAGTACTTTACGACCATTTTTGGTCGCCATACGTGCACGAAAACCGTGAGAACGCTTACGCTTCAAATTGCTCGGTTGAAATGTTCTTTTCATGACCAAAGTCTCACTTATATTTAGTTAAACATAGGCGTTTTTGGCATGCACGTTTCTCTGTTACCAGAGTCATGTGGTGTTCATCACCAGAAAAGCCCATCGAAAAAGGACGCTGAATTCTAGAGATCTCGGGGACCGCTGTCAATGGATAATCCACTTTTTCCGTAGAAAATGTGAACAAACTGGGTAGAAATTTTTATCGCTGATAGATTTCGGCATCTGAGTATTGTGAATAACGCACCTAAAGTGGGCACTTTATCCACAATTTGTTCATTTCGATGTGTGAAAATGACGATGACTTGCAGAGATCAAGCCTTTATAACCCCCATGTTAATACTGTTTAATGCTAAATTAATGAGAAAACAGAATATAAATAAAGTTGTTATAAATCATGTATATGTCATTTTGATCTCAAAGATCGATCGAGATCGGGATTTACTTTTTGTTGATAAAATAAGATAATCCACAGCGATTAAAACATATAACTAAACTTCTTGCTGCTACCCGACACAATTTCCACCGTTCTCTTTAAGGTGCGCATTTCGGTGCCTTGTTTTCTATGTTGTGGGTTTCCTAGCGAGTCACGGGAGCTGTATACCTACCATGTCATTATGGAACCAATGTCTTGAGCGACTTCGCCAAGAATTACCCACCCAGCAATTCAGTATGTGGATTAGGCCGTTAGTTTCTCAAGAAGAAGATGGGACTGTTGCCTTATATGCACCTAACCGTTTTGTATTGGATTGGGTGCGGGATAAGTATTTAGATAACATTACAGGCTTACTTCGCGAGTTTGCGGGTAGCGACGCTCCGCAACTGCGCCTTGAAGTGATGAGTCGAGAGTCATTAAGTCGAAGCAGAGCTAGCTCGCCTAACTCAAACGGAACGACAGGCTCTAATACGTTTTCTGGCAGTGGCAATTCGAGCCATGCTAGTCACCATGCTACCGCGCCTAGTGCACCCGTTTCGTATAGCGAGAGTCAAGGTGTTTCGCCTACGCGATCGCAACATAATCCTTATGTGGGATCGCCACAAAATCAACAGTATGATCAAAGGCGGGATCATCAAGCACATGCACCAGTGCAACCACAACGATCGCAGCCTCCTTCACCCAAGGTGATCCCGATCCCTGAAGCAATGAAGCATAAAAGTAATATCAATCCAACCTATCAGTTTGATAACTTCGTAGAAGGTAAATCTAACCAGCTTGCGCGTGCTGCGGCTACGCAAGTGGCTAACAATCCGGGCGGGTCATACAATCCACTGTTTATTTATGGTGGTACGGGTTTAGGTAAAACTCATTTATTGCACGCAGTGGGTAATGGCATAGTCGCAAACAATGCTGACGCTAAAATTGTTTATATGCACTCTGAGCGTTTTGTACAAGATATGGTTAAGGCGTTACAAAATAATGCTATTGAAGACTTTAAGCGTTTTTATCGTTCAGTCGATGCTTTGTTGATTGATGATATTCAATTTTTTGCCAACAAAGAGCGTTCGCAAGAAGAGTTCTTTCATACCTTTAATGCGTTGTTAGAAGGTAATCAACAAATCATACTCACCTCAGATCGTTATCCTAAAGAAATTGATGGGGTAGAGGATAGATTAAAATCTCGTTTTGGTTGGGGCCTAACTATTGCTATAGAGCCACCAGAACTGGAAACCCGTGTTGCCATTTTAATGCGCAAGGCAGCAGAGAACAGAATTCACCTACCTAATGAAGTTGCCTTCTTTATTGCTAAACGTCTACGTTCGAATGTACGTGAATTAGAAGGCGCATTAAACCGGGTCATTGCCAATGCAAACTTTACTGGCCGCCCTATAACTATAGATTTTGTCCGCGAAGCGTTACGAGATTTATTGGCGTTACAAGAAAAGTTAGTCACAGTGGATAATATTCAGAAAACTGTCGCAGATTATTATAAGATTAAAGTTGCTGACATCTTGTCTAAGCGCAGAAGTCGAAGTGTGGCCCGTCCAAGGCAAGTCGCCATGGCGCTAGCGAAGGAGCTCACCAATCATAGCTTACCAGAACTGGGTAATGCTTTTGGTGGCCGAGACCATACAACGGTTCTGCATGCATGTCGTAAAATAGAGCAGCTTAGAGAAGAAAGTCATGATATAAAAGAAGACTATAAGAACCTCATACGGACTTTGTCTTCGTAAAAAATGACCTTGAGAGGCGAGATAGCACTGCGATGAAATTTTCTATAAGCCGCGAACAGTTTTTACAACCCCTGCAATTGGTATCGGGTGCCGTTGAGCGCCGTCATACTTTACCTATTCTTTCAAACATACTCATAAAAGTGAGTGAAGACGCACTTTGGCTAACGGGTACCGATTTAGAGGTTGAGTTAATCTCAAGCGCTAAATTAGAAGGTGATTTTACTGAAGGTGAAATTACCGTTCCTGCCAAAAAGCTCTTCGACATCATTAGAGGAATATCTGAAGGTACAGATATTCATTTCAGTTTAGATGGCAATAAAGCACTCATTCGTGCTGGTCGTGGTCGCTATACGTTATCGACGTTGTCGGCAAATGATTATCCTAACCTTGAAGATTGGGAAGGCGAAGTAGAGTTTGAGCTATCATGCACTGACATGAAACGCCTTATCGATGCCACCAGTTTTTCCATGGCGCAGCAAGACGTTCGCTATTATTTAAACGGTATGTCGTTAGAGACTGAAGAAAACGTTATTCGTACTGTTGCTACTGATGGTCACCGGTTAGCCTTATGTCGTCTTAATTACGAAACCTCATTGCCATCTCGCCAAGTTATTATACCGCGAAAAGGGGTGTTAGAAATATCTCGCTTAATTAGCGAAGATGATAAATCGATAAAAGTACAAATTGGTGCAAATCACCTCCGTATTTTTTCGAACGACTTTATTTTCACCTCTAAGCTTGTAGATGGTCGTTTTCCTGATTATAGACGTGTGCTTCCACAAAATGGTGACAAAGAAATTACTGCCAGCAAAGCGGTATTAAAAGACGCGTTCTCTCGTGCGGCTATTCTCTCAAATGAAAAATTCCGAGGCGTGAGGCTAAATCTAGCGTCAGGTGAGTTAAAGATTACTGCGAATAACCCAGAGCAGGAAGAAGCTGAAGAAATTGTTGATGTGCAGTATCAGGGCGACGATTTAGAGATTGGTTTCAATGTTGCCTACCTTATTGATGTCTTAAACTCACTAGGGTCTGACACCGTTAAAGTCAGTTTGTCTGATTCTAATGCCAGTGCATTAATAGAGGATAATGCTGATGACGCGGCTTTGTATGTGATCATGCCAATGCGTCTTTAATTTTGTATTCTTGTCTCAAGGTGAGCTGTATACATACTGCAGCTCACTTTCGCGTTTTAGTTAGAGTTTCCTCATGAAACTGGACCAAGTCCAGCTTACGAATTTTCGTAATATAAAGTCAGCTTCGTTTTCACCTTCATCTTCATTGAGTGTGTTTCGTGGAGTAAATGGTAGTGGTAAATCATCAATTATAGAGGCTTTATATTATTTAGGGTTTGGGCGGTCGTTTCGTACTGGCAAGCCAAGCTCTGTCATCCAGCATGGGGAAGAAGGGTTTAGTGTCTTTGCATCGTGTAAGGATGAAAATGATGTGCTAATGAAGCTGGGGTTTCAAAGAAGTAGAAGTGATAGCTTTCTTTGCAGCATTAACGGTGAACATTCGTCTAAGCTTTCTAAACTTGTCAGCCTAGTACCCACGCAACTCTTTACGCCACAAAGTACCGATTTGATTATAGGGTCGCCTTCAGAGCGTCGAAAGTTTTGTGATTGGGGATTGTTCCACGTGGAACATGGTTTTCAAAAGCTAGCCAATCAATACACAAAAGTATTGAAACATCGCAATGCGTTGTTGAAGCAAGGCGCGAATTTACAGCGTCCGGAAAATCGGTATTGGGAACACATTTTCATTGAAAATGCTGAAGCACTATCGAAAAAACGCGTAGCGTATGTGGAATCGCTCATTCCAATCTTCGAGCGTTATGCTAATGAATTTCTACCAGACTTCGATGTGGTACTTTCATATCAAAAAGGTTGGGAAAAAGACGCCTCTTTAGCAGAAAGCTTAGTTAAAAAAAGTGAGTATGATGTTAAAATGGGACATACCACTTCTGGGCCTCACAAAGCCGATGTACGGTTAAAAGTGAATGGGGTTAATGCACAGGAGTTACTATCGCGGGGACAACTGAGAATGGCTGTCGCTGCGTTACAAATGGCGCAAACTGCGTTGTTTAATTCGCTTACCAATAGAAAAAGCATATTTTTGCTAGATGATGTTGGTGCGGAACTAGATGCTGAAAAGCGAGAACGATTTATTGACGGGTTGTTATTTATGGATACGCAGGTTTTCGTTACTGCTATTGAATCTTCGCAACTCGAATTTATACAAAAATACAACGAAAAGAAAATGTTTCACGTGGAACATGGAAGCGTGAAAGAGGAGTAAAAGCTAGTATGTCAGAACAGAACAACTACGACTCGTCGAGTATTAAAGTACTTAAAGGATTAGACGCCGTACGTAAACGTCCCGGTATGTATATCGGTGACACAGATGATGGTACGGGACTTCACCACATGGTATTTGAGGTGGTCGATAACTCAATTGACGAAGCACTAGCTGGGCACTGCTCAGATATTGTCGTGCAAATACATTCAGACGGTTCTGTCTCTGTCTCTGATGATGGTCGAGGGATACCCACCGAAATCCATTCGGAAGAAGGCGTTTCTGGAGCGGAAGTTATCATGACCGTACTCCATGCCGGCGGTAAGTTCGATGATAACTCGTATAAAGTATCAGGTGGATTACACGGCGTAGGTGTATCGGTAGTAAATGCGCTTTCAAGCCGATTAAAATTGCGTATTCGCCGAAATGGTAAAACCCATGAGCAAGAATACAAGCATGGTGTGCCTCAAGAGCCATTAGCCGTAGTAGGTGAAACGGAAAAAACTGGGACTACCATTCGTTTTTGGCCTAGTGAAGATACGTTCACGAACACGCTATATCACTACGATATCTTAGCTAAACGTCTTCGCGAGCTTTCATTCCTAAACTCTGGTGTTTCAATTCGTCTTAAAGATGAACGCGACGGTAAAGAAGACCACTTCATGTATGAAGGCGGTATCCAGGCATTTGTGGAATATTTGAATCAAAAGAAAACACCCGTGCATCAAAAGGTGTTCCATTTTGCTTCGGAGCGAGAAGATGGCATTTCAGTAGAAGTGGCCATGCAATGGAACGATAGCTTCCAAGAAAACATCTTTTGCTTCACAAACAATATTCCTCAGCGCGACGGTGGTACTCACTTAGCGGGGTTCCGTGGTGCATTAACGCGAACGTTAAATAACTACATGGAAAAGGAAGGCTTAAATAAAAAGGCTAAAACCAACGCCAGTGGGGATGATGCCCGAGAAGGTTTAACGGCCGTTATTTCGGTGAAAGTTCCTGATCCTAAGTTCTCGTCTCAAACCAAAGATAAGCTAGTATCTTCAGAAGTGAGACCAGCCGTAGAGTCAGCGATGAATGAAAAGCTTGCAGAGTTTCTACTGGAAAACCCAGTAGAAAGTAAAATAATTGCAGGCAAAATTATTGATGCAGCGCGTGCGCGAGAAGCAGCACGTAAAGCCCGTGAAATGACCCGTCGTAAAGGCGCGTTAGACTTAGCAGGCCTTCCTGGAAAGCTCGCAGATTGTCAGGAAAAAGACCCGGCACTCAGCGAACTGTACATAGTGGAGGGTGACTCTGCCGGCGGTTCAGCTAAGCAGGGTCGTAACCGTAAAAACCAAGCAATACTTCCGCTTAAAGGTAAGATTCTAAACGTAGAGAAAGCGCGTTTCGATAAAATGTTGTCTTCACAAGAAGTGGCGACGCTAATTACCGCATTAGGGTGTGGTATCGGTAGGGATGAATATGATCCTGAGAAATTAAGATACCATAGCATCATTATCATGACTGATGCGGACGTGGATGGTTCACACATTCGTACACTGCTGCTAACTTTCTTCTATCGTCAAATGCCTGAAATAATTGAGCGTGGTTATGTATATATTGCTCAGCCGCCACTATATAAAGTGAAGAAGGGTAAACAAGAACAGTATCTGAAAGACGATGATGCGCTGACCAACTATCTCACCTCTATTGCAATAGATGGCTCTTCGCTGCATACAAGCTCCGATGCGCCTGGGATAACAGGACTTGGTTTAGAAAATCTAGTGAAGCAGTACCAGAATATTGAAAAGATGATTGCGCGTATGAGGCGTGTAATGCCTTCTTCAATTCTGTATCGCATGCTATACACACCTACGTTAAATCTAGCCGATTTAAAAGATGAGGCAACATTATCTAATGTAGCTGAGCACTTTGTCGCACAGCTTACCGAACGTGAGAAAGATGGTGCAACCTACCGCTATGAAATAAGAAGAGATGCAGAACTCAGCGAATTCTACATCACGATTATTATGCGTATGCACGGTATCGATTACGAATACATCATTGACCATGAGTTCATTGAATCTCCAGAGTATCAACGATTGAAAACGTTGAATCTCGAGATTAACGACATGATGGGCGAAGGCGCATACATTCAACGTGGTGAGCGTAAGCAACCTGTTGAGTCATTTAAAGAAGCACTTGAATGGTTAATGAACGAAGCTAAGCGTGGCCAGTACATTCAACGCTATAAAGGGCTAGGTGAGATGAACCCAGAACAGCTTTGGGAAACCACCATGGATCCTGAAAGCCGTCGTATGTTGCAAGTTACCATTGAAGACGCTATTGGATGTGACCAATTATTCACAACCCTGATGGGCGATCAGGTAGAGCCTCGCCGTGAGTTCATTGAAGCCAATGCACTTAACGTAGAAAACCTTGACGTATAGTAAAAGCGTGTTTGCCCCTTAGTGGCATTTACTTAAGGGGCGTTAATTTACACGTTTAAAACGAAAAAACCGACATTCTCATGTCGGTTTTTTTATATCAACAAAAAACTGAGTTAGAGCAAAGATGAAGCGGTGTCAAAGAGAGGGGGTGCGTTATCTCTGCTAAAGAACGCTAAGGAACAGAAGCGCTGAGCAAAGCGGCTACTCTCGTGTTATCTTAATGGCTATTTCGCCGCTGCTAATGTCAGTAATGGCGAACCGATAGTTTCCTGTATTAGACGGCGTAAATTGTAGCGTCTCAGAGGCCTGTTCACAGGTTAAATGTACCTCAGTGTTTAGTATCACAGGCTGGCCCTTATATTTGCCTCCACAGCTTTGCGAGGGCGTCCATTGGCTATCGGACAGCTTGAAGTCATAAGGTTGTCCGTCCGCGATCAATTCCACATTAACATACCAATTAACACCATCTTGCTTAAAGCGATAGGCGGGTGTTGCTTCCCACCAATTAAATACGCCGCGCAAATAAAGATCTTCAACGGCAATACGTGGCGATGAAGACGGCAATTCGGGCAACGCTATTTTACCGCTGCTTGTACATGCGCTAAGTAGAAGGGTTGCTGTAACAGCTAAGAGTGTCTTTTTCACATAAACTCCATCTATAAAAAAGCCCAACAATTGCTGGGCTAATTTCTACCTATCGTTCTGTGCTACGTCGCAGTTAAAAATAATGCGACTAAACTCAGTTTACGATTTAGCTAACAAAGAAATATCAGCTGTGGTTAAAAATAACTGCCTCAATAATGATAGTAAAGCTAGCCGGTTAAGTTTAATAGCTTCATCCTCAGCCATCACCATAACATTGTCAAAGAAGCTATCAATAGTGTTTCTTAGCGTCGCAAGGGTAGATAAGATCACTGGGTAATCTTGGGCTTCGATGGCGCCAGCAACTTTATCTTTCGCATCCATTAGGGCGCTATGTAACGCTATTTCTGCATCTTCTTGTAACAAACGGCTATCTACCACAGCCACCGATTCATCTACTTTTTGTTTAGCGAGAATGTTGGCAACACGCTTGTTAGCAGCCGCTAGTGCTTCTGCTTCTTCCAACGTCTTGAATTTAGCGACAGCATTTACACGGGCAAGGTAATCTGCTGGTCGAGTTGGACGGCGCGCAGAAACAGCCTGAATAACATCAATGGCTACGTTTTGATCTTGTAGCAGGGCAACGAAACGGCCCAATACAAAATCAACAACTTGTGTTTTGTATTCGCTGTTCGTTAACTTATCGCCGTAAACTTCACCTGCTTTCTCTACCAATTCAGACAAATCCAGTGGCAGAGACAACTCAGTAACAATACGTAAAACACCAATAGCGGCGCGGCGTAACGCGAAGGGGTCTTTATCACCCTTTGGTAATTGGCCTATGCCAAATATGCCCACCAAGGTGTCTAGCTTGTCAGCAAGGGCTACCGCCGCGCTGACACTATTAGAGGGTAGAGCATCACCGGCAAAGCGCGGTAGATACTGTTCGTATAGCGCCGCTGCAACTAACGTGTCTTCACCATCATTCAAGGCGTAGTATTTACCCATTACACCTTGAACGTCTGGAAATTCCATAACCATATTGGTCATTAAGTCGGTTTTAGCTAACAGACCTGCACGCTGTGCTAGCGTTGCATCAGCATCGATGTGGGTTGCAATGAAAGCAGACAAGCTGGCAATACGTGAAGATTTTTCCTTTAAGGTGCCTAATTGCTTTTGAAAAAGTACACTGTCTAAACTTTCTAGACGACTTTCTAAGCTATGTTTCTTGTCGCTATTAAAGAAAAACTCCGCATCTGCAAGACGCGGTCTTATCACTTTTTCATTACCAGAGACAACTTGAGTAGGGTCGCGACTTTCAATGTTACTAACAAAAAGAAACTGATTTGAAAGGTTCCCATCGACATCTAAAAGAGGGACGTATTTTTGGTCGTCCTTCATCGTGTAGATAAGCGCTTCTTTAGGGACGTCAAGAAACCCTTTATCGAAACTGGCTTGCATAACTACTGGCCACTCAATAAGTGACGCTATTTCTTCTAATAGTGCTTCATCAAAGTCCGGTGTTAAGGAAAGCGTTGCTGCAGCAGATTCTAATTGCTCTTTAACCTTATCTTTCCGTGCTTGGAAATCGGCAATAACATACTGAGCTTCCAACGCTTTTGCGTAGTTATCAGCATGATCAAGCTCAAATCGCGCTTCGCCATGAAAGCGATGACCTTGAAGGGTTCTGCCACTTGTGAGGCCTAGAGAAGTAATATTAACGACTTCACTACCATAAATGACCGCCAACGTATGAACAGGGCGAATAAATTGTGTAGTATTGTTACCCCAACGCATTGGCTTTGGAATAGGTAGTTTAGAGATGGCTTGATTTAGCATGCCCTCTAATAACGCGGCTACCGGTTGGCCTGGTACATGGGCTTTATGTAGCAACCACTCACCCTTGTCGGTAACAAGTCTTTCGGCGTCTTCAACATTAATGCCGTTTCCCCGCGCCCACCCTTGAGCTGCTTTGGTAGGGTTTCCACCTGCATCAAAGGCAGCTGATACCGCAGGTCCACGTTTTTCGACGGTTTTGTCTGATTGACCTTCAGCTAACTGAGACACATAAACCGCAAGACGACGAGGGGCTGCAAACCAGTTAACTGAGGTAAAGGCTAAATCTGCACTGATTAGTGCGGCTTCAAATTGAGTAGCGAAAGCCTCACCTAAAGACTTAAGCGCCTTTGGTGGTAGTTCTTCTGTGCCTAGTTCAATAAGTAAATTTTCTGTGCGCACGCTTACGCCTCCTTGTTACATAAGGGGAAGCCAAGTGCTTCGCGTTTTTCAAAGTAACTTTCTGCACAGGCTTTGGCTAATGTTCTTACGCGAAGAATATAGCGCTGTCTTTCGGTTACCGAAATGGCATGTCTTGCATCTAGCAAGTTAAATGCATGAGATGCCTTCATTACTTGCTCGTAAGCAGGCAAAGGTAAGCTCTCTTCGATTAACTTATTGCTAGCAAGTTCACATTCATCAAATGTGCGAAAGAGAGAAGGAACATCAGCGTGTTCAAAGTTAAAGGTAGATTGCTCGACTTCATTTTGGTGGAAAACGTCACCATAGGTGACCTTGCCTAAAGGCCCATCTGTCCATACCAGGTCATAGATGCTGTCCACGCCCTGAACGTACATCGCTAAACGCTCAAGTCCATAGGTGATTTCGCCGGTTACCGGTTTACACTCTAAACCACCTACTTGTTGAAAGTACGTAAACTGCGTGACTTCCATACCGTTAAGCCAAACTTCCCAACCTAGGCCCCATGCGCCAAGCGTGGGAGATTCCCAGTTGTCTTCTACAAAGCGGATATCGTGTACCAGCGGATCGAAACCTAACTCTTTTAATGAGCCAAGGTATAATTCTTGAATATTATCGGGAGAAGGTTTCAACATAACCTGGAATTGATAGTAATGTTGAAGGCGGTTAGGGTTTTCACCGTAGCGACCATCAGTAGGGCGACGGCAAGGTTGTACATAAGCACTACTCATAGGCTCAGGCCCCAAAGAACGTAAAAATGTCATTGGGTGGAAGGTACCTGCACCAACTTCCATATCAAGGGGCTGAATAATGACGCAGCCCTGGCGCGCCCAATAATCCTGAAGCGCAAGGATCAACCCTTGAAAGGTTTTAATATCGTATTTCTGCATACATCCGCTGCTTATTGGTTAACTGACTCTGTAAAGGTGGGATAGTATACAATTACTGGGGCCTAGTATGTAGGTGTAAAGCGTTAAAAATCGCCTACAATCGCCTTGAAGCGCATAATCTTGACGAGGAGTTTAGCTGTGTCTAATGTCGTACAACGCTGTAGCTGGGTATCTAATGACCCCTTATACCAAAGTTATCACGATAATGAATGGGGCAGACCGGAGCTAGAAAGCCAGCCGCTATTTGAAAAATTGTGCTTAGATGGTCAACAAGCCGGACTGTCGTGGATTACCATTTTAAAAAAGCAGCCAGCATACCGTGCAGCGTTTCATCAGTTCGACCCACAACGCGTAGCTGCAATGACGGAGGAAGAATTGTTAGCTTGCATGGAAAATAAAGGCATTGTTCGCAATAAATTAAAAATTCACTCAATTGTTAAAAATGCGAAAGCCTATTTGGACATTGAAAAGACAGTATCGTTTAGCGACTTTATTTGGCAATTCACAGAGGGGAAAACTATCGTCAATGAATGGGCATCCCCTCAACAGATTCCCACGTCAACAGACGTGTCTAAAGCAATGTCAAAGGCACTAAAGAAGAGGGGCTTCACCTTTGTAGGGGAAACCATTTGCTATGCATTTATGCAGGCCGTAGGCATGGTCAATGACCATCAAACAAACTGCTATTGCTATGAAGAAGTATGCAAGCAAGCGCGTCGGTAAATCGAGATTAATAAGAAGTGACAACGCCGCAAAATAAAAAGCACATGGGGTGAATCCATATGCTTTTTTACATTGACTATTTTAGGGCAGGAGAGAGTTCGCAACAGTAGGACTTAAGGCTAGGTAATTCCCCAAGCACCTTTGACTCATATTCAGATTCTATATGTTCTCTCGCTGCATCTTGTTTGCGCCTTTCCTGCTTATTTAGCTTTTGCCGTGCTTCAAGGATGGCGAACCCACTGACCTCGACGAAGAGCGCATGTATCTGTGGATAACGAGCGCTATAATCTAAAGGCGAGGGAACCGGAAGCGCATTTAGCAAATTAACAATTCTAATGACCCCTTCGGAAAGGTCGCACTGTTGTTGCTCCATGGCTTTTGCAATAGTAAATATGCTTTCCGAGATGGTAGCTATACGTTGTTCTCTTACTTGCTGCTGGCGTTGATTTTGCTGCTTTAATAAAAACAGCAATCTGCCAGCATAAAACCCAAGCGCGATAATAATACATACTGCAATAGCTATAATTACTGCCCAAATCATCGTCTAACTGCTGCCCGTACTATTTTTTGAAGTCGTTAATGTCTATAGCGTTTAAATCGTCAAAAGGATCCATTTCATCGTCTTCATCGTCGTTATCCACAATACCTAGCAGATCACAAAGAATACGATGTCGCGCCATTTTCTCATCAACATAAGCTTGTTGCTCTTTGGTAAGCGGTTTGTCTTCGTCAAGCTTATCGAGCAAAGAAGCTAATCGCTGGTCGGCTTCAAGAGCGGCAAGCTCTTCAGCTGGCGTCGCATACTTCTTCTTTTGTAGCGGCGTATTAATAGGGGCCGCATTTTGTTTAACCAACGCTATAGGCTTTTTACTGCCATGACGCGGATCTTTATTTTCCTGGCGTTTACTGCCAGAAGAGGTGGAGTTTTCTACATTGTGGCGAGAACCCGCTGGTCTACCTTTGCGCTTTTTAGGGCGAGGGGTTTCGCTTGTGCGTTGTTTGCTTGGATTAAAATCAGGATCTTTACGAACCCCAATAAGACCAACTTTACGCGATTTCTTTGAACGTCCCATAAATTACAGTATCAAATCTGGTGAATAGAAAAGTCTATTATAGCGCGAATAGGCTAAACCTTCTTCATGAAAACCACATCATTGCTGGGAAATTCCACAATAAAACCGTGTTGTTCTGCAAGATAGGTAAAAGTAACTTCACTAAAAAAACTGACATGGGTAGGATCGTTTTTATAGTGCCATTGAGCAAAACGGGTTTTATCAATAACACGTTTAGTCATTATCGCGAGCATACCGTTTGGTTTAAGCATTTTTAACCAAAGCGCCCATTCTTTGTGGGGCTGATGAAAGTGTTCGATGGCTTCGGTACAGGTAATAATATGATATTGCCTAGTGAGGTTTTCAGGCTGGTTGGCGAAAAAAGGGTCGTAGAGTGCAACCTCAGCACCTTTCTGTTCCATCAGTTGTGCTAAGACAGGTTCAGGACCACAGCCAAAATCAATAACGCTAACCTGCTTAGAAAGATAAGGCAGCAATGGGTGCAGCAGGCGGGATAAAAACCTAACATAGCCTTCATCGTCTGCGCTATTTTCATGCAAGCTGTATTCTAATTTCTCTACGTCTTTTGAAGGTAAGTTGCTTGGGTGAACGTAAACCAAATGGCATCGTGGGCATTGCAAATACTCGCGCTTCCTATCTTGGTGATAGTGTTCGGCTGGAGTATCTGTTAGGCAAAGTGGGCAACGAGGTAATTGAGTCATGATTTTTAGGCAAGAAAAAAGGTGATGGTAAACCATCACCTTACTTTGTATGAGTGTCTGATGACACCTCTCCCGTTATTTACACTTCAATGTGCAGCTGGCTTCCCTAGTTGTGCAACTCCCCTTATTGTTTTTTTTAGCAGAGCGCTTTTTGTTTTTGGCCTTCGTGGGGCTTTATCCAAATCTTCCATGCTGATTTTTATTATTATTATATTGTTATCTCGTCTGTAGTATTACACGAATGCCTACAAACTAAGCCGCTAGATTACACGAATAATTATAAAATACAACTGATCTGGTAACAAATATTTAACAAGATTGTTTTTATCTTGAGCTAATTAATGTAAGCCCGCGATATAATTAGATAAAATTTCGATATCTTCATCGGTAAGTTTCATCGCGATATCACGCATCATGCCGTTCATATCGTTGTGACGCTCACCTGCACGAAATGCCTTTAGCTGGGAGGCAGTATACGTAGCGTGCTGACCACTGATATCTGGGAAACCTGCTAACCCCATGCCGTTCCCTTTCGGTCCGTGACATGCGATACATGCGGTCACGCCACGTGACTCATCACCACCTTGGTAAAGTGCGCGGCCTGCTTCTACATATTGCTCAGGTGTTTCACCTGCTTTTGCATCTTGGCTAGAGAAATAAGCAGCTAGGTCCTTCATGTCTTGCTCTGACAATGGTGCAGCCATGCCATTCATCACTGCATTATTACGGCCTTCTTCACCGCCAGTTTGTGATGCAAGTTTGAATTCCATCAACTGTTTAACTAGGTATTTCTCATGTTGACCCGCAATCTTAGGGTTCATGTCAATCATGCTGTTACCATCTGGCCCATGACAGGCTGCGCATACAGCAGACTTCGCTTTACCTGCTTCAGCATCGCCTTGTGCCATAACAGACGTAGACAAACCTAAAGACATACACACCAACAAACACAGTTTTTTCATAATAAATCTCTTAAATGGATCCAACGGCTCGCGTGATATACGTGATATCATGCGTATTTTACACATTTAACGCGTCAGAAAAACCTATTCCATGATAAAACTATGGTTTTTAGTCTGTTTTAACATTAAAAAGCTGTAAACCAGACGTTGTGACGCATGTGGAGGTAAGTCTAGATGTCGTATTACACCAAAGCAAAATTCTTTACCAGTGCACCGGACATTCGTCACTTAAAAGACGATACCGGTATTGAAGTGGCTTTCGCGGGTCGCTCCAACGCTGGAAAATCCAGTGCATTAAACACCCTGACACGTCAAAAGAACTTGGCGCGTACCAGTAAAACACCGGGCAGAACCCAGCTCATCAATATATTCGAGCTAGAGGAAGATCGCCGATTGGTGGATTTACCAGGGTACGGTTTTGCACAAGTACCTATTGCCATGAAGAAAAAATGGCAGCAATCCCTAGGTGAGTATCTTCAAAAAAGAAAATCACTGAAGGGAATAGTAGTACTTATGGATATTCGCCACCCCTTTAAAGACCTCGACCAAGACCTCATTCACTGGGCGGTGGACTCAGGTATTCCTGTTCTAGCGCTACTCACAAAAGCAGATAAGTTAAAGTCTGGTAAGCGAAAAGCCCAGTTGTTGATGGCCCGTGAAGCGGCACTGGCATTTATGGGTGATGTCACGGTACATACATTCTCTTCATTAAACAGACATGGTTTACCTGAGCTTGAAGGGGTGTTGAATCATTGGCTTCAGCTTGATAGAGACAAAGGTGATGTAGACGATGACACAAGCGTGCTAGACGCATAAAAGAAAACCCCACGAACTCGTGGGGTTAAAGAGAGAAAACACATAAAAACCGTAGATATAGAGCACGCTAAATTAAAATAGTTCAACGTTATCTGAAAAAAAGTGATTTATTCCATTTTTGCAAGCGTAGGTTGAATTAGGCAAGCTGGGTGGGGCACAACAGATTTGCCCTCGAAGATGTAATGGACAAAATATAACGGACATAAAAAAACCCCGACAAAGTGTCGGGGTTAAAGCAAAGGTTTGAAAACAGCTTTCTCACCTCTGTACCCTACACTGCACAGGGTACAAGAAAATCCATAAAAGGTAACCCTTTTTGTAATTAAATTACCAAAAATCACGAAATTTAATGGATTAAGTTCTCAATACTGTAATCTAATTACCAGTTATGGCATCTAATGGGCTTCATCCCAATTACTTCCAACACCGGCTTCCACTACCAAAGGCACATTTAAACTTGCTGCCGTTTCCATTAATTTGACGATAGTCGCCACATGTTTATCTACGTGTTCTTCTTTAATTTCAAATACAAGTTCATCATGCACTTGCATCATCATAGTGACCTCGTCTGAGGAGGAAGTCGTAATCCAATCGTCTACCTTTATCATCGCCATCTTTATAATATCTGCTGCGGTGCCTTGCATGGGGGCGTTAATTGCTGCTCGCTCTGCACCTTTTCTACGTGCGCCATTACTGGCTTTAATATCAGGTAAATATAAGCGACGGCCAAATACGGTTTCAACATAGCCTTTATCTTTTGCAACTTCACGGGTGCTGTCCATATAGTCTAAAACACCAGGGTAACGCTCGAAGTACAAATCCATATAACTTTGCGCTTCGTGGCGAGGTACATTTAACTGCTTCGCGAGGCCAAATGCACTCATACCATAAATAAGTCCGAAGTTAATGGCTTTTGCACTTCGTCTTTGTTCGGTTGTCACTTCGTCTAAAGCAACACCGAATACCTCACTTGCGGTGGCTTTATGGATATCTTCGCCTTTTGCAAAGGCACTGAGTAACCCATCATCGGCTGATAGATGAGCCATAATTCGCAATTCAATTTGCGAGTAATCCGCCGCGACAATTTTATAGCCAGGACGCGGGACAAACGCTTGCCTAACTCGCCGTCCTTCTTCATTTCGAATGGGGATATTTTGTAGATTAGGGTCGGTTGAAGAGAGCCTCCCCGTGGCCGTTATGGCTTGGTGGTATGACGTATGTACTCTGCCGGTACGGTGATTAATCATCTTCGGCAGTTTATCCGTGTAAGTATTTTTTAGCTTAGTAAGACCACGGTATTCCATAATCTTTTGAGGAAGCGGGTAGGAAAGCGCCAATTCTTGAAGCACATCTTCCGATGTTGAAGGCGCACCCTTAGGCGTTTTCTTGATAATGGGAAGTGCCATCTTTTCAAACAAGATGTGCTGAAGTTGTTTGGTAGAGCCTAAATTAAAGGCTTCACCTGCTTCTTCGTGAACCTCTTTTTCAAGCTCGGCAATTCTGGTGGCGAGATCTTGGCTTTGTTGATTCAGCTTCTGGCTATCAATAAGCACACCTTGTTGTTCCATTCTAGATAGGACACAGGCCAGTGGTACCTCTACATCAATAAGCAATTGTTTGAGTGGCTCAATATCAGACACCTTTTCCCAAATAGCTTGATGAAGACGCAGAGTAATATCGGCGTCTTCTGCCGCATAAGGGCCTGCTTCATCAAGAGAAATTTGATTAAAGGTAAGCTGCTTGGCACCTTTTCCTGCGATGTCTTCGAAATGAATGGTTTTGTGACCAAGGTAGGCCAGTGCCAACGAATCCATATCGTGACGTTGGGCAGTACTGTTAAGTACGTAGCTTTCTAACATAGTATCAAAGCCAATGCCGTTTAATGTAATATCATAATTTGCCAGTACATTTTTATCGTATTTAATATGTTGACCCACCTTAATGTGGGTAGACGAGGTAAGAATTGGCTTTAACGCTGCCAGCACTTTCTCCCTGGAAAGCTGTTCTGGTGCATCTGGGTAATCGTGAGCCACGGGAACATACGCCGCTTTCCCTGGTTCTATACAAAATGAAACACCCACAATTTCCGCTTCCATGTAATTTAAGCTAGTGGTTTCAGTGTCAAAGGCAAACAGCGCTGCTTGGTTGAGTCTTTCAACCCATTCATCAAACTGTGCTTGATCAAGCACGACTTCGTAGTCTGATTTATCAATGGGGATGCCTGAAGAAGCATGAGAAGAAGAGGCGCTACTTACTGTATCAGACGCCTCATTACTGCCTTGAGGGCCTCCTGCGCTATCACCACTGAGTAAAGCGGTGACTTCTGAATGCCAACGCTTAAACTCGTACTCCGCAAAAAGTGATTGGAGTTGTTGGTGGTCTGGCGCTTGGGGACGAAGTGCCTCAATTTTGTAATCTAAATCTAAGTCGATACTGATAGTGGCAAGCGTATAGGAAAGACGCGCTTGCTCTTCGTATTCTTGCATTTTCGCTGCCATGGATTTGCTACCACGGAAAGACAGATCGGCGATTTTATCGAGATTTTGATAAATAGCATCAATACCACCTATGCCATTGAGCAAGGCTTGGGCACTCTTATCACCAACACCCGGAACACCCGGTATGTTATCAACCTTGTCCCCCTTGAGTGCGAGAAAGTCGATAACCAATTCGGGGGGGATCCCAAATTTAGTATTAACCCCTTCAATGTCCATAATTTGATTGGTCATCGTGTTGATTAACGTAACATTCTCATTCACCAATTGAGCCATATCTTTGTCGCCCGTACTGATGAGTGTATCAATACCATGGGCTGTGGCTCTGCAGGCCAAGGTGCCGATAACGTCATCGGCTTCAACCCCAGACTCGACAATCAATGGAAGACCCATGGCTTCAATAATGGCATGTAGCGGGGCTATTTGACTGCGAAGTTCATCCGGCATAGGGGGGCGATTCGCTTTGTACTCTTTATAAATGTCGTCCCGAAATGTTTTGCCTTTAGCATCAAAGATCACCGCCATGTGAGAGGGGTTATACTGCTTTATCAGGCTTTTAAGCATATTAACTACGCCATAAATAGCGCCTGTATCCTGGCCTTTCGAGTTAGTAAGAGGAGGCAGTCCGTGGAAGGCTCTAAACAGATAGGAAGATCCATCAACGAGTATAAAAGGGGGCTTTTTAGATTCAGTCATCGCCATGCAGTTAATTCAGCTTATCATTAGCCGCAAGGATGCCATAGGCAGGGGTGGATCACCATAGAGCAAGGCAAGAATAATACGATCCTTGTCTGTGGATAACTTTGTGATCTACCGTTTAGGCAAATAAGATCGAGGCGATCTTTGTCAAGTTAAAGATCACCTTCTAACGCAATAAAAATAGGGGAATGAAAGCTAAGAGTGAAGACAGCTTACCTGCGACTCGCCATTCCTTATAATGTGGATAACTTGGTGAACTTGTTTTTTTGGTTTAACCAAGTTGGTCAAGTAATGTAGCATAAGAAATTAACAATCTTACACCGTTTATTAATAATTTTTTTTCTGGCGTTGACTGTTTTATAGCCAAAAATAGTATAAGTCAGTTTGCTCAAGGTCTAGGAGGCATTTATGAAAAAAGTGGCGGTTATTTTAAGTGGCAGCGGCGTATTCGATGGGGCAGAACTCCACGAAGCGGTATTAACCCTATTAGCCATTGAGCAGTGTGGTGGAAGCTATCAATGTTTCGCGCCAGATAAACCTCAACTGCACGTTGTGAATCATTTAACCTCAGAGGTTAGTGAAGGTGAGACTCGAAACGTATTAGTTGAATCTGCCCGTATTGCCAGAGGCGACATTAAACCTGTTACGGAATGTCATGTTGAAGATTTTGATGCGTTAATCTTACCTGGCGGCTTTGGTGCAGCGAAAAATCTGTGCACGTTTGCCGTGGCGGGGCAAGATAGTGAACCCGATAAAGAAGTATTACGCATTTGTCAGGCGTTTGCCAACGCGAAAAAGCCGGCGGGGTATGCGTGTATTGCGCCGGCATTAGCTGCCAGTGTTTACGACACAGGGGTAAAACTCACCATAGGTAACGATGAAGCTACCGCGAACGGCATCAATGCAATGGGCGCTACCCATGTCAATTGCGCCGTAGACGAGGTGGTGGTTGATAATGAAGCTAAATTGGTGACGACGCCTGCATACATGTTAGCCCAGTCAATCAGTGAGGCGCATGAAGGGATCAGCAAAATGGTAGAAACCGTATTAGCAATGAAATAGTAATAAACCCTTAACAAGGGTTTTCTCTTGTGTGGTAAACGCCCTATAATCAGTTGAGGTTATAGGGCGTTTTATTGCCCCAGCATCCCCGCCACGACTTCGGGTAACACAATAACAAAAAGGCAAAAAGCAGCATGCACTATCGTGCGATTATACGTATTTTGGGGCTTCTCATTGCCCTTTTCAGTGTCACAATGATACCACCTGCCGTTGTTTCGCTTATATACCAAGATGGCAGTGGTTTGCCTTTTACGCTGGCGTTTTTCCTATGTGTGCTAGGGGGCATCGCCCTGTGGTATCCCAATCGATTAGAAAAACATGATCTGCGTGCGCGGGAAGGCTTTTTGATCGTTGCGCTTTTTTGGTCTGTGCTTGCCAGTGTTGGGGCCATACCTCTTATCTTATTAGAACAGCCTTCTATGTCGGTTACCGACGCTTTTTTTGAATCGTTTTCGGGGCTAACAACCACAGGTGCCACCGTTATTGAAGGCATCGATTTTCTGCCACACTCTGTGCAGTTTTACCGTCAGCAGCTACAGTGGTTAGGCGGTATGGGTATCATCGTATTGGCCGTGGCTATCTTGCCAATACTTGGTGTGGGGGGAATGCAGCTGTACCGTGCGGAAACGCCAGGGCCAGTGAAAGATAACAAAATGACGCCACGCATCGCAGATACAGCCAAGCACCTTTGGTATATATATCTGAGCCTTACTATTGCTTGTGCTGGCGCGTACTGGTTGGCCGGTATGAATCTTTTTGATGCTATCTGTCATGCATTTTCTACCGTTGCTATTGGCGGTTTTTCAAATCATGACGCCAGTCTAGGGTATTTCAACAGCCCCTTAGTGAATATCGTGTGTACGGTATTTTTGCTTATTGCGGCACTTAATTTTTCTCTGCACTATGCGGCGGTAAGTAGCCGCTCGGTAAAAGGCTATTTTAAAGATCCTGAATTTAAGGCGTTCTTCTTTATTCAGGCTACCCTTATTTTAATCTGCTTTTTAGTGTTGGTGTTGTCGGGGTTTTATGAGTCGGCTGAAACCGCCCTCGACCAAGCCATGATTCAAGCGGTCTCTATTAGTACCACCGCAGGCTTTGCGACCACTGACTTTTCCGTATGGCCTACTTTCTTACCTATTCTTCTTATTTTTTCCAGTTTCATTGGCGGGTGCGCTAGCTCCACAGGCGGCGGCTTGAAAGTGGTGCGAGTTTGCTTACTGTTTTTACAAGGCAAGCGAGAAGTTGATAGGCTCATCCACCCCAAAGCGGTGTATGCCGTTAAGCTAGGTGAGCGGGCAATGCCAGATCGAGTTGTAGAGGCCGTATGGGGGTTCTTTTCAGCATACGCCGTCGTGTTTGTGGTATTGATGGTAGGGCTTATTGCCACCGGCTTAGACAATTTAAGCGCATTTACCGCTACCGCTGCTATGTTAAACAACTTAGGGCCTGGCCTGGGAAGTGTGGCGTCCAATTACGCTGATGTTAGCGACCCTGGTAAATGGATTTTAGTGGTGGGGATGGTATTCGGGCGATTAGAAGTATTTTCGTTACTGGTACTGTTCTCGCCCACATTTTGGCGTAGCTAGCGAAAGCATATCTTTTAGCCAAAAAAGAACGCACTTGGTTGGAAGAGTTTTTCTACATCACTGATGTATTTCTTATCTACCAAGAACAGGATAACGTGATCGTTGGCTTCTATCTTGGTATCACTGTGCGCAATGATGACTTGTTCATCTCTAACCACTGCTCCTATGGTGGTACCTGGAGGCAGTTTTATATCACTAATTTGCCGGCCAACAACTTTAGAGGTGTTTTCATCGCCATGGGCAATGGCTTCTATTGCTTCAGCTGCGCCACGTCGCAATGAATACACATTGACAATATCACCTCGACGAACATGGGTTAATAGCGCAGAAATGGTGGCTTGTTGCGGTGAAAAAGCAATATCGATTTCGCCGCCTTGCACTAAATCTACGTAGGCGCTGCGCTGGATCAGCACCATGGCTTTTTGTGCGCCCATACGTTTGGCCAGCATGGCAGACATGATATTGGCTTCATCGTCATTGGTTACCGCAATAAAGGCATCCACCTGTTCGACGTTCTCTTCACTTAATAACTCTGGGTCAGACGCGTCGCCGCTAAATACTATGGTTTTATCTAAATGGGCAGACAGGTATTTGGCGCGTTCGTGACTATATTCAATCAGCTTTACGTTGTGTTTGTGTTCAAGCTTTTTAGCCAGGCCTGCGCCAATTAAACCGCCCCCGGCAATCATTATGCGCTTATAGCTAGACTCCAGTTTTTGCAATTCGCTCATTACGGCACGAATGTGCTTAGTGGCAGCGATAAAAAACACTTCGTCATCTGCTTCAATAACGGTGGTACCTAATGGCCGAATTGGACGACCGCGACGATAAATTGCCGCCACACGGGTTTCCACGTTGGGCATATGGTCTTTTAATGCTGAAAGCGCATGGCCGACAAGAAGACCACCATAGTATGCCTTTACTGCGACTAGGCTTGCTTTGCCATCCGCGAATTCAACCACCTGCAATGCCCCAGGGTAATCAATAAGGCGTTTAATGGCTTTAGTAACAAGTTGTTCAGGCGCAATAATATGATCAACCGGTATGTCTTGTTGTTTGTATAATTGCTCTTGATAGATGATGTATTGTTCTGAACGAACACGGGCTATCTTGGTGGGCGTTTTAAATAAACTATAGGCCACTTGGCAGGCCAACATATTGCTTTCATCGCTATTGGTGACCGCGATGATCATGTCAGCGTCTTCAGCCCCAGCTTTCCTCAGTACGTCGGGATGAGAGCCTACGCCGTTAACTACCTGTAAATCTAATCTGTCTTGCAGTGCACGCAAGGTAACAGGATCGGAGTCGATAACTGTAATTTCGTTTTTTTCTCCAACCAAGTTTTCAGCAAGTGTTCCGCCGACTTGGCCTGCGCCCAAAATGATGATTTTCATCTAACTTAACGTGCCTTATTGCTTTTATTTGCTAATCGACTTTACCAGCCTCGCATAATAGAAACCATCCATTTGTTGCTCGCCGGGTAAAATCTGTCGGCCTGGCTTCTCAGGGGTTTCTGTTTTAACGATAGGGCTAAGTATTGCGTCTTCATTATCCGCTAGAAAACGTTGGATTTGTTCGCGGTTTTCTTGCGGTAAAATAGAGCAAGTTGCATAAAGTAATGTACCCCCTGGCTTCAATGTCGTCCACAAAGTATCAAGAATTTGGCGCTGTAATAAAGCGAGGTTGTCAATGTCACTGGCTTTGCGTAGCCACCGGATATCAGGATGACGACGAATAACGCCCGTGGCCGAGCATGGGGCATCCAGAAGAATGCGATCAAAGTGTTTGCCGTCCCACCAAGAAGACAGATCGGAGGCATCGCCTTGTTTAATCTCTGGGTTATGCCCAAGTCTATGCATGTTTTCGTGAACCCGAGCCAAACGGGAAGCATCAGCATCTAAGGCAAGGCAATATGCGAGGGAAGGTGTGCGCTCCAGAATGTGCCCTGTTTTACCGCCTGGTGCTGCGCAACAATCGAGAACACGTTCGTTGGGTTGCGCATCAAGGTACTGAGCAGCCATCTGGGCAGCGCCATCTTGAACGGCAAAGTGCCCTTCGTGAAAGCCGGGTAAACTGGTAATATCTTGTCGCTTAGAAAGTAAAATACCGTCGCCATGCTGGTCGCTTAACTGAAACGCAATGTCTGCGTCTTCTAAGCTCGCGATAAAATCGGCACGTGAAATTTTACCTTGGTTTACTCGCAACCAAATTGGTGCCATCGCATTGGTAGCCTCTCGAACGGCATCTGCGTCATCGAGATAGGCATTATCTATGGCTTTGTACAACCACTTCGGAAGCCCGCTTTCTATAATGGGGTTGTCGATGGCTTTATCCGCCAAGCCATCTCGCTCAAAATTTCGAAGTACAGCATTCACCAAACCTTTAAGTCCGGTGCCGCCTAAATACGGCGCTGCGTTAACGGTTTCGCCCACCGCAGCATGCTGGCTCACTCTCGAAAACGCAAGTTGATACAAACCGAGTAAGATTAAGTGTTCAATCACCTTCTTATTGCCTTTCAAGGGTCTATCTAATAGCCCTCTAAGCCAATTCTGTAGTAAGGGCAGCTTGCGCATGACGCCTAACGACATCTCCTGAATCCACGCGTTGTCTCTGGGGTTGTGACGTCGTTGAACGCGCTCTAAACAGTCTCTGGATGACTTGCCATTTTCTAAAATTTGGTAAATAACCCACGCGCAATCGGCACGCAGGTTCTTTTGTTTGGGAAGGGGAGTGGGTTTCACTAGTCGTCCAAGGTGTTAAGAGAAGTACCAGGTTCAAACCATGCCTTACGTGCATTAACCACGTCTACGGCGGGCAAGGCTTTTTTCCCGGGAATTTGCAGCGAATGAATACGCAAACCACCACGGCCTGTGGCCACAACTATCCCGTGCTTATCTGCTTGGATGATAGTGCCTGGCGCATGCCCTGTGGGGAGGTCGTGCACGACATCAGCGGCCCAAATTTTAATATTCTGGTCGGCAATGGTGGTCCAGGCCACAGGCCACGGATTAAACGCCCGGATGTTGCGCTCTATCTGCTGGGCATCATCACGCCAGTCAATAAAGGCTTCTTCTTTTGAGAGCTTTTTAGCGTAGGTGGCGTCTGCATCATCTTGCGGGCTTGGCGTAAGCGACGCTAAGTTATCTAGCGTGTGTAAAAGCGCAGTAGGGCCCAAATCGGCTAATTTCTCATACAAAGATGCGCTGGTATCGGTGTTGGCAATGGGAATGCGAGCAATATGGAGCATGTCGCCAGTATCAAGCCCTTCATCCATTTGCATAATGGTGACACCTGTTTCATCATCACCGGCCCACACGGCTCTTTGAATCGGTGCTGCCCCTCGCCACTTAGGTAAAATTGAACCATGTACGTTTAAACACCCTAACTTAGGCGCTTCTAATACCGCAACAGGAAGGATTAACCCATAGGCCACAACCACCATAATATCCGCATTCAGTGCTTGTAGCTCGGCTTGTGCATCACTGCTTTTTAGCGAAGCTGGCTGATAAACAGGGATTTCGTGGCTAAGTGCCATGGCTTTCACTGGGCTTGGGGTTAGCTTTTTCCCTCGTCCTGCCGGACGGTCTGGCTGCGTATACGCGGCAATAACCTGATGGTCACTTTCAAGTAACGCAGCTAGGTGTTTTGCCGCGAAGTCGGGTGTACCCGCGAATACAATGCGTAGTGGTGTAGTCACATCAACCCTTAGGCACGCGCTGCAAGGCGAGCGTCTTTTTCTAATTTTTTACGAATACGTTGGCGTTTAAGTGGTGAAAGGTAATCAATAAACAACTTACCCTTTAGATGGTCAAGTTCGTGTTGAATACAAATAGCCAAAAGCCCTTCAGCATCAAGCTCAAAGGCTTCACCTTCTTCGTTTAACGCTTTAACAGTAATCGCTTCTGCGCGTTCCACTTTCGCATAATTACCCGGAACCGAAAGGCAGCCTTCTTCGCTAATAGTACTGCCATCTTTACGGGTTATTTCAGGATTAATGAATACGCGGGGCTCGTTTTGATCTTCCGAGACGTCCATGACAACAACTTGAACGTGACGGTTGACTTGCGTTGCCGCTAAACCAATACCATTTTCGTCTTTCATGGTTTCAAACATGTCAGAAACAAGTTGTTTAATTTCGTCGTTCACTTCTTCTACCGGCTTTGCCACGGTACGAAGGCGTTCGTCTGGAAAACTTAATACGTCTAATATAGCCATGTGTCGCTTACTTAACCTTTTCGCTGTATAAATTCATATACGATCTAATAGCCAGCACACTTTACAGTGCCTGTTGAGTTACTATTCTAACGTATATCACGTCATTTGGTGCACTTTTTTAGTCAAACTCACTATTCTGAGTTATTAGTGCATATAACGTTATTGTCTGAAATTTCAACAGCAATGGGCAGCGAAAAAACTACAAATGTTTAATTCAAAAAAGCGATTACAACATGCCGCGTTAGGTATTCTAATTTTTATTATGCTGATAAGTGTGCCTGCCTCTGCCCGCCAAGTTAAGGCCGATGCGCCGCAGACCTATACGGTAAAAAAAGGGGATACCTTGTGGGACATTGCCTCTGTTTTTCTTGATGAGCCATGGGTGTGGCCGGAACTATGGCGAACCAACACCCAAATACAGAATCCACACCTTATTTATCCAGGCGATGTTATCAATTTAGCCTTTTTTAATGGTCAGCCAGTGATGTCTTTAAAAAGGGAAAAGCCGGTTATTGTCCTTAGTCCCGCTTCACGCAAAAGCGTGAAAGCTGTCCCTATCGATATTCTGCCTGCCTCCGCTATGCAGCCCTATATTCATCAACACCACGTGGTGGATGAGGACACCTATCAGACCTTGCCTTACGTATTAGGCAATCATCATGGAAATGTCCGCTTTGTCGACGATAATTTAATTCTTAGTTCTCTAACAAACGGTACTGAGGATCAGTTACAAGTGGTAAGAAAGCAATCTACTATCTATGCACCAGATGGAGAGGTACTTGGGGTACAGCTTACTCATATTGCTAATACAACACGGTTTTCTTCTGCACAAGATGGCGTAGATGTCCTAAGAATGACGCAATCTTTTCAAGAAGCGAAGCGGGGCGACAAACTCATTCCCTATATGCCCGATCGGATGCCAGATTTACATCTTCAAGCGGCTAAGCAACAACAGGGTGTAATTGTAGGCGACTTACACGATCACAATTTATTAGGGAAGTATGATGTGGTCATTGTTAACTTAGGTAACGCTGACGTGGCGCCCGGTATGGTCATGGGTGTTTACACGGCGGGCCCCGACATTATAGATGGAAAACGGCCACAGTATATTGATGAGCCAGGTGGTGCCGACGGTCTCAATCTCTTTTCAAAAAAATTGGCACAGCCAGCGCTAAAAGTTGGCGAAATCATCATTTTTAAAACGTTTAATAAGGCGAGCTACGGCCTTATATCGCGGGCAAGTGAAGGCATAACAAAGGGGTTTATTGTAGCTAAGCCCTAACAACACGCCCAGTGCCGCATAAAACCAGGAGCGGCAATGAACACCAAAAACTTGGCTCAATTAAACCAGCACCAAAAAGCATGGTTAATTCTTGCATCAGCGTTGAAAGTGGGGGCGGGTAAGTGGCTTGATGCCATAGACAAACTGCATCTTGACGCCATTGAAATCGTCAAAATGCACAGTGAAGGGAATCTACAAAATCCTAAATTGGCCGAGCTATGCCAACATATCAACCTTCGACTGGTGTTGCGAGCTGAGCAATGGTTGGCACAAAGTCACTCACACCATGTCGTCACCATAACTTGCGAACATTACCCTCGCTTATTGAAGCAATTAAAAAACCCTCCGCTTATCTTGTTCGTATTAGGTAATGTGACGCTGCTCAATGCACCTCAAATTGCGATTGTAGGCAGTCGTAATTCGAGTTTTCAAGGTAGAGACATTGCACAAGGGTTTGCCGAACAATTAGTTAACCATGGTGTGGTGGTCTCAAGTGGCCTTGCAACGGGTATTGATGCGTCCGCGCATAAAGGCGCGATGATTCAAAACGCGGGGACTATTGCTGTTATGGGAACTGGGCCTGATAAGGTTTACCCTAGAAAGAACTCGGCGCTTCACCAAGACATCATTAGCGCAAATGGTGCCTGTATTACAGAGTTTTTCCCAGGGGTAACCGCGAACCCTTGGCATTTCCCTCGGCGAAATAGAATTATTGCCGCGATGACACTGGGTACGTTGGTGGTTGAGGCGAAAATAAAGAGTGGCACCTTGATAACTGCGAATTTGGCCGCAGATATGGGGCGAGAAGTATTTGCAGTTCCGGGTAGTATATCCCATGCTTATTCTGAAGGTTGTCATTGGCTAATTCAGCAGGGCGCTAAACTGGTGACGCGTGTTGACGATATTTTCGACGAAATTGCAGTTCAACCTTATGCTGATTTAGGTAAGGGCAACAACATTAGCGAAAAAAGTGAAGTGAATAACTTGGCAACCGATAAATTATTAGATAGTGTGGATTACGACATCACCGCTATTGATGTAATAGCGCAGCGTTGCAGTATGCCTGTTCAGCAGGCTATGGCAGAATTATTAGAATATGAGTTGCGTGGTCTTGTAGCTGCTATCCCTGGTGGCTACGTTAAATTGAGGGGGAAATAACATGTTCGACATCCTCATGTATCTGTTTGAAAACTTCATTCACAGCGAAACTGAAATTCGTGTAGATCAGGACGAATTAACAGAAGAACTTGTGCGCGCGGGTTTTCATCACGATGAGATTTACAAAGCATTAGCGTGGTTGGAAAAGTTGGCTGCGTTACAAGAAACAGATATCAATCCTTATTTCTGTAAAGGGATTAGCACCAGCTTAAGTCGAATTTATACTCATGAAGAGCAAATGCGTCTTGATGTAGAGTGTAGAGGTTTCTTATTATTTCTAGAGCAGGTGGCGGTGTTGGATGCGTCAACCCGAGAAATGGTGATAGACAGAGTGATGGAAATAGACTCGACGGAATTTTGTCTAGAAGACCTTAAGTGGGTCGTGCTGATGGTGTTATTTAATGTGCCAGGAAAAGAAAAAGCCTACGCACAAATGGAAGATTTATTATTCGATGAACCCGATGGCGTGTTGCACTAATGTGCAACTCGTCACTGTAGTTACCTATGTCGAAAATCGATCATTCGCTGTTTTCTGCAGATGCTCACGCCCTTGAGCATAATTTTGGCCAGTGTCCGCAGTGCAATAAGCCGTTGGAAATAAAACACAGTAAGTCTGGCCCTTTTATCGGTTGTAGTGGGTATCCGCAATGCGAGTTCAGTAAACCCCTTCACGATAATCAAACCGCACTTTTAAAAACGCTAGAGGGTGTTCAGTGCCCTGAATGTTCGTCTGATTTGGCCATTAAAAAAGGTCGATTCGGTATGTTCATTGGCTGTACTCATTTTCCCTCGTGCCACTATATCTCTGCCATAAAGCAGAAAGAAGACACCCAGGTTACATGCCCTAAATGTGAAAAGGGGCAGTTAACTGCTCGCACAAACAAATATGGCAAACAATTTTTCGCGTGTAATCATTATCCCCAATGTCGATATGTGCTAAATTTCAAACCCATCGATGAAGCTTGCCCAAGCTGTGGTTGGTCTCTACTCATAGAGAAAAAGGGGCAAATATGTTGTCCTCAGCCCAGTTGTGGTTTCAAGAAAGAACACATTAGTTAACTTTAGAGACACGTTAGAATGACGAGTGAAAACCAGTATTCGGTAGCCAGCCAAGATCCTATGGTAGCGGCATTCGAAAACGGTATGTTATTGGTATATCCCACCGAAGCGGTAATGGGCATTGGTTGCGATCCTGACAGCGAATCTGCTGTGTTAGCGCTTCTAGAGATAAAACAGCGACCCATTGAAAAAGGCGTTATTCTCGTTGCAGCCAATTATTCCCAACTTTTACCCTATGTAAATGACAACGCAATTCGCCCTGATATGCGCACAGAGATTTTCTCTAGCTGGCCTGGACCAAATACGTGGTTGTTGCCCAAGTCGACATCAGCGCCAATGTGGTTAACCGGGAAGCACGATAAAATAGCGGTGAGGGTATCTAATCACCCAACAGTGCGCGCCATGTGTGAAACCTTAGGAAAGCCAGTTGTCTCCACAAGCGCTAACCTTACTGGCCAACCCCCAGCACGAACCCTCGATGAAGCAAAAACTATTTTTGCGGACAGCGTGTTGTATGTAGAGGGTAGTGTAGGGAAGAGCAGCAAACCAAGTACCATCAGAGATGGCGAAACTGGGGATATTATAAGAGCATGAGTGAAGCACTGACATTAGATGGCAAAAGCGCGAAAGACATTATTGAGCAAGTAAAGCACTACTTGTTAAGTCTACAAGACAATATTTGTCAGACGTTAGAGTTAGCCGATGGCAAAGGGCAATTTGTAGAAGACAGCTGGATAAGAGAAGAAGGTGGCGGTGGCCGTTCTCGTGTGATCAAAAACGGGGCGGTTATTGAACAAGGCGGTGTCAACTTTTCTCATGTTTTTGGCAGTCAAATGCCTGCGTCAGCAACGGCAAATAGACCTGAGCTGGCGGGGCGAAACTTCCAAGCCATGGGCGTGTCACTTGTCATTCATCCTCATAACCCTTACGTGCCCACTTCGCATGCCAATGTTCGTTTCTTCATTGCCGAAAAAGAAGGTGAAGCCCCCATCTGGTGGTTTGGTGGTGGGTTTGACCTCACGCCATTCTATCCGTTTAAAGAAGATGTTGTGCACTGGCACGATACCGCGAAAAAGCTTTGTGCGCCTTTCGGTGAAGAGGTTTATCAAACCTATAAAGACTGGTGCGATAAGTATTTCTATTTAAAACATAGAGATGAAACCCGAGGCGTAGGTGGTTTGTTTTTTGACGACCTAAACGAATGGGGGTTTGAAAAATCCTTTGCCTATATGCAGGCAGTAGGCAATGGTTATCTTGATGCTTATATCCCTATTGTCGAAAAACGAAAAGAAAACCAGTACTCAGCGCGAGAGCGGGATTTTCAGTTGTATCGCAGGGGGCGTTACGTCGAGTTTAATTTGGTGTTTGACAGAGGCACGTTGTTTGGCTTGCAAACGGGCGGAAGAACCGAATCTATTCTTATGTCAATGCCACCCCTAGCCAGATGGGAGTATTGTTATACCCCAGCACCAGGGAGTGCAGAAGCAAAGCTGACAGATTGGCTGAAACCAACAAACTGGTAGTAATTTGTGCCCTTCAAGAAGGGCGCATTTGATCTATATCAATCATGATGACAACGTAACGTCACTGGATTAGGCTATTTGCGCTGGATCAAAGGTTGATAAAATTAAACCTGTAAAGTGCGTGTATCTTCAACAACACACAAGAGACACACTATGCGCACAAAGACACTTTCAGCACTATGCCTTTCCGTTCTAATGGCTTCACCTGTCGCCCTAGCTCATCAACAAGGTGATTGGATTATTCGAGGCGGCCTTACCTCAGTTGCACCTGACGAAAGCGCATCTAATATCACCGCAGGCGGCAGTGACTTGGGGGTATCGCTCACCATCGATAACAATACCCAGCTAGGTTTAAATATCGCTTATTTCGTAACTGACAATATCAATATTGAATTATTGGCAGCTACACCATTTACTCACGATGTAAACTTCTCCCTACCCGATCCGCTAACAACAGGAAATAAACTTGGGGAAGTCACGCATTTACCCCCCACACTCACTGCTGACTATTACTTCAACAATCCTGATTCAGCATTCCAACCCTATATTGGGGCAGGTATAAACTACACCTTCATCTTTGACGAGGAATTTACTGACGCCAATAGCGATGCGGGTTTAAGTGATTTGTCTCTCGATAATTCATTTGGGTTATCAGCGCAGGTGGGGATGGACTACAACATAGATAAAAAATGGCATATTAATGCGTCGGTGCGGTTTATTGATATTGATACCGAAGCCTCTTTTAACGTGGGTGATGCAAAAGGTAGCGTAGACAGTATTGAAATAGACCCTTGGGTGTACACGGTTTCTGTGGGCTACACTTTTTAGCCTGACGCAAAAAACGGTAAACATACCGCAATAATCCATGCATACCGACAAGCGTGTCGGTATGCATTTTACTTCGTATTAATCATATGCTCGGCTAGCTGATCTAGGGCCTGTAACAGCGTTTGCGCAAGGGCAACATCACTTACTGTTGTCATCATTGCTTTGCGCATGCAGTACATCCATTGTTCTTTTAATGCTGGCGACACAGTAAAAGGTAGGTGGCGCGCGCGTAACCGAGGGTGGCCAAACTCTTGCTGATAAATATCGGGGCCCCCAAGCCACAAGCTTAAGTAAAGAAAGAACACATGGCGGATCCTGTCGAGTGGTTGAGGATGAATGGACAGTAGCTCGCTGGCATAAGTATCATTTTCCATCACGTCGTAAAACCTATTCGCCAATTCCCGAACCTTCTCTTCTCCACCTATGCGGTAATATGGTGTAGTCTCATCAATCTGTTTGTCACTTTTTTGTTTTGATTTAAAGAAATCGCGTATCGCCATGAAAAAATTCGCTGTATTTGGAAACCCTATTGCTCAGAGTTTATCACCAACTATTCATCAAATGTTTGCTCAGCAATGTAATGAAGACATCTCCTATGAAAAAATACTTGCCCCTGAAGAGGGGTTTGTAGAGGCAGCCACCCGTTTTTTAGCGCAGCCAGATGCTGTTGGGTGTAACGTCACCATGCCGTTTAAGCTAGATGCTTATCATTTAGCACAGGTGGATGATCAAGCGGCGAAAGATGCCAAAGCAGTAAATACATTAATGAACCATGAGGATGGAACCATAAAGGGGTTCAACACTGATGGCGTAGGCTTGGTGAATGATTTACTTAATAATGGCGTAGCCTTAAAAAATAAACGAGTATTGCTCATTGGCGCCGGTGGTGCAGCGAGAGGGGTGATTTCACCCTTGCTAGAGGCGGGCGTGGCATCTCTTATTATGACCAATAGAACAATCGCTCGGGCAGAGCAGGTAGCAAATGAAACCAACCACACTCGCTTGTCGGTTGTGTCACTTGATAATATCGCAAGTGTAAAACCCCACGTCATCATTAATTCCACAGCGGCAAGTTTGCACAATGAACTGCCTTGTCGCATGAACGCAAAAGTCTTAGAGGATTGTGAGGTGGTCTATGACATGGTTTACAAAAATTCTCCCACGTTGTTTATGCGGGAAGCAAAAGCGCTAGGCGTGAATCAGTGTTTCGATGGGCTAGGTATGTTAGTAGAGCAAGCTGCTAGCGCTTTTCAGATTTGGACCGGTAAAACACCACAGACAAAAACAGTCGTGTCTGAGCTACGTGCCATAGTGAGTTAAAAAGCGCCTCGAATCGGTGATACAGCGTAATCACTCGTGGCAGGTTACGCTGTATAAAAGAGAGGGGATTACACCAGTGACAAATACTCATTTTTGAGATTAACGTAATTCACGGCAGACTGTTTCAAAAAAGCCCGTTCAGACGCTTTTAGGGGACGCTTCTTCTGCATCGGGTTGCCCACATACAAATAACCGCTTTCTAATCGTTTATTTGGCGGCACCAGCGTACCCGCCCCTATAAACACATCGTCCTCTACCACTACACCATCCATTATTATTGCGCCCATACCCACTAGAATCCTATTCCCTAAGGTACAACCATGCAGCATACACTTGTGACCGACGGTAACATCATCACCAATGATTAATGGAAACCCGTCAGGGTTTTGTGGTGACTTACGGGTAACGTGAAGTACGCTGCCGTCTTGTATATTTGAGCGTTGGCCAATTCTTATTTTATTTACATCACCGCGAGCTGCCACTAAGGGCCATATACTGGCATCGTCTTCTAATATGACGTCGCCTACTATTATCGATGACTCATCAACATAGCAGCCTGCACCAAGTTGCGGATTAATAGAATGATAAGTACGTAGCGCCACTGTTGCTGTCCTTTAAACCTCTTATTTGTGGATACGATGGTATACCTTTATTTAATCAGTACCAATACCCTCATTATTTCAGGCTACAGCCGCTAGAGAAGGTAGGTACCCATAAAAACTGTGAAAAACAGTACAATATATATGCATGGTGAGGGTATTTTGAGCAAACAAAAGGAATATGACACTTTTTTGAAAATACTTGTTGACGTGAGCGCTCATTTCCCTAAAATGCGCATCCGCTTCGGGGGAAAAGCAAAACAGCAAGCCTCCTGAAGTAAGTCTCTACTACCTTTATAGGCCAGTAAAGACGGGAGTTTAGAAGGAACGCTTCAGAAAATAAATTTTCAAAAAGTGTTGACAACAAAAACTTCCAGCGTATAATGCGCACCTCACTCGAACAGGGTGAGCCACTAAGAAGCAACGGCTTCTAGTGAATTGCGACGAAGTTGCAATGTTCTTTAACAATTTAAACAAGACAATCTGTGTGGGCACTCGTTAAGAGTGTCACAACGACGATTCATATTTCGATATATTTAATTGAAGAGTTTGATCATGGCTCAGATTGAACGCTGGCGGCAGGCCTAACACATGCAAGTCGAACGGTAACATTTCTAGCTTGCTAGAAGATGACGAGTGGCGGACGGGTGAGTAATGCTTGGGAACTTGCCTTTGCGAGGGGGATAACAGTTGGAAACGACTGCTAATACCGCATAATGTCTACGGACCAAACGGGGCTTAGGCTCCGGCGCAAAGAGAGGCCCAAGTGAGATTAGCTAGTTGGTAAGGTAATGGCTTACCAAGGCAACGATCTCTAGCTGTTCTGAGAGGAAGATCAGCCACACTGGAACTGAGACACGGTCCAGACTCCTACGGGAGGCAGCAGTGGGGAATATTGCACAATGGGGGAAACCCTGATGCAGCCATGCCGCGTGTGTGAAGAAGGCCTTCGGGTTGTAAAGCACTTTCAGTTGTGAGGAAAAGTTAGTAGTTAATACCTGCTAGCCGTGACGTTAACAACAGAAGAAGCACCGGCTAACTCCGTGCCAGCAGCCGCGGTAATACGGAGGGTGCGAGCGTTAATCGGAATTACTGGGCGTAAAGCGCACGCAGGCGGTTTGTTAAGCTAGATGTGAAAGCCCCGGGCTCAACCTGGGATAGTCATTTAGAACTGGCAGACTAGAGTCTTGGAGAGGGGAGTGGAATTCCAGGTGTAGCGGTGAAATGCGTAGATATCTGGAGGAACATCAGTGGCGAAGGCGACTCCCTGGCCAAAGACTGACGCTCATGTGCGAAAGTGTGGGTAGCGAACAGGATTAGATACCCTGGTAGTCCACACCGTAAACGCTGTCTACTAGCTGTGTGTGCCTTTAAGGCTGTGCGTAGCGAAGCTAACGCGATAAGTAGACCGCCTGGGGAGTACGGCCGCAAGGTTAAAACTCAAATGAATTGACGGGGGCCCGCACAAGCGGTGGAGCATGTGGTTTAATTCGATGCAACGCGAAGAACCTTACCTACACTTGACAT
>ERZ724563.9-NODE-9-length-131252-cov-5.075081_pt1 | contig 131252 bp, 101 predicted proteins | sample MGYA00375857_ERZ724563 | MGnify/ENA primary metagenome ERZ724563 (study PRJEB28725, sample SAMN03264850) | marine sediment metagenome | biome: marine pelagic biome; feature: marine oligotrophic desert; material: marine snow | place: Pacific Ocean:North Pacific...
GCCATGTAGAATCCACTTTTGTTGTTCTGTACTCGAAATGTAGTAAAAACCTAAATCTCGCCACTCTTGGCGAGTCAATTCAGCAGCTTTTCCAGATAATTTATTCATAGTCAAACTGGGGGCTAACAATTTAATGTACGGAAAAAATCCTTTATGCAACGTGGAAAAAATCCGTATATAACCTTAATCATCTACTCACTTTCGCACGTATTGTCATCTACATCAATATCCTGCACTTTGTATCTGAAAACGCGGTATTAAAGTACGGAATTTGTCCTTTTTATTTTTCTATCCACGAATATTTACTAATTTTTGGGTGTGTATAGAAATATTTAACACGTTTTATGCGGGTTTATTGTCAAATAGGGGGGGAGTAGATACCGTAACAGCCGGGTCTTTAAGTTAGTAAATTTGCCCCAATATGTAGGAGCAACACCCTCATAATTTTCGAAAATTAAATGCTCAAATTACCCTTGAAGTACTACGATGAGTCGGGTCGTATTTTGCCGCCAAAATGGCTGTATTTGCTGTTGGCATTCTTTTGCTTAGATTGGGTTATTTTTATATTTTCACTGGCGTCACCCTCTCAAACCGACACTTTGTTATTTCTTTTTTACCCCCAAGCGAATAGTTTGGGTATCGCACTACTGGCAAGCTTACCTATAGTGGTAAGTTTATTATTGTTAAGCCAACGCGAGCGATTATGGAAGCGCAACCTTACTGGCTGGCCACGGGCACTGTTACCTCTTATGCTACTGGGAATAAGCTGTGCATTTTGCGTAGTCTTATATCATGAAGCCTTAGTTAAATGGCAGTTTGAACTGTTTCAGGGTATAAGACTATTAGTGTCAATCGCTAGCTTATACGTTGTATCTCAAAGTCGTCATTTACGTTGGATGGTAGAAGATTGGCAGAAAGGGAAATAACGTACGAGTTGGGGCTCCAAGCGATAAAAAATATACTTACAAAGCGGCATTCACAGGCTTTACACTATGTTGTGTAAAGCCCGCTGACCCTCTCCACCTATTGGTGATTAGCTAAGGCTTTAGTGAAATATTCCTGAACGCTTGTTTCACTGTTGTTTACTAGTCGTTCGTAACATATGCCAGCAAAGGCGTAAGTGTTTTCGCCTACACCTAAAAGCACATAGGGCGCATTGGGGTTAGATTGATCGTAAATCCACTGACTGTTATCTACAAATCTGCGCATCGTTTCACCAGTATAAGCACCAAATATATTACAAAGTGTGAATACGGCTTCGTTTTCCAATGCTTGATCGTGGTATTTATCTATAAAACTCAGCAGCAAATCATCCACATTTGCAATGCTCTGTTTTGAAAAATCCAGTGTTACGTCAAATTCATCTTTCGCCGTTTTCACTGCATTTTCAGCGCAATCGCTCATTAATTCTTCTAGTTCTTTAGGCGTCATCGTAGCTCCTTGGTGGCACCGTCTATTACCGATGTCTTGGGTATCCGTTACGTTACCGTAATTGTTTATTTTTGACCAGTCAGCCGATTAATAATACTGGCAGCTGCGAACAGGCCAAATGTGGCTGTTACTGTTACAACTGCACCGAATCCTCCAGCACAATCTAAACGGGTGCCTCCTTCCATGGCTGACTTATTGAAACAAACGCTACCGTCTGGTTGTGGGTAGCGAAGCTGCTCGGTAGAGTATATACATTCTACACCGAATCGGCGCTTGGGGTTTTTAGAGAAGTTATAGTTTCTTCTCAGTTCACTGCGAAGCTTTGCGGCAAGTGGGTCTTGTATTGTTTTGGCAAGGTCACCTTTCGTAACTTGGGTAGGGTCAATCTGACCGCCAGCTCCGCCTACCGTTACAATAGGAATTTTGTTGCGTTTGCAATGGGCTATCATGGCTGCTTTTGCACTAATACTATCTGTGGCGTCAATAACGCCATCCATATCTGTAGTAAGTAACTCACGTACATTTTCAGGTAGAACAAAGTCTTCAACGCAATTAACTTTGCATTTTTCATTGATGGTTGCTATTCGTTGCGCAATCGCTTCTACTTTGGGTTGACCTACAGTGCTAGCTAACGCGTGAATTTGTCTATTCGTATTGGTTACGCACACGTCGTCTAAATCGATGAGCGTTAGCTCACCCACGCCAGAACGCGCCAGCGATTCAGCGCACCAGCTACCCACACCGCCAATACCCGCAATGCACACATGGCTATTCGCCAGCGCATTGGCACCGTCTAGGCCATACAGTCTTACTATGCCGCCAAATTTGGGGTCATTCGACACATCAATACTCACTCGCGCTACCTATTGCATCAAAAAGGGGTTTTAAAATCTGGCGCGCATGATCGCAAAAACACATCAGAATGCAAGCGCCATTGGTACTTATACATTCATTTTATTTGCATCCGTCCAGTTTAAACTTACGGTTATTATTGCCTATAAAATTCGAATAAGTCGAATAGCCCGTCCCATTAATGTCGCCTTACTAACAAGTCTAAATATGATGCAATACCGTAACCTAATACATCATTATTCACAGAGGCAAAGCAATGGGATTACTTGTTGACGGTAACTGGGTAGATAAATGGTACAACACCAAAAAAAATGGTGGAAAATTCGAAAGGCAAGCCTCGAAATTTAGGCACAGCATAGGGGAGGGGAACTCTCGTTATTTGCCCGAATCCAATCGCTATCATCTGTATGTTTCTTTAGCTTGTCCATGGGCACACAGAGCCTTGATATTTAGAAAGCTAAAAGGGTTGGAAAATCACATAGATGTATCGGTAGTACATCCTCATATGCTAGAAGCAGGGTGGAAATTTGCACCTTACCCAGGGAGCACTGGCGATAGACTCTATGGTTATGATTATTTACATCAAGTATATACTCTCGAAAAAGACGATATTACTACACGCGTTACCGTGCCTGTTCTATGGGATAAGCACACCAAAACCATCGTCAATAATGAATCGGCGGATATTATACGTATATTTAACCACCGGTTTAATGCTTTAACCGGCAATGAAGACGATTATTACCCTGAGCAACTTTGTGCGCAAATAGATGAAATAAATCATGAGATTTACCACAACGTTAATAATGGGGTATATAAAGCGGGGTTTGCGACTACGCAAGAAGCCTATGAGGATGCGGTAACCTCATTGTTTACCACGCTAGATAATGTTGAAAAAATGCTGAGTAAGTCAAGGTATTTGGTAGGTGATACACTAACCGAGGCCGACTGGCGATTATTTACCACACTAATTCGCTTTGATGCTGTGTATTACAGCCACTTTAAATGTAACGTTAAACGTATCGTCGATTACCCTAATCTCTATGCATACATGTGTGAGCTATATCAAGTTCCCGGTGTGAAAGACACCGTGAATTTCACGCATATAAAGCAGCACTATTATGTTAGCCAAACCACCATCAATCCAACCCAGGTAGTCCCTATTGGGCCAACACTAAACTTCACGTCAAACCACGGAAGAGAAAAGTACACGAACCGCTAAATTAAATAGCCTATTGACTGACGAATAAATGGCCTGAAACACACACAATTTCAGATTATATGTGTTCAGGCATTGCACCTGATGAAGGCCTTGATTACCATTGGTTGGAGGAATTTAAATGGGAAGTTAATTATCCCAATTTTCGATATTTGCACGTTTGCAGGGAATAGAGACCTTAAATAATGACAAAATCCATCACATGCTTTAAAGCCTATGATATTCGTGGCGAGTTAAACAGCCAACTCAACGAAGAAGTCGCCTATCGAATTGGCTATGCATTTGCACAAGAATTAAATGCAAGAACCGTTGTAGTAGGAAGCGACGTTCGTTTAACCTCAACGCCTCTAAAGTTAGCGCTAACCGCAGGCCTTATTGATGCAGGTGCAAACGTGACTGATATTGGTATGGCGGGTACGGAAGAAATTTATTTTGCAACCAAGCACCTTGGTGTAGATGGTGGAATTGAAGTTACTGCCAGTCATAACCCAATTAACTACAATGGTATGAAGCTAGTGAAGGCGGGTTCTATCCCCATCAGTGGTGATACGGGGCTGAATGCAATTAAAGAAAAAGCAGAGCTGCTAGATGACCATAGGGTAACAACGCGCTTAGCCCACTATACGCAGCAACAGCCAATTGATGCAGATGCGTTTTTCAACGGAACCGCGCATGTGAAAAAAGACCTGCTAATAGAATCGGGTAGTTACGTAGAAGACTCCTGCATGGAGGCCTATGTGGAGCACATGCTTTCATACGTTAACTTAGATAACTTCAAACCGCTAAAAATTGTGGTTAATGCAGGCAATGGCGCAGCAGGAAATGCACTGGATGCCATTGAGTCAGAATTAGCGAGTAGAAACATTCCTATTACCTTTATTAAAGTGCACCACGAAGCAGATGGCACTTTCCCAAATGGTATCCCTAACCCTTTATTACCAGAAAACAGAGCCGATACCGCAGATGCAGTAAAAGCCCATAGCGCAGATTTTGGTATTGCATGGGATGGCGATTTCGATCGTTGTTTCTTATTCGACGCCGATGGACAGTTTATTGAAGGCTACTACATTGTAGGCTTACTTGCGGCGGCCTTTATCGCTAAAGACAAAAACAGCAAAGTTATTTATGACCCACGGGTTTACTGGAACACCGAAGACATTGTAGAAAATGCTGGCGGAACCCCTATAAAATCTAAAACAGGTCACGCGTTTATTAAAGAACGTATGCGTAAAGAAGACGCGGTGTATGGCGGAGAAATGAGTGCCCACCATTATTTCCGCGATTTTGCATACTGTGACTCAGGCATGATCCCATGGCTGCTGATTGCTGAACTAGTCAGTGTTAAGCAACAGTCCCTGGCTAGCATGGTTAAAGCGCGTATAGAAGCGTTTCCTTCTTCAGGAGAAATCAACAGTAAGCTGAAAGACGCAGATGCGGCGTTAGAGCGTGTGACCAACACCTATAAACCTCAAGCTTCTGTGGTAGATACTACCGATGGTTTAGGGCTGGAGTTTGGTAATTGGCGCTTTAATTTACGCAAGTCTAACACCGAGCCGGTGATTCGCTTGAACGTTGAAAGCAGAGGGGATATCGCATTAATGGAAGAGAAAACCGAAGAATTGTTGGCGGCAATACGGGCTGAATAATTACCTATTTGGTTAAGCAAATGTCAAAAAGCGCTCATTAGGAGCGCTTTTTTTATGATTAATTTAATTCATTACCTACGTCACAATAAAAATCATCCACGCGTGACATAAAACCACCACAGTGGTTAATGCAATGCGTAAGCTAATGTAGTCAACAATGTACGACTTAGGCAGTGATAGGGTGAATTTGTCATAAACTAAAACGCCTACGTAGCATAAAGAAAGAACGCCTAACACTTCAACCCGGTGGCTAAACACTAAACATAACCATCCCACAATAGTCGGAAGCATAGCGATATACATTTGCTTATTGAACGCTTGCTCTTTTATCGCGTCCCACCAATGAACACCCCCAAAAAAAGACAATAGCACCGCAGAGTACTGAATGAAGTACAGTGCACTTTGGGTTAGTGATAGCCAGTTAAAAACATAAGACAAAGGTAAGAAAAGGAAAGGGATTAAGCCTGCTATACCAAGTAAAACGGCAGAATAGGGCATGGGTGACTCCTAATAAAAAATAGCGCCAACAGGCGCTATTTTTACGAAGGTTTGCGAAAACCGTTCAATACTATTTGATCGGTGTATATTTACGCTGATTGTGGCCGGTATAAAGCTGACGAGGACGACCAATTTTTTGTTTAGGGTCGCTCATCATTTCATGCCAGTGTGAAATCCAACCTACTGTACGAGACAGTGCGAATATACACGTAAACATATTGGTAGGAATACCAATCGCTTTAAGCACAATACCTGAGTAGAAATCTACATTAGGGAACAATTTCTTCTCAGCGAAGTACGGGTCATTTAATGCAATTTTTTCAAGTTCCATCGCAACTTCAAGCAATGGATCTTTAACATTAAGTTCGCTTAATACTTCGTGACAGCTTTCACGCATTACTGTCGCGCGCGGATCGTGGTTTTTGTATACACGGTGACCAAAGCCCATCAATCGGAATGGATCAGACTTGTCTTTAGCACGAGCAATAAACTCTGGAATACGATCTACAGTGCCAATCTCTTCAAGCATGTTTAAACATGCTTCGTTTGCGCCACCATGAGCAGGGCCCCATAGTGATGCAACACCCGCAGCAATACATGCATAAGGGTTAGCACCTGAAGAACCAGCCAAACGAACGGTAGACGTTGATGCATTTTGCTCGTGATCAGCATGAAGCGTAAAGATACGATCCATCGCACGTTCAACCGCTGGGCTAATTTGAAATTCTTCTGCGGGTACAGAGAACATCATGTTTAGGAAGTTTGCTGCATAGCTTAAATCGTTACGTGGGTAAACAAACGGCTGGCCGATGTTGTACTTGTAACACATAGCAACAAGGGTAGGCATTTTCGCAATTAAGCGATGTGCACTACGAATACGCTGTTCTTCATTAGAAACGTCTAAATCACTGTGGTAGAACGATGACATTGCACCCACTGTTCCACATAACATCGCCATAGGGTGAGCGTCGTTACGGAAACCATGGAAGAACATATTAATTTGTTCATGCACCATAGTGTGACGAGTAATAGTGTCTTTGAATTCTTCATATTCTTCTTTCGACGGCGCATCGCCGTGTAGAAGCATATGACAAACTTCAAGGTAGTCTGCATCGCGCGCTAGTTCTTCAATTGGGAAACCACGGTGTAGCAATACACCCGCAGAGCCGTCAATGTAAGTAATAGCTGACTCGCAAGATCCTGTCGCCATAAAACCAGGGTCGTAGGTAAAATAACCGTGTTGTCCTAGTGAACGGACATCGATCACATCTTGTCCTTCGGTGCCCGACAAGATAGGAAGCTCGATTTCCTTACCGCCGGCCTTAAGAATGGCTTTCTGATCTGCCATATAATGCTCTCCTCAGAATGGTTCTGTTTGCAGCGAAAACGAACGAAAATGCTCGTCTCGTTGGGAAAAGTGGCGTATTTGTACTTTATTATGCACCATTAAGTCAATTTAATTGCATATATGCGCAATAAATATTCTAGATTACGGTAGCTTATTATCACTACGAAAAGAATACTAAATTGTATTTAATGGAGAACGCACTTATTCCAATCGGGCTAATTATCACGGTCTTTTCACAAAAGGTAAACCACCGTTTGCTAATTTAATTAACACCTTAGTCGAATATTTGGTCAATAAACGGCTGAATTGTCACCGTTCACATTAAAACACCTTAATTTCAACCACTGAACTAGTGTTATTCTACTTTAGTACTGATAAACTCTAGTGCCTTGTAAATAAAGCGGTTCATATCCGTCTTTAGGCGTAAACGGATACACGCAATTTACAGTGCTTATGAAATTTGTGTGAAAAAAGACTAAAGTCTTACAGCACCACAAAAAATTGTAATTATATACTGTGCTGGATATACTCAGCGGTGCTCAAAAACAGAATATTTATTCTGTTAGCGGCATTAAAGAATAATTCACAAATTGTTAACAACTCATTGGATGAGGCAATTAACAGGTAATAAACGAATTCACCTACACAGGACATAATAAGGTGGGTAATTCAATATCCCTACGGATTAAACAGGCATACATTGTGAAAAAGCAAAGACCAGTAAATTTAGAACTCAATACTATTAAATTTCCGCCCTCTGCTATTTCGTCAATTCTCCATCGTGTTACCGGTGTTGCAATGTTCTTCGCGTTACTTTTTGTTATTTGGGCATGGGCAGTTTCTGTTTCTTCGCCTGAAGGTTTCGCGGACGTGCAAGCAATCATGAATGGTTTCCTTGGAAAATTCGTCGCAATTGGCACAGCTTCAGCGCTGACATATCACATTCTAGGCGGCCTAAGACACGTTGTAATGGATTTAGGTCACTGGGAAGAATTAGAGTCGGGTAACCTAAGTGCGAAAGCAGTTATCGCATTATGGATTATACTGACCGTAGTATTGGGAGTTGCACTATGCTAACCAACCAAGCAAGCATGAAGCGTAATGGTGTACAAGATTACGTATCCTTACGTACTACAGCAGCAATTATTTTCGCGTACTCGGTTTTCATGGCGTGGTTCTTTATCACCACCGATAACCTTACCTTTATCGAATGGCGAGGGTTATTCTCTGGCCTAGCTATGAAAGTTTTCACATTGGCAGCATTGATTGCAATTATGATTCACGTACGTATCGGCTTATGGCAGGTACTCACTGATTACGTTAAGTCGTCAGGTTTACGTGCAACGTTGCAATACGTTCTAAACCTTATTGCGTTTGGTTACGTTGCTGTCGGCCTATTTGTACTGTGGGGAGTGTAAGATGAGTTTACCCGTTCACGAGTTTGATGCAGTAGTAATTGGAGCTGGTGGCGCAGGCATGCGTGCAGCACTACAGATTTCGCAATCTGGTAAATCATGTGCACTGTTATCAAAAGTTTTTCCAACCCGTTCTCATACTGTGTCTGCACAGGGTGGTATTACCGTCGCATTAGGTAATTCACACGAAGACAATTGGGAATGGCACATGTACGACACCGTGAAAGGTTCTGATTATATCGGTGACCAAGACGCGATTGAATACATGTGTAAAACTGGCCCAGAAGCGATTATCGAAATGGAGAACATGGGTTTACCCTTCTCACGTTTCGAAAATGGTAAAATTTACCAGCGTCCTTTTGGTGGTCAGTCTAAGAATTTTGGTGGAGAGCAGGGCGCCCGTACTGCGGCAGCCGCTGACCGTACAGGTCATGCACTTCTTCACCTTCTTTACCAACAAAACGTAAAGAACAAAACAAAGGTATTTTCTGAGTGGTATGCCCTCGACCTTGTTAAAAACCAAGATGGCGATGTTGTTGGTTGTACTGCTATCGATATCGAGACAGGTGAAGTGGTTTACTTCAAATCACGCGCTGTTGTGTTAGCAACAGGTGGTGCAGGTCGTATCTATGCGTCTACCACTAATGCACACATTAATACCGGTGACGGTGTGGGCATGGCACTTCGTGCTGGTGTTGCTGTTCAAGATATGGAAATGTGGCAATTCCACCCAACAGGTATTGCTGGCGCAGGGACATTGGTAACAGAAGGTTGTCGTGGTGAAGGTGGTTACCTTCTTAACAAAGACGGCGAACGCTTCATGGAGCGCTATGCGCCAAACGCGAAAGACTTAGCGGGTCGTGACGTTGTTGCTCGTTCAATGATGACTGAAATCCGCGAAGGTCGTGGGTGTGAAGGCCCATGGGGAACTCACCTTAAGCTTAAGTTGGATCACTTAGGTAAAGACGTACTTGAGTCACGCTTACCTGGTATTCTTGAGCTATCGCGTACGTTTGCCCACGTCGACCCGGTCAAAGAACCTATTCCGGTTATTCCAACTTGTCACTATATGATGGGTGGTATTCCAACTACCGTTGATGGTCAGTGTTTAACTGTTGATGCCGACGGTAATGACAAAGTTGTTAACGGTTTATTCGCTTGTGGTGAGATTGCATGTGTATCTGTTCATGGTGCAAACCGCCTTGGTGGTAACTCTCTATTAGACCTTGTTGTATTCGGTCGTGCGACTGGTTTACACCTTGGTACTACGCTTTCAGAAATGGCACCAACACGTGATGCTTCTGAGTCAGATTTAGACGCATCTATGACGCGCTTCAATCGTTGGGAAAATTCTGAGAAAGGCAAGGGCGAAGATCCTGTTCAAATTAAGAAAGACTTGCAGCAATGCATGCAGCTTAACTTCTCAGTATTCCGTGAGGGTGACGCCATGGCAGAAGGGCTTAGAGAGCTTAGCGAAATTCGCGAGCGTCTTAAGCATGCGCGCCTTGACGACAAGAGTTCAGACTTTAACACTCAGCGTATAGAGTGTCTTGAACTAGATAACCTTATGGAAACCGCGTACAGCACAGCAGTAGCAGCGAACTTCAGAACGGAAAGCCGTGGCGCTCACAGCCGCTTCGACTTCCCAGATCGTGATGATGAAAACTGGTTATGCCACAGTATTTACGATCCGAACACTGATAAAATGCTCACACGTGATGTCAATATGGCGCCTAAGCTTAGGGAAGCATTCCCGCCTAAAGTGCGTTCATATTAAGAGAGGCAACGATCATGCAAAAAACTTTTTCGATTTATCGTTATAACCCAGAAGTAGACGCTAAGCCTCGCATGCAAGACTACACTCTAGAAGTAGAGGAAGGTCAGGACATGATGGTGCTCGACGCACTACTAGCACTTAAAGAGCAGGATCCGACGCTTTCATTCCGTCGTTCTTGCCGTGAAGGTGTATGTGGTTCAGATGGTGTAAACATGAACGGCAAAAACGGCCTAGCATGTATCACACCATTATCGGCATTGGGTAATGGTAAGGTTGTGGTTCGTCCATTACCGGGTTTACCTGTAGTACGTGACCTTGTCGTAGACATGACACAGTTCTACACTCAATACGAAAAGATTAAGCCATTCTTAATCAACGACCAAAAACAGCCGCCTGCACGAGAACATCTTCAGTCTCCTGAAGAACGTGCTAAGCTTGATGGACTGTACGAGTGTATTCTTTGTGCATGTTGTTCTACGTCGTGCCCGTCTTTCTGGTGGAACCCTGATAAATTCATTGGTCCTGCTGGTTTGCTTCACGCTTATCGATTCTTAATTGATAGCCGTGATACGGCCACTGATGAACGTCTTAACGACCTTGATGACGCATTCAGCGTATTCCGCTGCCACGGCATCATGAACTGTGTAAGCGTATGCCCGAAAGGATTGAACCCGACAAAAGCAATTGGACATATTAAGTCTATGCTTTTACAACGGGCTGTTTAGTACCATAATCTGACACGTTAGTGTGACAGATAGCAATGCTCTAAATGGCCATCCGGACGGGATGGCTATTTTTTTTTGTATTCATCGGTATAACACTTGGTTATGTTAAGAATAACCTTATAATAGACACTGATGGTTAATAGAATTTACAAAACGTAGCAAGGCAAATTAAATGCAAGAAAGCGTGATGAAAGCGTGGTGGGATTCCTCGCACATGGCAGGTGCCAACGCTGCCTATGTTGAGGAGTTGTACGAATCGTATCTGGAGGACCCCAAAAGCGTATCCGATACTTGGCGTCAAATCTTTGATAACCTCCCTAAGGTTGAAGGCGTTGAGTTAGAAACCAATCATACAAGTGTTAAAGATCAGTTCAGGAAACTTGCTGCGCTAGGCCCTACAGCCAGAATGTCGAGTGTTCCTGTTGACGGCGCAAGTGTATCTGACGACAGGCAGGTAAAAGTTTTACAGCTTATTAATGCTTATCGTTTCCGCGGCCATCAACACGCTAATCTCGACCCACTCGGTTTATGGAAACAAGAGCGAGTTCGCGATTTAGAGCTTTCTCACCATAGCCTTTCCGAAAAAGATTTTGACAGTGTGTTTAATGTTGGGTCGTTTGCCATTGGTAAAGATTCAATGTCATTAGGCGAACTGTTTAAATCGCTTAATAGAACCTACTGCGGTTCGATTGGTGCAGAATACATGCACATTACTGATACCGACCAAAAGCGTTGGTTACAGCAGAAGATCGAATCAGTGCAAGCCAAACCAGAAATTGCTAAAGAAGAAAAAATTAGCATTCTAAAAGGGTTAACGGCTGCCGATGGTATGGAAAAATACCTGGGTTCTAAGTTCCCTGGTGCAAAACGCTTCTCTCTTGAAGGTGGTGATGCGCTCATCCCAATGCTGAAAGGTTTAATTACCAAGGCAGGGACTGCGGGGACCAAAGAAGTGGTTATAGGTATGGCTCACCGTGGTCGCCTAAACGTACTTGTTAACGTACTTGGTAAAAACCCCTCTGTTTTATTTGATGAGTTCTCGGGCAAGCATGATGATTCTCTTGGTGCTGGTGACGTAAAGTACCACGCAGGTTTCTCGTCTGACTTTGCAACCCCGGGTGGCAATGTGCATTTAGCGCTTGCGTTCAACCCATCACACTTAGAAATCGTTAATCCTGTTGTGATGGGGTCGGTTCGTGCACGTTTGGTACGAAGAAACAACGACACAAATACTGTATTACCTATTACCATTCACGGTGATTCTGCTATTGCTGGTCAGGGTGTTGTACAAGAGACGTTTAACATGTCTCAAACCCGCGGTTTTGCGGTTGGTGGCACGGTTCGTATCGTGGTGAATAACCAAGTTGGTTTTACCACCTCTAAAACAGAAGATACCCGTTCTACTCAATACTGTACTGATATTGCAAAAATGGTACAGGCACCTATATTTCATGTGAATTCCGACGACCCAGAAGCAGTAGCCTTCGTCACTGAATTAGCACTTGAATACAGAAATAAATTCAAGAAAGACGTGGTTATCGATTTAGTTTGCTACCGTCGTCATGGTCATAATGAAGCTGATGAGCCAAACGCAACTCAGCCGCTTATGTACCAAAAGATCAAAAAGCACCCTGTGCCACGAGCGATTTATGCTGATCAGCTTATCGCTGAAGGTATTATTGAGCAACGTGATGCTGACCGTTACTTAGAAGAGTATCGTGCAGCGCTAGATCACGGCGCTTGTGTGGTTGAAGAGTGGCGACCAATGACGGAACACAGCGTAGACTGGACACCGTATTTAGGTCACGACTGGGATACGCCTTATGATGGTTCAGTAAGTGTCGAAAAACTTAAAGAGTTAGGCACGTCTATTACTACCTTCCCAGAAGGTCATAAACTTCAATCTCGGGTTAATAAACTCTATCAAGACCGCAAGGCGATGGTAGCCGGAGAGAAGAAACTTGACTGGGGTATGGCGGAAAACCTTGCCTACGCAACCTTGGTTGATGAAGGCGAAGATATTCGTATTACCGGTCAAGATTCTGGCCGTGGTACTTTCTTCCATCGTCATGCTGTGCTTCATAATCAAGCTGATGCTAGTACCTATATGCCATTGCAGCATATTCGTGAGGGGCAGGGCGAGATTGAAATTTACGACTCGGTTTTGTCTGAAGAAGCGGTAATGGCTTTTGAATACGGTTACGCTACGGCAGAGCCAACTTGCTTAACCATTTGGGAAGCACAGTTTGGTGACTTCGCGAACGGTGCTCAAGTTGTTTTCGACCAATTCTTAAGTTCAGGTGAAGCAAAGTGGGGCCGCTTGTGTGGCTTGACGGTTCTACTTCCACACGGTTATGAAGGCCAAGGGCCGGAGCACAGCTCTGCACGTCTTGAGCGTTTCTTACAAATGTGTGCCGATCACAATTGGCAAGTGTGTGTTCCCTCAACACCTGCTCAAGTTTACAACATGCTTCGTCGTCAAGTGGTTCGCCCTATGCGTAAACCGCTTATCGTCATGTCGCCTAAGTCATTGTTACGTCATCCTCTTGCGGTATCTTCGCTAGAAGAACTTGCGGAAGGTAAATTCCACAATGTTATTGGCGAAATTGATGATATCGACCCGAAAAATGTTAAGCGCGTGGTTATGTGTTCAGGCAAGGTTTATTACGATTTGTTAGACCAACGCCGAAAGAACGAACAAACCGACGTTGCGATTATTCGTCTCGAACAGCTTTATCCATTCCCGCAAGAAGAATGCGCTAAAGTTGTGGCGCAATACAGCCACGTTACCGATTGGGTTTGGTGTCAAGAAGAACCCCAAAACCAAGGTGCTTGGTATTGTAGCCAACACCATTTCTGGCAAGCAATTCCAGATGGTGCCAAATTAACATATGCAGGTCGTGAAGCATCCTCTTCTCCTGCAGTAGGTTATGTTTCCGTTCACAACCAGCAACAAAAAGCCCTGGTTGAAGACGCACTCACTATTAAATAAGGAACAGTAATGACAATTGAGATAAAAGTTCCGGTTCTACCTGAGTCAGTTGCCGATGCCTCCATTGCAACCTGGCACGTAAAAGCCGGTGACGCAGTTAAACGAGACCAGAACCTGGTTGATATTGAAACTGATAAAGTGGTTTTAGAGGTTGTAGCGCCAGCGGACGGTACAATGGGTGAGATCTTAAATGAAGAGGGTGCGACAGTTTTAGGTGAGCAAGTGATTGCTAAATTAGAAGAGGGCGGCGCGGCTGCTCCTGCTAAGTCTAATACTGATAGCGCGAAAAAAGAAGAAACCAAAGAAGCTGCACCAGCGGCTTCAGGAAAAGCGTCAGACGTAAAAGTACCGGTTCTGCCAGAATCAGTAGCAGATGCTACGATTGCGACATGGCACGTTGCTGTTGGTGAAGCTGTGTCTCGTGACCAAAATCTCGTTGATATTGAAACAGACAAGGTAGTACTAGAAGTTGTTGCTCCCGCTGACGGTTCATTGTCTGAAATTATTGCAGAAGAAGGCGCAACGGTTACTGCTGAAGAAGTTATCGCAAAATTTGTTGAAGGCGCAGCAGGCGGTGCTTCAGCATCTTCTGATACCGCTGAAGCCGACGAGAGTGATGACAGCAGCGATGCGCTAAGCCCTTCTGTACGTCGTTTGCTTGCCGAAAAAGGTGTTGATGCATCTAAAGTTAAAGGCACGGGTAAAAACGGCCGCATTACTAAAGAAGACGTAGAAAAATACCTTAAAGGTGGCGACAGTGCTGCGAAAGCCGCACCTGCTGCATCTGAAGCTGTTACTGCAGACCTTCCTACTGGCAACCGTACTGAGAAGCGTGTACCAATGACACGTCTTCGTAAGACCATTGCTAATCGTCTACTTGATGCGAAAAACTCTACGGCAATGTTGACCACGTTTAACGAAGTTAACATGAAGCCCATTATGGAACTTCGTAAGCAGTATCAAGAAAGCTTCGAGAAACGCCATGGTATTCGTCTTGGCTTTATGTCTTTCTACGTTAAGGCCGTGACTGAAGCGCTTAAGCGTTTCCCTGAAGTGAATGCGTCTATTGACGGTGATGATATTGTTTATCACAACTACTTCGATATCTCTATCGCGGTATCTACACCTCGTGGCCTTGTTACGCCAGTACTTAAAGATACTGACACGCTTGGTATGGCAGGGGTAGAAAAAGGAATTAAGGAACTAGCACTTAAAGGTCGTGACGGTAAGCTGTCAATGGCTGAACTACAGGGTGGTAACTTTACTATCACCAACGGTGGTGTGTTTGGTTCACTTATGTCTACGCCAATCATTAACCCGCCGCAAAGCGCAATTTTGGGAATGCATAAAATTCAAGATCGCCCAATGGCAGTTAATGGAAAAGTAGAAATTCTACCAATGATGTACCTAGCGCTTTCTTACGACCACCGTATTGTGGACGGTAAAGAATCTGTCGGTTTCTTGGTAACAGTTAAAGAGATGCTTGAAGATCCTACTCGTCTATTGCTAGACGTGTAAGGCTTTCGTCTCACGTTATTGTGGTGAGATGCTAAGCTTGTTTAGGCAAGCTTAGCGTTCCATGCAACGCTGATATTTGCCCTATAATATCAGTCAAACTAATCAAGTCGCGAAAGCGGCTTTTGTCTTAAAAAAAAATCGGATAGAAACACCATGAATTTGCATGAATACCAAGGTAAGCAGCTATTCAAAGAATACGGTTTGCCTGTTTCTGAAGGATACGCAGCAGACACTGCTCAAGGTGCTGTAGAAGCCGCTGATAAAATTGGCGGAGAAGAGTGGGTAGTTAAGTGTCAGGTACACGCGGGCGGTCGCGGTAAAGCTGGCGGTGTAAAGCTAGTTAAAGATAAAGACGCGATTAAAGCTTTCGCTGAAAACTGGCTCGGCAAAAATTTGGTGACGTTTCAGACTGACGAAAATGGTCAGCCTGTAAGCAAAATCTTAGTTGAATCTTGCACAGATATCGCTAACGAGCTTTACCTTGGTGCAGTAGTTGACCGTACAACCCGTCGCGTTGTATTTATGGCTTCTACTGAAGGTGGCGTAGAGATTGAAACGGTTGCAGAAGAAACCCCAGAGAAGATCCTTAAAGCTGAAATCGACCCAATTGTAGGTCCTCAGCCTTACCAAGCACGCGAAATGGCGTTTAAACTTGGTCTTACTGGCGTTCAAATCAAGCAGTTCACCAAGATTTTCCTTGGCCTAGCTAAGATGTTTGAAGATCTTGATATTGCCCTTATCGAAATTAACCCTCTTGTTATTAAAGAAGACGGTGACCTTCACTGTCTTGATGCTAAGCTAGCTATTGACGGCAACGCGTTGTATCGTCAACCTAAAGTTAAAGCAATGCAAGATCCTTCTCAAGAAGACGAACGTGAAGCGCATGCTGCTCAATTCGAGCTTAACTATGTTGCTCTTGACGGTAACGTAGGTTGTATGGTTAACGGTGCCGGCCTAGCAATGGGTACAATGGACATCGTAAACCTACACGGTGGCAAGCCAGCTAACTTCTTAGATGTTGGTGGTGGCGCAACAAAAGAACGTGTTGCAGAGGCATTCAAAATCATCCTATCTGACGACAACGTTAAAGCTGTTTTAGTTAACATCTTCGGCGGTATCGTTCGTTGTGACATGATTGCTGAAGGTATCATTGGCGCAGTTAAAGAAGTTGGCGTTAGTGTTCCTGTTGTTGTACGTCTTGAAGGTACAAACGCAGAGCTTGGCCGTGAAGTTCTAGCGAACTCAGGTCTAGATATCATTGCTGCTGAGTCGCTAACTGATGCAGCTGAGAAAGTTGTTGCTGCTGCGGAGGGCAAATAATGTCTGTATTAATTAACAAAGATACCAAAGTAATCTGTCAAGGTTTCACTGGTGGTCAAGGTACTTTCCACTCTGAGCAAGCTATTGCTTACGGTACGCAAATGGTTGGTGGTGTTACACCAGGCAAAGGCGGCACTGAGCACTTAGGTCTTCCAGTATTCAATACAGTACGTGAAGCGGTAGAAGCTACCGGCGCAACAGCAACGGTTATCTACGTACCAGCTGCGTTCTGTAAAGATTCAATTGTTGAAGCTGCTGATGCTGGCATCGAGCTTATCGTTTGTATCACTGAAGGTATTCCTACGCTTGATATGCTTTACGTAAAAGAATACGTAAACGCAAAAGGCGTTCGCATGATTGGACCAAACTGCCCAGGTGTTATTACTCCTGGAGAGTGTAAGATTGGTATCATGCCTGGTCATATCCATAAGCCTGGTAAAGTAGGTATTGTTTCTCGCTCTGGTACGCTGACGTACGAAGCCGTTAAGCAAACTACTGACGAAGGTTTTGGCCAGTCTAGCTGTGTTGGTATCGGTGGTGATCCTATCCCAGGTTCTAACTTCATTGATATTCTTCAGTTGTTCCAAGACGATCCACAAACTGAAGCTATCGTTATGATTGGTGAAATTGGTGGTACCGCAGAGGAAGAAGCTGCTGAATTCATCAAAGCTAACGTCACTAAGCCGGTTGTGTCTTACATCGCAGGTGTTACAGCACCTCCGGGTAAGCGTATGGGTCATGCTGGTGCAATCATCGCAGGCGGTAAAGGTACTGCTGATGAGAAATTTAAAGCACTAGAAGATGCAGGCGTTAAAACGGTACGTTCACTTGCTGAAATCGGCAAAGCGCTTCGCGAAACTACAGGTTGGTAAGCTAACGCTTATTGATGAATTTAAAAGCCCGCTTTTAGCGGGCTTTTTTGTATCTCAAATTTATTATTGCTTCGGATTGATGTAACAAAATTACTACATCATGCTCAGCAAGGCCTCATTTTCTCGCCATATGTAGTTAAATTACCTCATTAAATACAAACGCTTTGTTAATGCAGTGTTGCATAAATTTTATTGAATACGTATGCAGGCAATTGTGCATTCAACGTGTCCTCTATAGCATTATGCCGACAATGTTTATTGTCATTTAATTGTCATAACAATAACAAAAAGACAACAACTATAACCGTATGGGACACCCGTTTTATGAAACAATTCAAACCCAATCTCATTAAAGCTGCGCTTATTTCTGGCGGTGTAGCCTTTGTAAGCACACCGACGTTCGCACAAGAAAGCAACAGCGATTCTATTGATGAAAGTAATGTTGAAGTTATTCAAGTAAGTGGTATCCGAGGTAGCTTGCAACGTGCCCAAGCAATTAAGATGGACAACACGTCAATTGTAGAAGCCTTGTCAGCAGAAGATATTGGTAAATTGCCTGATACCAGTATTGCCGAATCTATCGCACGACTACCTGGCGTTACGGGTGAGCGTAGAAACGGGCGTACGAGTGGTATCTCTGTACGTGGTTTTAATGAAAACTACGTAGGTACGTCATTAAATGGTCGCGAATTACTGGGAATGGGCGACAACCGTGGCGTTGAGTTCGACCTTTACCCAACGGAAATTATTTCAAACATTCTGGTATACAAAACGCCAGAAGCCGGTATGACCACGCAGAACATTGGTGGTTCTATTGATCTTCAAACCGTTAAGCCTCTCTCGGCGGAAAGTACATTTACGGTAAACGGTAGCTTTGAAAAAAATGCAGAAGACTCACCAAACCCAGATTTCGACAATTCGGGCCACCGTGTGTCAGTTAACTACGTTGATCAGTTTGCCGATGACACATTAGGTTTAGCGTTAACCGTAGCGACTATGGAATCACCAAGACAAGAACAGCACTTTCGTGGTTGGGGCTATGCTGATGTTAACTTAGCTGCAGAAAATACATTTAATGATGATGGCGATCCTGTTTGGAACCCTCGTCGTTACGATGGTCAAGATACGGTAAACGTTCCTGAAGGTACTGTTGTGCTTGGCGGACACGATTCGTTCCAACGTTCTGCTATGTTAGAACGTGATTCAATTGCTGCGGTAGTTGAATGGGCGCCTACGGAAAAACTTAATATACAACTTGATGCACTATATATCGATTTCGTTGAAGACGATGTTCGACGTGGTCTTGAGGAAGGTGGTGCAGAGTGGGGCACAAGTGCTTACACAGTCACTGGTGTTGAAGACGGTTTGGTGACCTCTGGTTACACCGATGGCTTTTATTCTGTTGTACGTAATGACGCAAGGCGTCAGGAAGCTGATTTAACCACCATAGGGATAAACGCCGAGTATCAAATTAACGACTCTTGGAGCGTAGAGCTTGATTATTCTACTGGATCAGTAGAGAAAGAAATTATTGATGTAGAGAGTTACTCAGGTGTGGGTCGTGCTGGTACAGATGGTCGTTCTTTGTCGGCGCGAAGCTGGGAAATGACGTCTACGGGCGTTATGTATTCAGACCACCCAACGGCTGATGCCGTAGACCTTACCGACCCTACTCTTATTCGTTTAGCTGGACCACAAGCATGGGGTGCGCGTCCTCTTCTTGAATCTGATGCGCAAGATGGCTTTGTGAATCAACCTCTGTTTGAAGAAGACCTAGACACAATACGTCTCGACCTCAAAGGCTATGTAGAGTGGGGAATCGTCACCGGCGTTTCTACAGGTATCGTTTACTCTGACAGAAGTAAGTCAAAAGACAATAACGGCGCTTACTTAACGGCGCCTTCTTACCCTGATGATGCAGCGATTCCTGATGTTCTTGGCGTAGTAAATTTAGATTTCATCGGTATAGACGGTATTTTGGCTTATGATTCTTTAGGCCTTTATGAGAGCGGATACTACATTGAAAGTGACGCTAGCCGTGTTCAAAACGATCGCTTGGGTGATACCTACACCGTTGATGAAGAACTTATTACGCTTTATTCTAAATTCGATTTAGAGATGGAATTAGGTGACGTTTGGGTTCGTGGTAACGTTGGCGTTCAGGTCGTTAAGGCAGATCAGCAATCTACAGGCTTCTCTACCACTTCTGATGCTGATGGCTACACCATCGCAACGCCAGTGACCGGTGGCGCAGATTACACAGATGTATTACCTACTTTAAACCTTTCAGCCGAAGTTGCAGACAATCAATTCGTTCGCTTAGGTTTAAGCAAGGTGATTTCTCGCCCTCGTATGGACGACATGCGTCCAAATACACAGGTAACGTTTTCATTCAATGACAATCAAATTACCAGTTCTGATATAGAAAATGGCCCTTGGGGCGGCAGTGCAGGTAACCCAGATTTACGTCCACTTGAAGCGAATCAGTTTGATTTAGCCTACGAGAACTACTTTGCAGACTCCGGATATGTGGCGGTGTCATTCTTCTTTAAAGATATAAAGAATTGGCATAGAGATACGTCGATAATCGCTGATTTCTCTGATTACTACGTTCCTGATTTGCATCAAGGTTCTGAAGGACAGGTTCCTGTGTTGTTTACTGGCCAAGTAAGCAGTGTTCTTGATGGGTTTGAAGGATTTGTGCGCGGGTACGAGCTACAAGGCTCACTACCATTTGATATTATCCATGATTCACTAGAAGGGTTTGGTTTGTTTGCCAGTGCCACTTTTATGGATGGTAAGGTAGACCCAGCGCCAGGCTGTCCACTTCCCCATTAATGAGACAGTGCTGAATTAGAGTTTTCTAGTTTTTCTCGGTAAGCTGCCGGAGGCAGGTTACCGAGACTTTCATGTGTTCTTTCTTCGTTATAATCCAGTCGCCAGAACCAGGCCATCTCTCTTACTTGATTAAGATTTTCAAACAAGTAAGCATCCAGAAACTCTCTGCGGAATGAACCGTTAAAGCGTTCAACAAAGCCATTTTGCTGTGGCTTACCTGGCTGGATATATACCAGTTCAATATTATTGGTTTCACACCAATCTGTTAGCGTCGCCGAAATTAGCTCTGGGCCATTATCCATACGCAGCTGAGTGGGGAATCCACGCTCAGCTTTAAGTTGTTCTAACACGCGTACGACACGGCCAGCTGGCAAAGACGTATCGACTTCAATAGCAAGGCACTCCCGCGTGCCTTCATCCACCACATTCAGTGTTCTGAACCGTTTGCCGCAATATAACGTGTCATGCATAAAGTCCAACGCCCATTGATGGTTTGCCTGATCCAGCACTTCTAGTGGCTGGGCTATTCGTTTGGGCAGTACCCGTTTAGTTCTGCGCCTCAGATTCAATCCCATCTGGCAGTAAACGCGATAGACGCGCTTGTGGTTGAAGGGAAAGCCTTTGAACCGCATTCGACCAAAACACTTCCAGAAGCCTGCTCGTGGCGACTTCTCCAAGACCGCATTGATAGCATCAATGACAGCAGCATCCGCTTTACGCCAGTCTCGTTCAGGGCGGTAAAAAGTCGCACGGCCAATACCTACGAACAGGCAGGCTTTTACGACGCTTAGCCCCGCATCAACCAGTATGCTGACGCATTCTCGTTTCTCTGCTGTCACCAACCCTTTTTTGCGACAAGTTCCTTAATGGCATTATTTTCTAAGCTAACATCGGCAAACATTTTTTTGAGCTTGGCATTTTCTTCTTCAAGCTCTTTTAGTCGCTTGACGTCTGAGGCTTCCATACCGCCGTACTTAGACTTCCAATTGTAATAGGTTGCACTGCTGATACCGTGTTGACGGCAGACTTCCTCAACCTTCATACCAGCATCAACTTCCTTTAACACCCCAATGATCTGAGATTCTGTATAGCGTGATTTTTTCATAGTCGTCTCCTGCGTTAATCATTGCAGAAAACTCCAATTATGTCTGTCTCAGTTTAGGGGAAGTGGACAGTGCCAAACGGAAACGCGTATTCCTGGTTTATCTGAAGAGTCTTATAGCATGACATTCTTCTATGAAAACAAAGGGTTTGAATTCCGTTTAGCAGCAACTAAACGTGACCAATACCTTACCGAAGAGCGAGGTACAAGCCTTGCGCTTGTTGATGCAACTAAACAAGGTGGTACCTTGGTTGATGCTCAAATTGGCTATGACTTTAGTGAATCAGGTATTGATTACCTGGATGGTTTGCGTGTAACGCTACAAGCACAAAACCTAACAGATGAAGATGATATTCAAGCATCTAGCACCGACCCACGTCAAATTACACAGTTCCAGTCTTATGGAACCAACTATTTACTAGGGTTTAACTACAAGTTCTAACTTTTCCGTGTGTGTTAAAAGCCACCTAAAGCTTTTTGTATTAGCTTATGCTAAAACAAAAGCAAGGTGGCTTTTTTATTTTCTGAAGCTACAACTAAGGTTTAGTGGCTTGAATGAGTATTAGCGAGAATGACATGCAAAACCCAAAAAAAAATCCAATAAAGCGGGTCGTCATCGCGGGCGGTGGCACTGCAGGATGGCTGACTGCATCCCTCATGAAAAAGGTGTTGGGAGAGGCCGTCAATATAACGTTGGTTGAGTCAGAGGTCATAGGAACCGTAGGGGTAGGTGAAGCCACTATTCCACCTATTCGTTTAGTTAACCAAGTTTTGGGGATAGACGAAGCCCAGTTTTTATATGAGACAAAAGCGACCATCAAGCTTGCCATTAAATTTGAAAACTGGAAAACCAAAGGGCAAAGCTACTACCACACCTTTGGTGCACCAGGTAAGGCCATGGCCTTTTGTCATTTTCATCATTACTGGTTAAAAGGCCAACAGTTAGGGAAAACCCAAGATTTATGGGATTATGACTTAAACTATCACGCCGCTGAGGCGGGTAAGTTTGCCCCTATTAATGCCAAAGATCCCTTACTAGAACTGCCTTTTGCGTATCACTTTGATGCGAGTTTGTATGCAAAGTACCTACGCAAACTTAGTGAAAGTATGGGTGTTGTTCGTATTGAGGGAAAAATTAGCAGCGTAGAAAGAGATAACGTAAATGGTTATATTAAGGCGTTGCGGTTAGATAATAAAAACCGCATAGAGGGAGACCTCTTTATTGATTGTACCGGTTTTAAAGGCTTACTTATTCAAGAAGCCCTTGGAACAGGCTACGACGATTGGTCCCATTTGCTCCCCTGTGATAGTGCGATAGCAGTGCCATCTGAGCGGCACGAATCCACACGCCCCTTTACGCGGTCAATTGCCCATGATGCTGGCTGGCAATGGCGCATTCCATTACAGCATAGAAACGGTAACGGACATGTATTTTGTTCTCGCTATGTTAGCGAAGATCACGCCTTAGATACGCTAATGGGCAACCTTGATACAAAACCGCTCGCCGACCCTAAACTTATAAAGTTTACAACGGGCCGTAGACGCAAGCAGTGGAATAAAAATGTGGTGTCAGTAGGGTTGTCGAGTGGCTTTTTGGAACCATTAGAATCTACCAGCATACACCTCATTCAATCAGCCATTGTGCGCTTAATTCAACTTTTCCCTCACAATGGAATAACCCCTAGTTTAGAGGCAGAATACAACAAACAGTCAGCGTTAGAATTCGAACAAATTCGAGATTTCCTGATACTCCATTATTCGGTAAATGAACGAACTGATAGTGCTTTTTTTAACGATATGCGGAATTTAGACTTACCCGATACCTTAAGGCACAAAATCGCACTTTTCAAAGAAAATGGCAGTTTGTTTAGAGATCAGAATGACTTGTTCTTAGAGAGTTCTTGGCTTCAAGTCATGTATGGGCAGGGTATTACTCCGAATGATTATCATGGTTTGGTTAATACATTTAGCGATGAAAAATTAAAAGAAATGTTAACAAGGTTGCTAAAAATAAAACGTGAACCGCTTTCACAATTACCGAGTCATGATGAATACCTAAATGGGATGGTAAAACGTGCGAAGCAGAATATGAGCGCTAACGCGTGATAAAAATGAGTGAAAATGCTCCTAACACCCTAGAAGTGGTATGAAATTCGCTATTTCCACTTAACACAAAAAAGAAAGCAGCTAATAGGCTGCTTTCTTTTTTTCCTTCGTCACTTCCCTTAAATGTTACTTTATTGTCAGTTATATGCCTTATATGTAATTTATTTGTAAATGAATACGTATGCATAGCATTGCTCCCTTTTTATACAAACCAGTAATATTTGTTGTTGAACCATCACACTCCTTCGCCATTAACGAGACGGGGCAAACATGCCCATTATGTCGCGATAAAAACGAATGGGAATAAGTAGCACTTTTAATTGTTGTCGTGCTTAAAGTGCTTATAAAAAACAAGGAATGGGACACCAATGAAAACTTTTAAACCCAGCACCATCATGGCGGCATTGTTGAGCAGTGGGGTTGCGTTTTACACGCATCCAGCGCTTGCTCAAACAGCCCCCGACGCACCCACAGATGAAATTGAACGCCCTCAAGAAGATACGGTAGAACGTATAGAAGTGAGGGGATTTAGTACTAGCCTCATCCAATCCCTTAATCAGAAACGCTTTTCCGACATGGTTACGGAGCAAATATCTGCAGATGATCTCGGTGGGTTACCCGATGTCTCTATGGCGGATGCATTAACTCGATTACCGGGTATTTCCGCTGTACGTACCGGGGGACAAGCTGCACAAATCAACATACGCGGCCTATCTGGCGACTTTGTTTTTTCAACATTAAATGGCAGAGAGCAGGTGTCCACCAGCGGCAGTCGCGCCATTGAATTTGATCAATATCCCTCTGAACTTATCAGTGAAGCGGCGGTGTATAAATCGCCCAAAGCCTCTTTAATTGAAGGAGGAATAGCGGGCACGGTTGAACTCAAAACAGCTTCACCTTTAGCCATTGAAGAACAACATAAATTTAGCGCTAATATGCGCGGTATGTATAACGACCGCGCCTCAGAAGTGAGTGACGCAACGGAATATGGCCACAGGCTGAGTTTTTCATATCAAGGTAAATTTCTTGACGATACGCTAGGTATTTCCCTTGGCTATGCCAGATTATTCCAACCCAGTGTCTCTACTCAGTTTATTGGCTTAGCCTATAATGGTCAGGTTGATGTAGATGGTCTTGAAGGTGATACAGATGGGCCAGAATCTTGTCCAGAGTGTGAGTACATCTCAGAAGGTTTTGAGATGCAACATAAGGGAGGGGAAGAAACCCGTGATGGATATGTAGCAGCGTTTGAATGGGCACCCATTGACACCTTTACACTAAAAGCAGATGCCTTTGTTTCAAAGTTTGATTCAGAAGCCTTTGCCCGTGGTTTTAGAGTCAAACTGGGCGGCGTCAATGCAGGTATTACTAACCCTGTCGTGGTAAATAACAGCGTAGTGGGGGGCACGTTTACGCGCACCGACAGCAGCTTCACTCGTATCGAATTAGTCAACGACGATAATCAAGACTTCGACAGTGTCACCAATTTAGGGGTCAATGCGGCCTGGGAAATTACGCCAGACTTTGCGGTTCAATTCGATGTGTCACGCTCCAGTGCTGAAAGTGATTTTAGAAACGGTCTGCTGTGGTCGCTCGTAGGAGAAGACGCAAATGCCGCAAACCCAGTGTTTGATGAAAATATTCAAATTTCCTATTTACTCAACGGGTTAAATTTACCGGATATTGGGTTTAACCAAATGAATGACTTTACAGATTTAGATAAAGTTATGGTAAGTAAATACGGTATCTACCCTTATGAAAATAAGGATGAATTAGATGCCTACAGGGTCGATTTTCAGTACTTCCTAGATGTTCCTATTATTTCTGGTATCGAGTTTGGTTACCGCTATTCTGACAGAGAATATAGAAATGATCGCTCTGTTTTCGAGTACGGCAATGACAGCGCCTTTTCGGTTAGTGAGCCGCCATTACAACTTACTGATGCCATGGTAGAGGAAGTGAATTGGAGCGGCGATTTTTCTTATTTCCCAAGTTATCTTTCTGTAGATTTAGACAGTGCGTTAGATGCATGGTTTCCTAATGGACGACCTGAGCCCATTCAAACCTGGGGACCTGGCGCAGCTGGGGTGATTAATGGCCCAGGTACTGGCCCTGCTACTGCATGGACATTGCAGGAAAGCGGCACCGTGTTTGAAACGGTGAATTCCGCTTATCTAATGGCCAGTATTAATACCGAGCTAGGTAGCTTACCCATCACGGGTAATATGGGTGTGCGCTATGTGAAAAGTAAGCAAAGCTCCACCACTTTGCAGCGTGCCACGCAACTTATCACTGATGCAGAAACGGGTACGTCTGTTGAAGTGAGTGACCCAACAGCAGGCGCACAAAATATTACTGATGATGCAGGCCTCATTAATAATTTTTACCGTCCTGCAGTTATATCGCATGAATATAACGATGTACTTCCATCAATTAACCTGAATTTTAAATTAACCGATGACATGCAATTGCGCGCTGCAGCCGCGAAAGTGATGGGGCGTGCTCCCATTAACCGCTTTGCAGCCAACGCCTCAACCACCATTGAAACCGTCACCGCATTTCAAGATAGAGACTCAGGGGAAATTACCCTTTCTAACCCCACTGCAAAAGTAAGTGGAAGTGCAAGAAACAGCCCCTATTTAGAACCATTTTATGCTACTCAGTATGACCTTTCATGGGAATACTACTTCTCAGAATCTGAAGGTGCCTTAGTGGTGGCAGGTTTTTACAAAGACATCGAGTCTTTTGTAGAAGATGTGGAAATTGAACCCTACGACTTCGAGGCCAATGGCATTGTTATTCCCGATAACGTGCAAGTACCGGTTTACCTTACTCCTGAGTTTACTGGGCAAGAAGCCGAACTTGCGCGAGATGAAAATGGCGACCCCATTTTTATTACCGTACCTACTGAAAATGGCAGCTATAGCACTGCGGTTAATAATGCAGAAGGCGGTTACATTCGCGGAGTTGAAGTTGCCTACACACAAATTTATAGCATGTTACCGGGTATGTTCTCTGGATTGGGGGTAAGCGCAAGTTATTCGTACACCGAAAGTGAAATTCAGCGAACTTTAGGTGACGGCGTATACGCTGCTAATTTACCCGGCCTATCAGAAAACGTAGCGACAGTAACCGTGTTTTGGGAATATGAGGGCTTTGAAACCCGCCTATCTGGTCGTTATCGAGATGCATTTGTTTCACAGCAAGTAGCGGTGAACGATCAAGTGGTTAATTTTGATGAGGAACTGGTCATTGATTACCAAGCGTCATATGAAATAAACGATAACTGGAGCGTACTGTTCCAAGTAAATAACCTCACAGACGAACCCACGAAAAGCTACTTCGCTTCCGAAGAGCAAACAGGCACCATTCAATACTTTGGCACGCAATACTACCTAGGGATGACATACCAACTATGAAAAACATCACCTTAGGATTACTTAAATGTGTTTCGTTTGCCAAACCTTGTGAGATGACTCAGGAGAATTCTATGTTTACTAATACACGAGTATGGCGCGCAGCTCTACTCCTAGTAGGCGCAATAATGTTAGCCGGTTGTGGAGGTTCAGACGTTGAGTCTGGCACCAATACCTTGTTAACGTGTGAGGTACCTAATGTTCCTAATGATTCAGGAACGGCGTGCGTACCTCCACCCCCAATTCAGTGTGAGGCACCTACCGTGCCCAATGAAACCAACGACGCATGTGTCGTGGGCGCAGACCCTGCATTACCAGACCCTGTGTTTACACCTTCAGAAAACCAGGCCGTGCTTTACTATAACCGTGCAGCTGTGGATGCTGATAATTCAAGCAACGATCCAGCATATGAAGGTTGGCGATTACACACGTGGAATAACGACACCTGCGATGCCTATGCTGATGCCGATACAGACTGGGCAAATGGCCGTACACATACAGGTATAGACCCTAATTATGGTGCTTATTGGATACTGGAATTAAAAGAAGGGTATGGCGACTGCCATAACTTCATTATTCACCAAGGAACCGATGATGCCGGTAAAGAGATGGGCGGCGGCGATTTTCAGGCGTCGCTTGTTCAGGATGACGACACCTTTGTTCGTATGAACTTTACTTTATCGGGGGAACCAACGCTTTTTGAATACCCCATTATGTCACTTGGCCCACAGCCGGTGGACATTGACGGGTTTGCAGCGCATTGGTTAGACGCCAACACTATTTTGTGGAATGTTCCAGATACCGTAGCAGAAGTTAAGCTGCACTATTCAGCGCAAGCTGACTTAGAAAGCAGTTTAGAGGAAGGCATTAATGGCACAGCAGTCACCCTGATGTCCAGCAGCCTCACTGAAGCGCAGGCATCACGTGTGCCGCATCTTTCAAGTATGCAGGCCTGGGAAGGGGATTGGTCGGTTGAAGATGCAAAAACCGTCTTGACCACACAAGCGGTTGTTGGTGGGTATGATGCCGATGGTACGTTAGTGGTAGCAACGGGTATTCAACTTGCGAATGCGATTGATGCACTTTACACCCAAGGTGAGGACGACGCTGATGAAGCACAACTTGGCGGCATTTACACAGACTCCGGCATAACGGCCGCACTGTGGGCACCGACAGCCACAAACGTTGATCTTTTGCTGTACAGTGAGAATAAAACGCTAAACCAGCGTATAGAAATGCTGCGTGATGACGTCTCAGGCGTATGGCGCTACGAGGGGGATATGTCACTAGATAGGCAGCTTTATCGTTATGAAGTCACTGTTTACCACCCCATTACCGAAACAATAGAAACCCTGTTAGTTACCGACCCGTATTCAGTATCGTTAAGTACCAATGGCCGCTTTTCACGTTTTGTAAATTTAGCTGATGAAGACTTAAAACCCGATGGTTGGGACACCCACGATATCCCTACAGTTGATCACTTTGAAGATGCGGTAATTTACGAAGGGCATGTGCGCGATTTTAGTGTACGTGATATGTCGACGTCGCCAGAAAACCGTGGTAAATATTTGGCCTTTACTGAACAGGGAACCGCCCCAGTTGAGCACCTTAAAAAATTAGTGGAGGCGGGCTTAACCTATTTTCACGTGCTACCTGCTAATGACATAGCGACTGTCGACGAAGACCCCGCTAATACGATAGATTTATATGATACTGTTGGTGATTTATGCCGCCTAAATAGTGAAGCTGCGGTGTGTGAAGAAGAAAGTGAAGATGCGTTAATCATTGATGTTTACAAGGCTTATGACCCACTATCTCAAGCAGGTAAGGCACAACAACTCACGCATGACTTACAGGCTATCGATACCTTCAATTGGGGGTACGACCCTCACCACTTCAACGCGCCAGAAGGCAGTTATGCTTCCAGTGCAGAAGGTGTTGAACGAATCATCGAAATGCGTGCAATGATTCAAGCTTTGCATGAAATGGGGCTTAGGGTGGCGTTAGATGTGGTGTACAACCATACCAATGCGTCAGGCGTATTTAGTAAATCTGTTCTAGACAAAGCCGTGCCAGGCTATTACCACCGTTACGAGGTAGATACCGGGGCTATCGTTCGGGAAACCTGTTGCGATGACACAGAGCCACGTAATGTCATGATGGAAAAGTTCATGGAAGACTCTTTGTTAATGTGGGCTGAGCACTATAAGTACGACTCGTTTCGCTTTGACATCATGAGTCAAGCAACAAAAGAGACCATGGTTCGCTTACGTGATGCCGTTCACGCTATTGATGAAGACAATTATTTCTATGGCGAAGGGTGGACTAAAATTGACCGCGGGTACGAACAAGCTAGCCAATTGAACATGGCAGGGACAGAAATTGGTACCTATAACGACCGAATTCGGGAAGCTATCCGTCAAGGCAATATCTTTAATCCAGACTCTGATGCACTGTTAAGCGATCAAGACCGCGTAAAAATGAGCATGATTGGAACACTTAAGGATTATGTTCTTGAAACGTCCGCGGGTACCGCTGTGGCCACCAGTAATTTAGGGGGGTACGCTGAAGACCCTGCAGACATCATTAATTACGTGTCAAAGCATGATAATGAAACCCTATGGGATCAGCTTAATTATACCTTACCTCAAACGATTACCTTGGAAGAGCGGGTACGGGCCCAAAATGTGGCCATGGGTATTAACCTAGTGTCTCAGGGCATTCCATTTTTACAGATGGGCGGCGACATGCTGCGTTCTAAATCCATGGACAGAAATACTTACGATTCTGGCGATTGGTTCAACTATGTAGACTTTACCTACGAGACGAATAACTGGAACGTAGGTTTGCCGTTAGCGCAAGACAATGAAAGCCGGTGGGAAGAAATGGGCGAGTTTATTTACAGCCCCGACCGCGCAGCCTCTATGGCCGACATTATGTTTGCATCCGATGTCTTTGCTGAACTTCTCAGTATTCGTATGAGTAGCCCATTGTTTAGACTAACCACTGCAGACGATATTATCGACAGAGTCGGGTTCCATAATATAGGTGCAAGTCAACAACAAGGCCTGATTGCCATGAGCATCGATGATGGTGTGACTGACGGTGATGAAAGTCGTACCGATCTCGACATGATGAACGATGCAATCATGGTGCTTGTAAATACCGGTTATGAAGAGAAATCGATTGCTGTTAACACAGCAACAGGCTTTTCACTGCATGTCACTCAAATGAACTCTGTCGATACCGCTGTGCGTGGTGCTAGCTTTACCGAAGGTGAGGATGGAAACGGAATTTTCACGGTACCTGCGCTAACCATTGCTGTTTTCGTTAAACCGCAATCTGGGGCGCAGGGTTACGGATTATCAGCGTTCGCCACCTCGGGTGCGCCAGACGTGGTGCCTTACGGCGATACTGTGGTGTATTTACGCGGCGACATGAATGGTTGGTCTACTGATGATGCATTTACATATCAAGGCGATGGTAAATACACGGTAGCGGTTGCATTAGAAGCCGACACCACTTACGGCTTTAAGTTTGCTTCCGAAGATTGGGCCACGGTGAATTTCGGAGCAGGCGAGGGCGAAGATGTAAATGTGGTTGCACTAGCGGATAAAGTATTAGCTCGAACCAATAATAATCTGTCGTTCACGCCAACCGTATCTGCAACCTATTTGTTTACGATTGATGCGACAGACAGTGAGGCGCCGGTGCTTCTTGTTGAAAATGAAGAGCCCTATGTTGGCACACCCGTGTACCTTCGTGGTGCAATGAACGGATGGGGAACCGACGAAGAGTTCGTATACCAAGGTGGCCGCATTTACACGTTTGCCCGTAATATTGACGCGGGCAGTTACGAGTTTAAAGTTGCGTCAGAAGATTGGAGCACCGTCAATTTTGGCGCACTAACAGGTAATGATGCCGACCGTATTTTAACGCCTGGGCAAACGTTATCCGTCGCAGCGACGAATGATAACTTGGTCCTAAATGTTGAATCGGCTGACCGTTATGTCTTTGTATTTAATGTCACCGATGTCAATGCCCCAACCTTAGGCGTATTTAAAGAAAACTACTGGGGTGACACAGACGTGTATATTCGCGGTGGCATGAACGGCTGGGGCGTTGAAGATATGTTTAGTTATCAGGGAGAAGGCGTGTATACCACCGACATTGAACTTAGTGCAGGTAGCATTGAGTTCAAAGTTGCCTCTGAAGATTGGGCCACTGTTAATCTTGGGAATCCCAATGATGCGGTGTCGAATCTGGTCGTTGAAGGGGTGGCAAAAACCTTAGGTAGCAGCAACAATAACCTAACCATTGAAGTAATAGATGGTGGTTTATATGAGTTTAAGGTAAGTGGCCCAGATGGAAATGCACCTACGCTAACGGTGACGATGAAGTAATATTAATTACGTGTAGTTAAAACTCAAAAGATAAAAACCGCGGCAAGCTCGCGGTTTTTTTATTCGCTTTTTTTGATTTCACCAATCGCAAATTTTCATCACCTAATTAATCCAAATAGCGCACAATACTTGTAATAAGACTGATGTGAACCTCCATGGCACAGTACTTGTAAACAAAAAATATACCGACATAAGTTAGTTAGCCGTTAATGGAAAAATCTTACCTATTGCATGTGAATGCGAGTGTAACAAGGAGATGATATGAAAAGGGCAATTGTAGTAGAAGGCGGCGCCATGCGCGGAATTTTTGCTGCGGGCGTACTCGATAAGTTTATGGAAGAAAACTATTACCCTTTTGATTTCGCTGTAGGGGTTTCAGCTGGTGCAACGAACCTGTCTACTTATGTGTCACGTATGCATGGGTTAAGTAAAACCATCATCACGCAATATGCTACAAAGCGCGAATTTTTCAGCCCCCTTCGCTTTATAAAGGGCGGACACATGACGGATGTACACTGGCTATGGCATCATTCTAAACAATCTCTGGGTATCACTGGGCCAAACAGTAGTGCAGCGATGCCACTGTATGTAGGTATCACAAACACGCAAACAGGGCAGTGCGAATACCATCAGGCTACAGAAGACAATGTAGATGCCCTTATGGTTGCTTCTTGTGCACTGCCGACAGCATTTAGAGAGCAGCCTATTATTAATGGAACGCGCTACGTGGATGGCGGCGTGGCCGATGCCATTCCAGTCAAACAAGCGTACGACATGGGTGCCAGGGATATTACCGTGGTGCTTTCACAACCCCATGGGTTTACCAAACCCGAAGTTAAATCCACCTGGCTAATGGAAAAAATGTACGGTGACCAGCCTGCGTTGCTCAAGACGATGCTAGCGCGGGCAGGTATTTACAACGATACTCTCAAGTTTCTTTCCAACCCCCCGGATGATTGTAAATTAACCTTAGTGGCCCCCGACAGCGGCTTTTGCGTAAAGCGCCTTACTATGGATAAACGAAAGCTGCTTAAAGGGTATGCACAAGGCCGTCGTATGGCGCGGCGATTAGTTAAAGACACAGTAGCCATAGCAAGTTGATTGCCGTGATAAAACGCATTTTTAGCGCTACGTCATATTAGGCTAGAGGTCTAGTCGCTATCATGGCACACTCTCGCTATTCATTCGTTAGCGAGAGTATTCACCTCGTGCAGTTAGAAAAACAGCAAATAAGTATTGGGCTGAGTAACCCTAAAAACCCTGTAAATGTTGCCTCTATCTTAAGGGCAGCAGGGTGTTATGGTGTAGCCAGCGTATTTTATACTGGGCAGCGTTACCGCTTTGCCAAAGACTTTAATGCAGATACCAAAGCCTTTCATAAAACCATCCCTACTATTGGGGTCGAAAACCTCAAAGATGTGGTACCTAAGGGCGCTAAAGTAGTGGCGGTAGAGTTGGTAGAAGGCGCCACGCCTTTGCCTTCATTCACACACCCTGACAATGCGTTTTATATATTGGGCCCAGAAGATGGAAGTTTAGATAGTCGCGTGCTCTCATGGTGCGACCATGTTGTTTATATTCCGACGTTTTCTTGTATGAACTTAGCAGCCACCGCAAATGTACTTCTCTATGATAGGTTAGCTAAGTCTAACTACGAACACGGTGATGGCTTAATTCGTAAAAGTAGAGATAACAACAATCAATCCAAAATTTAGCCGTTGGTGGAGGCGCTAGCGGCAACATGAATAACAAATTTTGGGTGAATACGTATGCATGTTTGTTAACATGTAATTAACGCGTATGCTGTATTAAATTTTTACCCATGCACGTTAATTTCTATGTACACACCGACATTTTCACGTTTTCGCCGCCACATTCTCGTTGCTGTCACCTCTGTATTTTTGTCTTCTTGTGGTGGGGGAGAAGTCGCTAATGAAGCGGATTTATCAGACAATTATCTATCTTCAACGATGCAACACGATGACGTGTTGAAGGAGGCTAGCCTGGAAAGCCGTTTAGCAAGTGTGCCTACAGTGCAAGCTAAGCCCGTGGTTTATCAAGTGTTTACTCGCCTATTCGGCAACACGAATAGCACCAATAAACCTTGGGGAACCATTGACGAAAATGGCGTGGGTAAGTTTAGTGACTTTACACCTCAGGCACTTAAATCTATCAAATCATTGGGCACTAGCCACATTTGGTTTACCGGTGTTCCCCATCACGCTTTAATTAGCGACTATACAGAATACGGAATACGCGGTGATGATCCTGACGTGGTTAAAGGCCGCGCAGGTTCGCCTTATGCGGTTAAAGATTACTACAATGTTAACCCCGACCTTGCCGATGATCCCGCCAAGCGTTTAGAGGAGTTTGAAGCTCTCGTTGCCAGAACCCATGAGGCGGGAATGAAGGTTATCATTGATATTGTGCCTAATCACGTGGCCCGCGACTATGAATCGCTGTCAGCCCCAGAGGGAGTCAGCGACTTTGGTGCCCATGATGATACCTCTGTTGAATATGCCCGCGACAACAACTTTTATTATGTGGTTGGCGAAGCGTTTGAAGTTCCTGATGGTGGTGACTATAAGCCCCTTGGCGGTGACAGTCATCCCTTATCCGATGGCAAGTTCGATGAGTTTCCAGCTAAGTGGACAGGTAATGGGGCACGTGCTGCTCAGCCCGATATTAATGACTGGTATGAAACCGTTAAGGTCAATTATGGCGTAAGGCCCGACGGTACATATGATTTCCCAACCTTACCTGAAGGTTTTAGCGAAAAGTCTTTTGCGGAACATGCGGCGTTCTGGGAAGGAAAAGACGTACCGGATTCCTGGTACAAGTTTAGAAATATAGCGCATTATTGGCTCGATAAAGGGGTAGACGGCTTTCGCTATGATATGGCCGAAATGGTACCCGTTGAATTTTGGTCATTTTTAAACAGCAGCATAAAACAAAAGGCGCCAGATGCCTTCCTGTTGGCTGAAGTTTACCAACCAGATAAATACCGTGCTTATATCCAGCAAGGTAAAATGGATTATTTGTACGATAAAGTAGGTTTCTACGATACGTTGAAAACAATTATGCAGGGCAGTGGTGCAGTAAGTGATTTGGTCGCTATCCATGACGAAGTCCGCGATATAGCGCCGCATATGCTGCATTTTTTAGAAAATCACGATGAACAGCGCATAGCCAGCCCAGATTTTGCCGGCGACGCTGACAAAGGAAAACCTGCATTAGCCGTAAGTGCACTAATTAGTCGCGCTCCTACCTTGCTATATTTTGGACAAGATGTTGGGGAAGACGGTAGCGAAGAGGCTGGGTTTGGCGACCCAACACGAACCACTATTTTTGACTATGCAGGCGTACCGGCGCATCAACGTTTTATGAACAACGGCAAATTTGATGCAGGGCAGTCAACAGACAAAGAAAAAGCGTTGCATCGCTTTTATAAAGATATCATGAACATCGCTGCAACTAATAGCGCAATCACTGGGCGTTATCAAAGTCTACATGCCCCGAACCTAAACGTTGAAGGATCTGCGTATTCTGAGCAGCAGTTTGCATTTCTACGCGAGAAAAACGGACAGGGGATTATTGTTCTCGCCAACTTTAGCGAAGCGCCTACGGGCCCCATTTCACTCGCGGTACCGGCCACTGCGATGCAGGCCTCGGACAGCAAGCTTGAGCTTAAACCTTTACTTTCTCATGACGGTTTAACGCTTGAGCAGAACGAGGTGAATTACCGCGCCATCACATCGTTAAACGCATTGGAAACCAAGGTGTTTGCTTTTTAAGCAAGCACGGTGATTCCCACCAAGTCAGCGCAAGCGTTCAACGTGGAAGGCTATTGTTTTTTACATGGTATTTTGACCAGGTGTTCTTAAAAGGACTTCGGTGAATACGTATGCATAGCGTTGGTCTGGTTACGTGGACAAGGTAGTATCTCGATATAATCTTGCACTTAACGTATTTTTAACATTGGTGTTCATGTGTTTAATTTTAACAGCGGAAGCCATTCTATTTATTTAAACCGCTATCGCGCGTTACCGTTAATTCTCACTTCGTCTATTTCACTAGCCGCGGTTCCCGTTTATGCATTGCAGCAGGGTGAAATTGAAGTATACCCACCTAATTGGTGGGCAGGTATGCAAAATCCTGAAGTAGAGTTGATGATTTACGGTGAAGACGTAGCTGATGACGCCGTCTCTCTTGCTACGGGAAATGTAAAAGTTAGCCGAGTTAAGGCACTTGATAGTGAAAACTATCTTTTCGTAACACTTGATACTTCAGGCGCCCAGGCGCAAGACCTCGTACTTACATTAACCGACAATGATGAAAGCCAACGTACGGTGCATTACTCTCTTGAAAAACGCAAAGAAGGCTCTGCGTCAAGAAAAGGCTTTGGACCAGAAGACGCTATCTACCTTATTGCACCTGACCGCTTTGCAAATGGTAATACCGCAAATGATAACGTTGACGGTTATCAAGATAAGGTAGACCGCCAATTTAAAGGTGGCCGTCATGGCGGCGATATCCAAGGTATCGTGGACAACTTAGATTACGTTAAAAGCATGGGCTTCACGCAGATTTGGACCATGCCTATGCTTGAAAATGCGATGGACAAGTACAGCTACCATGGCTATTCAACCACAGATTACTATCGCATTGACCCGCGCTTTGGGTCTAATGACGCCTTTATAGATTTCAGTGAAAAAGCAAAATCCGAAGGGGTTGGCGTTATCATGGATATGGTGCTCAATCACATCGGTAGTAATCATAAGTGGATGGAAGATACGCCATCAAAGGATTGGATCAATAATGAAGGAAGGTTCGTCGGCACCACCCATAAAAGAGAATCTCTGCACGACCCTCATGCAATAGAAAGCGATATCAAAGGGTTTAGCGATGGGTGGTTTGTGCCTACCATGCCAGATTTAAATCAACGCAATCCACACTTGGCGAATTATTTAGTCCAAAATGCTATTTGGTGGGTAGAGACTGCAGATTTAAGTGGTATTCGCGTAGATACATACTCTTACCCTGATAAAGCGTTTTTAAGTGAATGGACAAATCGCTTAATGGACGAATACCCTAATTTTAATATCGTGGGTGAAGAATGGTCTGTAAACCCTGCAATCACGGCCTATTGGCAAGCGGGTAGTCAGCGCCACGATGACTATGATAGCGCGCTACCATCCGTGATGGATTTTCCATTGCAAGCTGCCGTTGTTAAAGCGTTAAACAGCGATGAAAGTTGGAACTCTGGTTTTATTACGGTTTATGAAACCCTGGCTACCGACTTTTTATATGGCGACCCGAACAATCTGGTTGTCTTTCCCGATAACCACGATATGAGCAGAATCTTTACGCAACTTGGACACGATAAAGCCAAGTGGAATATGGCGATGACTTTATTGCTTACAACCCGAGGGATCCCACAGGTATTTTACGGAACGGAAATTCTAATGGGTAACGAAGGCAGTGACGATCACGGTATTATACGCTCTGATTTCCCCGGCGGGTGGCCTTCAGATAGTGATAAAAACGCCTTTACGGGTAAGGGGCTTAATAACGATGAACGTTGGGCTCAGCAGCGCATTAAAGCCTTATTGCAGCTGCGCCAAACACACCCGCAACTATTTCGTGGCAAGTTAAAGCACTATGCGCCCGTTGACGGTGTTTACACCTATTTCCGAGAGGCTGAGAAGGGGGTTAAGCGCAGTGCTCAATCAGATAACGGATACAATGTTGAAAGCATCATGGTAATTCTTAACAAGAAATCGATAGATTTACCTTTATCGGACTACGCAGAGATGCTTGAGTCGAACGATTCGATTACAAGAATAAGTGACGGTAAAACGTTCAAGCCAACAGATACCATTAGCCTTCCGGCGATGTCAGCAAATGTTTTCATTGTGCGATAACGGTATCCATTAAACTAAAACAATAAATAGAGCAAAGTATGCAAGCAAACCAACCCCGCCTGAGTTTTTGGCAAATATGGAATGTCAGTTTTGGCTTTCTTGGTGTTCAATTTGGATTTGCCCTCCAAAATGCAAATGTGAGCCGAATCCTCACGGATTTGGGCGCAGACCTTCACTCCTTGTCCCTATTTTGGTTAGTGGCACCCATCATGGGGCTTATTGTACAGCCCATTGTGGGTTCAGCCTCCGATAGAACATGGAATAAATTAGGTAGACGACGTCCTTTTATTCTCGGTGGCGCCATTGCCGCAGTAGTCGGTATGGTGTTATTGCCCAATGCGCCATTATTCGTGGTGTTTATTGCTCCCATGCTGATGGGCGCCCTCATGGTCGCCCTTATGGATGCTTCTTTTAATGTTTGCTTCCAGCCATTTAGATCTCTTGTGTCGGATATGGTGCCGCCATCTCAACGGAATGTAGGGTATTCCATTCAATCGCTGCTTATTAATATAGGCGCGGTTATTGGTTCCATTCTTCCTTTTGTTCTGACGAACGTAGTAGGGCTTGAAAATACCGCACAAATGGGTGAAGTCGCGCCGTCTGTGATATGGGCATTTTACATTGGTGCGACGGTATTACTGGGCAGTGTTATTTGGACGGTGTTGCGCACGAAGGAATACAGCCCTGAAGACTACAACCGCTATAAAGGTATTCATGCAAACGCAGCAGCGGTAGAGAAAAAAGCCCCTTTTGTGACACGGATGAAAGGGTTTTTCTCATTAGTGATCCATATGCCTAAAACCATGCGTCAATTGGCCATTGTGCAGTTTTTTTCGTGGTTCGCGCTCTTTATTATGTGGGTGTACACCACGCCCGCTATTACGCAACATATCTGGAACGTGGACAAACAATGGTTTGACCCCGCGTATATTGCGTCAGTACCCGCAGTCCCCCTTGCTATTACCCAAGCTAGAGGGGAGGCCGGCGATTGGGTTGGTATATTATTCGCTGCTTATTCTGTATTTGCCGCCATTTTTTCCGTTTTCCTAGCGCGCTTAGCGGACTCGTTAGGAAGGAAGGTGGTATATGCAGGTGCCCTAGCTATTGGTGGTGTGAGCTATATGAGTTTCTTACTGTTTCAGGATTTAACCTTGGTCAATGTGAATTTGTGGATCACCGAGGTGACCGTACCTATGGGGGCAGTGAAGTTGCTTATTCCAATGATTGGCATTGGTATCGCATGGGCGGCCATTCTTGCCATGCCGTATGCAATGTTAGCCGGTTCATTACCCGCAGAAAAAACCGGTGTTTATATGGGAATTTTCAATTTCACCGTGGCAGCGCCTCAAATTGTTTCAGGATTAACCGCAGGTTGGATTTTAAATCACATTTTTGACAACGATGCTAAATACATCATTGTGCTGGCGGGGGGTTCTATGGTGTTAGGTGCTATTGCCGTTTTCTTTGTCGATGAAGTCACTACCCAGCATGCTACAGACGCGCAAAACACCCCTAACTCAAATGAACACCCGCTTGAACAAGGGAAGTAAAGGAAACAAAATAATGAATAAAAAAATGACACTAATTGCACTTGCCGTCTCCGCGTTGATTAATACTGGATGTGCCGTATCTAACCAGAATGCGTCTTCGAATGCACAAGTGAGTACTGCTGCCATTGAGGTATACGGTACGCAAACCCCTTTTGCCAGTGAAGCGGTGTATTTTGTCATGACAGACAGGTTTGTGGATGGCGACCCGTCTAATAACTATGAAAATCAAGGCGGAGAGTATTCTACTTGGCAACGCCCATTAGTCGGCCCGAATGGCGAAAAAGCCTACGTAGGTTACATGGGGGGTGACTTAAAAGGCATCCTAAACAACGCCGAATACATTGCTGATATGGGCTTTACCGCAGTATGGATGACGCCGGTTCATGATAACCCTGACTATGCATTTAATGGTGACGAGCCCATTACCTATGGCGGGGCGTTTAAGGATGGTGGTAAAACAGGTTACCATGGGTATTGGGCAACGAATTTCTATAAAGCCGACGAACATATTGTTAGCCAAGATCTTACGGTGAAAGCTTACACCGACCAAATGCGAAATCACGGCTTAAAATCAGTGTTTGATATTGTAGCGAACCACGGAAGTCCTAGTTTTACAATGGAAACCGACTTACCTGGTTACGGCGAAATTTACGATGCAAAAGGCAAACTCGTTGCTGACCATCAAAATTTAGCCCCAGAGGATCTTGACCCAGAAAACAACCCGCTGCACCGTTTTTTCCACAATTATCCCGACTTGGTCAAGCTGTCTAATCTGGATGATGAAAATCCAGAAGTCCGGGATTACCTGATAAATAGCTATCTTTATTGGATATCTCAAGGAGCGGATGGTTTCCGTATAGATACCATACGCCATGTTCCCCACAGTTTTTGGAGAGAAATGTCCGACCGCATAAGAGCGCAACACCCTGACTTTTTTATGTTTGGCGAAAGCTTCCAGTACGATGCTAACTTCATTGCCCAACATACGTTACCTAAAAACGGTGGTGTCAGTGTGCTTGATTTCCCCATGCAAAAGGCCATGGTTGAAGTATTTGAAAAGCCATTGGAAAGTGATTTTTCTACATTAGAAGAAGTACTGTTTCTAACGCACGGCCCTTACAATAACCCTTACGATCTAACCACATTTTACGACAACCATGATATGGCGCGTATCAATGCGACGGACAATGGCTTTATTAATGCGCATAATTGGTTGTTTACCGCTCGTGGCATCCCCGTCATATACCAAGGCTCTGAAATTGGCTTTATGCGAGGAACCTCAGAGCATCAGGGAAACCGAAATTACTTTGGGCAAGACAATATAGATGCTGCACCTGCACACCCTATTTATCAAAAACTCCGTAATATCGCCAACGTTCGCAAAACCACTCCCGCGTTACAACGTGGCTTGCAGGTGAATTTGGCGTTTGAAGGGCATAGCGCGGCATTCTATCGAATACTTCAGCACGAAGATATAAATCAAATTGCATTGGTGCTGCTCAATAAAGGTAGCGAACCAAAAGCGTTCACCATAGACCAATTCATGCAACAAGGAGAATGGGTTGAGCAGTTGTCAGGTGACACGCAAACGGTAGATAGCCAAGCACAGCTGAGTACAACCGTTGAGGCAAATGGTGTTGAGGTTTGGGTACTGAACGACCAAATTAAACACCCAGCGTTATTAAATACCGTGGTATCACAAATGGCACGACAATAAGACAGGCATAATGCGAAAACAAAAAAGCGGTGTAGGGGCTAAACCTTACACCGCTTTTTCATTTGTATTGTTCGGCTTAAAGCGCTACTGGCTACCACAAGATTGACGTACGATAACCTCAGCCGGCATAAGGTAGTCGTCTACCTCTTCATTATTAATTGCTTTTAGCAGAGCAGAAACTAACAATTCCCCGGCTAATTTTGTGTTTTGCTGAACGGTGGTGAGGGCAGGGGTGGTATACGCTGATACTGCAATATTATCGTAACCGACCACAGCAACGTCATCGGGTACTTTAATTTTTGCTTGCCTTAATGCGCGCAGTGCTCCCATGGCAATGAGGTCTGACGCACACACAATGGCTTGAGGCAATTCACCCGCTTCAATTAATCCTCGAATGGCTTCTGAACCGGCGTCTTCGGTAGATATAGCATCGAACTGACTACTGTTTTTGTCTAATCCATGGGCAAGCAATGTACGATAATAACCCGTAAACCTCGCTTTAAATTCAGGTGCGTGGTCGCCGTTGTCGCCAATAAACGCAAACGTGGTTTTTCCTTGCGAGATGAGGTGCTGAGTAATGCTTTCACCGCCTTGAAAATTATCACAGCCAATGCTGATACCGGGATGCTTTTCGTCAGGTGCGCCCCACCTCACAAAATGAGTACCTTGCGACTCTAATTGGGCAACTTTGTTTTGATAATCGGTGTAGTCACCATAGCCCAGTAGAATGATACCATCTGCTTTATTGGAGTCTTCGTATTCGGCGTGCCAGTCATCTTCTAAGTTTTGGAAAGACACTAGCAGGTCGTAGTTAGCCTGCGCACACGCGCGAGTAATGCTCCCTAGCATGGCAAGAAAGAAAGGGTTGATCATTGAATCGTCAGACGTAGGATCTTCAAACAGCAAAAGGGCAATGGTACTGCTTTTTTGCAGCCGCAAATTGCTCGCGTTTTTATCAACTTTATAATTGAGTTCTCGGGCAATACGTTGAACCCGTTCCCGGGTTTCTTGATTTACAAGAGAGCTATTATTCAGCGCTCTAGAAACGGTTGACTGAGAAACGCCCGCTAGATGGGCAATATCAAAAGAGGTTGCTTTTTCTTTCATAAACACCATGTTCTGCTGCTACGACAGTGTTATCGCCGGTACAGATTAGCATATTTTTAGTTAAAGGCGTGACTTTAGCTACTTATGTTAAGCGATTACCGAATACCGTGTCTTGTTGACGAATATGACAAGGGAGATATCACCAGCAGGGGGGCGTGATAGATGCATATTCAACCACTTGCAAAGGTAAAACTAATTAAACGTGGTTGAACTAATTGTGTCAGTGTTATACTCCACTAAATTTTATGATTAGTTGCGTTAAGGGGAACATGCGAATGGCCGAGACTGACCATCGTCCGACCAATTTTATCCGTCAGATCATTGACAAAGACCTTGCCAATGGTGTGCACGACACAATCAAAACTCGATTCCCACCTGAACCCAATGGCTTTTTGCACATTGGTCATGCAAAGTCGATTTGCTTAAATTTTGGTATTGCCCAAGATTATCAGGGTACGTGTAATTTACGTTTTGACGACACCAATCCAGCAAAAGAAGATATTTCTTTCGTGAACTCAATTAAAGAAGATGTTCACTGGTTGGGATTCGAATGGGACGGTGAAGAAAGGTACTCATCAAATTACTTTGATCAGCTTCACGGATTTGCAAAAGAGTTGATTAGCAAAGGCTTAGCCTATGTTGACTTCTCTAGTCAAGATGCCATGCGTGAAATGCGCGGCACATTGACCGAAGCGGGTAAAAATAGCCCTTATCGTGATACCGACATTGAAACGAATTTACGTGAATTCGAAAAGATGACGGCGGGCGAATACAAAGAAGGTGAATGTAGTTTACGTGCCAAAATTGACATGTCTTCACCTTTCATGTGTATGCGCGATCCTGTTATTTATCGTGTGAAGCATGCTCATCATCATCAAACCGGTGATAAGTGGTGTGTGTATCCAATGTATGATTTCACGCATTGTATTTCGGACGCCATTGAAGGCATTACGCACTCATTATGCACGTTGGAGTTTCAAGATAACCGTAGACTTTATGACTGGGTTATTGAGAATATCACCATAGATTGTGCCCCTAGACAGTATGAATTCTCTCGCCTAAACCTAGAATATACGGTGTTAAGTAAGCGCAGGTTAATTCAACTTGTTGAAGAAAATCATGTAAGTGGCTGGGACGACCCACGTATGCCTACCGTTGCTGGCTTACGCCGCCGAGGTTATACCCCTGGCGCGGTACGCGAGTTTTGTAAGCGTATTGGTGTTACGAAAATGGATAACATGGTAGAAATGTCTATGTTAGAAGCCTGTATTCGTGACGATCTTAACGTTAACGCCCCTCGCGCAATGGCTGTGCTTGACCCTATCAAATTAGTTATTGAGAACTATGCAGATGGGCAAAGTGAAATTCTCAATGCGCCTAATCACCCTAATGATGAGACGATGGGAACACGGGAAATTAGTTTTGGTCGAGAAATTTGGATTGAAGCAGAAGATTTTCGTGAATCCGCCAACAAAAAATTTAAGCGCTTAGTGTTAGATAAAGAAGTGCGTTTACGCAATGCCTACGTGGTTAAAGCAAATCGTGTGGAAAAAGACGCTGAAGGCAACGTCACAACAGTGTATTGCACATACGACCCAGATACCTTAGGTAAAGATCCTGCCGATGGCCGCAAAGTAAAAGGTGTGATTCATTGGGTAGATGCTGGTACGGCGCAAGCAGCAGAGTTTCGTTTGTACGATCGTTTATTTAACGTGCCCAATCCTGCAGCACAAGAGGACTTTACCAGCGCGATCAACCCAGACTCATTGCAAATTATGCAAGGGTGGGTGGAAGCAGGTTTAGACAAAAATGTACCTGAAGTTGGCGCTTGGCAATTTGAGCGAACGGGATATTTCTGCTTAGATGCCGATAGCGTTGAAGGCAAGCCCGTTTTCAACCGTACCGTTGGACTTCGTGATACCTGGGCTAAAATTGGCGATTAATGGCTAACACAGCCTAGTCGAAACTTAAAAAAGCCGCGATTAAGATAATCGCGGCTTTTTTATTGCGCATTCAATGAAAGAAGCTTGGTTAATGTGCTTGCTGTGCCTTTTTTGAAATGGCAAGCTTTAACACTATTTTGGTTGGCAATCTAGCGATTCACCATTCACGTCTATGCTTTCGTCGCCCATTAAATATAGATAAGTAGGCATAATCTCGGCAGGCGTCTTTAATGTGGCAGGGTCCTCTGCGGGGAACGCTTGTGCACGCATATTGGTACGTGTACCGCCTGGGTTAATGCAGTTGAAGCGTAGTGACTTATTTTGGTACTCATCAGCTAATGTTTGCATTGCACCTTCAGTCGCAAATTTAGACACGGCGTATGTCCCCCAAAAAGCACGCCCTTTGCGTCCCACACTTGAGGTCGTAAAAACGACCGAAGCATGTGGCGCTTTCTCTAGCACAGGGATGAGGGCTTGTGTCATAAAAATGGTACCGTTTACGTTTATTTGCATAACATCGCGCCATTCATCTTCGCCAATGTCTTTAAATGCACTTAAATGCCCTAACACTGACGCATTATGTAATAGGCCATCTAATCGCCCAAACTGGTCTAAGATGGTTTGTGCCATTTGCTGATAGTGAGAAACGGTTGCCCCTTTTAAATCCAGTGGAACAATGGCCGGCTCACTGCCGCCTGCAGCGACTATATCATCGTAAACCTTTTCCAATTTACTCACTGTTCTGCCTAGCAATATGCAGGTAGCGCCATGTTTTGCGTAGCACCGTGCGGCTTCAGCGCCTATACCATCACCTGCACCGGTAATGAGAATAATCTTCCCCGCTAACAAATTTTCAGGGGCATGATACGCATTCATTGTCTTCATTTAATTTACTCACCCAATTAGGCACTAGGCCATGATTTGTATAGATTTGCCGATCATACTTACCTAGCGCAATAAGTAAAACCATATACAGTGAAAAAGGTTAAACGTAAAAATATTTAACACAATTAGTTAACAAATCTTTGCAAAGTTGCAACAAAGTTAATAAGATTGAAATAGATACAACTGGTCTAACTTGTTTAATTAACGTTATTCACTGAAGAGATTGTCGCAATAACTAGCCGTCCAGCAGTATGAATATTATTTAAACACAGAATAACAACAATGCTTGTAGGGAGTAGTAATGAGAAAACTCATATTAAGTTCCAGTGTGGCTCTTGCACTGGGTCTAACAGGCTGTGGTGGTTCAGACGATACACTTTCTGACATTCAGGCTGAAACTGAAGTTCAAACACCTTTTTCACGAATTGTCTTCGATCCATCTTCAGGCGATTTAAATATCCCCAACGATCTTCTAATGCTTCCTGGCGACGACGGTTTCTTTGATTACACATTGAATATACCCGTAGACGATGCCACAGACTTTTCAGATCCTCAAAATGCACTTAACGTACTGGATGGTTGGTCTACACAACACCCCTTTGCCATTAATGTAGAAACCCCCGCGGGTGTGTCACTGGACGAAAGCACGCTATCAGCCGGTATTATGCTGTTCGAAGCCACATTAGGTTTAGACCAAAGCGACGCAGACTGCGCGCAGGTTTCCATTCCATCTGCTGGGTGTAAATTGGGTGATCAACTTACCTATGGTGTAGATTTTGTTTTATCTCTCGCCGATGACGACACAGTAACCGTTGTGCCGCTAAAGCCGCTTAAATCAGGTCAAGGCTACATGCTGGTAATGACCACTGGCTTAAAAGATACTTCGGGTAAATCTGTACAAGGGTCGACGTCTTGGGATTTAACGCGTCAGGATATTGATACCTTGCCATTATCGTCAGACGATCAACTATTACTTCAAGGCATAGTGAACTCGTTAGTCGACCCTGTAATTGCCCAAGGGTATGCTAGAGACGACATCACCTATGTTTCTGCGTTTACTACTCAGTCTGTAGGTGTAGCGCTTAATACCATTAAAAAGGTCATGGTAAGCGACTTCGCACAAGCGTTTGCTGCCGGTGAAGCCACTGCCGCACAAGAGTTGCCCATTATCGTAGTAGGGGATTCAGCAGCACCTACGGCGATGGAGCGGTTAGAATTAGTGGATGAGGCCACGGTTGATGGCGCAGTTCAATTGGGAATTGCCTCGTTACCAGAAGGCTCAGAACAAACCATTGCATTTATTGAAGCGACAGACTTTAGTTCTTTGCAAACCTGTGCCGGTTTATCTGCCACTGCGTCTGGTCAAATGTCAGCCGAGTGGGGGGCATTGAACGAGTTCGCGACTGCGGTTGCATCAGGAATTTACACCCAGGTCGCGCCATTTTGTGCGGTACAGCACTATGAAGGGACGATTTCGCTACCTTACTTTTTGGGTACGCCCAGCGCCGAAAACCCTGAAGCCCCTGTTAACGAGTTTTGGACAGCAGCCTGTGATAGCGGCATTGTTCTCGCAAGTGCCTCAGACGAGGTGTTAAGTAGCGCAACGCCTGGTCCTAACCATGAGTTTTGTTCGGGTATCGGGCTTGCAGATTTACGTGTGAATGGCGAGATGCTTGATTCTGCACGGAACATCACAAAATTTAACCCGTATCCACAGCCCAAGGGCGGCAATGACGGTAATGAAACCCTAGATGTACAAGTTACTGTGCCTGATGTGGCGGTAGCGGCATCACTAGGGGTAACGCTAACCATGCCTGAAGCGGGTTGGCCAGTGGTTATTTTAGCCCACGGTATTACCAGTAAAAAAGAAGATATGTTGGCTATATCAGGTGCATTATCCTTAGCTGGCGTTGCCACTATTGCCATTGACCAGCCATTGCATGGTTCTCGTGGTTATGACCTCACCGGTGACGGTGTGGACGACATTAATGCAACTGATGTCAGTGCCACCCATTATATGAACCTTGCAAGCCTGCCTACGGCCCGTGATAACCTTCGCCAGAGCGTGTCTGATTTACTTGGTTTGCGCTTGGGCATTAACGCGGTAGTTGATGCAACCACAACCCAAGGGGTGAAGTTTGATACCTCTCGCGTATCTATCATGGGCGTTTCACTAGGCGCGATCACAGGCGGTAACTTCGCTGCCGTTGCGAATACCACCATGGGTGACGAATTAGCAGCCCTAGATAGTATGTTCGCCATTAAAGAGGCGTCACTCGAGTCACCAGGAGGTGGTTTAGCGCAGTTCCTTCTAGAGTCGCCAGCTTTCGGTCCGTTGATTAAAGGTTTACTACTTAGTTCAGCGTCTGAAGAATTCGTTGCACTGTTAGTACAGCTGTATGGCGATACGTCAGATTTGACTGAAGAGCAACTCGTGGCGGCGGTCACTGCATTCATGGATGCGTTAACAGACGAGCAGACCGCTGAAGTAGAAGCCGTATTCAGTGAGTTTGCTTTTGCCGCCCAAACCATGATGGATGCCGGCGATCCTACTAACTATGCCGAAACCTTAGGTGCAACCACTCCGGTTCACATGATGACCGTAGTGGGTGACGGCGGTGATGAAAACTTGCCAGATCAAGTGATTCCCGTGTCTACGGCTTTACCTTTGTCAGGCCAATTACCGCTGGCAAGTACTATCGGGCTAGAGCAAGTTACTACCACGAAAGCAGATACCCAACCGGTGAGCGGCTTAGTGTTGTTTAACAGTGGCGCACACGCGTCAAGTTTAAGCCCGGCTTCAAATGCAGATGTGACTACGGAAATGCAAAAAGAGGTAGCAGCTTATATTGCCTCTGATGCCACCGTAATTAATATCAGTGATGAGAGCGTTGTTGCTAACTAATTGAGTAACTTTGTTATTTTAAAAAGCCGGCGTATAGCCGGCTTTTTTGTATGCCCACTAAAAATGTTGTTTGAATGTTTACTATTGTTAATGTAGTGTTAATTGGTCGGATCTGTTGAAGTCACAAAACGCGACGTCTCCGGGTTCCGAACAACAACAATAGAAGGACATATTTGTGAAAATAACGACAGAAAAAAGGGCCATTCAAAAAACACTGGTTGCATTGGCAATTGCCACGACGCTAAGTGCCTGTGGCGATAATGATAACGACTTTAGCCATATCGATACTCCCAGTAATGAAACCCCTAGCACACCCACGACACCAATCACCACGCCGGTAACTGCCTTCGATGATGACGCCTCTCTTGATACTGAAATACGTTGGACCACCTATGGTGTACCACATATTAAAGCAGACAACTTGGAAAGCATGGCCTATGGGGTGGGCTATGCTTTCGCCAAAGACAACCTGTGTGTGTTGGCGGATCAAATCGTCAAGTACAATTCCCAGCGTGCTAAATATTTTGGCCCTGATGCTAATCAGGGTAGTGGTGACGCTGAACACCTTATAAACGATTTCGGCTTTTTGACGATGGGGATAAGAGCGTTAGCAGAAGAAAATTTACCCCGCTTGTCAGCAAATTCTCGAGCCATGTTTCAAGGGTACACGGCAGGATACAATCGTTACCTCAATGAAACACCGCTAGAGGACCAAGACCAAGCATGTGCAGGACAACCTTGGGTTACTGAAATTGACAGCGTCGATTTACTAACCTATTCATTAGGTGTAGCGTTGCTGCCTGGAGCAGCAAACTTTCTAGGCCCTATGTTTTTAGCTGCCCCGGAAGGTGAGAATTACGCGCCAACTGTGGTGTCAAGTGATAGCGGTGTGTCATCCGCGTTGGCAATAACGCCTAACATCTCACTTCCCGAAAAAAATCCACAGGAAATGGGATCTAATGGCTGGGGGTTAGGCAGCGACAAAACCACAAACGGGAAAGGCATGGTACTGGGTAACCCCCACTTTCCTCATACCGGCAACCTTAGATTTTGGCAATTCCATACTCAAATACCGGGGCATCTTAATGTCACAGGCAGTTCATTAATGGGGTTGCCTGGTGCCGTTAACATTGGCTTTAACGAAAACGTGGCGTGGACGCACACCTTCTCTACCGCTGAACATTTTGTCGTTTATCAACTGTCTTTAGACGAGGGTGACGCTTCAGGGCTTACGCACAACGTAGATGGAAATAAACGCACTATTTATGAAAAACCGTTACAAATTGAAGTGGCTGTGGCACCTGGGCAAACCATAACATTAAGTAAAACCGCTTATTACACTAACTATGGCCCCATGATTGAAGTGCCTGGCAGCTTTGATTGGACATCCACAAATGCCTTTGCTATTAAGGATGCTAACTTACCAAACTTTGATGTCGTAGATCATTGGTTAGCCATGAATATGGCCACATCAATGGATGAGTTTAAACAAGCATTTAAGGATTACGACGGGGTTATTTTTAACAATACAATGGCCGCGTCAGCAGATGGCGAAGTTTTCTATATAGATGACTCCACGGTCCCCAATCTTACAGATACCGCTATTAACGAACTCACTAGCAATCCAGTATTGATTCAAACCAAGGCATCTGCAGGGTTTACCGTATTACCCGGCTTTTTATCTGCCTTTGATTTTAATAGTCCGGTACCGTATGAAAATGCGCCCAAATATGAAGGCAGTGACTCAGTCCAAAACTCAAATGATAGTTTCTGGTTAACCAATCTTTCGTCTCCAATTACAGGGGTATCCCCCTTATACGGTGAAGTAGACAATCAACAGTCTTTGCGCTCGCGTATGGGACAAAAATTTATTGAATCTGAAGCTGGAAGTGATGGCACCTTTACGCCGCAAGAAGTAGAGGCGCTTTTACTCTCAAACAGAAGTTATCTGGCGGAAGAAGTATTGCCAAGCTTACTGCAGCTATGTAGTGAGCAAGGATCTGCTCCTGTCGTAGTGGATGGCAATAATGTGTCCGTTGAAGACGCATGCAGTGCGCTATCAACATGGGACGGAACCATGAATACGGAAAGTGTAGGGGCGCATGTATTTAGAGAATTTGCCTTTCAATTTGCACAAAACCCCCAGTGGGTGACACCATTTTCCCTTGAGAACCCGGTGTCTACCCCTAGCGGCTTGATTCAAAACGATGCAACATTGAATCAGTTCGCTCGTGCTGTACAGGTAATTAATGAAGCCGGTGTGGCTGTCGATGCAAAACTTGGCGACGTTCAATTTGTTGAGCGAAGTTTGCCTGATGGCAGTGCAACAGGAGAGAAAATACCCTGGGGTGGCGCGCATAATATTGAGGGTGGATTTAATGTGTTTAATATCGTGGCAGGCAACAATGGCACGCTTTTGCCCCGGCATACTTATGCGCCGCTAAATTCAAACACCATCATGAGTGCAGAAGCGCAGGGATATCACATAAACTATGGCAGTAGTTGGATGTTGGTCATTAACTTCACGGACGAGGGGCCACAGGGAAGGGGAATACTTACCTATTCACAATCTCGTGTGTTTGGCAGTGACCACTTCTTAGACCAAACATTGCTGTATTCTCAGCAACCTAGTTTAAGAGACATGTATTTTACAGAAGAAGATATAGCTGCAAATACAATCAATGAGTTAATCCTATCGTCAGACTAAAAATTGACTGGTATTATAGCCGTCATTTTTTTAACGACGCCTGTAATATCAAGATTGGGCGATAAAGCGAAGAAGGGGTAAACTTTACCCCTTCGGATTAAACTGGGAGAGTAGTTTGGAGTTTTTGTACGAATACGGTTTATTTGTTGCCAAAGCCGTCACTTTAGTTGTGGCATTCGTTGTGATTGTTTCCACCATAGTGGGCGCGGCGAGCAAACAAAAGCAAGGTAAGGGGCAACTTGAAATAACATCACTGTCTGAACAGTTAAAAGACATAACCCATTACGCGCGGCAAGTACTGTTAGATAAAAATGCACAAAAGCAGCTTGCCAAAGAACAAAAGAAAGAAGAGAAACAAAAGAAGAAAAACAAGGAACCGCAAGATAAAAAGTCACGTTTGTTTGTGTTGGATTTCAAAGGCTCTATGGACGCCAATGAAGTTGAGCATTTACGTGAAGAAATTACCGCCCTTCTTTGTATTGCACAAAGTGAAGACGAAGTTTTGGTGCGATTAGAGAGTGGCGGTGGTGTCGTACATGGTTACGGACTTGCAGCGTCGCAACTACAACGCATTAAAGAAAAAGGGCTTAAACTTACTATAGCCGTTGATAAAGTCGCCGCTAGCGGTGGGTATATGATGGCTTGCGTAGCTGACAAATTAATAGCATCCCAATTTGCATATATTGGCTCTATTGGCGTGCTAGCGCAATTGCCTAACTTTAATAAACTATTAAAGAAAAACGATATTGAATTTGAACAACACACAGCCGGGGAGTACAAACGTACGCTAACTGTGTTTGGTGAAAATAACGACGAAGGTCGGGAAAAATTCAAAGAAGAAATAGAAGAAATTCATACCTTATTTAAAGACTTTGTTCACAGCCAACGTCCAGACATGGACATTGAGAAAGTGGCAACTGGAGAGTATTGGCCTGGCGTTAAGGCAAAAGAACTCGGCTTGGTTGATGCGTTATCCACCTCGGATGACTATATCCTTTCTCATCACCCTGAGCGTGAAATATTTAGTGTTAAGTACTCAGTTAAAAAGAATGTTGCAGAAAAATTAGGCTTGTCTGTGGCCTCAGTAGCTGAGCGCGTGTTAATGAAAAGCTGGAACAAAGCAAGACATTGGTTTTAAGTAAAAACGAATTCTATCATGGGGTTAACCTGGTTACGCATAACCCTTCTGATGGATTTATCTAGTCAGCGGGCTGCTAATAAGAAATATAAAAATGGCGAAAAATACCAAAACAGATATTCTCGATGCCGCAGAATTGTTGTTTTCTCAATATGGGTTTACACAAACCTCTATGCGAGAAATTACAACGCAAGCGAATGTTAATTTGGCATCTGTTAACTACCATTTTGGTAGTAAGAAAAACCTGATCCAATCGGTATTAAAACGTTATTTCGATATTTTAATGCCCGAAGTAGCGCTTTGTTTAAAATCATTGTCGCCATCAATGGGAACGCGTGGCATTGCCGAATTGCTTCAATCGCTCATTCCCCCAATGTTGAAACTTAATACACTTGGGCCCAATGGAACGGCTATCTTTGTTCAACTATTGGGGCGAGGTTACAATGAAACACAAGGGCATTTGCGTCGGTTCATCATGACCAATTATGGCGAAACTGTTCGCGCTTTGGTTGCGAGTATACAAAGGTGTTTGCCTGAGTTACCGGAAGAAGAGTTATTTTGGCGGCTTCACTTTGCGATGGGAAGCTTTGTATTTTCAATGGCATCCAGTCAGGCACTTACCGAAATTGCAGAGTCTGACTTCCATAAGCAGGTAGAGATTGAAGAGGTAATTAGTCACCTTGTTCCTTTTGTGGCGCAAGGCTTAGCGGGAAATCTCCCAAACAATATATCAACAATCTAGGCTTATCGTGGCAAAATTGCAGTGGCAGATTTAGCGCGTAGCTTTTCTGCCCAATCGTCTTTTACCGAAAAGCCAGTCACTTTTTATACTAATTTTTTCTCACTTTTTGCACGGAGGACTTGTGTCAGTATCCATTCAACAACTTTCTACCTATTTAAACGGACTTTTGCGAGTACAGGAAATAACCGACTACTGCCCGAATGGCTTGCAGGTTGAAGGTAGGAGGGAAGTCACTCATATTGTGACTGGTGTAACGGCGTCGCAAGCACTCGTTGATGCCGCTATTGCACAAGGGGCGGACACCCTTTTAGTTCACCACGGATACTTTTGGAAAGGTGAGTCACAAACCATCACGGGCATGAAGAAGAAGCGTATTTCTGCGTTACTAAAAAACGATATCAATTTGCTTGCGTACCACTTACCGTTAGATGTTCACCCTGAATATGGCAATAATCGGCAACTCGCGAAGTTGCTTAATGTTCATCAAGTTAAAGCAGTATCTAGTGTGAAACCTGTCGGTGTTTTGATGGAAGGCGAACTTCCCAGCCCAATTAAGGGTGAAGACTTAAAGCAATTACTGGCTACGCAATTAAGCCGCGAAATTCTTATGGAGTGCCCGCAGAATAAAGAGATAACACGTATTGCGTGGTGTACGGGAGGCGGCCAAGGTTTTATAGAGCAAGCCGTGGAGGCCAACGTAGATGCTTTTATTACTGGCGAGGTATCAGAACAATCCATTCATGTCGCACGGGAAATGGACATTGCGTTTTTCGCCGCGGGTCATCATGCAACCGAACGTTATGGAGTAAAAGCATTAGGCGAGCACTTGTCAGAGCACTTCGATATACCTGTAACCTTTATAGACATACCTAACCCTGCGTAATGCAAAAGCCTAATGTATTTCCTAGTACATTAAGTGAATTAACGATGAATAGTTTATGGAAAATGACCGCCTTTTTAACGGCATAGCAACTAAGTTTGCTGATAATATATATGGTACGACTAAGGGGCAATTGCGCCATCTTATCTTGTGTGATGCCTTGGAACCTTTCACCCAATTGCCCTTATCTATATTAGAAGTCGGCGGGGGCACAGGTGTGATGGCCGCCCATTTAGCTGAGCAAGGACATCGTATTACGCTGACTGACGGTTCAAAAGATGTGCTTGAATTGGCCAGCGCTAATTTAGCTGCGTTTAGCAACGTCGATATAAAGCAGCAGTATCTTCAAGATATTACAGATATTGATGCTTATGAGCTGGTTGTATGCCATGCGGTTTTAGAGTGGCTTGATAAGCCCTTCGACGCCATACGTTTTTTGTATAGCAACCTTAAGCCCGGTGGGTTGTTAAGCCTTAGCTTCTTTAATAGAGATGCTGCGCTCATGGCGAATGCCATCTACGGTAACTTTGAATATATTGAACGTGGCCTTAAGGTTAAAAACCAAGTTAAACTGAACCCGCAAAATGCGTTACCTGCTAAGCAAGTAGTGGAATTTTGTGAAAATTCAGGCTTTCATATCTTAAGCAAAACCGGGGTTCGCTGTTTTCACGATTACATGAAAGATAACAGCCATCAAACATCTAAATTCGACCAACTTGTAAGCGTGGAAAGGCAATACAATCAAACCGAACCGTTTCTATGGCTTGGGAAATATTTCCATTTGATGCTGCAAAAACCAGCAGCAAACGAACACAAAGTGTAACGATTTACACGTCCACGAGGTTGTCATTGGCAGTGACATCGCTGTCGTGGGTGAATAATAAAAGGTTGCTCACAGTCACCTGTGCAATTTCGGCTAATGCCTCCTGGGTAAAAAAGCCTTGGTGCCCTGTCACCAGTACATTGGGGAAAGTGAGCAGACGTTGAAAAATATCGTCCTGAATAATGTCTAATGAGTGATCGCTAAAGAATAATTCACTTTCTCTTTCATAAACGTCAAGGCCAAGGTAACCAAGGTGCTGTTTTTTCAACGCACCAATGACCGCTGTGTCATCGATAAGCCCTCCACGCGATGTATTAATAAGCATGGCGCCTTTTGGCATAAGGGCTAATGTATCCTCGTTTATTAAATGATAGCTATCGTCGTTTAGTGGACAGTGCAAAGACACAATTTGACACTGAGACATTACGTTTTCTAACGAGGTGTAGGTTGCCCCAAGCTTTTCAACCTCGCGATGAGGATTTGGGTCACAACATAAAATTTTACAACCAAACCCATTAAGAATACGGATGACTGCTTGACCAATCTTGCCTGTACCAATGATGCCAACGGTTTTATTGAAAAGGGTGAAGCCCATTAGGCCTTCCAAGGCAAAGTTTCCTTCTCTTACTCTGTTGTAGGCTTTATGGGTTTTACGGTTTAACGTGAGGATTAACGCCAATGTATGTTCTGCAACCGTTTGTGGACTGTATGCGGGCACACGGGAAACCTGAATCCCTAGCGCTTTCGCTGCGTGTACATCCACGTTATTGAACCCAGCGCAGCGCAGGGCGACATGTTTTACTTTTAAATTGGCTAAGGTCGCAAGTGTAGAAGCACTTAAATCGTCATTAACAAACACACAAACTGCATCAAAACCCTTACAGGTTATCGCAGTTTGCGCATTTAATGGGTGGGGGAAAAACGTAAAGTCAATAGTGGATGATGGAGTTTCATCTACACTTTTTTGTTCCAATCTCAACGATGAAAAAATAGCATTATCGTAAGCTTGAGCACTGAAAAACGCGACCTTAAGCATACGGTTACCTCCCTGTTTATTATGACTTATGCTAAGTGGGACTCAATGTCTTTTGCTATGTCTTCTGGCTTCGTGGTGGGGGCATATCGTTTAACAACGGTGCCATCTTTTGAAACCAAAAATTTCGTAAAATTCCACTTTATCCGCTTAGAGCCAAGTAAACCTGGCGCTTGGTCTTTTAGTTCAACATACATAGGGTGGGTTTGCGGGCCATTCACATCCGTTTTTTTAAAAAGCGAAAATGAAACGCCAAAATTGATATTACAAAACGCCGCGATTTCTTCATCACTGCCTGGCTCTTGATGGCCAAACTGGTCACAGGGGAACCCAAGAATTTCAAATCCCTTGTCTTTATAGCGCGAGTACAAGTTTTCTAGCCCTTCATATTGTTTGGTAAAACCGCACTTACTCGCGGTATTGACGATAAGAAGCAGTTTCCCTCGATAGCTTTCCATCTCTTGTAGTTCGCCAGTGTTTTTCGTGAGTGTGTGGGCATAAATTGACATCGCGTTTCCTCAGTATTGTTGTTTTTATTACTGTTGTCTTTGCTTCATTAAAGCTTGATACTTTGGGTATCAGTATAACCCTAGAATGGATAGTAAGATCAGCATGACAAAAATGAAAGTAAGCTTTTTGGGATTGGGTGTTATGGGGTATCCCATGGCGGGTCATTTGGTTTCTGCAGGTTTTGATGTGACTGTGTTCAATCGAACTACACAGAAAGCAAAGCAGTGGGTTGAAAAATATGGCGCCAAACTCGCTTTAAGCCCATCTGAAGCAGCCAAAGATGCTGATGTTGTACTAATGTGTGTGGGTGACGACAACGACGTTAGAACGGTGGCAAAAGAAGCCATTGCTGCGATGAATGAAGGCACATTATTAATAGACCATACAACCGCATCTGCCACGGTAGCAAAGGAAATCGACCGGGTGTGTAAAGACCATGGTTTAGGTTTTCTTGATGCGCCTGTCTCTGGCGGGCAAGCTGGCGCTGAAAATGGTCAGTTAACCGTGATGGTCGGTGGGACGGAAAGAGACTATATCAAAGCTAAGCCTCTTTTCGACGCTTATTCTCGCCACAGCCAATTACTCGGGGAATGTGGCAGTGGGCAGCTTGCCAAAATGATGAATCAAATTTGCATTGCTGGGATTGTTCAAGGCCTAGCTGAAGCCTTGCACTTTGGCCAAAAAGCAGGCTTAGACTGCAATGCTGTTATTGACGTCATCAGCAAAGGAGCCGCACAATCATGGCAGATGGAGAATCGCGCGCAAACTATGCTTAATAACAGCTATGAATTTGGCTTCGCCGTGGACTGGATGCGAAAAGACTTATCTATTGCATTGGATGAAGCTCGAAGAAATGGCTCTACACTTGCGTTAACCGCATTAGTGGATCAATATTATGCTGATGTACAAAAAATGGGCGGTAATAGATGGGATACATCTAGCCTGCTAACACGGCTGAAGTAAGGCAGGCGAAAAGCCTTATTTTACCCTTTTTTTTCAGCAGCGGCTTGTGCTAACAATGTCAGTTGGTTTAGTCGTTGCTGGTTGCCCTGTGTGAGTTCAAGTTCCGCAACACAACTCAGTAGGCTCTGTACAGAGAACTTTCGATATACCGCAGTATCCGCTTCAATCATACATTGAACAAGGTTAAGACCAAAGGCCGCCGTATCTGCTGACAAGGTGAACGCATCATAGAAGTGTTTGAGTGCGCCTAAAAAGTTTTTTTCAACAAACATGTGTGTGCCTGTTTCATTAAGCGCAACAGCTTGTTCGTGATTTAAACCCAATTCTTTTCCACTTGTAATAATTAATGCACTGTTGCTAACTTGTTCTGTAATAGCCTGAGTTTCTTCGTTTTTTTGCCTGGCTAATAGTAACAATGAGTTCGCTTTTTCTTCGTCGCCCAACCCATGATGCACTTTAGCGGCAATAACCAATAGTGAGGGTTCTGTCCGTAAATAATTATCCATGTAATCTTCGTCTAAAAGACTTGCGGCTTTGTCTTCATCCTGTTCGAGAATGGCAGAAAATGCCAATAGGTAGTCGCGCTTTTGCAGCATTTGCCTATCACCTTGATTTCGACCAGCAATGCCCACTAATTTTCTTGCTTGCGACAAGCTTTCTCTACGGTTAGTCGTAGGAGACTCTTCAGCAAGAAGTAGATAGAACTCTGCTAATTCAAAGGTAAAATCGTTAAAACGATCTTTCGCACTTCGGTGCATAGCGCGTTTTTTCTGAAACAAGTCTATGGCTTCTACCACTTTATCTTGCTTTTGAAAGGCAATAGATTTCATTCTGGTTGCCGATAAACTCAACTCGCTAAACTTAATGTTTTCGAGGTAATCTTCCACCTGTCCGTAGGACTTTTGTTCGAAGGACAGTGACGCCAACCACTCAAACGCGCGGTCTCTAGCTAAGCTAGAATGCACCATAGTGCTTAATTCCGACTGACATTCCGGCCATTTACCTGCAGCATATTGGCAACGTATTTTACCCCATTGTGCCCACAGCACTTTGTCAGAGCGGGTAAGTACTTCATCATAGATATTCATGGCTCGTTGAATCTCGCCATTTTCATAAAGAAGCCGTGCATACAATTTGCGAATGTCATTCACTAAACGAGAGGGCACACCTTCTCTCACTTGCTTTTGAAGTAAACTTATTGCATTACTTCGCTGCTTGTTATCCATTTCTTTTAATATCGGGTCAGCATAGTGGCGATAAGAAATATAGTGTCGAATTTGTCGAGTGAGTGACGCAATGGTGTAGGGTTTAATGAGTAGAATGTCAGGCTGAAGATCCATAATTCTACCAATGGCCTGTGGCGATCTATCCGATGTAAGAAAGATAATACCTGTACTTGGACGAATGTAACCCGCTTCACGAAGGGCGTGGATCCATTCTACACCAGACTTGCCTTGACCAAGGTGATAGTCCATTAAAAGCAGCTCGAAATGTTGTTTGCGCAGTGCGCTTTTCAACTCTACACCCGATGCAAAACTACGTACGTTTAAATGACCAATGGGCAGCAGATGACCACGAAGGGTCGTTCTTGCTGTCGCATTGTCTTCAACAATTGCAATCCTGTATTCCATCGGTGCTGTACTCAATATTCTATCAAACAATAGCTTACCAGTGCTTCGGCTAAAGTGCATTAAGCAAAAAGATGTAAAACGAAGCGGCGACATGTATCTATCGGCTTAGTCCTAAGAAAACATAAGGAATCCAATCTTTGATGTCACAATTAATTTACAATTATTTTAAATTGATTTGACGTTAACGTTTACGTGAAGGTCAACAATTCGTTACTGTTACTCTCATGAGTTAATCACAGGCAGAAAAGCATGAAACAGGTTCCTTTACTTATTGATGGTGAATTTATAACGTCGGCAACCGATGAGTTCATTACGGTGACTAATCCAGCCAACAACACACCCATAACACACACGCCCTGCGCGACTGAGAGCGAAATGGAAGGGGCGATCGCATCAGCAACACACGCATTCTCAAAATGGAAAAACGTGCCCGTTACTGAGCGAGCACGAGTCATGATGCGCTATCAGGCACTACTTAAAGTACACCATGATGAAATTGCGACTTTGCTCGCTCAAGAAACGGGGAAAACCTTCGACGACGCAAAAGGCGATGTGTGGCGTGGCATAGAAGTGGTTGAGCAAGCGATGAACGCCCCCGCATTAATGATGGGCGAAACTGTTGAAAATGTTGCAAGAGGCGTCGATACCTACAGTGTCACGCAACCCCTTGGTGTTTGCGCAGGTATTACCCCATTTAATTTTCCAGCCATGATCCCACTTTGGATGTTTCCCCTCGCTATTGTTTGCGGTAACACCTTTATTTTAAAACCGTCAGAACAAGACCCCTTAACGCCTAATCGCTTAGCTGAATTATTTCTTGAAGCGGGTGCGCCTGCCGGCGTTCTCAATGTTGTCCATGGCGGCAAAGAGCAAGTAGAGCCTTTATTAACCGACCCTCGCATTAAAGCAGTTTCTTTCGTGGGTTCGGTTCCTGTTGGTCAACACATTTATCGTACTGCAACGGCGAATATGAAAAGAGCACAATGCTTTGCGGGTGCCAAAAACCATACGGTAATTATGCCCGATGCCAATAAGGAGCATGTATTAAATAATCTTGTTGGCGCTTCGGTAGGCGCAGCGGGACAGCGTTGTATGGCAATTTCTGTGGCGCTCTTTGTTGGCGAGGCGCAACAGTGGATACCTGAATTAGTCGCCCGAATTGCTAAAGTAAAACCTGGCCTGTGGGACGACGAGGAAGCGGGATTTGGCCCTCTCATCAGCCCTCAGGCAAAACGACGTGTATTAGGTTTAATTCAAGAAGCGAAAGAAGAAGGGGCCGAATGTTTATTAGATGGTTCCACCGCCACTGTGGAAGGTTATGAAGACGGCAACTGGGTAGGCCCAACGGTGTTTAATAAGGTCACTGCCGATATGCGTATTTATACAGAAGAAGTTTTTGGCCCAGTACTTTCCTGTATGTCAGTGGATTCACTCGATGATGCCCTGACACTGGTTAACAACAACCCTTATGGTAATGGTACTTCCATATTCACAAACAGTGGTGCAGCAGCGCGAAAATACCAAAGAAATGTCGAGGTAGGGCAGGTAGGTATTAATGTTCCAATTCCTGTGCCCTTGCCATTTTTTTCCTTCACAGGGTGGAAAAACTCTTTTTATGGCGACCTCCACGCCTACGGAAAACAAGCTATTCGTTTCTATAGCGAGACTAAAACGGTCACCGCTAGATGGCTAGAAGACGACGTACCTAGCGGTACAAATTTAACCATTTCGTTAGACTAATCCAAAACGGCAGTGTGGAGTAAAACACAATGAATGTAGAGCTTTCAGAAGACCAAGTGGCGTTTCAGGAGACAGCACGACAGTTTAGTGAACAAGCACTGGCACCTTTTGCGGCGCAGTGGGATCGCGAACATTTTTTCCCTAAAGAAACCATACAAAAAGCCGGTGAACTGGGTTTTTGCGGCTTATATAGCCCAGAAAGTGAAGGTGGTTTAGGTCTCAGTCGTTTGGATGCCTCTGTGATATTTGAACAATTGGCAATGGGGTGTACGACAACCACCGCCATGTTAACTATTCATAATATGGCAACCTGGATGATAGCCACTTGGGGAAGTGATGAGGTTCGCGCTAGGTGGTGTCCTAGTCTCGTCACTGGCGAACAACTGGCATCCTATTGTCTTACCGAGCCCGGTGCGGGTTCTGATGCTGCATCACTAAAAACAAAAGCGGAAAAAAAACAGTCTGGCTATATTCTGAATGGTTCGAAGGTTTTTATTTCTGGTGCCGGTGAAACAGACGTCCTTGTGGTAATGGCTCGCACTGGCGGCAGCGGTCCTAAGGGCGTTAGCGCATTCGCTGTACCGGCCAATGCGCCGGGAATAAGCTACGGTAAAAAAGAGAGGAAAATGGGGTGGAACGCTCAACCCACTAGAATGATTGCATTTGATAATGTAGAGATTGACGCAAATTGGCGATTAGGCGAGGAAGGCGAGGGCTTTAAAATGGCCATGCAAGGCTTAGACGGCGGGCGTATTAATATTGCAACTTGCTCTGTAGGGACGGCCCAACAAGCACTTAATTTGGCCAACGCCTATCTACGTGAACGCGAGCAATTTCAAAAGCCTATTGCCACATTTCAAGCGTTACAATTTAAATTAGCCGATATGGCCACGGAATTGGTGGCAGCAAGGCAACTCGTTCGTATGGCAGCGTGTAAACTAGACGCGAACCACCCAGACAAATCCACCTACTGCGCTATGGCGAAACGGTTTGCCACCGATGTGGGTTTTAAAGTGTGTAATGAAGCCTTACAGTTACATGGTGGGTATGGCTATATTAATGAATACCCATTAGAACGCCATGTTCGCGATGTACGCGTTCATCAAATTCTTGAAGGCACAAATGAAATTATGCGCGTTATCATAGCAAGGCGATTACTTGCAGATACCACAAGCCTGCTTTAACAGGGATAAGGAGTTTTTATGCAACAGTCATCCCCCGTCGTCATCGCCGAAGAGCGTAAAACCAAAAGCGGCCATGTATTGGGCATCCTCACTTTAAACAAACCTAAGGCTCTCAATGCCCTAGACTTGCCCATGGCGAGTATCCTGTTAGATACATTAGAGCAATGGAAATCACGGCAAGATATCACGTGCATTGTTCTCGCATCAGCAGGCGATAAAGCGTTTTGTGCGGGCGGCGATATCGTCTCTATGTACCACGCAATGTGTGAATCCCAAGGAGAGATCCCGGCATTTTTAACATCATTCTTCAAAACTGAATATACCTTGGACTACTGCATACATTATTACCCCAAGCCTATCGTGGTATGGGGTTCAGGTATTGTAATGGGCGGCGGTATGGGCCTTTTATGTGGAGCAAGTCATAAAGTGGTGACAGAAACATCACGATTGGCAATGCCTGAAATTTCCATTGGTCTTTATCCCGATGTAGGAGGCAGCTATTTTTTACCGCGCATGCCAGGTAAAACAGGCTTGTTCTTAGGATTGACAGCCACGCAAATGAACGGTGCTGATGCTGTACATGCGGGATTGGCTGACTATTTGGTGGCTGCCAATCAACTAGACATCTTAATGCAGAAGTTAAACGACGTTGAGTGGGGCGGTGTTAATCATCACGATTCGGTCTCTCAGGTACTCGCGAACTTAGATGCGCCACTAAGCCCGCCCAATAGCCTTATCGCTCTGCATCAAAACGCTATTAATACATGGTGTGACGGCAAAACAGTGGCTGCGGTGGTAGACAATATTTTAAACGCCCAAGAAAGTGATCTACCGGTTAGCGAAGACCCAGAGGCACACGCAATGGCGATAAAATGGCTTAATAAAGCACAAAAAAACCTCAAAAATGGGTCGCCTATTACCGCCCATCTGGTTTTTGAGCAGTGTGTTCGCGGGGCAATGATGACGTTGGCTGAATGTTTCAAAATGGAGGCCGTTATGTCTTGCAGATGCGGAGAGTCAGGCGAATTTCAAGAGGGCGTAAGGGCGCTGCTCATCGACAAGGACCTTTCCCCTAAGTGGAAATATAACCACGTAGAAGAAGTTCCCCACGACGTTGTTGAAGGTTTTTTCAGTTCTCCTTGGGCAGAAGACGAACATCCGCTGGCTCACTTAGGAGAGGAAAAATGACACACATCGCATTTATTGGTTTGGGCAATATGGGCGGTCCTATGGCCGTAAACTTAGTGCAAAGTGGACATAGGGTAACCGTATTTGATTTGTCGGTGCCGGCGATGGATTCACTAAAGCGTGAAGGCGCCAGTGTTGCTGATTCGGCGTTGAGTGCGGTAAAGGATGCAGACATTGTCGTGACTATGTTACCGGCGGCTCAACACGTTGAGCGCTTGTATTTAGGTAATGATGGTATTATTCGTGGCGCCAAACCCGGAACCCTATTTATCGACTCCTCTACCATAGATGCAGATACTGCAAAACGGGTTGGCGCGGATGCATATGCGTGTAACATGCACTTTATTGATGCTCCCGTCTCTGGCGGCACGGCAGGCGCGAAAGCGGGAACGCTCACCTTTATTATGGGAGGCAGCCCACACGCGGTTGCGCAGGCGACACCTGTTTTACAATGTATGGGGCGGAATTTGTTTCACGCCGGCGATTTAGGGGCAGGACAGATTGCAAAAATTTGCAACAATATGCTGTTGGCGGTGCTTATGGCGGGTACTTCAGAAGCCCTAACGATGGCCACAAAAAATGGCATAGACCCTAAGGTTATGTCTGACATTATGCTGCAAAGCTCGGGGTGCAACTGGACACTGGAGAAGTACAATCCGTGTCCAGATGTTATGGAAAATGTGCCCTCTAGCAATCAGTATGAAGGTGGTTTTATGGTTAAGCTTATGAACAAAGATTTAAACCTTGCCATGAACACTGCGGCCGACAGTGTCTCTACCACACCCATGGCAACAGCAGCGCAAAGCTTGTATAGAATGCTGGAGTCACAGGGCCATGGAGAAAAAGACTTCTCCAGTGTTTATACACTCTTTAATAAACACACTAACACGTAAAGCAATACACAAGAGAGAGGGCTAAGCCACAGTTTCCAATAAGACACTGACAGTGAAAATTGATAAACTTATTGCTCGTCGTCGTTTTTTGGATATTTTTATGTGGCAATGCCCTTTATGCCAACTCCCCATCAATGTAAATGAAAAAGCCATTCAATGTGCAAACAAACACACGTTCGATAAGGCCAAAGCAGGCTACGTAAATTTACTTCCTGTACAGTTTAAAAAATCTAAGTCGCCGGGAGACGATAAGGAAATGGTACGTGCACGGCGCATGTTCCATGAACAAAAGGGTTATCAGCCGCTTAAAGACACCATGTGTGAAATTTTAGCGCGGTATTTAGCCAGCCAATCTTTAGAAAATACGCCGTTAACCCTGTACGATGCTGGTTGTGGCGAAGGAAGCTACTTACATGCGTGTGTGAAAGGGTTAAAAGAAAGCGGTTTTATCCTTGACTGTGCAGGCAGTGATATTTCGAAAACCGCTGTTGAACTGGCAGCGAAAGCCTACAAGTCGTGCCAATTTGTTGTCGCTAGCAGCTTTGATTTACCGCTACAAAATAGTACGCTAGACGCCGCCATCCAGGTGTTTGCGCCGGGAAGCACAAAAGAATATGCTCGTATATTGAAACCCCATGGCGTGTTGCTTACGGTTGACCCTGCGCCAAGGCATCTCTTTGAATTAAAATCACTGGTATATAGCGACCCACAGCCGCATAAAGACGAACCAACGGAACGTGAGGGTTTCAATCAAATAAAACATGAAAACCTCTCTTACACGTTATCTTTACCATCCCCAGAACAGCGTCTCGCTCTTGTTAAAATGACGCCTTATTACTGGCGCTTAACACCTGAAAAATTAGATAAGGTGGTAGAAAATTTAGCATCGGTCACCGTCGACTTTAACATTCAGGTATTTTCACTATCATCCTCATAAAAACCTGAGTAAACCGCGTTCAAGCCAGAAGAATACAAATGCAAAAACAAAAAGCCGTATTTTTAGACCGTGACGGGATCATCAACATAGACCATGGTTATGTGGGGCACTACCACAATTTTGATTATGTGGAAGGTGTATTTGACATGATCAAGCACTTTGTCGCGCAAGGTTTTAAACCTATTATTGTGACCAATCAATCAGGTATTGCACGTGGCTACTTCACGGAGGCCGACTTTCTAAACCTGATGAAACAGGTTCAGGATGAATTTTCCGACCAAGGGTTACCTCACATTCCCGTATTTTACTGTCCACACCATCCTGAAGGAAACCTTTCCGCCTACCAAGTCATGTGTGAGTGTCGAAAACCCAAACCCGGTATGCTGTTAAACGCCGCCAAACAATATGCTATTGATTTACCGAATAGCATAATGATTGGAGATAGTTGGCGCGACATAGAAGCTGGCCAGGCAGCTGGGGTGAAATGGTGCGTCTATGTGTCTGATAAAGCCCCTCCGTTAGAGGCTGATAAAAGCCAGGTTTACCTCGTCAATAAACTCACCGATATACCAGGCTCTATAGAGTAAAAAAGCGCCCGTAGGCGCTTTTTTAATGTTGTTGCGAGAACCGCGACAAATGTTTTATCGCTTGGCTAAGTAGGTCCACATTGAGCGGGGCGTTACTACGCTTATTGGTGGCCAAATCGGTAATTTCATAACTGCCATTACTTAACACATCAGTACGTTTTCCGTTATGAAACACCACGATACGTTCACCAGATGTACTCACCAACCAATTGCGACTTGGCGATAACAGGCTTTGCCCTGTGGAATAGAAGTGCGAAGGAGCATTACAGCCCAATGCATTTAAAATAGTGGGAGCAAGGTCTTCAGTACTTGCCATCGTACCCTTAATAGGCAGGTTACTGTATAAGGTGCCAGCGTTATTGGTGTTATTACTGCTGTAACCCGTTGCCACAATCACTTTACTGTTGGCAAGCAACTCAGACGTTAAATAGCTTTCAATACTCGATGCCGTTAAAAACGCAATATGTAAACCACCGTGTTGACTACCTAAAGGTTGCGTATAACTGTCAAACCTTTGCGAGGGAAGAGCCTCGTCAAAGTGAAGTGATACGGGCATTCCAAGCCCCACAGGGAGCGCCAATAGCACCGGGCGTTTAGCTGATAACGATGCCTGATAGATTTCGGGAACCCCAAATAAGGTGGTGGAAATCAGGCTTTCTTGATTGCTTGCGGTAGAGTAGTAGCGAGCCACGGTATTCAGATTAAAGCCGTCAATATTGGCAATTGGCATATCGTCTGTTTGCACAATTACCGTCATATTATCGTTTGCATTAACTGAACAATACACCGGCTCTGCTGGGTAATTGATGTTGTGAATGTCTGAATTGAATTGTAGTTGCTTGCGTTCTTCATACGCCGCTAGGTCAAGTAACCCATAACGAGACATCGTGGTTTTTGCCGTCGCTGGATACGATAACGGGAACATGCTGTCCTGTTTGATAATAGGCTGATACAGCTTAGCGTCTGCCCACACATGAACGGCATGACTTGACACAAAACAAACAACGAAAAAGCTCGCTACAGGTATACCAATTTTATACTTAGTAAAGCGCTCAACCCGTTTCCAAATCGCATTGGCAAGTACCAATTGAAAACCTAGCCACACTATGAACAACAAAAACAAGTACGCCCATTGCTGCCAGTCAAATGCACCAATTTGCGTTTGTGCTTCATCTTTAAGTAGGTCAGCGGCATGCACGCTAATATGAAAACCTGTACGGTTAAACAGGAGGGCATCGAAAGCAAGGAGTGCAAGCCCAACCGCAGCAATCACCGACGCCGTTGCTTTAATCACCCTAGGGTTCGACACCAGATAACAAAGTGGCAATATAAAAATAACGAAGCCAAAGAAGGTCATGAAACCAATATGACCGAACCAATTGGTAAGTAAATACACTGTTCCCACACCTGTACCTGGCATAGGCGATGAAAATACAAAAATTGAAGCAATCACAATAGCAATAATAATATTGGCTAGTGCAAACCAGTGGCCCCAATTTACCAGTTTCGTCACCCGTTGACGGCGTGGAGATTCAGCTAAAATCATAAGGGCGCCTATTTACCTTGAACACTCTTTTTAAGAACGTTAGCGAATTGATCAGCCATGGTTTCTCTGTTTTCAGGTGCAACCTGTGTATTAAGGATATGGGTAATAACGTTACCTAGTACCATAAGAGATAAATCTCTGTCGGCTTCGTTTTTCTCTAATGTTAGAATGACGTCGTTCATTAGCGCTTCGAACTGATCGTTTGTGTAACGGCTCTGTTGGGGCATTGTTACGCCTCTTTTTAATAATTTCTTTGATAAAAAGAATGGTTTTAGTCGTAAAATGATTATAATCGTTGTTTGAGTGATAACAATCATTCATTCTAAAATCCCGCAAATCCTTGGATATTTCTGACACTTTTTAAGCAACAGGACACCCTTTTTACTATGAGTGCACTGATTCACCACTTTGTCGTACATCGTCTCATCCTCAATAAAGAAGAAAAAATTGAGGCTATTCCACGTGATAACTGCTTGGCCGTGACGCCAGAAATTGAGTTATTGGCGCATCAAATTAATCACAGTTTCAATGCTAAACCCGGCAAAGGCGTCGGCCATTTTGTTGATAACGCGCCCAGCGTAGATAACGAAAACGAAGATAATGACGAAGAAAAAAGTGGCATCACTGATGTTTCAGCGTTTGCTAACGAATTAAAAAACTACATGGCAGAGAAAAAAGCCGCGGGAGACAATGTAGAAGATGCATTTCATCGTTTTTCCGTATCGGCAACCAATCGATTAGTTAAAACCTTGGCCGATACCGGCACCGTAGAAACCGGTTTTTTAATCTTCTGCCAATATGAATACCTTGCTACACAGTACTTAATGATTGCGTTACTGAATACCCGCTCTCATGTAGAAGTTACGCATTCCCTTGATTTGTCAGCCAGAGAGCATTTAGACCTTGCTCGCATGCAATTGGCTGTGCGGTTTGATTTAACGCAGTGGGAAATCCAGCCAGAACAACAACGTTACGTAAGTTTTATTAAAGGCCGCATGGGAAGAAAAGTTTCAGACTTTTTTATGCAGTTTGTCGGATGCGAAGAGTTGGTCGACGTGAAGCAACAAAATAAACAGTTAATTTCAACTGTTGATGCGTACTTAGCCAGTGAAGCCCTAGACCCTCAAGAACAGCATCAACACAGAGAAGAAGTTAAAAGCTACTTCAAGGAAAAAATTGATGCGGGCGAGAGTTTATCTGTGGATGAATTAGCCAACCGCTTACCCGCGAACGAAGAAACGAATAACAACTTTTCCGCGTTTTCACAGCAAATGGAAACCCCACTTGAAAAAGAAATTCAACCCGACCCCGCAGCACTGAAACAATTAGCCAAATTTAGCGGGCAAGGCGGCGGTGTTTCTATTAGCTTTGAAAGAAAATTAATGGGCGATAGGGTATTTTACGATCCTGCCACCGATACCCTAACGTTGAGAGGATTACCACCAAATTTAAAAGATCAGCTTAATCGACAATCTTCTATGGACTAATCACTGATTTAAGCCTTAAAAAAACGTATACTACACAAAGAAAAATGAACACGATTCAAGGGTGTTATGCAATTATTTGTAAATGATTTGACAGTGATGGACTTTTCATACCTTTGCCCGAAGCGCGGCATGGTAGGTGAAAGCTGGATTGTCGACGTGGTTCTGGATGGAGAGCTCAATGAAGAGAGCATGGTCCAAGACTTCGGTAAAGTGAAAAAAAACCTAAAACGATTGATTGATGAATATGTAGATCACAAATTGCTTGTGCCAGCAGAATACGCAGGTTCAAAGGTTATACATGATGAAGTAACTGAACAAGTTGAAGCACAATTTACCTGCGAAGACGGCCGGCAAATTATGCTGCACTGTCCCGCTGAAGCTTACGCAATTTTGTATTCAGACGTAGTCACCATGGCGTCTGTCAGTGTGTATTTGAAAGAAGTTCTGGCTACGCATTTACCAGAAAACGTAGATAACATTACGTTGAAGTTAAGAACAGAAGTGATTCATTCCCCCTTCTATCACTATACCCATGGTTTAAAGAAGCATGACGGTAACTGTCAGCGTATTGCTCACGGCCATCGTTCTCGTATTGATATTTTACTAGATGGTCAAGTGAGTGAAGCTGAGCAAAGCTACTGGGCTAAACGGTGGGAAGATATCTATATTGCCACGCAAGAAGACGAAATTGCCTACACTGAACGGAAAATAACCGGCAGTGTTGCTGAACCGTCTGCCTATCTCTGTTTTGCTTATGAATCTTCGCAAGGGTATTTTGAACTCATTATTCCAAAATCAGACTGTGAAGTTATCGACACCGATTCTACCGTGGAATGCTTAGCGCAATATCTATTGGAAGAGCAAAAAAAGCGTACACCTGATTCTCACTGCCAAGTTATTGCCTACGAAGGGGTTGGAAAAGGCGCCATGGTAAGCGAATAATCTAGGGTAAATAAGCAAGGAAATGAGCCACTCTATGACATTGATGAAGAAAGTTAATTTTGACGTTAACCCTATTGGTAAATTCGGAAAAATAGTACGACGCACAAGTCTATTATGTGTTTGCGTACTCTTCTCAATGGTCAGTGTGGCCGGCGAAGCAAACGAAACGTCCCCTTTGGTTTTACATGGCGAAATGACCCAAGGGGCACTATTACGAGGTCAAGTGCCAGAGGGTGCCAAGGTACGACTCGATGGCGTAAAGGTAGAGATTAACTCACAGGGTAAATTTGTTATCGGTTTTGAACGCAAAGCCCCGTTGAACCATGAACTCACTGTATCTTTACCCGATGGAAGTGTCATCACTAAACCCATCACGTTGACCGAGCGAAATTATAACATCCAGCGCATTGACGGCCTCGACCAAAAAATGGTGACGCCACCGCAATCGGTCACCGATCGCATTAAACAAGACAACATTGATGTCGCGATTGCCCGTCAGCCTAAATCGGCTCTCGATGCAGTGTTCACGCGTTTCATTTGGCCGGCAAAAGGGCCAATTACTGGCGTTTATGGTAGCCAACGTATATTAAATGGTACGCCTAAGTGGCCGCATTATGGCGTAGATGTTGGCGGTCCAACAGGAACGCCAGTTTATGCGCCAGCCAGCGGGAAAGTGACCCTAGCCAAAGATTTATATTACTCTGGCAACACCCTGATTATGGATCACGGGATGGGGGTTTTCTCTACCTTTCTTCATTTAGATTCTATAAATGTAAAAGTGGGGGAATACGTAGAGCAGGGTAAACCTATCGGTACCATTGGCGCAACAGGGCGTGCCACAGGCCCACATTTAGATTGGCGTATTAACTTAGGTAAGATGCGATTAGACCCGCAAACTATCGTTACGGGCCAGCCTAACTAACGCCTAGCTGCTTATTCGTGTGTGATTCTTTGCGCGAGAAAAGTGCGCGCTAATCAACGCGCACCTTGATGAATACCGCGCGTTATCTGGTTTAACATGAAACGCGCTCAACCCGCTTAATGGTCTAACCATTGTTGAAATTTTTCTTCATTTTCAATGGTAAAGTAGGCTCTATCCTGACGCGCTTGCAATACCGGCAAGGCGACATTGACGATTTGCCCATCGCGAATGAGTGTTAGGGTTACATGTGTATCAGATGCACAATCGAGTAACCGCTGTAATTTTGCTTGATTAACAACTTGATTATTTAAAGCCAAAATAATGTCATTTATCATAACGCCCGCTTTTGAGGCAGCTAACCCTTCAAACACCTGAATCACAGATAACCCCATGGCCGCGGGCTTACAAGTTGCGCCTAATTGATGTCGAATTTCTGTTGCATCAGTATAACCGCCTTTATCCTCTGCGCTTACTGCAGATCGCGTGTGCAGTTTAACGCCTATATCATCAAGCCAAGTTTCAAGAGGCACATCGTCAGTGCCGTAAACCACGCTATCGAGATAATCGTTAACGTCAATATCAAACTCTTGCTGACACAAGGTAGCAATGACGTTATCTGGCGTACCACATTCGTCACGACCATAAATCTCCCAAAGGCGCTTCATGACAGTATCAAGTGACACGGTTTGATTCGAACGATGGCGAAGGATCAAATCTAGGCCAAAAGCAATGATGCCGCCCTTGGTGTAGTATGAAACTATGTTATTAGTGGCACTGGCGTCTTGTTTGTAAAACTTTGTCCATGCGTCGAAACTACTTTGTGCCACCGACTGTTTATAGCGTCCAGCATTTTGTAGCAGGCGCGAAATATTCTGCGCGACGATGTCGAGGTACTTTTTGCCATCTATCAACTTAGCCCGAGCAAGGGTGAGATCATCATAAAAACTGGTAAAACCTTCATATATCCACAGTTGGTTTGTGTATGTTTCTTCACCTAACTTGGGTGTAACCATCACATCTGGTTTAATGCGTTTCACATGCCAAGTGTGAAATAATTCGTGACTACATAAGCTTAAAAAGGTGATGTAACCGTCTGTTTTATTTGCCTGGCTATTGTCTCCCAACCGCGGTAGGTCGTGACGAGGATAGAGCAGTGCGGTGGAGTTTCGATGTTCTAAACCGCCAAAACCATTTTCCGCCAGTAAGGTCATAAATACGTAGCGAGATACAGGCTGGGGGTGGTCAAACAACGCCATATGATGGCGACAAATGGGCTTAAGATCCTGTGCAATTCGCGCTAAGTCCAGTTGATGGCTACCACTAAAAACCAACTCGAAGGTCACACCATCCACCTCGTAACTCAGGGTTTCGCATTCACCAATAAAAATAGGGTGATCAATAAATTCAGCGTAGTTGTGGCTTTCATATGCCCAATATTGAGGATTACTGTCTAGCGCAATAGGTGTCATACCGGTATGCGCCTGCCAATGGCTCTGCGCCGGCTTTTCTATCTGCAATGTGCAACGCACTTCGCTCATTTCCACCACATTCAAAAACGCACTTGTGCCATTAATGAAGGCATATTCATGATTAATAAACGCCGACCGTACTGATAAGTCATTCGCGTAAACCACATAATCGACAATAACGCCATCGCCGTTGGTGGCAACTTCCCAGGTTTGCTTGTCTATTTTCTGAGCCGTTATTTCTGCCCCAGTGTCGGCATGGGTAAAGGTTATTTCCGTGATGCTTTTTGCGAAGTCGCGAATCATATAACTGCCGGGGATCCAAGACGGTAGCGCAAAGGTGAGGGTGGCTTCGTTGTGTTCTGGAACCTTAAGTTCCACGGCGAAAAGATGCTGCTGCCAAGATTTAACACTAAGCTGATACTGAAGAGATAAAGTACGCATAAAAAACCTAACAATAAACGAGACCTTCATGATGCCTTATCATGAAGGTTTTGTCAGCTAGGCTAAAATTAGTTACATTGGTGGTAATAACAATTAAAAATGGCGAAGCATGGAAGAAAAAGTGGTAAATAGGCGCATGAACCGAGAAGACGTTGAAAGTTTACGTTCACTCCTTCCTGGCACTATGGTAGACCTTCAAATTACTACGCCTACCGCGCCACGGCGCGTTAAAACTGGCTATGTAGGAATGGAACTGGGTAACTGTCTTTTATTTCAAGCGCCCACGTCAGCCAAATGGATGTCCACACGAGATTTGCTCACCATTGGTAACGATTTAGTGGTTCGTTACGTACTGGAAGGAGACGCAGGGCAAGTCATTGCATTTCGCGTAAAAGTATTAAAGTTGCTCTCGAAACCTACGGGGCTGCTAATAACGAGTTTTCCTTCTCACATTGAATCCATTGGTCTACGTGCGAATAAACGTTCGCAACCAGGTATTTCAGTTATCGTGACCTCTGAAACATTTCCTGAAGCGGATAAAGTAACGGGGATAATCGTGGACATATCACAACATGGTTGCAAAATTGCGCTACCCTTAAACCCAGAGTGGCCCGTATTATTAGATAATGCGAATCTCAGCCTTACTTATTCTACCGATGGCGTGGAGTCTAAAATTCAGGCGTCGGTACGGAATCACAAATTAGAAAGTGATTTTGTATATTACGGAGTAAAATTTAACAGTGATAGCGAAACAGTAAATGCGCTTTTATCACGCCACACATTAATTAGTTAGTATTAAAAGCGCTTGACCTAAAATAACTAGAAAGAGAATTGTTATGCGTACTATTGAACGACTGCTAACCCAATACAGCGAAAGCCATCAAAACAAAGCCAACGTTGCCATTCACGCTGTTGCTGTGCCCAGCATTTACTTTGTTACTTTGGGACTTTTATACGCCATTCCCGTGCCGGAACTGCTTGCGAATGTCAACGTTACGTGGGCCCACCTTATTGCGCTGCCCATACTCTATTATTATTTTTCGCTTTCAGGCCCAATAGGCGCTGCCATGACACTGCTTACCATTGTGTGTTTTTCTGCTATACGATTGCTTGAGTTTTACGGTGTGTCGGTTTGGCAAACCTGTTTAGCGCTGTTTGTGATCATGTGGGCATTACAATTTATTGGCCATAAAATTGAAGGTAAGAAGCCCTCTTTTTTGGAAGATTTGCGCTTTCTACTTGTTGGGCCTGCCTGGTGGTGGGTACATTGGCTTAAGCGGCTAAATATCAGTTATTAAAATTAAAATCTCATGACTTTCTTTCCTGCGATAAGTCGCCTATGGCATACGACCAAGCCGCTACGGTTAACCCGCGGCTTGCGTATAATCTCTTTATTATTTATTAAATTGGTATTTATGTGAGTCGCTTTCAGCGCGTTATTGAAAGTAATGAACGCTTGTTTTGGACGCTGCACAGTGCAGGGTGGGCAGGCTTCGCTATTATTTATTATATAGGTTCGTTTCTTCACGACGTTCGCCCTATTTGGGTATTTATCATTTTGCTTAACGCCTATGCAGGGTGGTTGCTTACCATTCCATTAAGATACATTTATCGCTGGGCACGAAAACAATCTCCTTTAAACATGATCATCATTGTGATTTCATCGTGTTACCTCATTGCACTTTTATGGGCGGTGGTTAAAAACGTCAATTACTGGGAGATATATAAACACGGTTACCGTCCCGACGAGTGGTATATGTATTTCACCAATACCATTAACTCCCTCATTATGGTGGGGTGTTGGAGTGGTGTGTATTTCGGCATTAAAAACTTCCAAATGCTACAAAAAGAAAAGCAAAATGCGTTGAAGGCAAGTACTATGGCGCATCAAGCGCACATTAAAATGCTGCGTTATCAATTAAATCCACATTTTCTATTTAACACGCTTAATGCGATCTCTACGCTTATCTTGTTGAAAGAAAACGACACCGCTGAAGCCATGGTCTCTCGCTTAAGCGACTTTCTACGCTATTCGTTAGATAATGATCCAATTAAACGGGTCCCTTTGGGGCAAGAGATTAAGGCGTTAAGGCTTTACCTTGAAATAGAAAAAGTCAGGTTTGATGACAGACTAGAAGTGGTGTGGGATATTGATGAGCACTGCGATAATGCGTTAGTGCCCAGCATGATTTTGCAACCCATTATTGAAAATGCAATAAAACACGCCATATCTAAAATGGAAAACGGCGGTCAAATAGCCATAACTGCCCGAACTTTTGGTAATGATTTGCTACTTGATGTGGCTGATAACGGCCCTGGAGCTGATATTAAAAATGGCCAGTTAAGCCGTGAGAATGGCGTAGGTCTGGTTAACATCAAAGAGCGTCTGCAGTCGCTTTACCAACGAAACTTTGCATTTTCTATAGAACATAATCAGCCTTCAGGAGTGCGGGTTAGACTGCGTATTCCTTATGAAGTAAAGGATGTATGAGCATGAGCAAGCAAATAATTAAAACTCTGGTGGTAGATGATGAGCCACTTGCACGGCGCGGCCTGCGAGCTCGCTTAGAGCGCCACGACGATGTAGAAGTTATCGCAGAATGTCAAAATGGCCTTGAAGCCGTAAGTGCCATCTCCCAATTGCGCCCAGATTTGGTGTTTTTAGATATTCAAATGCCTGGGTTGAATGGTTTTCAGGTTATTCACAAGTTGCGTGAATTGAACCAACCCATTCCTGTGATTGTCTTTGTTACCGCCTACGATAGTTACGCTATTAAGGCGTTTGATGTTCATGCTCTGGATTATCTATTGAAGCCGGCCGACGATGAAAGACTTAAGTCGGCTCTCGATAAAGTGCGTGACTACCTTACCACGGCCCATCAAGATGAACAGTCTAAAAAGCTGGTTAGCTTAGTGGCCGAATTGACCGGTGACGACTGTGAAGAAATTCTACGTAAACTGGCTAATGGTGAAGCGGTGGAAACGAATCCTTACCCTGACGTGTTAGCCATTAAAGACGGCTCAGAAGTCACCCGGGTTAATGTACAGGATATTCAGTGGATAGATGCTGCCGGTGATTACATGTGTGTACACGCATTAGACGGTATGCACATTATGCGTAAAACCATGAAAGAACTTGAGCAAGAGTTAAACCCGCAATGGTTTGTTAGGGTGCACCGTTCTGCCATTGCTAATATTCGTTTCGTGAAAAAATTGGTGAGTCACATCAGCGGCGAATACCACTTAATTTTACAAAACGACACCGAGCTCAAGGTGTCAAGAAGCCATAGAGACAAAGTCAAAGCCGCCATGAAAATGTAGTAGCTAACCTCTGGCGAATACGCACAAAAAACGCCCACACAAAGTGGGCGTTTTTTATTTTGTGGCAGAGTAATGGGGCTCAGTACCTATTATTCATGGTAATTCGCATGGTACTTAAGCTGCAATCATCAAGGGGCTTATTGTTTTCCCACGTTGCTTTAAGGGGGACTTCAACGGGCTTGTGGTTCACTTCACCTACCATCACTTTATTCTTATCTGTTTCAACCAGGGCCACAGCATGGGTGCCTAATTTAGTCGCAAGTAGCCTATCTTGGCTAACGGGCGAACCACCACGCTGAACGTGTCCTAGGGTGACTGGGCGAACTTCCGACTGCATTTGTGAAGATAAACGTTCCGCAAGTGTACTTAAGCCACCAGGCCAGACATTTTCAGCCACCACCACAATAAAACTCACCGGTCCCTTCAGCTGACGTCTGGCTTCAATTTGCGCCGCAATACTTTTCAGCTCAGCGTCTTCGCTCTCGAATAACTCAGGCACAACTACGTAGTCCGCAGCCGACGCTAACGCCGCATTTAAGGCTAAAAAGCCCGCATGCCTGCCCATGACTTCTACTAAAAATATGCGTTCGAAAGCATCGGCGGTATCTCGTACTTTATCTATGGAAGATACGGCGGTATCGATAGCTGTGTAATATCCCACGGTAGCGTCACAACCCGCCACATCATTATCAATAGTACCGGGAATTCCGAGAATTTGGCCGGGCCAGTATTGGGATAAATGTTCTGCGCCCCGAAAAGAGCCGTCACCCCCAATAACAATCAGGGTATCAATACCTAAAGTATTTAGGTTTCTAGCCGCATCTTTTGCGCCCTGAACCGATTTAAAAGCTTCACAGCGAGCGCTGTGCAAGATAGTACCACCTTGTTGTATTAAATTGTGGGTAGCATTCAGTGAAAGGGATTCATACTCTTGGTTAATCAATCCATTGTAACCGTGCTGATATCCAATAAGGGCATAACCAAGGTGCTCACATGCAATGACTATCGCGCGAATGCACGCGTTCATCCCAGGGGCATCGCCGCCGGACGTTAAAACTGCTACACGTTTTGACACAAGTTCTCCCTTTTTTGTTACGTGATTTCCCTTAATATAACCCCTATATCGGTATCACTAAAGCGTAATGACTTGCGAAAGTGAATACCTTATTAAAAAGTGAGCTTAAAATAAGGCCACTTAATGTAATACCCATTTAACGGTAATACGTATCACATGGCCTAATGTAGACTGTTCAAGGATGCCCATGAAAAAATTTGTATGTTTACTGGTTTTCATAACAAGCTTAACCGCATGCTCATCTAAAATTGCTTATAACAATGTAGATTGGTGGATATATTGGTATCTCGATGATTACGTTGAGTTAACAGATGAACAAAAAACAGTGTTTGATGAATATCTAAACACGTGGCGTCAATGGCACAAAAACACGGAGTTATCGAAATACAAAGCCCAGCTTGAAGAAATTAAACAAGACGTACTCACTAACCGTCTAACTTCCGAACGCATTCTTGCCCATTTATTGCACGCCCGTACGCACTGGACCCGCGCTAGGGACAAGGTTAGCCCAGATGTGGCTGCTATTGCGAAAACGTTAAGTGATGAGCAGGTTATTACATTATTTGCTCAAATCGAAAAAGAAAACCGCGAAGAGATTGAAAAGCGCCAAGACTATCTGTCGCTGTCAGAAAAAGAAAAAAAGCAAAAGCGTAAAGCGCAACTATTAGAGAGTGTGGAAGAGCAAATTGGCCGCCTTACTGATACCCAAGAACAAATTATTGCCACCTATAGCGAACAATATCTATCAACCAGAGATGAATGGATTAACTACCGCGAAACGATGACTAATGCGGCAAGGCGCATTATCGCCACACGACATATCAATAAAGATTTCGAGCAACAGCTCATCACTCTTATTCAAAACCCAGATACCTACCGCAGCCCAATGTACATCAACGCTAGAGCACATAATGCTGAGGTTATGGCGGCAATGGTCAGTGAATTGGCCACCACATTAAGTGATGAACAAAAGCACGTGTTTATTGGCAATATTGAAGACGTTATTGAGGATATCGAAGGCTTTATGGAATAGCTGTTGGTGTATACTGAATACGTACAAAACGTGACAAGAAACGCCCCTTAATCCAGAGCAAAACCGTGAGGTTTGCCAAGGCCTAAGGGGCGTGATTAATGTAAACAGCTTAGTGACTTTATTTCACCCTGCGGCGCACGACGAATGCTGCCCCCATTAAGATAAGAACAACCATAGCAGGCTCAGAGACTTCTGCCACCGTCAACGTGGCAGACGTAGACGAGGTCGGGACTATTATATTACCACTCCCATCAGACAATAGCAGACCGCTGGTGTCGAAACTAAACACGCCGCTCTGCAGTGCATTCAATGAAAGAGTGAAAATGTTAACGGTGCCGGTTAACGCGCCTGTGAATGATAGCCCAAGGCTGCTTAAGCTCGTGCCATTATCTGAGTTTGACGTAAACCCAGCCACATCAAATTGACTGGAAGCGTTGTTGATATCGAAGGAAAAGGCATTTGCATCATAAGGCAACGAAAGTTGGTAACCTTGAAAATCATCAGTAAAGTCAAATATACCACTGAACGAAAGTACCACCTCATCGCCCACATTTATTGTGGTTTCGTTCACAGAAACTGAAATTTGAGCTGAATGAGCATTTACGGTCCATAGTAGGGCCAGTATAGCGAATAGTGTTTTCATCTTTTTTACTCCATTTAAAAGCTAGTTAATTTATTGCGCAGCCCGTATTTGTGCACATGTTTCGCAGCATCATGACGTCAAAGATATTAATGAGCCCGTCATTATTTAAATCAAAACTGTCATCCATGTCTTGGTTGGACGCGATGGCCATAGATAAACGTTGTAAATCAATCATGTCGATATCACCGTCGCTATCCCAATCGCCGGCCATTGTTTCGCTAGGCATAGTGAAGGTCGCGATCACGGGGTCGTGATCAGAGGCACGATATAGCAGAGAATTTGTGAATAAATCGCCATTGTCTTCAGTGTTGTAGTCTAAAACGGCGGGCTCATCAGCATTAATGTGCCACTCAGTGGCATCAAACAGCCATTCAGAGGCAAGGGCATTGGTCATTAAATAGTCCAACGTGCCAAGTTGGCCATCAAAGGTGTAGCTATAGGCCAATTCACCAATCACAGTTGCAGCGGCATCTGAATAACCATAATCATTTAACACGGTAATAGGGTCTTCTTTCGCGTAGCTATTTAAGTCACCCAGCAAGATAACCGGGGTGTCTGGATATTCAGCTTCTAACCATGTGGCCACGGCGGTTGCCGCCCGTGTACGGGTTTTGTTACAGTTACCTTGGCCTGTCTCATAGTCATCATCCCCGGTGCCGCAGGACGAACCTTTCGACTTGAAATGGTTAACATTGACCACAAACGTTTCGCCCGAGGCCAGGTGAATAAATTGCTGAGCTAGAGAAGGGCGGTTTTTTGTATCGACGAACAGCACACCCTCATCATCGCTTGGGCTATTACTTGAGTACAATACTCTGGGCGCTTCATTCACACTTACCGTTGCAGGTTTATGTAAAATTCCCACAACGATTTCGTCTGTACCAACGGCACCATTATTATTGGCCACAGAAGACGCATCAATGTAGGCATAGGTACCTTCACCCATAGCGCTATTTAGTGCATCAACAAGTTGAGCAATTGCGCTGTCGCTACCAAACCCATCATTTTCTATTTCCATCAAACCTAATATATCGGCGTTGATGACAACGAGTGCGCTGACAATCTTGTCTAATTGACGGGCGTATTCGTCAGCCGTGGTGGCGCCACGAGCAGTAGGAAAATCGCCGCCATTACCGTCACCATTAAACAAATTAAGTACATTGAACCCTGCAATGGTCAAATCCTTCGCGGAAATGGCGGGAGCAGCTTCACGAGGATTTGTGTTTACTGTCGTTGGCGACTTAGTTTGATAAACACGGTACCAATTAAAGGCATAGCCCAATACCCCTTCGATGTTACTCACTTGCATACCACTTCGCGCGCTATTGTCAGCAGTGAAGCCATCGTCAGGTACATAATAGGCACTAACCGCATCGCCTGAACCTGTGTCGTCAATAAGCATTTGTGATAATGCGTTTGCGCTTGCTAACGCGAATGCTTCATCACTGCCTGGCAACGCTATTTGTGTAGGCTGATATAACCGAGAAGGTGCCACCCCAAGTTCGCCAAATTCACCATAATTGTAATTTTGAGTCACGTACAAGGTTTGCGAATTGCTAATTAACATGCCTTCTAAGGCTTCAAACGCCAATGCATTTTCCACAGGGAGCCACATTGATGTCGCAAGCGTGGTGTTACTTCCACACGCTAAATTAGCTTCAATATCGGAGAGTTGAGTTTGCTCATAATACTCCTCAGCGGTACCGAGTAACCTCACGATTTGCCCAGTACTTACGCTGACATCAGGGGCATAGACGGCAATACCTTCAGAAGTGAGTGGATTGCTGTCTTGGTCAGACGGTTCTTCTTGAACAAAGAAACTACCGCCGTCGAGTACCGCAGTTACAGCAGCTTCTATAACCACGCGTTGTCCATTTAGTGGTGTGACAAAACTGTCGCCTTGAACGTCACTTATCAAGGTGGCGCTATCGCCACAAAGGCCGATAACGAGGTCGTCTTGGTTGTCATCGCTACCATCGTCAATGTCGCTACACTGTGCATCATCTTCCTGTGTGAATAGTTGCCCAGCATTTATCGACCCCATACTTGCGTCAGCTGGGCCGGCAAAGATAAATGAACAACGTTGATTGCCTTCACCCACACGCTGCAATGACTGTGTTGATAATGCAGTTCCCGTTTCACTCACCAAAATGTCAGTACTGGTTAAGCCAGACGCTGGGCCATTGGTGGCAGTCATAACCCCTTCGTAGCTTAGAAACTCAACAACATCGACGTCAACAACAAGCGCTAAACCGTCTGGTGCACCATTTTGAATACCTGAAACAAGCATGGCTGCAGTACCATACCCATTTCCTTCATCTGGGAGAGTGCCTGTAAAGGTCACTGTTTTGTAGCTAGTGCCGCCATTGCCGTTATACAAAACCAGCGAGACAGTGCTTAAATCGGCGCCCGCTGGCCCCGCTATTTCAACAAACTCGTTCTCATCGCCACCGTCGTTGTCGTAATGAAACTCGTTAATAAACATGCCTTCTGGAATGATGCCCGGTGCGTCGTTTCCATCGTCGTCACTGCCACTATCACCGTCATCAGTATCACTAGAAGTGCCAAATACTTGGGTGAGGTTTACGGCACCCGCCGTTGCACTGGCAGGGGCATTCCAAGTGAAGTCACTGTATTGCCTTCCTTCACCACCAAGTTGTAAAGACAGGCCAACTTCCGTTGAGGTGGTCTCACTTACGCCAATATCAATACTGGTTAAGCCATTTGCAGCGCCGCTCGTGGCGGTTAATTCACCTTCATAGCTTAAAAATTGGATCACAGTGCCATCAGGGCCGACCAATGCAATGCCATCTGGACTGCCATTTTGAATACCCGACTTTTCAAAGGCAAGAACGCCAAAGCCGCTATCGTTGAGATTAGGAATAACACCAGAGAGCGACTCGGTCGCGTAATCGCTTCCGCCGTTACCGTTATAGAAAACTAACGTGTAACCAGATAAGTCAGTATTGGCAGACCCAGCTATTTCAACCAACTCGTTAATGTCTCCACCGTCGTTATCGTAATGAATTTCATTTATAAACGGAGTAACGGTAAAGTTGAATGTTTGCCCTTGATTAGCCGCGCCCGGTGTTTGGTTATTCGCGTGCCATGTAAAATCGTCGTATTCGCTACCTTCTCCAGTCAGTTGCAAAGACATACCTATTTCCGTACTTGCGGTTTCTTCAATACCAATGTCTACGCTCGTTATACCGTCTGCTGCACCACCTACAGCGGTAAAACTGCCTTCGTAGCTCAAAAACTGGATCAGTTGACCGTTGCTATCAACTAGCGCTAATCCGTCGGGTGCTCCATTTTGAATACCGTTGGTAGGCAGGTTGATAACGTAACTTCCCATTCCATCACCAAGGGATGCTACGGTGCCCGACAGGGTCTCTGTCAGGTAAGCGGCACCATTATTTCCGTTGTAAAGTACCACTGAATAGTCGGTTAAATCAGTGCCTTCTGGTGCAACTATTTCGATAAATTCGTCAACATCACCACCGTCGTTGTCGTAGTGAAACTCATTGATAAACACCGAAGTCGCGAAAGCTGAACTTGAGATAAGGGCACTGGCAATGGCGCCGGCTACCTTTGCTGAAGCGAGAGGTTTCATTATTGTTCCTTTGTTCCATCGGAAGCATAAAGCTGCAGTTATGCTGAATAAAAAAGAAACAAAACATTACCTGTACCGAATGACAGTTTGGTTACATGGACAAAGCACCTCAGCTTTAACGTAACACGTTGAATAATAGTGAGTTAATGTAATTTTGGCTAATTTATTCTTATATTGGTGTAAAAAAATTAGACGGTCGATAGGAGGCGAATATGAGGAGAATAGGGCGTGGGGTGACTTGCCATTAGTGATGATAGGGTACTTGCCTTACAAAAATGATGAATCTAATTATGTAAGGAAAACTGACAGATGTCACAAAAATATCATGAAAAATTCAACAACGAATACCCATCGACATCACTGACATTGGCACGAGCGGTGAACAGGCTATTTTTTACTTGACGTTTCCTTGTCATTTTTTCCAATGGCAACGTTTGACCCCTTACAAATAGTGTCGTAATCGTCACGATAAAATCGAAAATCTTCACACTCTGCTTGATAACGCTTTCTGGCTGTTATGGCTTGTTGAGGGTATCGGTTATCATTCATTGTTCTGGCGAGGGTTTCACAAACGTGTAATTGTCGGTTAACTTCTACAATATCTTCGCAAGGCTGCGTTTGACTACAACCGCTAAGTAAAAAGACAGAAACTGTAGCATGTAGTGATATACCTGTTTTCATTATGTTCACCCTATAATCTGATCTAGTTCCTGCCTTAGTGTCTGATACTTTTCAGCATGTTGTTGCTTTAAAGGCATATCATCTATTAATTTGAACAGCTTTCTGCACTCTAACATCATTTCGCGAGAAGGCTTGTCGGATTTTAAAAGTAATTGTAGTAAGCATTGCAGTAGGTTTAGGGTGACCCCGGTATTCACCGGCGCAAACCCTTGAGCAAGGGCAAACGCTGCTTTTGCTTGCTCGTATTTACCTTGTTGATAGTACTTTATGCCTTCGCGATTAAACTGTTGATAATTAGCAAAGTTTTGTTTTGAGTTGTGTTGCTCTTTAGAAAGTAAAAAACGGCTATTAGGGTCAAGATTGCCTTCACTGTTTTTTAATACTTCCTGCAGTTTTAACGCATCTTCAAATTCACCTAAGTCATACATAACTTTAATGCTATCAGGAATGAAAGCGATAGGCGGAGTTTGGTACTTCTCTTCAATTGCCCATTGCGATCGCACTAAGTGTTTCTTGGCATCTAACATCTTGCCGTCAATCGCGTTCACCCGAGCATTCATGATTCGGCCAAAAATTTCCACATCAAAATCTTCATCTAGGCGATGGAGGTATTCATCAAACTTGCCACGTTGTAGCGCTAATAATGCTTCTTGTTGGTACTTATTTCGAGTTCGCTTATCATCGGTATATTCTGCAACATCCAATAAACTTCTAATGTAACCGCACCAATGAAGGCAGTCGTAATGTACCGTTCGTTTGGACAAATCCCAAATGGCGAAACTTGATTCAGCAGCTAATAGGTAATCGTCGTGATTACGGGCAATTTCACACGCGTGAAAATGGCGAGGTAGTGAAAAAGGAGATAGCTTAATCGCTTGCCTTATGGCGCTTATAGCTAATTCACCTTGCTGCTTGGCATCACTGGCCTGTGCCAAAATGTCTTGTGCTTCCGCACTGAAGCGATTTCGCTTTAGAACCTGTTCAGCCATGTCCATCGCTTTATCGTATTGCTGCAAGTGAACATAGGTTTTCCCCAACGCTACCTGCGCCCACATAATGGGCTTGCCATCTAAGTAGGGCGTGAGTACATCAAGTGCCTTGTCTGGCTGTTCAAGTTGCCAGTACAGTTCAACTAAGAGTTGTTCGCAACTGCCTCTGTAAGGAGAGGGGCTGGCGAGTAAGTCTTCGCATATATCTACCGCCGTATTTAAATTATCATTGGCAATTTCACGGTAAACATCACCTAAATATTGGCGCTTAGACCACGCCCTAGAAATACGGGATTTTAACTGAACCTGAGAAAAAGGCTTAATAAGGTAATCATCTGGACGGCGTTCTATAGACCCCAGTACTACAGGCCTCGCACTATCAGCACTAATTAAAATGAACACCGTTGTAGGCTTGATTAACCGTCTTACCCTTAACTCTTCTACAAACTCAAAGCCGTTTTTCCGGTCACTACCTAAGTGTAGATCTGACACTACCACATCAAATTTTTGCTTACGGCAAATTGAAATGGCCTTTTCAGCAGAAGACTTGGTCACGATATCCGTGGCACCCATAGAATGCATTAAACCGCGAAGGAGCAATAAAAAGGGGCGCTGATCCTCAACAATAAGCACTTGCTTATTAGCAAAGTTCATTTCGTGTCCGAGTAAATAAGTACAATACGCATAACTACATGATTAATTAAAATAACCATTAGAGCAAGAATAAGCTTAAGAAAAACATTATCTTGCCGACAACGTACGTATGTAATCAAATGATTAACGGCGATTTGTGAATCACTCTATAGACCAAGCCACTGTTTCCATCGATCCCAGTAGTGGGTTTGAACTTAACGGGAAATTGTCCAACGCAACCAAAAATGCGCGATTGTTTTCGCTGTATTTGGCGATGCAACAGACAGCACTGGCAGATACTATTGGCATTGAGAGCCCCACTGCGTCTGCGCCTGACGTTGAAACACAACTTCGCTCGCTAAATTTTTACCGCCACCCGGCCTTGTCAGCAGATGATTCGCATTGGGATACCTTGAATCGCGTGAGCCAGGCATTCAGTCAACACCAGTTTGCAGACGCACGGCTACACCTGGCCATGCATCCCATGCCACTGGCACAGGTTGATAATGCACAGAAAATAAGCGACGACATTGTTAATAACTGTCCCTTAGGGGCGCAAAAGCGACTTTCCAAGCAATACAGTTCGACCCTGTACGAAGACAACACACTTATGGAAGAGGTTATTCTCAACGCCAAACAGGCTGTTGCTGCTTAAACTGGCAATCGTCCTGGCCATTTGTTACACTCCGCGCCGCATTTTTTGCACTGGTTTTACGTTCCAACTAGCAAAGGTGAACACCATGTCTAAATATATTGTTTGCGCGATGTATAAATTCGTTGCGCTTGAAAATTACGAAGCTATGCGCCAGCCTCTTTTAGAGGCTATGGAATCTAACGGAATTAAAGGTACTTTGTTACTTGCCGAAGAAGGCATTAATGGTACTGTGTCCGGCAGTAGAGAAGGCATTGATGCCTTACTTGACTACCTCAACAATGATGCTCGCATCAACCCTATTTCTACCAAAGAGTCGTTACATGACGAACAACCGTTTTATCGCACCAAGGTAAAACTGAAAAAAGAAATCGTCACAATGGGTGTTGAAGGTATAGACCCCCGAAGAACGGTAGGCACCTACGTTAAGCCAAAAGATTGGAATGCGTTAATAAGCGACCCAGACGTTACCGTTATTGATACGCGCAACAACTACGAAATCGAAATTGGCACATTTAAAAATGCCATCGACCCGAAAACGGAAACGTTCAGAGAGTTTCCTGAGTACGTGGAAAAAGCCCTAGACCCTGAGAAAAACAAAAAAGTCGCCATGTTTTGTACTGGGGGTATACGCTGTGAAAAATCCACCGCTTACCTTAAAGAACAAGGTTTTGAAGAGGTCTATCATTTAGAAGGCGGCATCCTCCAGTACTTAGAAGATGTGCCAAAAGAAGAGTCACTTTGGGAAGGGGATTGTTTCGTGTTTGATAATCGCGTTGCGGTTAACCACGACCTGGAAAAAAGTCATTATGAACAGTGTTATGCATGCCGCTTACCGATTACTGCTGAAGATAAGCAAAGTGATAAGTATGAAGCGGGAGTTAGTTGTCCACACTGCTATGGCACCCACACCGAAGACCAGATTGCTCGGTTCAGAGAGCGCGAAAAGCAGGTGCAACTGGCGAAGCAACGTCAGCAAGAACACGTTGGCACCGAAGCGCGCTTGACCATGGAACAGAAGCGCCAAGAAAAAGCGCAGCAACAACGCGAACGCGCGTTAAAAGCGAAAGAAAATCAAGCGTAGACACTGAAAGAGAAGGGCGTTACACTCTCCCTTAAATGTTGTAGCTAAAAGGGAAAGCGAGTGGACGCCCAACTTTCAGACGAAAAAATTGAAGAGATAAAAAAAGATTTTAGCTTTTTTGATCGCGATGGTAACGGCCAAATAGACTTAACTGAGTTTATTGAATTACTGACGGTCATTTCACCAAAAACAAAAGCGAGCCATGTTGAAGAAGGCTTCAAACTTATTGATGAAAACAACGATGGTTTTATCGATTTTGAAGAGTTCTTAGAGTGGTGGCAAGAATGTTGGTGGGAATACTAAGTTCCCATTCGCCATCGTAAAGATTTAAAAAGCGAGCTATTAGCTCGTTTTTTTATGCCAGTTATTCAGCAAAAATTACACCGTTACATAAAGGTTTATATCATGAGCGAGCAAACAGAAAAGAGGCTAAATAAATACATCAGTGACACTGGGTTATGTTCGCGACGAGAAGCCGATAAGTTAATTGAACAAAAGCGGGTAACAGTCAATAACAAACCACCAGAATTAGGCACTAAAATTGGGTCTAAAGACGAGGTGAGGGTAGATGGCAAACTTGTTAAGGCAGTAGCAAAAGATAAATCAGACAGGGTATACATTGTTTACAATAAGCCCATTGGCATTACCTGCACCACAGAGCGCCATGTAAAAGGCAATATTATTGATGCTATTAATCACAAACAGCGCATATTTCCGGTTGGACGATTAGACAAACCTTCTGAGGGGCTAATAATACTGACCAGCGACGGCGATATTGTAAATAAAATTTTACGCGCCGAAAATGCCCACGATAAAGAGTATGAAGTGACCGTTAATCAGCCAATTAGCGAACGTTTCATCCAGCGCATGTCGCGAGGCGTACCCATTTTAGGTACAGTCACCAAACCCTGTGTGGTTAAAGCCAGAGGCAAGTTTTCTTTCACTATTATCCTAACGCAAGGGCTTAACCGTCAGATTCGTCGTATGTGCGAATTTTTAGGGTATGAAGTGACTAAGCTTAAACGTACACGGATAATGCACTTAGAGCTCAATAACTTAAAACCTGGACAATGGCGGAATTTAACGGAACGGGAATTAAGCACCCTTAATAATGCGGTGAAAATGTCCTCTAAAACCGCAGCAGCGACCAAGTAGAGTCAATGATTTAGGCCAGTCCTTTCGTTTTTCCTATTGTTTTTTCAAACGGTTTTTTATACTTTAAGATACTGTCAGCAAATAAATTTTTTCTACTCAGTGTGTACGCAGACCTGAATATTTCGCCTATACTCATGGTTGCTTCCTACCGGTATGAATTCGTCATTTGCACGATGATAGGGGTAGATTGATGAAAATGTCGACAGGAATGGCCTCGCTTGAAAGAACCCGTAATCCCACAAGATGACAAAGCCCGCGTAAAAACGCTGCAATGTCTTAATATCCTTGATACCCAACGCGAAGAACGATTTGATCGAATCGCACGTTTAGCCGCTCAGTTGTTTCAATGTGAATTTGCCTCAATTTCTTTTATTGACGAAAAACGTCAGTGGTTCAAATCTCTCGTTAACCTCTCACTCGAACAAACAACACGAGAAACTGCATTTTGTGCGCATACGATAAATCATGCGTCGACATTTATTGTGCCCGATACGCATCAATCAGAAACATTTAAAGGCAACCCTTTTGTTATCAATGCCCCCCACATACGCTTTTATGCTGGTACGCCCATTGTGGTTAATGGACATAGAATTGGTGCACTTTGCGTCTTTGACTCCAAGCCTAGAACATTTAGCCCACAAGAAGAAGGCCAACTAAGTGATTTATGCCGTCTCGTTGAAAGTGAATTAAATCGCGAAGAATTAACCTGGTTAACGGCACAACTTTCTCAAAAGCAAACCGCGTTAGAAGAAAATCAGAAACTTACCCGCGTGCGTAGCGTCATTTTAGAAAAAGTAGTGAATTGCGAATCTCTACCCAGTGTACTTAAGCATATAGTGGAGTCTATTGAAGAAGAGTATCTTAACCAATACTGCAGTGTGCTCTTACTGGAAGGGAATAGGCTACGCATGGGGGCGGCGCCTTCTTTGCCAGCATTCTATAACGATATCATCGACGGGGTTGAAATTGGTGTAGGGCAGGGCTCTTGTGGTACCGCCGCTTTTACCAATGCCCGCACAGTTGTCGAAGATATCAATGTGCACCCTTATTGGACCGCATGGAAAGCGTGTGCTCAGCACGCCAATTTAGGCGCCTGTTGGTCTGAACCTATCCGGGGGGCTGATGGCGCCGTTTTAGGCACTTTTGCCATTTATCATGAACATGCTGCAACACCATCAAAAGACGAACTCGTCCGAATAGAAGAATTCGCCCACCTCGCCAGTATCGCCATTGAGCGTGAGCGCGCCAACCAAATCATTTGGCGGCAAGCCAATTATGACGTGTTGACCAATTTGCCGAACAGAAAGCTCATGGAAGAACAGTTAAAGCAGGCAATAAGCATAGCATCACGTAAACAAAGCAAAGTCGCAGTGTTGTTACTCGATCTAGATAATTTCAAAGATATTAATGACACACTAGGCCACAGTGTAGGCGACCTTTTATTAATCGAAGGGGCGAAAAGAATAGAGTCTTGTGTGAGTAGCAAAGATACTGTCTCCCGATTAGGTGGCGACGAATTTGTGCTCATTATTAACGACGTCACCAACTTCATTGAACTGGAAAAAGTGGCGCAGAATATATTACAAACGATGTCGCTTCCCTTTGAGTTGCAAGAACATAGAGTGCATTCTTCGGCAAGTATTGGGGTAACGGTTTTCCCGGATGATGCAAGAGACATTGTTAACTTGCTAAAGAATGCAGATCAGGCCATGTATAGCGCTAAGGCTGCCCGGAAAAATAGCTACCACTATTATACGAAGGCGTTAAGAGACCAAGCGTTAAAGCGAATGGGGTTACTGTCCGACTTAAGAACTGCCATAGATGAAGGGCAGTTGTTCATTGAATATCAACCCATTGTCGATATTCAAACCACATCCATTGTAAAAGCAGAGGCGCTAATTCGTTGGCATCATCCGTCTAGAGGGCGGATAGCCCCCGACGAATTTATTGGCATTGCTGAAGAGTTTGGGCTTATTAGTGAAATCAGCAATTGGGTATTTGCCCAGGTATGTACGAAAGTAAAACGGTGGCGCCGACATTTTGGTCAATTCCTACAGATAAGCGTAAATACGTCACCGAAACAATATGCCGATTCAGACACCTGTATTACTCATTGGCTGCAATACTTGCTCGATACCAATACGCCCGCCAATGCTATTGTGCTTGAGATAACTGAGAACCTATTAATGGAAGGCGACGATCGAATATCTGAAAAGCTATTTCAATTTAGACAAGCGGGTATCGATATTGCCCTTGATGATTTCGGTACGGGCTATTCTTCCATTTCCTACCTTAAAAAGTACCCAACTGACTTAATTAAAATAGATCGCAGCTTTGTTAACTCCATGACGGAAGTGAGTAATGATAAGGTGCTCTGTGAAGCCATTATTGTGATGGCGAAAAAGTTGGGAATTAGCGTGGTAGCTGAGGGGATAGAAACCAAAGAGCAACACCATATATTAAGCCAAATGGGATGCGATTTTGGTCAAGGTTATTTGTATTCAAGACCGGTAGATGCAGAGACGTTTGAGGGGCTGCTGATTGCACAACACAGGCAAACCGCTACCCCCTAACGTAAATTCCAGCCGTTATAACTGATTATTCGTCATCATTATCGTCGGATTCAATGGCTCTAGGTCTTCGCTTGATAGGTGCCATACCAATGTCTTTACCTTCCATAGTATCAACACGTTTCTTAATTTTTTGATGTGTTGATTGACCGTCGCTACTGCGGTTATTTTTCGACTTTTTAGCCTTGTCGGCAGACGGTTTATTTACTTTAAAGCCAGAAAAACGTGCTGGTAATTCACTGTGGTTGTCACAAGCTAATGCATACTGTAGGTGCGATTTAAGCGCTTCAAAACTTTTCCAATCTCTTGGGCCGACCAGTGAAAAGGCTTCACCTTTTTGGCCTGCGCGACCTGTACGACCAATACGGTGGATATATTCATCAGCATTTTTGGGCAAGTCAAAATTCACAACCAAGCCAACTTTTGACAAGTCTAAGCCACGAGACGCTAAGTCCGTTGTGACTAAAATTGAATATTGGCCGCGGGTAAACTCACTCATAATTGCCGCGCGTTTGTTCTGCGGTAAATCGCCCCGCAATGAAATGGCTTCAAGATTATCTTGGTTGAGTAACGCCGTTAGCCTGTCGGTATCTTCTCGGGTGGCAGTAAAAACAATAGCTTGATTGAAAGTTCGATGGCTTAGTTCATGGCGCAATAAGTTATCTTTGTGCTCAATATTATCAGCGAAGAAACAGGCTTGTTCAATATCACCATGCTCAGCCGTTGCATCACCCACACTGACTCGTACGGCAGAGCGTGTGAGTTTAGTCGTCATGTGGTTCAATTCAACGTTATCTAGGGTGGCAGAAAACATCATGGTTTGACGTTTTCTGTGGTTAGCAAACCCATTTATCATTGATAATTGTGGTGCAAAACCTAAATCAAGCATACGGTCAGCTTCATCAAAAATAAGTAACTCTAAGCCGTTAAGAAACATGCTTTTGTCACTTAAATGGTCAGCAATCCTGCCAGCCGTACCTACAATAACATGGGGGTTGCGTCTAAGCGCTTTTACTTGATCGTTATAATTTTCACCACCAACGATGAGTGAACAACTAAGGTTAAGACCTGAACACAGTGTTTTTGCTTCAATAAATACTTGTTTGGCCAGTTCACGGGTTGGCGCGAGAATGAGGGCGCGAGGATCTTGTCGACTCAGTGCTTTTTGCGACATCAACCGGTTTATTGCTGGCACTAAAAACGCAAAGGTTTTTCCCGACCCCGTCTTCGATGAAGCAATAATATCCTTGCCCTGAAGCGCAGGTAGAATGGTTTTCTCCTGTATTTCAGTTAACTCAGAAATATTCTTATTTTCAAGCTTGGCGATAATTTTGTGATGAACAGGTAAGTCGGTAACTAGCAAGGTAGGGCCTCATAAACAATCGTAAGGCCTATTATCTCTTAAAGCGGTATATTATGAAAGCACGGCGAGTGCGTGCTTTCATTAAATGGTTAAACGACCATGACGTTAACGTCGTCAGGCACCACCAATTTACCCTGTGTTTTCTGTTGAATTTCATCAACCGTCACACCAGGTGCAGTTTCTTTTAATACGAAGGCACCCTCTGCCACTTCCAGCACCGCCAAATCGGTAATAATGCGAGTAATGCAATTTACACCGGTAAGGGGGAGAGTGCATTCGGAAAGTAGCTTTGAATTGCCATGTTTATCAGTATGAGTCATGGTGACAATGATATTTTTTGCCCCCGCGACTAAGTCCATAGCCCCTCCCATGCCTTTGACTAGCTTGCCAGGGATCATCCATGAAGCTATGTTTCCATTCACGTCCACCTCGAAAGCACCTAACACGGTAAAGTCAACGTGTCCGCCTCTAATCATGGCGAAACTTTCAGCTGAATTGAAAATAGACGCGCCGGTAATGGCGGTAACCGTTTCTTTCCCCGCATTTATCATGTCTGCGTCGACTTCATCTTCTCTTGGGTAACGTCCCATGCCAAGCAATCCGTTTTCCGATTGCAGCATGACATTAATATCATCAGGAACAAAGTTCGCTGCAAGAGTAGGGATGCCAATCCCTAAATTGACATAGTCACCATCCTTGAATTCTTGTGCCACGCGCATTGCTATTTGATCTCTCGTTAACGCCATTAGTTATTCTCCTTCGCAACAACCCGTCGCTCTATACGCTTTTCAAATTCACCTTTAATAACGCGGTTCACATAGATGCCTGGTGTATGAATTTCACTGGGTGACAGTTCGCCGGGTTCTACAATTTCTTCAGCTTCCACCACGGTAATGCTACCGGCCGTGGCAGCCATAGGGTTAAAGTTTTGAGCGGTATGTCGATACACGCAATTGCCAAACCTGTCTGCTTTCCATGCTTTTACAATGGCAAAATCACCAGTAATGGCTTCTTCAAGGATATAGGGCTTGCCGTTGAATTCTTTTACTTCTTTACCTTCACCCACGGGGGTTCCGTACCCGGTAGCGGTATAAAACGCCGGGATCCCCGCTCCGCCTGCGCGCATTTTTTCGGCCAATGTGCCTTGCGGCGTCAACTCAACCTCTAATTCACCGTTGAGCAGCTGCTTTTCAAAGAGGGCGTTTTCACCCACGTACGACGACACCATTTTCCTAATCTGCTTGTCCTCTAAGAGCACACCAAGACCAAACCCATCAACCCCACAATTATTAGAAACAACAGTAAGCTGATTGACGCCACTTGCCTTTATTTGAGCAATTAACCCCTCTGGAATACCACATAAACCAAAGCCGCCCGCAATAACGGTCATCCCGCTTTCTAGCCCTGACATTGCTGCCGAATAATCTGAAACCACTTTGTCGAAACCCGACATTGAATATTCTCCACTCGTTTACGTTAATAAAAAGTATCATCAATGTTATTAAGTATGTAAAATTGAATTTAATGTCTCATTGATAACTTATATTTATTAATCATGAACGTGTCATATCGCCAGTTAAAAGCGTTTATCCACGTGGCGCAATCCGCTACGTTTGCAGACGCGGCCACCAAGCTTCATATCACTCAGCCTGCGTTGTCGTCATCTATCCAAAAACTGGAAGGCCAGTTAGGTGGGCGACTATTCACGCGCAGCACACGACGGGTGGAATTAACCAAAGAAGGCGAAGCGCTCCTTCCTAATGCCATAAGAATCATGCGGGACTGGGAGGAAACCTTCTCTGACATTCAAAACCTCTTTGCCATGGCAAAAGGACAGTTAACGCTTGCCGCCATGCCGTCTTTTGCTGAGAGTCACTTGCCTTTGTTATTAGCGCAATACCACGCCATTGCGCCGAATATTAATCTACGCATTTTGGATGTGGTTATGGAGCAAGTGATTCGAGAAGTCTCTCAAGGCCGCGCTGAACTGGGGTTTACTTTTGAACCGGTGAGAACCGAAGGGCTTAAATTTAGTCCATTGTTCGACGATGAGTTTTTGTTAGTACTAAGTGCCAATCACCCATTAAATACAGCAAAGCAGATATCTTGGCACCAATGTCTCGATTATCCCTTCGTCATGATGAATAGAGGCTCGGCGGTAAGACATTGGACCGAACAACATCTTGCTCTTTTTGGCGAACCGACTATTGTGGCTGAAACAGGTCAATTGGCCACGTTGGGTAATTTGATTAAACAGGAATTGGGCATCGCCGTCATGCCTAATTTATGTAAAAACCATATGGAGAATATTGGGTTGCGAACAATAAAGCTAAGTACGCAACCCTTGGTAAAATCGGTAGGTATGATTGCAAAATCTCACGGCGATTTGTCGGTAGCCGCGCAACGCCTTTGGACCCAAGTGGCAATGCATTACGGTGAAAACGCAGAGTAAGGGTAAGGGCTGGGCAATGGCGTTTACGGTTTTCTCCATCTCGCTTTGAGCCCGCGCGTATCAATGTGAATAAACGGGCCGCGATGGGGTTTTGGCCCGTAAATGCCCAAGCCGCCAATCAGCCCCTTATATTCACTGCGTTTATTAAGTTCGGCAATCACACTGGCCATCACATCAGCATCACCTATGTTAACAGCACCATCATTGTTTAAGTCATCCATACGATAATTGCCATCATTATCAACGAAAATATCTGCCGCATCACCATAGACGTGGCGACTGAACTTTACATTGCCAATCGCTCGATTGTACTGAGGCGTACGATACCCACTCATAATAACCATGTTCTGAACCGGAATATCGTTCATGTTCATTTCACGCCTAAGCATTTCAAGCTTCAGCAATAAAGGCGCTCGAAGATACACGAATTTTGGATAACCAGAACGCTGCTTGCTGGTAAATTCTTTCAACTTAAAATGCGGTGACAATCGTTTTTCCTGATTTGCCTTCGTGACTTCAATAAAACCATTAGGCTCAACGTACATGTTTTTGTCTGTGACTTCACTTTCATCAGGGTAGGGACCAATATGGTAATACTTCAAGCGGCCGCCTTGTACTTCTTCGGCGGGGATCATGACAAACACATTCAATGTCATGCTGACATCGCCGTCTTGGCTTTTAATGGTTAACTGCTGCTCACCGGGTTCATCTGCCGCTCTCCAATGCCAAGTGAGATCTTCAGACTTTTGAACTTTCGCGCCATTTTCGTAAAGTTCATAGCGTTTGTCGGGCTGAGGATAAATAATCTCTAATTCTGTCACTTCCTCAGGAAGTACAAACAACGAAAACACATTGTAAGGTACAACAATGTTATTAATTTTAAGGCTAAATTCCGCATCTATGAGGGCGTCTTGGTTATCAATAATTACGGGCTCATGAGGTGGCACCTTTTGCAGCGCGGCCTTAGTTTGCATATTGTGTGCTTGGCAAGCACTCATCATGGTCACGCTAGATAACACCCATAATGTTACCAGCGTGATTGTTTTCATAGTCACCTTTGTCAGCATCAAAAACTCCTGCCTTTTTATAAAGAAGCTAATTGAGATAACGATTGCGTGTCTCGCGCATCACGTCGATAAATATCATTTCTGAAATTAATTCTGCCATTTTCATCTGCCCAAGCGGTCCAATACACTAAATGAATCGGTAGGGGTTCCTTAAGATGAAATGTTTTTGATTCACGTAGATCTCTGGCCGATATTACGTTGTCCATTAAACTCTCTACGCCTTGTTCTTCTGCAATTAGCTTTGCTAAAGAAAATGGGTCTTCTAGACGAATACAACCGTGAGACGCTGCACGTACAGGTTCGTTAAACCACTGTTGATAAGGCGTATCGTGCACATACACCGCATGTGGGTTAGGGAACAGGTATTTCACTTTTCCCAATGGATTTTTATCGTGAGGTAGTTTCACCAGGAAATGGTCAAATTGATACGGCTTTACGCTGGCCCAATCAATGGTACTAGGGTCAACCAATTCATCGTCGATGAAGCTATTTTTACGAATGACGATGTTATTTTTTCAAGGTAATCAGGATCTTCAGCTACTTTTGGTGCAATTTCTCGCGTAGCGATAGAAAGCGGGATTCGCCACTCTGGATTAACCACAAATTTTTCAATTTCATCGCTAAACGAAGGCGTGGCCCAACTTGGCTTACCAACAACCACATCTTTTTTCGCCTTAACCTGACCATCGTTGATATAACGCAAACGAAATTCTGGAATATTCACGAGCACATACGCATCTTCATCGTTTGCCTCAAACGCGGTTAGACGCGCAATGTTTAATGCCAGTTGTTGCCTTTTTTGTTCTGCGGTTATATTCAATGCGGCAAGCGTATTTTTGCCTACTACGCCATCAACATCTAGTCCGTGGCGTTGTTGAAAGTCTTTCACTGCGTCTTCAATTAATTCATCAAAAGTACAGTGGCGAAGGCTAGGTGATAGAACGGAACGGTCATCGCATAAAGTGTGAAGCGCAGGATACTCCTTAGCAAGGCGAGTGATAAGTAACGACACCGCTTGTGAGGTGTCACCTTTACGCAGTGCGCCTTCTGCCAATAGTTCACCGGCGTCTAATGGCTTCCAACCACCTTGCTCTATTATCGTTTCATAATAGGCTTGCGCCTCTTGCATACGTGCTACACGACTATCTAATGAAGAAAATTGCTCAGTTGGTTCAGTGTTTTGATGCCATGGTGTGGTTACTGGTGCTGCAACGCCTACAAGCGGCGCCCATAATGCCGCAAGTGCAATAAAGGATTTGCCCAATGATCGTTTAACCAACACCCTAGCGCGTCGCTTAGACACCGATTTGTGCTTTGGCGTTGAGGTTACATTTTTGCCGCTTTGCTTTGAAAAAGGTTTAATAGCCAATTTACGCTGCTTGATATCCATTTAACTGTTCCCTTGATTAACTGATCCTTCGAAAATCTATTCAATCTGGAACTCGCAAAACCAATGCCAATAGACCAGCAGCCGCTAAGCTTCTGATTGCAAAAGAATATATTTAATAGCCAATAAAAAAGGCCTAACGTCGTTAGGCCTTTATGTGTAGGATTGAGGAATAGGTGGTAAATATTTTATGGGAAAAGAGGAGAGACGAAGAGGTAACTTTTACAATTACCACTTCTTCTTTGGTGCAAATAATTCGTCTAGCTCGTCGCGCTCTTCTTCTTGACGTTTCGCACGATCTTGCGCATTCACACTTTTCAGGTTGCTTTGAATTTCGTTTAACCATTCCGTTAAGTTGGCTAACCGAGAATGGGCGTATTCATCTTTTTGATTCTGGTTTTCTAGCGCAGCTTTGGCTTTTTCATAATATTGGCGTGCTGAACCTAGCATATTTGTTTGGTGTGCAGCCCGACCTCGTTTAATCAGTGTTTCCACATTCACTTTAATTTGTAGACGCTCTAACTGCTTTTCTTCATCAATAAACGTTTTAGAATCCACTTTGCCTTTACTATGTTCCGAGCGAAGGAGAATACGTAGTTTCTTGACCGCCTGAATATACTGGATAATTAATTTGTCATTATCGGGCAAAACGAAATCGCTCGTCGCGGTGCCATCACTGCCACTGCCACTGCTTGTGCGTTGTTCAGCGTCATTAATCCGTTGTTTAATCTCAGGGGTACTATTGTGCTCATTAATCACTTTAAGCGCATTTAGCACGCGATTATGCAAGACTTCCATCAAACGAGGTGAGGTAGGAATATTCACACAGGCCATAATGACATTCTCTGTCTCATCGATAATTGCTTTTTGTTTGGACACCTCAGCACGGCGTTCTGATTCAATTTTTGCGCGATGCTGTTGTACCGCATTAATAAATATGGCCGCAATTAAAAGTACAACAATCAGAATTATTATTATCACGTACATTCGTGTAGTTCCATTTAAGTCATTATGTATTGCTATCGTTCGATAGTTATAACGTGTTTTCTATTCTATCGGCTAATGTTACGGTATTTTTACCTCAAAAACACTTCCACCTAGATCACCGCCGTTGGAAAGTGATATTTCACCACTATTTTCACCCTGTGAATGCGCGGCTGCAATTAAACGCGCAAAGAATAACCCTAAGCCCGTACGCCCTTGACTAAGTTGAAACTCAGACAAAGATTCGTGACTCTTTTCAAGCATGGATGGGGGATAACCCGCACCGTCATCTTCTACTTTAATGTTGAGGTGTGCGTTTTGCACTGAAGCCGAAATGATAATCTTCGAAGTTCAGTAACGAAGGGCATTGACTAATACATCGTTAATTAGCAAATAAATAAGTTCACTGTCTAAATACCAGCTTAGTTCGGAATCCACCTGAATGGTAATGCCAATTTTCTTTTGCTCTACGTACAGGCGGTTAGACCCCACCACATCATCTATTAGATCGGCGATGAAGCACTCATCCACAGTAATGGGTAAGCTTTCTAATTCTGAACGATATAACGACAATATTTGAACTAAGTTAGTATTTAACCGTGAGGCTTCATAATGCACATTAGCGACTTGCTCTCGTGCTTCAACATTGTCAGAAGGCAATTCTCCCGCCAGGTTTTCAATGGACTGAATAAGTAAAAACAAAGAGTTTTTCATATCATGAACAGCAGCCGCTAATACGGATGAAAAGTCTATGGGAGAGGATAGCTGCTTATTATCAGTCATTTTTTTAACCTTATATTTTCTTCAACATAGTGACGCTACGCCACACTACATGCCGCTTATCGGCCAGAAAATAAAATACTCGGTAAGTTACAAGCGGTTAGTATCACTTATTTCGCTGTAAAATGCCTACCTTTTTCGCAGTCAAAACTGCTTTTTGTAATAGTGTATAGCAATAAATAGTAGTTTTGGTTATAAGGATAGCGTTATAGTAGTAGTACAACAATGACGAGTGGTGTTCACAATGAAATTACAACAGTTACGGTACATCGTAGAAGTACTAAACAATAATTTGAACGTATCTGCAACCGCAGAAAGTTTATTTACCTCGCAGCCGGGCATCAGCAAACAAGTGCGCATGCTGGAAGACGAGTTAGGCGTTCAGATTTTTGGCCGTAGCGGTAAGCACCTCACCCACGTCACCGATGCAGGGCATGATGTTATTAATATTTCTCGCGAAATTTTAGCCAAGGTAGAAAGCATCAAAGCCGTTGCCCGTGAACACACCTTACCCGATCAGGGTAAACTCAACATTGCAACTACCCATACCCAGGCTCGCTATGCATTGCCTGATGTTATTCAAGGGTTCATGTCAAAGTATCCCAAAGTTTCCTTACACATGCATCAAGGCACACCGTCTCAAATTAGTGACTTAGCGGCCAAAGGTGAAGCTGACTTTGCCATTGCGACTGAAGCTTTGCACTTATATAACGACCTGGTCATGTTGCCTTGCTACCACTGGAATAGAAGTGTCATCGTAAACAAAGATCACCCTTTGTCGAAAAAGGGCACTATCGACATTAGCGATATTGCCAAGTACCCCCTTGTGACTTATGTTTTCGGTTTTACGGGCCGTTCAGAGTTAGACCAAGCATTTGAGCGCGCTAACCTTACCCCTAAAATCGTATTTACCGCCACCGACGCTGACGTAATCAAAACGTACGTAAGATTGGGCGTGGGAATTGGTGTGATAGCGTCTATGGCAGTCAGTGAAGAGCTAGACGACGATTTAGTGAAAATTGATGCCAGCCATTTGTTTGATTACAGCACGACCAAAATCGGGTTCAGAAAAGGGTCGTTTCTACGCAGTTACATGTATGACTTTATTGAGCGCTTCGCACCTCATTTAACTAAAGATAAGGTGGAAAAAGCCATGATGCTTAAAAACAATGATGAAGTAGAGAAAATGTTTAAAGGCGTTACCTTGCCAGTGAAATAAGGCGAACGCTGTCACCAGTGCATTTAATATTACACACCAAGGTGTACCATTAAATGTACTGGTCGATATAGACGCCCATTAACACTCAATAATATTGACTGCTAAACCGCCTCGTGCGGTTTCCTTATATTTGGTTTTCATGTCGTTGCCCGTGTCACGCATGGTTTTAATTACCTTATCTAACGACACTTTGTGTTCACCGCTGCCTCTTAAGGCCAGTCTAGACGCATTTATTGCTTTAATTGCGCCCATCGCGTTACGCTCTATACAAGGCACTTGAACCAAGCCTCCCACGGGGTCACAGGTCAGTCCAAGGTTATGCTCCATGCCTATTTCTGCGGCATTCTCAACCGCCGACACCGTGCCCCCCATAATTTCAGCGAGCGCGCCAGCAGCCATAGAACAGGCCACGCCAACTTCACCCTGACAGCCCACTTCAGCACCAGAAATTGATGCATTTTCCTTGTATAAAATGCCTATTGCACCCGCCGTGAGTAAAAACCGACTTGCCACTTCTTCATCAACAGGGCGAATAAATTTATCAACGTATTGCAACACAGCCGGCAAGATACCCGCAGCGCCATTAGTAGGTGCTGTGACCACTCGGCCACCCGCTGCATTTTCTTCATTTACCGCTAGGGCAAATAAATTTACCCAATCCATGGTTTGCATAGGATCGCTAGTGTGTTCCGTTTGCAAACGTCGATAAAGCGCAGGGGCTCTGCGCACGACTTTAAGTCCACCCGGTAATATGCCTTCCGTTTCGATACCACGTTGAATACAGGCTTTCATGGTTAGCCATATATGGTGCAGTTTTTGTTTTACTTCATGACGAGGTCGAAACGTAGTTTCATTGGCCAGCATCAGCGCGCTAATACTCAATCCATTGTTTTTACATTGAACGAGCAAGTCTGCCGCGCTTTTAAAGGGGAAGGGCACCTTTGACTGTGTCTCTGCCGCCAACGTCTTGGTTTCATCAAAGTCTTCATCTTTAATGATGAAACCGCCGCCAATACTGTAGTAAGTTTGTTCTGCCACTATCTGTTCGCCACAATAGGCATATAGCGTTAATGCGTTTGCATGCTTTGGTAATGTTTTACGACGATGAAATACAATGGCATTTTTATTGGGGAACGATATAGCATGCGATCCATTTAGCGCTAAGCGCTGTGTGGTATGTACCTCTTCTAATAGAGGGTCTATTTTATCGACATCAATAAGGTCGGGAAGTTCACCGCATAAACCTAGAATAACCGCTTTGCCGGTTCCATGGCCCACGCCGGTTTGCCCAAGGGAACCGAACAATTCCACGGTAACTTTATCAATGGCGTTAAATTGGGCTTCATCATTAGATAATGTTTTCACGAAATCAGCAGCGGCGCGCATGGGTCCAACAGTGTGTGAACTCGAAGGCCCTATACCTATACTGAACATATCAAAAACACTAATCATTATAACAAACCTCAACGATGACTTAGACTTAAGATCATGCATGTATAGTAAGGATAGTACAATACAGAAAAGCTAATCAGATGATTAGAAATGCTAATGAGGTGTAAAGAAATATTTAAGGGTGGATATGATGTGACAAGTTCCGCAGTATGGCCGCGGTAACACCCCAAATCATTTTATCTTGCCAAGGTATAAAATAAATAGGAAAAGGGCGTTTGTCGCGATGAGTGGTATGAACCAGATGATTGCGCCTGTCTAATAAGTGGGCGAGGGGAACTTCAAAAGCACTTTCTACTTCATTGGCATCTAACTGTGGTTGAAAGTTCGGGTCGACAAAACCAATGACAGGGGCAACTTTATATCTGCTCACCGTTCTGTAGGAAGGCAATAGACCTATGACTTCCACATTTTGTCGCGGTAACCCTATCTCTTCATTCGCTTCCCTCATTGCCGCTTCGACTACAGTTTCGTCGCTCTCTTCAACTGCGCCGCCAGGAAAACTAATTTGTCCAGGATGATGTCGTAAATGATGCGCGCGTTCGGTAAGCAAAACATGCAATTTATCGCCGTAATCTAACAACGGAATAAGCACCGCCGCCGGACGAGCTTCAGCTTTAAGTGGGTAATCCGGCTCTCTTCGCGTTAACCGTAAATGATGAAATTGGTGTAAAAATTCAGTCCTTGTCACTATTGCTCCCAAACTGTGACGATAACACAGGGAGGATTTTTGAAACCTTATCTAATGTTTCCTGAAACTCATCCTCGGGCACAGAATCAAGAACTATCCCGCCGCCTGCCCAACAGTGTATTTGTTCTTTTTCGGCAAGTAAGGTTCGAATACAAATGCTTGAATCGAGATCCTCTCTAAATCCCATATAGAACATACTGCCACAATATATGTTTCTGCGGTGTATTTCTAGCTCATCAATGACTTCCATCGCGCGAATTTTCGGCGCTCCAGTAATAGAACCACCCGGAAACGCCGAGGCAAGTAACTTAAGAGGACTAACGTTATCATGGAGTACCCCTGTTACCGTGCTTACCAAATGATGCACGGCTTCATAGCTTTCTAGGGCAAAAAGCGAGGGCACAGTGACACTATGCGGTACGCAGTGCTTGGAAATATCATTGCGCAGTAAATCCACAATCATTAAGTTTTCCGCCCGATCTTTTTCCGCCGTTAACAATGAGGACGCGCTTGCAGCATCTTCTTCTTTATCGGCAAAGCGTGGGCGCGTACCCTTTATGGGTTTGGTTTCAACGATTTTATTGACGACCTTTAAAAATCGTTCCGGGGAAATACTGGCGATACTGCTATTAGCAAGTTTCATATATGCCGAGAAAGGCGCTTGATTTGCCACCCTTAATGCCTCGTACGCTTGCCAAACAGAGCCGCTAAAGCCAGCCGTAAAACGCTGCGCAAAATTGACTTGATAGCAATCGCCGGCTTTTAAATAGTCATGTATCTTTTTGATGCACCTAATATAGGTTTCTTTGGTTAAATTCGATTGCCAATCACTGGTAAGACGAAACCCTTGGTTATCGGCTTTCGGTACGCTATCGAAGGTTCGCAGATTCGGGATTGTGGTGCCATCTGCGCTACAGTAATACATTTTACCTGTTAGGTTGTCTTCAATTAATGAGTATAAATAAAGCCCAGCGGCGAAATCTTCTGTCTGGTAGTGGCTTTCAGCGTATGAAGGTAAGGCTTCGTAATAGCGTCCTGTGTCGTAACCAGCCATTCCAGCAACACCAATCATAAACGGCAACACGTTTGCAATATCAGGCGCTGATGGCGCTATCGATAGGGGTTTAACCATACTATGAAGGAAGTGCTCGGCTGCCTCAAAAGGCGGGGAGTCTATTTCTTCTTTCTTGTTTGTTAATAGGCAATGCGTGCGCGTTTGCCCTTGATATGCTGTTACCGTGCGAACAGGTTGCCACAGCATAATACTGAATCGACCATCGCTTTTTGTTGAATCACAATTATCGAACAAGATAGCCCAAGGATCGTTTGCATGTGGCGCAAATATATCCACTAAGCGTCTATTATGGGTGTCGTTGTATTCAGTGATGGTTATTGACGAGAGAGGTAACACGGACATGAAAATCTAAACTCTGCGCTAGGTAATGATAATAATAGTTAGAATACCCACCAAGGGTGTTGCTAATGCGCCCGAATCATCGCCAACTAAGGCTGTTTTCGTGGTGCGATTGTTTTAGATGCGCTAGTATACGCTTTTTTACCAAGCCAAGACCACGAAAGCTCAATAAAAAGAGGATGCCATGACCGTTATCCGTCAACAAGACTTCATAGATAGCATTGAAGATTCCCTGCAATTTATATCCTACTATCATCCGCTCGATTACGTAAAAGCAGTAGAAGAAGCTTATAACAGAGAGAAAAGCCAAGCAGCAAAAGATGCCATGGCGCAAATTCTCATAAACTCCAGAATGTCTGCTGAAGGTAAACGCCCGCTCTGTCAAGATACGGGTATTGTGACCTGCTTTGTTAAAATAGGCATGGGTGTAACCTGGGACAAAACCGACATGACGGTACAGGAGATGGTTGATGAAGGTACACGTCGTGCCTACCTGAACCCTGATAACCCATTACGCGCATCCATTGTTGCCGATCCTGCTGGCGCAAGAAAGAACACGAAAGATAACACGCCTTCTGTGGTGCATATTGATATGGTACCAGGGGAAAAAATTGAAGTCATGATCGCTGCGAAAGGTGGCGGTTCTGAAAACAAATCAAAAATGGTAATGCTAAACCCCAGTGATGATATTGCTGATTGGGTGGTTAAAACCTTACCGACTATGGGCGCTGGCTGGTGTCCACCGGGCATGCTAGGCATCGGCATTGGCGGTACTGCAGAGAAAGCCGCAGTACTTGCAAAAGAAAGCCTTATGGATCCGGTTGATATTCAAGAACTCATAGAGCGTGGCCCAGAAACCACCGATGAAAAGCTTCGTCTTGAAATTTTTGACCGTGTTAACCGTTTAGGTATTGGCGCACAAGGCTTAGGTGGGTTAACTACCGTGGTAGATGTTAAGATTAAATCACTGCCTACCCATGCTGCGTCTAAGCCAGTGGCAATGATCCCTAACTGTGCCGCCACCCGTCACGCTCACTTCTATCTTGATGGCTCAGGCCCTGCGGAACTTACGCCGCCAAAATTAGAGGATTGGCCAGAGGTCACATGGGAAGTGAGCGAAAACACCCGCCGCGTTAATCTTGACGATGTCACGAAAGAAGATATACAAGACTGGAAAGTCGGTGAAACCGTGCTTCTGTCGGGCAAGATGCTTACCGGTCGAGATGCTGCACACAAGCGAATCCAAACCATGATGGAAAATGGCGAAGGCTTACCTGAAGGTGTGGATTTAACCAATAGGTTCATCTACTACGTAGGACCCGTCGATGCAGTTGGCGACGAAGTCGTCGGCCCAGCAGGCCCGACTACGGCAACGCGCATGGATAAATTCACCGACCTTATGCTAGAAAAAACCGGCCTTATCGGCATGATTGGGAAGGCTGAACGTGGCCCCGCAACAGTAGATTCTATTGCCAAACACCAAGCCGTTTATCTGATGGCGGTAGGTGGCGCAGCTTATCTTGTATCTAAAGCTATTAAGAAATCTCGTGTGGTCGCGTTTGAAGATTTAGGCATGGAGGCTATCTATGAGTTTGAGGTAGAAGATATGCCTGTTACCGTAGCCGTAGACAGTACCGGGGCAAACGCCCACAAAAATGGTCCAGCCATTTGGAAAGCGAAAATAGAAGATTTAGATAGCACATTGTCGAAATAGGCTAGAATTTCGCTTTTTTTTAAAAACAGGTGCCATTGGCGCCTGTTTTTGTTTATAGTGCTGTATAAAATAACAGTGCTCGTATTTATATGACTTTTGACGTTTCTAACCCCGTTTATCTTCTTTTCCCATTATTTCTAGTTCTCATCATAATGATCTGGGCGTTTTCAAAGCAGCGTTTAAAAACAATACAACAGCAGCTTGACGCCGCTAATGCATTGATTGAACAACACCAACACCATCAGACAACGCTTCAGAAAGAACTTGGCTCCCTCAGTGAAAAAGCGCGTCATTACGATATCGTATTAGAAGAGAAGCGCGAGCTTTCTACTGCGTATAACAACTTACAGTCAAACTTTATGAAAGTTCAGTCGCAAAATGAAGCGCAAAAAGCGCGATTAGATGCTCTTATGCAAAGCCATGAAGAAAAATTGGCGCTAATGAGCAGTGCTGAACAACGTTTACAGTCGCAATTTGAAAATTTGGCTAATCGCATTTTCGACGAAAAAAATGCCCGCTACCATCAGCAAAGTAAGCAAGATATTGAAGCACTACTTGCCCCATTTAAAACCCAATTAGATAGCTTTAAACAACAAGTTACCGAGCAACACATCCGAGAAGGTCAAGAAAGGGCTTCCTTAAAAACCGAAATTCTTGGGCTAAAAGAACTGAATCAAAAAATCACTCAAGAAGCAGCTGCACTCACTAACGCGTTAAAAGGGGATAACAAAACCCAAGGAAATTGGGGGGAAGTGATCCTAGAACGAATTTTAAAAGAGTCAGGGTTACGTGAAGGTCATGAATTTGAAACTCAAGTAGCAGCGCAAAGCGAACAGGGGCGTCGATTACAGCCTGACGTCGTGGTTCATTTACCCAATGATAAAGACGTTATCATTGATGCGAAAGTGAGCTTAGCCAGCTATGAGCGTTATTTTAATGAAAGCGATGAAAACGTGAGAAAGCAACATTTGCTTGGCCACGTAAACTCGATTAAAGGTCACATTAAGGGGTTAGGGGCAAAAGATTATCAAGCTATTTCGAGTTTAAGAACACTGGACTATGTCTTGCTTTTTATCCCCATTGAGTCGGCATTTTTACTGGCAATTGAAGAAGAGCCTAGCCTAGTGTCTTTGGCATTAGATAATAATATTATGCTGGTTAGCCCAACAAATTTACTGGTTGCGCTAAGAACCATCAACAATATATGGCAGTACGAATACCAAAATCAAAATGCTCAGCATATTGCTGAACAAGCCGCCAAACTTTACGATAAATTCGTGGGCTTTGTAACCGATATGGAAAGAGTAGGGAAATCGCTAGATACAGCACAAAGTCATTACGACCTTGCCGTTAATAAGCTCTCTCAAGGGCGGGGAAACCTACTGCGCCAAATTGAAAAATTCAGAGAAATGGGCGTTCAGCCTAGCAAAAAACTGTCGAATACTGGCTTAAAAATTCAGGAAAACGATGAAGAATAAGCCACTATCTGGTTTCTTCCACTTCGCTTAGCTTGATATAAAGCATCATCGGCATGGGACAGCAGTTGATCAATACTTTTGGTGTGGGTTGCCGTCTCACAGCCAATACTTAACGTTATCGGATTCGCGCCCTCGCGCCATACCGCCTTTGAAAAGTGATCACATATTGCTTCTGCTCGACGCAGGGCTGTGTCGTGGGTGGTATTGGTGAGTATAACAATAAACTCTTCCCCGCCAAAACGCGCACAATAGTCAGTTTCACGGACTAATTCAGACAAAGTTTGCGCTACAAATGTGAGGGCGTAATCACCAGCCTCATGACCGAACTCATCGTTAATCTGTTTGAAATGATCAATATCTATCATTAACACACTGAAGTTGTTGTCTTTATGGACATCACTTTGGTTGTGCTGTAGGACACCTTTGGTTAGACGTAAATGGCGCTCCCGCTTAGTCGCCGAGTGATTATCACTGGAAAGTTTTAACCAGAGTGACACAAGCGTTTTGGAAATGGCGCGCCGATTTAGTAAACCCGTGAGTTGATCGTGTTCGGCTAAAAACTTCATTTTAAGCACTAACCGCATTACCGCAGCCGCCATGGCGGTAACATTGATTAGCAAAACTAAACCTATTCCGAACCACAGGGCTATATCCATGTTGAGCGATAAAGGCCATATACTTTCTGCAGTACTGAATATTAAAGATGAATAAGAGACGCCAGCAATGGCTAACACACCAATGAATAGCCCATCGGGTATACTTAACATTAACGCCGATAATGTATTAAATTCGCGCTTTAGCGCCGAATACTTAATAACAGTGCCGTTAAAGAAAATGGCCGCCGTCATGTAACATATTATGGCGAGGGATAAAGGCATCGCCATAGCGTTCATGAAAGGCAGTGCCGATGAAATACACACCAATGCAATGACCAAAGTTAAGCCAACCAACGACAAATGGCGTTTAAAAAGTATGCGGACACCACTTTGGTAAAGCAGTGCAAAGAGGAACAAACTTAAATGACTTAATAAACCACTGTGACTGAAAGCACCAATGGATGTGTTTTGATAGGCTATGATATAAAGAAACAGCGTCGCGTTTGCAATAGCAAAACGTTTACTAGCGTATCGGTACAAACGGAGAGGTTGCACCATTAGTAGCCAGGTACAGGTGGCCACAGCAGACAATAAGGCAATGACGTTGAGTAAACTCACACTGGGTGAAGACAACACGTGTGTAATTGCAGTCATATTGGTTAAAAATCACTCCCTTGATACGCTTTTTCCCGTTATTACAACAGGCTACCTTTTTTGTTAAACGAATTAATATTACATGTGATTAACAAAATGTCTATGCTGATTGCCCAAAAGAAGGTGTAAAGATGTGTGGTAGATTAAACGTCACTGACTGCGAAGGCGTACGGGCCTTAATGGAAGGGCTTCAAATTCGTTTATGGCCTGAAACCGGCCCCATCTTTTCTAGGGTTATCACTGCCGCGAACACGGTATCTATTGTGTTCGAAAACGCTCATGGGCAGCGAGAAATGCATAATGCGTTGTGGTGGCTTTTGCTGGAACCACGGATAAGCAACGGCACTGTGGTAGATTTTAAACCTTCGAAGTACACGTCATTTAATACACGTTACGATAAACTTAACGTGAAACGAAGCGCTGGCTATCAATCATTTCGAAGCATGCGTTGCGTTATTCCTGCCGCAGGCTTTGGCGAAACCGAGGGAAAGGGAAGTCAGGCCAGGTATACGGACTTCACGGTTTTTGCACAAGACAAGCCTCCCCATGCAATGGCCATGGGCGGGTTATACCGAATTTGGCAATATAAAGGGCAAGATAATACAAACCATTACAAAGTAAGCTGCTCAGTAGTAACCTTACCTGCACACCCAAAAATGGAAAAATACCACAGTAAATCCAGCCCCTTAGTGTTATCACATAACGATGGCAGTATTGATACTTGGCTAGATAGTGGTTTAACAGATACCCGTGCATTAGCGTGGTTACTTAAACCTAAGCTACGACACTCACTTGTGGCTCACCCCATTGTAAGGCCCACGCAACCCGAGTCAGTGGGGGAAGATACCTTATTAATGGCTGATAACTAGCAGCAAGGCAAAAAGGTTAGGGTGAACCACAACACTAGCGGTAATAAAAAAGGCGGCGTCATTCATAAGCGGCCTTTTAATGGTGCACTAACGGCGTCTAATGACAGCGCCGCGTATGGCGTCTTCGAATAAACAATAGAGGAACAAGAAGCACCGATAACCAATTTATCGCGCCGCCACTCTTTTCTTCTACACGTATAGTGACCGTTTCCGATGTTGTGTCTATGCCGTCAGTTGCCGACACCTGTAACGACACCGATGTTGCGGTATCATAACTCGGTGCAGTGCCAGTTAAACTGGTTCTTTCAACACCATCAATAGACACAACAACATCATCACCATCGGCATCACTCGCCGTTACACTTACCGAGTAACTTTCGTTTTCTTTCACGCTTGAAGGGGCACTGATGGTAACCACAGGCGCATCCTGAATACCCGCTACAGCTATATTAACCGTAGCTTCCCCGATCACTTGCCCATCGAGGGGGTCGTCACCGCTCGTTGACGTTTCGGTGCTCACCGTATATTTGAAGCTATCTTCACCAAAAAAGTCAGCCGTGGGAGTATAGGTTATGGTGCCGTCACCGTTGGTGGTTGCTACTCCATTTTCAGGCGCGACTGAAATGGTGACCGAATCTATATCAAGCGCATCTTTATCAATGGTGATGGGCGTAAAGGTTCGATAATCACCTGATAAGGACGCCATTGTAAATGTATTGACGATAGTGTCGTCTGCTTCATTAGCGATGACATTTGCAGTAATGCTAGCATCTTCATTCACGCTGAAACTATCATCCATGTAATCGGCAACAGGTAACACTGTCCCTTCGAAAGAAATGGACACCTCATCGCCTTCACTGTATGCAAGTACATATTCGCTACCTTCTGTCGGCAAGCTCCCCTGAGAACCGTCCTCGGAATAATAGGCTAGGGTTGCGCCCACAGTACCGAAGCTATTTTCAGCCCCCACTACAACTGGGTCTACTGGCGTATCCATTGCACCGTAAACAAAGTGGAAGCTTTCATTAGAATAGTCATACCAAATTTGGAAGTTAAAACTGGTCCCTGGTTGGTCCCAAAGCTGCGCATTTGCCCACTCCACAACCAGGTAGCTACCGCCGCCAAGGATAGCCACGTACATGTCACCCGTACCATCGTCGTTCGCGTCAGTGCCGTCTAAATCTAAATCTGTCCAATAGGGCGCGAGAATATTGTTTGGATCGTCAGAGCCTGGCAATTGCTCCGCAAAGGGAGAAGAAATATCTCCAGACTCAGCTCCCATGGCCATAAAACCATTTGAGGATATTTGAATGGTTGTGTAACCGTCACCTAAATAACGTATTTCAGGCACCCCACTAAATACAATTGACGTATCATCACACAGTGAAGTACAGGACACGGGGGTGACCCCTAACGATGCCAAAGGAAGATAATCGCCGCCTGTTACCGCTGCAATTCCAGTATCCTCATTGAAGTTGATACTGGCGATATCTAACGAACCTTCCCAGGTGAGCACATTGATTTGCGCATCAAAGGTCACCGTGTCTTGTGAGCCGTTTTTCATGGCCGTTATCGAGTCCGTGTTAACAGACAGCTTTTCGTCTATTTGCCCTGTAATACTGGTTACGCCAGTGACACCTTTATTATTTGCATAAATTGTAGTGGTGACATTATCTCCCGCTTCTACCGTGCTAACACTTACTTCGCTGTTCAGCAAAGAAGGTTCATCTGTACTCACAGAATAGATCGCCATTGGAATATAGTAATCCGTGGTAGCGTCATCACCGTCAGACCAATTTGCACCACCCAATAACCATTCACTGGAAGCAGCATTTGCCACATCAAGGGTTAATATCACTTCCTCAGACGACCCTGGTGCAAGCGTGGTCAAAGCAGGAGTGAGATACCCATCCGTACCATCATCGCTAAACAACAGGCTACCACTAAGCGTCACCGCACTGTCAGTCGTATTCGTCAGGGTGATTGACAAGTCACAGGTAAGAAAGCATTCGGCCGACACCAAACTCAGTTCGCTGAAGGTGACTTCTACTGTGCTAGCCCGAGATAAATCGAGCCGTCCCGCCCCCATGTCGAAGTTGTCAGCTTGTGTAAGACCATCTTCTTTCAGTACGTCGCGAATAGAGGAAGTGACCAAGGCACTTTTTATTTGCTGTGCACTCCATTCAGGATGCATTTGTTTTAGCAATGCGGCGGCACCAGCAACATGGGGAGACGCCATGGAGGTACCGTTTTTAAACGAAAAGTTTTCACCAATATGATCCGGGGCATCTGGCGACTCACCGGAAAAAATACGCACACCAGGAGCCGCAATGTTTGGTTTCAAGAAACTCGGGTCGCCGTTAGGCCCGCGAGAACTAAAGTCGCCCATAATATCCGCTAAACTATCGGTATAGGACGCAACCACCTCGTTGCCGATAGTTACAATAACATCCTCATCGGTGGCGCCAGCTAATTCAGCGAGCGCTAATCCCTGTGTGGCGGGCAGCATGAGTGAGGGAACTGTTTGATCTGTACTTAGCCCGCCCATAATAATGGGCGCTTCACCGCGGCCTTCTTCGTTAAACACCAAAACCGCCAGTGCGCCCGCGGCCTCAGCGTTGGCAATTTTATCGACAAAGCCACACGTGCCTCGGCTAATTAAAGCAATGGCATTTTCAAAGGTGGAGTCATCTGCGTAGGCCGTACACCCTTCAATGTTAGCTTCATCAATTTCCCCCGCGTATATCACAGGTGCCGTTAAGGGGCTGGTAAATGTAATGGAAGCATTACCAACAGAATAGAGGGCTGGGATAGCGCCGATACTGGTATCGTCGTCAACCGTGACTTCATTTGCAAACAAACGGTTGGTTGAGGTGGCAGCAACTGTTAAGACATCTTTTGAACACCCAGGACAACCTATTGTGGTGGCTTCGGGGCCTTCATTGCCGGCGGAAAATACCGTCACTACGCCTGCTTCGTCCATAGCAGCAAATATATCTTCATAAACGGAACCCACTGGGCTTGCGCCACCATCTCCGCCCCAGGAGTTATTGATGATGTCAGCGCCATCTTCTAGTGCTGCCTCAAGCATTTCCAATAACATGGAGGTCATGCCGCTTGAGGAGGTAGGGTCGTCAGGCGTCGCATACAAACCTTTATACACCATTAGGTAGGCGGCAGGTGCCACTCCTGATATTTCTGCGGTCGCTCCATCTCGTGATGCGGTAACGCCCGCATTGCCCACCGCCGTTCCCGCTACGTGGGTACCATGGCCATTATAACCAAGAGGGGAAAGATACTCGCCATCAACAATGTCAAAACCGTCTGGTATCGACGCATAACGCGCCACAATAAGCTTATTGTTACAGAAATCTGGCGTGTCTGAGCAATAGTCATCAGAGGGCAGGGTGGATGCGTCCGGTGCGTCAAAATCATCACCGCTAAAAAGCGCGTTTTCAGGCCGTATTCCACTGTCTATAATGGCGACGCGAATGCCTTTCCCTGCGTTTTCTGCGCCCCCCAACTGAGTCCATGTATCAATTGCGCCAATTAAATCCAAACTTGCGTCCATCTGTGCGCGGTGCATCACATCGGGGTAAATCGCCTTTACCTCTGGCAAACTCGCTAGGTTGTCTAACGCGTGTTTACTTACAATGCCAGACACACCATTAAAGGAAGCGGTAAAGGATTTATCGGCTTCAAAGGTAGGGTCAAAGTTGTGTATATCCTCAACCAGGCTTCGCTGCTTGTTCTTAAGTATTTTTTTGTAGCTTATGGCCGCGTTTGATGAGAAATCTACCTTTACGCCTTGTTGGGCAGACGCGCTTCGTACGCTGGGGTTAACCCCACTAAACTGAGCTAAAGGTGAATCATGCAACTGCACAATAACTCTAACTTGATGGTCATTAACCTTAACGGCATTCGCAAGAATATTTTTTTTGTCGAAAGACGCTTCAATTGGATTGTTTTGCTCTAGCGTATGGCTTGCCATGATGTTCGATTTCACATCCTGAGCGGACAACATCGATGGCGTTGCAAATAGGGTAGAGGCAATGATGGTACTCAAGAGTTTCTTTTTCATACTAAGTCTCATAATGATTGTTCCCTGGAGCCCCGTTTTTTATTATTAAAATAACCCATTTACCTGCCAGCGCTTCAATAAAAAAGCAAGGGAATATAAACAGAGTTTCGTTCGAGGATTAATGTATTTCTAACACAGTTGATGACCGTTTGTAATGAACAAAGGCGTATTAAATTTAATACATCTATCCAAATACAAAAACGCCAGGCCACCAAATTTCACGCAAATATCGCAATTCATTAACATTAAATTAAAACATTAGGATGCTAATCATGTTTAGCTCCTAAAAAGAGTATAGATGTTCCTTTTAAAACTACTTTTCGTGGAGAAATAGCAAGAAAGTGCCAGCGTGAGTCTACTAGCATATTCATTCTAAATTCGTGGAAGCTTCCCACTGTTTCTGGAGAAAATAATGAAAGACAGAAACCACCTAGCACAAGTAACAACTGTTGCCGATGTGAATATTATAGATAACGGTATTATTGACATCCCAATGCTGCAAATTCTCGACGAAAACGGTAAAGCAACGCCGGAGGCAACCTTACCCGACATTAGTCAAGCGCAAGCGTTAAAGATTCACGAGACCATGGCCTACACGCGGGTGCTTGATGAACGAATGGTGGCGGCTCAACGACAAGGGCGTATTAGCTTTTACCTTGCAAGTACCGGCGAGGAAGCCGCAACGGTAGCAAGCGCAGCGACACTAAGTACCGAAGACCTCATCATGTCACAATATCGTGAGCAAGGGGCATTGGCTTATCGAGGATACACCACTGATCAATTCATGAATCAGATGTTCAGCAATAAAGACGACCCTAATAAAGGCCGCCAAATGCCGATTCATTATGGTGATAAAGCGCTAAATTTCATGACGATCTCATCTCCTCTTGGCACCCAAATACCGCAAGCTTCCGGCTATGCGTATGGTCAAAAAATGGCAGGGAAAGACGCAATTACCATATGCTATTTCGGAGAAGGTGCCGCGTCAGAAGGAGATTTCCACGCTGGGCTTAATATGGCAGCGGTACTTAGCTGTCCTGTCATCTTTTTTTGCAGAAACAATGGCTACGCTATCTCCACGCCAGCCGAGGAACAATTTGCAGGTGATGGCATAGCGTCTCGCGGGTTAGGTTACGGAATAAAAACCATTCGGGTAGACGGCAACGACGTATTAGCGGTTTACGCGGCAACGAAACGGGCGAGGGAAATCGCTCTTGCAGAACAATGCCCTGTACTTATTGAAGCGATGACCTACAGGTTAGCCGCCCATTCTACCTCCGATGATCCTAGCGGTTACCGCTCAAAAGAAGAGGAAGAAAAATGGCGCACAAAAGACCCTATTACTCGGTTTGCCAACTGGTTAACCCACAAAGGCTGGTTTAACGAACAAGACAATGAAAAACGCCTTACCGCAATGCGCCAAGAGGTTTTAGCGTCAATGAAACGGTGCGAAACCACCGAAATTTGTCCTATCGATGACATTGTGAATGATGTCTATGATTCAGTGCCTTGGCACCTTGATGAACAACTTCAAGACCTTAAACAACACATTAAAAAATACCCACACATGTACCCTAAAACGTCAGGGAGAATGAAATAATGGCACAAATGAATTTACTACAAGCCATCAATAATGCCCTCATTACTGCCATGACAGACGACGATAAAGTCATGGTTTTTGGTGAAGATGTGGGTCACTTTGGGGGCGTGTTTCGCGCTACCAGTCACCTCCAGGAAAAATTTGGAAAGGGACGCTGCTTCAATACCCCCCTAACCGAACAGGGTATTATAGGTTTTGCCAATGGTTTAGCAGCCCAAGGGTCTGTGCCTGTCGCTGAAATTCAATTTGGTGACTATATCTTCCCCGCATTCGACCAAATTGTGAACGAAACCGCTAAGTGGCGTTATCGTTCTGGAGGACAATTTGATGTAGGCACTCTGACTATTCGTACCCCCTATGGCGGCGGTATTGCTGGCGGGCACTACCATAGCCAATCACCAGAAGCGTTTTTCGCCCACTGCCCGGGCCTAAAGATAGTGGTGCCTAGAAACCCGTATCAAGCCAAAGGGCTGTTGCTGGCGTCTATTAGAGACAAGAATCCTGTGTTGTTTTTAGAGCCTAAAAAGCTCTATCGTGCGTCAATCAGTGACGTGCCAGAGGAAGATTATCAGTTACCCTTGGGTAAAGCAGATATAGTTCAAGAAGGTTCAGATATCACATTGTTGGGCTGGGGCGCACAAATTGAAGAGCTTCAAAAGGCGGCAGCAACGGCACTAGATGATGGCGTTTCCTGTGAAATTATCGACTTACGCAGTATTTTACCCTGGGATGCCCACACAGTAGCTGCATCTGTCATGAAAACAGGGCGTTTACTTATTAATCACGAAGCGCCGCTCACGGGCGGCTTTGCCAGTGAAATAGCGGCAACAATTCAAGAGAAGTGTTTTTTATATCTGGAAGCGCCGATTGCTCGGGTGTGTGGCTTAGATACGCCTTATCCACTGGCGCACGAAAAAGAGTATATGCCAGACGCGACTAAAATCTACGAAGCCATTAAGCGCACACTTCACTACTAAGGGGCCCAGCATGACTATTGACTTTATATTGCCTGACATTGGTGAAGGCATTGTTGAATGTGAGCTTTTGGAATGGTTAGTGTCCGAAGGCGACGTCATTGAAGAAGACCAGCCGGTTGCTGAGGTCATGACAGACAAAGCCACGGTTCAAATTCCGGCAATGCATAGCGGCACAGTCACCAAGCTTTACTATAAGGAGGGCGATATTGCAGCCGTGCACGCGCCATTATTTGCCATGGAGACGACAGGGGGGCTATCCACTGAACCGACCTCCACAGCAGATGCCACTCAAGAAGACGCAGTCCCACCACACCAAGATGATTCTCCTGCTCAAGAAAATCTTGGTGATCAAGAAGCCGTTCATGAAGATTTCATTTTACCTGATATTGGTGAAGGTATCGTTGAATGTGAAATCGTAAAATGGAATGTAAAAGAAGGCGATCTCATTGCGGAAGACCAAAGCGTAGTTGAAGTCATGACCGACAAAGCGGTGGTTGAAATCCCAGCCAAGCATTCTGGCGTAGTGGGCACGCTGTATTATGCCCAAGGAGACATCGCTAAAGTCCATAGCCCGTTGTTTTCGCTCATCAGAAAACCCGAAACAGGCGAATTAAAAGGGCAGGAAAGCGCGGGCAGTGAATATTGCGAACCGTTAGCGGCAAACCAAAATATGTGTCACGGGAAGAGTGAAAACAACAGCAGAGACAACGCGCCCGTAAAAGACGATAAGTGGCCATCAGGTGATTTTGAGCCTCCCGTGGTTATTCCCGGTAAAGTCTTAGCTAGCCCTGCTGTTAGACGAATTGCCCGGGAACAAAGCCTTGACCTAGGTGACATAAAGGGGACAGGAAAAAAAGGAAGAATTTTAAAACAGGACGTACTGGCGCAATTAACAAAAGGTGCGAAGGACTCGCACACACCAACCCTAAAGGAGATGCCTAACCAGACACAAGAAAACGACCGTGTGAAAACAGTAAAAGTACGCGGTGTTCAGGCTGCCATGGCTAAACAGATGGTGGCCTCAGTTTCCACCATCCCGCACTTTACCGTAAGTGACGAACTGGTTATGGACAACCTAATCGCGCTTCGTCAACGCTTAAAGCCAGTATTTGAGGAAAAAGGTGTGAAACTCAGTTTGATGCCATTCTTTATTAAAGCCCTGTCGTTGGCCTTAAGCGAATTCGAAATTATCAACAGCCAGCTTAATGATGATGCCACTGAGTTACGCTATTTTTACGATCATAATATTGGTTTTGCTGTAGATACGAAAATAGGCTTGCTCGTCCCCAATATTAAACAGGTTCAGCAGTTGTCTATTTTTGATATAGCGACACAAATGCAAGAAATTATAGATGAAGCAAGGAAAGGGCAGATAGCTAGCCATCACTTAAAAGGCGGCACGATTAGCATATCTAATATCGGTGCAATAGGGGGCATAACCGCAACGCCTGTCATTAATAAGCCAGAGGCCGCTATTGTTGCATTAGGCAAAACACAGTCGCTTCCACGGTTTACTCCCAAAGGTGAGGTGGTAGCGCAGCAAATCATGATGATTAATTGGTCAGGAGATCATCGCATTATTGACGGCGCAACCATGGTTAAATTTAACAATCTTTGGATGAGCTACCTACAAGCACCAGAAAAAATGCTAATGCATTTGCGCTAGGGCTACATAATGCCTGACGCTGTACTTGTCACTGCTAAGCGTCAGGCGTTACTATTGCATGCTAAATTAGCTTATTCGTGGAATTTTCCACTGAGAACACGGTAAATTGTGCTTAGTTATCAACATGCATTTCATGCCGGCAATCACGCCGATGTTATAAAACACCTGTGCTGGATAGGTGTCATTAATCATTTAAAGAAAAAAAATAAACCCTTCACCCTATTTGATACTCACAGTGGGGCCGGTGAGTATCAACTTGATCACGCCATGTCTGCTAAAAATAAAGAGTACGAATCAGGGGTAAGTAAAGTGGCTCAGCTTTCTCCTCAGTCCTCTTTACTTAACCACTACCATACGTTGATTCAAACGTATTTCGATAAAGGGATGTACCCTGGTTCGCCTATGCTAAGTGCTAACCTTGTGCGCGAAATGGACAATGTGCATTTGATGGAACTGCACCCCGCAGAATTTGAGAAGTTAAATCACGTGATATTTTCTCAACAACATGCCGCTAAAGTAGGGGGAAGCTGCCACGTGCATCAGCGGGATGGCTTTGAAGGCATTAAAGCTCTCACACCTCCCCAGCCTAATCGTGGTGCTGTACTTATTGACCCACCTTACGAGCGTATCCAGGAATACACTGATGTATCTGTCACCGTTAAATCGGTATTACAGCGCTGGCAACAAGGGCAAATTGTCATTTGGTATCCGCTATTGTCTGCCAGGGCAGACAAAAAATCCCTGGCGTGCAGTGCGATGATAGCGAGCTTAGTGGAACTTGGTATTCCTTGTTTTCAGGCCGAACTCACGGTAATTGAAAACACAGAAGAAGCGGGCATGTATGGCTCAGGCGTATTGGTGCTAAATCCACCTTGGCAGCTAGACGTTCAGTTAAATGATGCACTCCAAGAGGTCGCTCCCCATCTAGGAGACAATACAGCGTTCCATCTTACCTGGCTGGTTAACGATAATTAGGTATGCCAAATCCAAGTGACATCAAGCATTTTTACATTCCCGAAGAGCAATCCATTTATTTGCTTTCTCATGCGGATGCTAAAAAACTAAAAGACTGGGTGGCCTTGTGTATTGCACAGTTAGAAAACCTTGGCTATCGCTCGTTGTCACTTCTAGGAAAAGGTGCCTTTGGCTTTGCTTTTTCCGGTGTCACCTCGTCCGGGGAGGCGCTGGTGTTTAAGTTTTCGCGAATTAACCTGCCGCAGCATGTTCAAGATAGACTGGAAGAAGAAGCTTTTATGCTGTCCCAAGTTGTGCACCCTTACGTGCCAGACTTCAGAGCTTTCCAGCAAATAAAAAAGCAATCTATCTTAGTCATGCAGCGAGCGATTGGAGAAGACCTAGAAAAAGTAAGTTTAAAGCAAGGGCCTCTGCCCCCGCGAATCATCGTGAAAATTGCTGTGCAGGTGGGGGAGTTGCTGATAACACTGAGAAGCAACACTCAGCACGGAAAAGAGAAGCCTATTGTTCATGGCGATATTAAACCTTCCAACCTAGTTTGGGACGCTCACCATGAGACTATAAGCTTAATCGATTGGGGGTCGTCTGTTTTTGCGCAGGTAGACGCCAATGGGCAATTTATCGGTAGCAATGTCATGGATCTCATGTCCAGCGAGTTGCAGCAAACTAACGCAAGGTTAGGCGATGTTTACTTTATTGGCGAAGAGCAATTAAACGGCGCATTGTCCTCGCCGCGCTTTGATGAACAAGGCTTAGCAAGTACTCTTTACGCTTTAGCGTCAGGGCAATCTTGCCGTTATGGTGCCAGTGTTATTCGCCCGATATCACTGGGTTTACCTAAAATGTTGGCAGATATACTCACTTTCATGCTATCTGAGGATCCTCTTAAGCGACGCCAAGGCGGCGACTACTTTCTAAAGCACCTTCATGTACTCAAAAATATGGTGTTCACCGAAGACAAACCAACACGCTACCAGGCCAGCATTCCTACGTGGATAACAGAAGCATCCAATGAAATAGAGACTGTGGTATACAGTTCAAGAAAGTCATACCTTCGTCAACAAGCAGACCTTCACGAAGATACTTTACGCTACATCAATGATGCGCAGTTCGATCGCTACTATAAAAACTACCTGCAAGGTATGGGAGATACAGAAAAAGCATTTATTTCCGCCATTGGCAGATTAGGTCGTTACCCTGTGGTAGGCGGCATGGCCATTCGATGGGAACCCAATGGCGTTTATATTGATTCCAGCTTAAATTTGTACGACAGAACACTTAAGCCAGCGTTTGAGATGGCGGTGAACAATGTCATTGCGTTGGCTCGCGCTATTCATAAAGTTGGGGTGTTCAAATGTTGTATGTTTAACGCTAAAGATACCCTACATATAGAGCGCGAACATGTTAATCATGATTTTATTCCCAATGAAGACTGCCGTATACCCTTTGAAATATCTCAAGTGTCTGTTGCCAAAGATCAAAGTAGGCACCATTCTTACTTTGAAGACGGTGACGACCCCGACGAACTTTTAAAATTGCCCAACAGCATAATTTCTTTAATAAAATCCCTGAATAATATCCATCATACTGGGTGTATTATTTTTGAAGCACTACCACATCATTTGAAAGTGCATAGCTACTACACACTACTGGATCACAGTAAAACACATCAATTTGAACAGTTGCTTCATGCACTGGTACAAGAAATCCCGAACATAAAAGGGTTAGGCATTTCCGGCTTTATGAAGTTACCCTATAAAGATACACGCTTTTTTGAGCACAGCCCGTGTCTACCGGAAAAGTACTACCCAAGAAACCCAAGAGCAGAACAAAGAGAGAAAAATCAGCATGTCTGACGTTAAACTATCTTCACTTTTTGAGTTAGAAACCGTGGAGCAAAACCTTTATCGCGGCGAAAGTTGGGATTTAGGCTTTCGCGCATTATTTGGTGGGCAAGTCCTTGGTCAAGCCCTTGCGGCCGCATATGAAACCGTAGATAAAGACAGGGTGGCGCATTCATTTCATACCTATTTTTTGCTTCCTGGAGATGCTAAAAAACCCGTGGTTTATGATGTTGAAGTGGTTCGTGACGGTCGTAGCTTTTCAGCTCGTCGTGTAAAGGCCATTCAAGACGGTAAAAGTATTTTTTATATGACAGCGTCTTTCCAAGTGCCACAAGACGGTATGCATCATCAAGCACCAGAAATGCCAGATGTCCCTCCTCCCGAGGCAGTTCAATCGGACATTGAATTTTATGAAGCCAATTTCAATAAAATAGCGCGGCCCATGCGCGAAGCATTAAGTTATCATCGACCGGTAGATATACGTACAATTGATGCAGCAAACTCATATCAAGCGGCTAAACGCCCGCCAACGCGCTATATCTGGATGCGAGCTAGAGATACATTATCGGGCGCTCTGTCGATTCACCAAGCGGCGCTTGCTTATGCATCAGACTATCATTTTTTAAGCACCTCTTTACAGCCTCACGGTATTGCGGTTACCGATAAATCATTAAGAATTGCGACGATAGATCATGCTATGTGGTTCCATCGTCCAGTTAATTTCAATGAGTGGCTGTTATATGCAATGGAAAGCCCATTTAGTGGCGGCTCTCGTGGCATAGTAAGGGGACAAATTTTCAATCAAGCTGGCGAACTTGTCGCATCAACAACCCAAGAAGGCTTAATGCGAAAAGTGGATGTGTAATCTAGCGGAAAACACGCTTGCAACAAGGGAAATCTAAATGCGCTATCAATTAAATGACCGAAGCCCTCAATGTGCAGATGACTGCTTTATTGCGCCAGGCGCACAGGTTATCGGTGATGTGGAACTGCATGAAAAAAGCAGTGTTTGGTTTAACGCTGTAATACGTGGAGATATGGATAAAATCTGTATAGGTGAAGCGTCGAACATTCAAGATGGCAGTGTTCTGCACACCGACCAAGGTATACCATTACACATTGGCAAAGGGGTAACGGTAGGACATAAAGCGATGTTGCATGGGTGCACAGTAGGGGACTATTCCCTTATTGGCATCAACGCGGTTGTGCTAAACGGCGCAAAAATAGGCAAGTATTGCGTCATTGGTGCGAATGCGTTGATCACTGAGAAAATGGACATCCCCGATTACAGTTTAGTGGTTGGTGCTCCGGCAAAGGTCATTAAGCAGCTAGACGCGAGTGCAGAAAAGCAATTACAAGGCTCTGCACAACATTATGTTGAAAACGCGGTTAACTACCGACAAAATCTTAAACTGATCTCTGAAACATAAAACTGACGGGCGCGTGTTTCCACTCTCTTATTTTTACAGTCGCCCATAAAAAATGCCCAGAACTGACGTTCCGGGCCTAGGGGAATGGCTCATTACTGAGCCGTGCGCTAACTGTTGCAAGGGAGAAGCACTCGCTAAATCTCTCAAGCGGACTGTCATTATAGTTCACATTTGTTCAATTTATAAACAAATTATTTGTGAAATTTATCTTACAGACTGAATTTTATTTAAAGGTAGTCAAAAAAGCTCAGAATTTCAAAAAGTTCCTACTGGTCCGACTTTATACTTAAAAATGCCCACCAATGATCACTGAGTTGTTCAATATTTACCCACCCGATATTCACAACCCATCCACCGCCACCTATGAATACAAATCCTTGCCCCCATTCATTTCATTTATGTTGAACACAGGCGGTTGTACCCACGCGCTATCACTGTAAGAATGCCACCAAACAACATTGATAATTCGAGGCCTACATGAAGCAACTGTCTACTTTTCTTCCCCCTGAACGCACGTTAATGGGCCCAGGACCATCAGATGTCTCACCGCGCATTCTCAATGCAATGGCACGCCCTACGCTAGGTCATTTAGACCCGTTATTCATTGAGCTAATGGATGAAACAAAATCATTGCTGCAATACGCATTTCAAACAGAAAATGCGTTAACCATGCCTATTTCCGCCCCAGGTTCTGCAGGCATGGAAGCGTGCTTCGTTAATTTGGTTGAACCCGGCGACAAAGTGTTGGTTTGCGTTAACGGCGTGTTTGGTAACCGCATGGTTGAAAATGTAGAGCGATGTGGTGGTGAAGCCATTGTAATCAATAATCAGTGGGGCACACAAACGGATCTCAATACGGTTGAAGACCTATTAGCTAAACACCCTGATATCAAAGTATTAGCGTTTGTTCATGCTGAAACTTCTACCGGCGTAAGAAATGACGCCAAAGCATTATGTGAATTGGCCAACAAATACCAGTGTTTAACCATTGTAGACGCAGTAACGTCGTTAGGCGGTATTGAGTTGAAAGTGGACGATTGGGGCATTGATGCCATCTATTCAGGCTCTCAAAAATGTTTGAGTTGTGTACCGGGTATTTCACCCGTGTCGTTTAGTGATCGCGCAGTCAGCCTTATTCAAAACCGAAAAACCAAAGTACAAAGTTGGTTTTTAGATATGAATTTAATTGTAGGGTATTGGGGAAGTGGTGCGAAGCGAGCCTATCACCATACGGCCCCCGTAAATAGCATGTACGCCATGTACGAATCCTTATTGATGCTAAGAGAAGAAGGGCTTGAAAATGCATGGCAACGTCATCAACGAGGCCATGAAGCGCTAGCGCAAGGACTGGAAGCATTAAATCTCACCTTAGCAGTAGATAAAAACTACCGCTTACCACAATTAAACGTTGTAGAAATTCCATCGGGCGTAAATGACGCCGATGTGCGTCAACGCTTGTTGAACGAATTCAATTTGGAAATAGGCGCTGGACTGGGCGAATTTGCCGGGAAAGTATGGCGAATAGGGCTGATGGGCTATGCCTGCAAACCCCGCAATATTGACCACTGCCTTGCCGCGCTAAAACAGGTTTTAAAATAACGGCGTATTCAACTGCGTTAACCATGCAGACCCGTGTAGCTTCAACGAGTCGCAAAATACTGAATTCGTCTTCTAAAAGCCTTACTTTAATGTAAGGCTTTTTGTTTTTTGCGACTAGGCATTATCAACGTTATCTATAGACCATTCACCTTTCATTCAGCAACCGTAGTGTAGTGTGTCATAACCCAAACGCGACGCCTTAAATTTTTGGTATAGATTAACGCTAATAATGGCTATGCTTGAATGATATCAAGGGCTGCGTATTTCAATACAGCCGGAATGTACAACGTTAACGTCAGCGATAACCGTCGTTGTATAGGCAAAGTAAAAGGAATAACCATGATCAAAAAAATTCTTACACACACTGTTTTTGCTATTACTACGCTCTTATTTGTAGGCGCTCTCCATGCCCAAACACAAGAGCAAACACCGCAAATTCACGTACAAGGTTCAGGCGCGGTTAGCGTCACACCCAATGCTTATCGAGTCACGTTTATTATTGAAGCGCAAGGGAATACAGTAAGTAAGCTTAACGGAATGGCCAACAGTGAAATTAACAACGTGGTTAACTTTTTGCTTTCGATGGACATTCAAGAGCAAAACATTCAATCAATGCAGGTTCGGTTAAACCCTAGATACGTCAATGGGCCAAATGGTCGCATTCAGGATGGATTTACCTTAACCAGAGAAATTGTGGTGACCGATTCAAACATAGATCATTACGATCAAGTATTAGATGGCGTGCTAAAACGTGGGGTAGATCGGATTCAACAGTTCAATTTTATATCACAAGGGCAAAATAACGCTTATGATGTTGCTCTTGTTGCTGCGGTTAAGGATGCAAAGGCGCGGGCGACCCTTTTAGCCAAAGAATTAGGGGTAGAAATAGGGGAAGTAGTTGCAATCTCTGAATCTGGTGGCAATATGCCCGTTCCAGTTATGCGTGCAGATGCCTTTCTCAGTGAAAAAGTCACCTCTTTACCTGGTCAGGAAACGGTAGAAGCGCGAGTAAATGTTAGTTTTCGTATTATTCAAAATTAGGGTTACTCCTTGAAAGAAGAACACTATACCCAGTTAGTAAGCCAGGCGAAAAGCCTGGTTTCTGGTGAGCACGATTTAATTGCCAACATGGCGAATGTGAGCGCGCTGCTATTCAACCAGCTTGAAGACGTCAATTGGGCTGGTTTTTATCTCCACAAAGAATCTCAGTTAGTACTAGGGCCGTTTCAAGGTCAACCCGCATGCATACGTATACCAATAGGTAAGGGTGTATGTGGCACTGCTGCAGAAACCAGAACCATTCAACGTATTGACGATGTACACGCCTTCTCAGGCCATATCGCATGCGATGCCGCGTCTAATTCAGAAATTGTTATTCCCCTTATTGTGAACGACGAATTAATCGGTGTGCTAGATATTGATAGCCCCAAATTTGGTCGTTTTGACGCCGATGATGAGGCGGGACTTAAACAAATCGCTGATATTCTAATTGAATCTCAACGTACATTATGAAATACAATGTAGATATTCACGTTGTTCTTTCTACGTTCGAAGATATGGACGACTTTCATGACGACCCAGATGAAGCATCTGAGCGTCTGAATTTCATTCTTCATGCTATGTATGACAGAGCCGACGAAGATATTGAGACCGAGCGTCTCGAAAAACTGTTACACCACGTATGGGAATCTTGGCAACAAGATAGCCATTTATTAGAAATTGATGATGATGAATTGCTCGATTGGGTTGACCACACGCTGGCAACTTGGGATGATGCGGGTAATGAAGAAATCTCTTAAATAATTTAGAAAGTTTAATGGAATCACCACAGAAGTTTACCAATAGTAAGGAAGTCATAGCTTTCCTTGCAGAAACCTTTCCGAAATGCTTCAGCGTAGAAGGTGAAGCTCGCCCTCTTAAGATTGGCATTTTTCAAGACTTAGCGGAACGATTGAATGATGAAGAACGTGTTAGCAAAACGCTTCTACGCTCAACCCTTCGTCATTACACCAACAGTTGGCGCTACCTTTACAGCATTAAAGAGGGCGCACATCGTGTGGATCTTGATGGTGCTGAAGGCGACGCTATCGAGAAAGAGCATGCCGAACACGCCCAAAAACAACTAGAAGAAAGTAAGGCGAAAGCGGCAGAAAAGCGTAAAGCTAAACAGGCGCAGCAACCTAAAAACAAAGAAAGACGCCAATTTTCTCGTCCAAAAGGTGAAAAATCGGTCAGTTCAGGCCATGCTGATAATAAGCAGGGAACTAAACCGAAAATTAACAGACCAAATAAAACACCACCCGCAAAACTGACTGATGAAGATTTGCAGCAGGGTACAAAAGTAACAGTTAAGCTAGGCAAAACACCTATGCCGGCTGTTATCACTGAAGTAGCCAAAGACGGGATCCATGTTCAGCTAGACACGGGCATGGTGGTAAAAGTAAATGCAGATGCTTTACGTTTGGCGCGTTCCAAGAGGTCGTAATATATGAAAGATATCCTTCGAATTTCCATTGCCAGTGCGTTTCTTACCGTTGGGGTAGGCGCCGGCGCTGTCACAACCACGCCTGATGTTGAAGAGCTTCCCATACTCCAACAAGAAACTCAGCACAGTGTTGCAGCAAAGCGAGTGAGCGCCTTATTTACCCGCGCTCACTACAAGGAAATTTCGTTGGATGACGCTCTCTCTGCACGTATTTACCAAAAATTTGTTGATTCGCTAGATCACAATAAACAGGTTCTCATGTTGTCTGATGTGGTGGCGTTTGAAAAATACCGCACTGCATTCGATGATGCATTAAAGAAAGGTAACCTTTCTATTGCATACGACATGTATAACGTAAGTGCAAAACGCAGAGTGGAGCGCTACGAATACGCGCTCTCCTTGTTAGACAAGGGGCCATTCGACTTTGAAAAAGCAGACGATAAGTTTTATTACGATCGTGAAGAAGCCGATTGGCCAGCAAATCAACAAGAGCTAGACGAAATCTGGCGTCAACGGGTTAAGTACGATGCACTTAACCTGATCCTCGCTGACAAAACCTGGGAAGAAGCCAAAGAGTTATTGCAAAAACGTTATAACCGCGCAATTAAACGCACAAAACAGGCGAAAAGCGAAGACGTTTTCCAAACTGCAATGAATGCCTTTGCCCGAACAGTAGAAGCGCACACCAGTTATTTATCGCCCCGCAATGCAGATCGCTTCCAAATGGAAATGAATTTGTCGTTTGAAGGGATTGGTGCTGTATTGCAAAGTGAAGATGACTATACCGTTATCAAAAGCATTGTACCTGGCGGCCCAGCCGACGAATCTGGTGCACTTAAACCTGAAGATAAAATTATTGGCGTTGCGCAAGAAGATGAAGAATTCGTCGATGTTGTAGGTTGGCGGTTAGATGAAGTGGTAGAACTCATCAAAGGGCCGAAAGGCAGTACAGTGCGTTTACAGGTTCAAAAAGGGGTTACCGACGGTAAAACCAACTCTGTGGTTAGCTTAACCCGAGACAAAATTAAACTTGAAGACCGTGCTGCGAGTTCTGAAGTGTATGTTCCAGACAGTGGTCCACACGCAGATGAACCGCTAGGGGTTATCACTATCCCAAGTTTTTACAATAACCTGCATGCTGATGTTGCTAAAGAAATCGAAAGCCTTAAAGCACAAAATGTGAAAGGTATGATTGTCGATTTGCGGGGTAACGGTGGTGGTTCACTGACTGAAGCCACTTTACTTACCGGTTTATTTATCGAAAAAGGACCTGTGGTTCAAATACGTTATGGCCAAAACAAAGTCAGCGTCAATAGAGACACAGACGGTATGGTGGCGTATGACGGCCCGCTAACCGTGCTGGTTGACCGCTACAGTGCATCAGCATCAGAAATTTTTGCTGCCGCCATGCAAGACTACAACCGTGCCTTAATTATTGGCGAACAAACCTTTGGTAAAGGTACGGTACAACAACACCGTGGCCTGGGTAAAATCTACGATTTGTATGATAATCCGCTAGGCAGTGTTCAATTCACGATTGCAAAATTTTACCGTATCGACGGTGGTAGCACACAGCATAAAGGCGTAGTACCAGACATTCTTTATCCGTCAGCAGTTGAGCCTGAAGAGTGGGGCGAGGCTAAGGCAGAAAATGCATTGCCATGGGACAGCATTAAACGAGCGAATTATACTACCTTCGCTGATGGTCAAGCTGCATTAGACGTATTAACGGCGAAGCACAATAAACGTATTATGCAAGACCCTGAGTTTTCTTATATTTATGAAGACATTGAAGAATATAAAGAAAACAAAGATAAAAACTATATCTCGCTAGTAAAGTCTGAGCGAGAAGCCGATAAGAAAGAAGCTGAAGAAAAGTCGCTAGCGCGCGCTAATGAGCGTTTACAGCGCCTTGGTATGGAAACCGTGGCTTCGTTAGACGATTTGCCTGAAGACATGGATGAGCTTGATCCTTTCTTGGATGAAGCAGCAAATATCACCTTCGATATGATTCAAACAGGCAGATACGCAATAACAAGAAATTAAAGGTTGTCGATGAAGGGCTGGTCTATGGCCAGCCCTTTTTTTGTGTCTGACATCCGCATACAACAATAATAAAGGGAAACGACATGGCTATCAGAGGCGAATTCTCTTCGCGCATAGGGTTTGTGTTGGCCGCGGCAGGGTCAGCAGTGGGATTAGGCAATATTTGGGGGTTCCCGACGAAGGTGGCAAGCAATGGCGGTGCCGCTTTTGTATTAGTTTACCTTTTACTCGCCTTCGTATTGGCCTATCCAGTATTAATGGCCGAACTCATCATAGGGCGAAGTTCTCGCGCTAATATGGTGGACGCGCTGGGTAAAATTTCCGGCAATTTCGTTGGCCGAGCCACAGGTTTGTGGGGGTGCGTAACTGTCTCCCTTATTCTCGCGTTTTATGCCATTGTGGGTGGTTGGATGCTGGTGTATTTCGCCGACGCCGCGGTAAGCCTGTTCGGCTTAACCAGTGCAAGCGAGTGGCTGCTTACTGATTCGGTTACGCGTAACGTGATATTCTGTTTTCTTTTCATGGCATTAACGGCGTTTATCGTGGTGGGTGGTGTAAAAGCCGGAATTGAGAAGTGGTCTGTTCGTTTAATGCCCACATTGGTTCTGCTCATCATAGCACTGATTGTTTACGTGAGTTTTCAGCCCGGCGCCATAGAAGGCTGGAGCGCTTATTTAGTGCCTGACTTTTCTCGAGTGCTCGATCCTGACTTACTTATCAACGCCATGGGGCAAGCATTTTTCTCTATGTCGTTAGGTGTTGGTACCATGCTGGTCTACGGTTCCTACTTAAGCAAAAAAGAAAACCTTCCCTCAATCGGTGCATCTGTAGCGCTAGTGGACATTGGTGTTGCCGTTATCGCAGGTATGCTCATCATTCCAGCCATGTACGTGGCACTTAACAACGGTGTAGAGATCTTTACGCCAGACGGCGCGCTTATCCAAGGCGACACACTCATTTTCAAGGTTTTGCCTGCATTATTTGATACTATTGGCGGTGTCGGCATTTTTGTTGCTTTTACTTTCTTTGCGTTAATGGCCATTGCGGCAGTTACGTCTTCAATTTCGATGTTAGAAGTGCCTGTCGCTTACATGGTAGAAAGCAAAGGGTTAGTAAGAAAGAAAGCGGTTTTGCTCATGGCGTCAATTATCTTTGGGTTGAGCTGCATTATCATTGTCAATTTCTCAACCTTATTTGGATTTGTCATCGCACTAACAACAGAATACAGTCAGCCGCTACTCGGCCTTGTATTATGCATCTTTGCGGGTTGGATTTGGAAACGCGACGCCATTTTAGCGGAACTCAAAGAGGGTGATGAAAACGCTGAACACAGTGTTTTTTGGAAAATTTGGCCTTGGTATGTTCGTTTTGTCTGCCCGGTCATCATTGCGCTCATGTTTTATCGCTCCGTAATGTAAACAGTAGGTTTTTAAAAATATAACAATGAAAAAAGAACTAAAAACACCATCATTACTTGATGCACTTATCCCCATAGTTTCCTTGGTTATCATGATGGGAAGTGCCGTTTTCCTATTTGAAGATGACTCCTCTTATGGTCCTAATCAAATCGCCTTGCTTTTGGCGATGGGCTTAGCCGCTATCATTGGTATGAAAAACGGCCATACTTGGAAAGCCATTGAAAAAGGCATCGTAGACGGTATATCCATGTCACTAGGGGCCTGTCTAATCTTGCTGGCAGTCGGCTCTTTGATTGGGACATGGATGCTAGCGGGTACGGTGCCCACGCTTATCTATTTTGGCTTAGAACTCCTTAATCCTTCGTTCTTTTATGCTGCAACCTGCTTAATTTGCGCTGTAGTAGCAATGAGTATAGGCAGTTCATGGACAACCGCTGCAACGGTTGGTGTGGCACTCATGGGGGTTTCTGCAGGCATGGAAATGTCTACCGCGATTACTGCAGGTGCCGTGGTATCGGGCGCTTATTTCGGCGATAAAATATCACCGCTATCCGAAACCACTAACTTAGCGCCAGCAGTAGCAGGCACCGATTTATTCGAGCACATCCGTTATATGCTTTGGACCACCATACCCAGCTTTGTGATTGCTTTATTGTTGTTTGTATTCTTAGGGTTTAGCGAAGTAGGTGAAGCGAAAGCTGAACGTATTGAGCAAATGCAATTACTCTTAGGTGAATCGTTTGACCTTAGTTGGTACATGCTCGTGCCCTTAGTGGTTCTGTTAACCTTAGCGGTGAAGAAAATGCCAGCCTTTCCCGCGGTATTTATTGGTGCGTTGCTAGGTGGTGTTTGGGCGGTCGTTTTTCAATGGGATTTAGTTTCATCAATGGCAAGTGAAGGCGACAGTGCTAGCATAGGTGCGCTAAAAGTCGTTTGGATTGCCTTGTTTGACGGCGTGAGCTTTTCTACCCCAGATGAAAACCTAAATAGTTTGCTTTCTCGCGGCGGCATGTCGTCCATGCTCAATACCATCTGGCTGATTATTTGTGCCATGTCATTTGGCGCAGTACTTGAACGAGTAGGGCTATTAAAACGTGCTGTTTCGGCCATTCTGCTCGGTGCAAAATCGGCCGGTGATATGGTTAGCAGAACCATACTAACTTGCTTTGCCACTAACTTAGTTACAGCAGATCAATATATTTCTATCGTCATGCCAGGACGTATGTATAAAGAAGAATTTAAAAAGCGCGGACTAGACCAACTTAACCTATCTCGCAGCTTAGAGGACGGTGGCACATTAACCTCGCCACTTATTCCTTGGAATACCTGTGGCGCTTACATGCACAGTGTTCTACTGGTCAATCCATTTGATTATATTTTCTATGCATTCTTCAATGTTATTAATCCAATATTAGCCATCATTTATGCTTACCTTGGAATAAAGATTCTTCGTTTAACACCACCGCAAGGTTCAACAGGTGCCAACGAAGCTAGTCAGTAATGTTGTTGCGTAGAATTTCTGTTAGGAGAATCTATGTCAGTACACGTAAAAAAGAGGGCGGATTATCAACCGCCCGCTTTCCTTATCTCAACGGTCAATTTAGCCGTTAATCTTCATCCAACTGCCACCCGCGTCGTCAGCGTACTCACTATCAACAGGCAGGGTGACCACAACAAACCATTAGTATTAGATGGGGATAAATTAACGCTTAAATCCCTACTGTTAAACAAAAATGACTTTTCAGATTTCACACTCAGTGACGAAGGTCTCACCATTAATACCGACGAGGATACGTTCGAGTTAGAAATTCACACAGAAATAGACCCTAAAAATAACAAAGCGCTTGAAGGCTTGTATTTGTCTGGTGGCGCCTATTGTACGCAGTGTGAAGCAGAAGGGTTTCGTCGTATTACCTATTTTATGGACCGACCAGATATTTTGGCCGTTTATACGGTTACTGTGGTGGGCGACACTGATTTACCCATGCTATTGTCTAACGGTAACCCCGTGGATAAAGGCCAAACTGACGACGGCAAACATTTTGTCACTTGGCACGATCCGCACCCTAAACCCAGTTACTTATTCGCGTTAGTCGCAGGGGACTTTGATTTACTTTCCGATACGTACACCACCATGAGCGGTAAAGAGGTGGCACTCGAGTTGTATGTCGATAAAGGAAAAAAAGCCCAAGGCCATTTTGCCCTCGCTTCACTTAAGCGCGCGATGAAGTGGGATGAAGACGTATTTGGGTTGGAATATGACCTAGATATTTACATGATTGTGGCCGTGGACTTTTTCAACATGGGTGCAATGGAAAACAAAGGTTTAAATGTTTTCAACAGTAAATTTGTACTCGCTGAACAAGCGTCTGCCACCGACGATGACTTTTTCAATGTAGAATCTGTAATAGCCCACGAGTATTTCCATAACTGGACAGGTAATCGCGTGACATGCAGAGACTGGTTTCAGTTAAGCTTAAAAGAAGGCTTAACTGTGTTTAGAGACCAGCAATTCAGTGCCGATATGACCTCGCCACTAAGCAATAGAATTAAGCATGTACGGGTAATGCGTGAACATCAGTTTGCAGAAGATGCCAGTGCCATGAGTCATCCCATTCGCCCTGATGAAGTCATCGAAATGAATAATTTCTACACAGTGACGGTATATGACAAGGGCGCTGAAGTAATTCGTATGTTCCATACCTTGCTAGGTCCAGAAGGCTTTAGGCGTGGCATGGACGAATACATTAAACGTCACGATGGTCAGGCCGTCACCTGCGATGATTTTGTGGCAGCTATGCAATCTGCCACAGAGATAGATTTGAGTCATTTCGCACAGTGGTATAGTCAATCAGGTACGCCAGAAATCAGCTTAAGCCACCAATTCAATGCGCAAACAGGCAAGCACAACTTCACGCTTTCACAGACGACACCTGCCACTGCCGATCAAGCAACTAAGCAACCTCTTTATATTCCTGTTGCCATTGAAATTATTGATGAAGACGGCAATCAGTATGTTGATGAACAAGGTCTCATTAACAATGGGCTTATCATTCTGGATACCCCTTCGCTCAGCTTTTCAGTAAGCGCAACCACAGAAAAACTAACCCCTGTTTTGTTAGGTAATTTTTCTGCACCGGTGAAGGTAGATAATCCCCTTGAAACAGACGGTTTACTGACAATATTTACTCACGGTAAAGACCCCTTTAACCGTTGGGATGCCATGCAAACCCTGTATAGTCGCTGTATCAGTGCATTGTATGATGACGTAACGGCACCTATAGAATCCTCATTGTGGACAGGTCTGGAATCAGCGATAAAAAGCGAGCAGGGCAATTTAGAATTGCTAGGCGAGTGTCTAGTTATTCCCACCTTTGAAACGTTGTGTCAAACGAGAAAAGACATTGATGTGGCGCGCCTCGTTGCCGCTAGAAACCAATTTTGTCTTCTCTTTGCACAGCAATTAAGTAGGGTGCTTAACGATATCTTTTTGCACATTGATACCGGGGACTACGCCTATAACCAAAGCGCGGTAATAGCACGACGTTGTAAAAATGTGATTTTGGCTCACTTAGCGAGATTACCTGAGTTTGAGCACGTCGTGGTTTCCCAATTTGATAACGCCGATAACATGACAGATTCTCTCGGCGCACTTAAAGCGGCGCAGTATACCCGTGTTTTCGAGACCTTGATGGCGCGCTTTGAAACCCAATGGTGTCATGACGCATTAGTGTTAGATAAATGGTTTGCGTTACATGCCACCCAACCAAAAGACGATATTTTAGCGACCATCACCATGCTAAGCGAACATCCGCAATTTAGTCTGGGTAATCCTAATCGTGTACGTTCTCTGGTGGGTAGTTTCGCTTTTTACAACAGTGAAAAGTTTCACGCGCTAGATGGAAGTGGCTATAAATTTGTGACTGATTACTTATTAAAGCTTGATGGGATTAACCCGCAAGTGGCAGCGCGAATTGTGACGCCTTTAACTCAATGGCAAGGGTTCAATGCAGATCATCAGCAATTGATGAAAGCACAATTAGCGCGATTACTGAATCATAAAGGCCTTAGCAAAGATCTTTTTGAAAAGGTAAGTAAAAGCCTCGCTTACGATGAACAACACAACCACTAATTCAACGTATTACTTTTTCTCAATCAATGTGCCTTACAGTCAATGTGAGGCACTTTATTCTCCTTCTGTGCCTAATGTAGTATTGGTCGCTGACAATGGTGTTAAAGTGCAAGTGCCAACCAGTCGACTTAGACAATTTATCACCTCACAAGGTGTAAAAG